>ENA-ORNG01001560-ORNG01001560.1-human-gut-metagenome-genome-assembly--contig:-NODE-1560-length-16030-cov-3.153490_pt1 | contig 16030 bp, 15 predicted proteins | sample MGYA00242113_ERZ509018 | MGnify/ENA primary metagenome ERZ509018 (study PRJEB26280, sample SAMEA2338711) | human gut metagenome | biome: human gut; feature: human-associated habitat; material: faeces... | reverse complement strand
CGGACGGCTTCTCCGCCACGGGACAGCTTTGGGGAAATCCTTTGTACCGGTGGGAGGAGCATAAAGAAAGCGGATATCGTTGGTGGATACAGCGAATCGGCTATCTGTGTAATGTGTATAATGTTCTAAGAATCGATCATTTTCGAGGTTTTGACAGTTATTATGCCATTCCTTACGGTGACCCGGATGCCAGCGGCGGAAGATGGATGAAGGGACCGGGAATGGATTTTTTCCGAACCATGGAAGAAACGATCGGAGCGCAGAGGATTATTGCCGAAGATTTAGGATTCTTGACCGAATCCGTCCGGGGATTGCTGCGGGACAGCGGATTTCCGGGAATGAAGGTGCTTGAGTTTGCCTTTGATACCCGGGAAGCCAGTCATGAGGATTACTTACCGTATAATTATCCAAAGCATTGTGTCGCTTATACTGGAACCCATGATAACGACACGATTCAGGGATGGTTTAAATCCGCAGGCAGAGAAGATATCGCCTTTGCTAAGGATTACCTCAGAATCCGTGATGAGGCGGACGGCCATTGGGATATGATGTGCGGACTTTGGGCAAGTACTGCCGAACTGACTATTGTTCAGGCTCAGGATCTTTTGGGGCTTGGAAGTGAAAGCCGTATGAATACGCCGTCGACCCTGGGCGGAAACTGGAGCTGGCGAGCGTGTCCGGGAGCCTTTGACAGTGCTTTGGCTGAAAAATTGAAGCATTATACTAAGCTGTATGGTCGAACAATATAAAAAAATATCCCCGTGGGAATTTATGAATGTCCCACGGGGATATTTTTAGTCTAATTTAATTCCAGCCAATAAAGAACCGAGACTGGTAGCCGCATCGCCTTCAGATTTGAAGTGTACGGTTTCTCTTTCATATTTTGGTTCAGCACCATCATCCGTCAGCAACGCTTTCATGCTGAGGCTGAGCTTGCCTTCTTTTTTCCGAATGACTTTAACCTTCACAGCGTCACCGACAGCCATGATGTCGTTTGGTGTTTTGATACGTTTGGCGCTCATCTGGGAGATGTGTACCAGACCGCTTAAACCATTTTCAAGACGGATGAAAGCGCCGTAGGTAGTAATTTTCTCAACGGTTCCTTCAAAAATATCGCCAACGGAAATCGCTTCGATCTGAGCAGCTTTTTCAGCGGCATCCTTTTCCTGCTGAGCGGCCCGGCCGGATAATACAAGCCGTTTCTGTTCAGGATCTACAGTAATGATTTTAACATCAATCGTCTTATTCAGCCATTCATTTAAGTCTTCTACATAGCTTGTAGAAAGCTGGGAAGCCGGGATAAAGCCGCGGACACCCTGAACATAAGCGATAACGCCGGCATTTACAACGCCTTTAATCTGAACGGAAAGAGCTGTGTTCTCATCCATTAACTGCTGCAATTCTTCCCATGAAATTTTTTCTTCAGCAGTACGTTTTGTTGATTCACTCATATTTTCACCTCATTATTCTTCACAGGATTCGGCGGACATTTTAGAAGGATCCATTTTTACATATTCACGAGTACTGGTGACATCTTCGGAATCCACGTCATCAAACATATCGTCAAAATCCTCATCCAAATCATCATCCCAGGTGTCATCAAAATTATCAGAAGTTTTCTTATCCATAATATCTTTAATAATATAAGCGATACTTCCGATGGCGATGGCAGCAGTCAATGTTTTAATCACAAATTTTAAAAATTTACCGATCTTCATAAAATCACCTTCCTGTTTTTTAATCACATATAGTTAGTATTATATAGTATTTTTGTTAAAAAATAAAGATATTATTTACTTTGACCGGAAAAATTATTAAAATAGAAAACGACGGGTTTTAATATAAGGGCGCTTCGCCCCGGCCCGTTCACGGCAAAAGCTGTCAAGCGTTTTGACGGTCGGTCCGGGAAGCCCGTTGTCATTGTGGCCGATTAGCTTTCCATGACCGAGATATAGTTCCACATGACCTACATGAAAGGGGCGGGATGTATCGGTGCCTTCAAAGAAGAGCAGATCTCCGGGATTTAAGAGGGATATATCGGGTGTTTCCTGGCCGCCGAAATCCACGTCTAAGCCTTTCAAGGACAGTATTTGTTCTGGGGTATCCATCCCGATATCGATTTTTAAAGTAGAGAGGTAAAGCCACCAGACAAAGGAAGAGCAATCGCTGTAGCCCTGATCGACGAGAAGCCGAAGAGAGGATTGGGTATATTGGTTTTTTCCGCGAAGCAGCAGGGCCTGACGGATGATTTGGACCTGTTTGGCTGATTTCATGGGGTCATTCCTTTCTAAAAATAATACTTATAAAGAGGTTTTTTATGAAGAAAATACTAAAAACAGCAGGAATTTTTCACCTGCTTTATTACGCGCTTATCATATCATATGCGGGAATCCGAACAACATTCGCAGGATTCTGGCTGGCAGCGGGAACATTTTTTTCGGCCCTGTCCGTCTTGCCGGACAAGTGGCTCTCGAGACTGAAGCTTCCCCTGGGCGTTGGGACGGCTTATTTTATATTTCAGGAATTGCGGCTGGCGGGCATGGCCCATGCGAAGCCGGAGCCCGGAGCGGATTATGTGATTGTCCTTGGAGCCCACGTGAAGGGGCGGCGCCCATCCCGGTCTCTGCTGCGGCGGATTCGGGCGGCAGCAAAGTATTTGAAGGAAAATCCAGAAGCAAAGGCCATCGGCTCCGGCGGTCAGGGGCCGGGAGAGGATATTACAGAGGCGACCTGTATTTGCAAAACATTGGCGAGAATGGGGATTTCTGCCGACAGACTTCTCTTGGAGGAGGTTTCTGAGAGTACCCGGGAAAATCTTCTCTATTCGATGATTTTGGGTGGACGGAAGAGCAGCTATGTCATCGTGACGAACGGTTTTCATCTGTTCCGGGCAATGGAAACGGCGAGACGTCTTGGTATGAAACGGGTTTCCGGGCTAGCGGCCTCTTCGGAGCCGGTGCTTTTGCCGAATTATTATGTACGGGAATTTTTTGCATTGATGTTATATCGGCTGCGGGCGAAAGTGGGGCGGATTCAATGATTTATCTCATATCGGATATCCACGGATGTTTTAAAGAGTTTAAAAAAATGATGGCATATATTAACTTTGGAGCGGATGATTTCCTTTATATTATCGGTGATGCGGTGGATCGGGGAGACGAGCCGATTCCGTTGCTGCGCTATATTATGGAACAGCCGAATATGGAGCTTCTTATGGGAAATCACGAACAGGGTTTTTTATGGAACGTGGATGTGAATACAAGCACCCTTTCTGATGAGGAGGTGCGTACCTTCTGGCTGGAGCACGGCGGCCGGGAAACCTATATTCAGTACATGGAACTTCGGGAAGATGAGCAAAGGGCGATCGTGGAATATCTCAGAGAACGGCCGATGTATAAAATTCTCGGAAAGAATATCCTTGTTCATGCGGGTGTTTTTACGGAAGGTATACGTTATCATTCTCTGGAGGAACTGATGAAGCAGCAAAAGCCTTTTAAAATGCTCTGGGAACAGAAGGCCTTTTATGGGCGGCCGTTAATACTAAAAGACCCGGAAGTCCGGGTGTTTTTCGGACATACTTTTTCGTTGATTATCCGGGATGACCGGGGAGAACCTCTGGATTCTACGGAAATCTGGCGGGATAAAAACCGTGTCGGCTTAGACTGTGGTTATGCTTTTGGAGGAAAAATGGCCGTCTATTGTATCGATGACGATTCGGTTTATTATCTGACCAGTTCCGGTCAGTTCTATCGGAAAGGGTTGGATATTTAGAAAAAATACTTGCATTTTCATACAATTTCGTGTAACATAGTTCCAGTATACACAAATGTGTTTACTGGACGGACATCAGAGTAAAGGAGATTTTACAATGGAACAGAAATTAAGAGTGGGAATTCTTGGCGCAACGGGAATGGTTGGACAGAGATTTATTGCACTTCTTGAAAACCATCCGTGGTATGAGGTAGTCGCAGTTGCGGCAAGCCCGCGTTCCGCAGGAAAAACCTATGAGGAGGCGGTGGGGGGCCGCTGGAAAATGACCACACCGATGCCGGAGGGCGTAAAAAAATTAATGGTCATGAATGTTAATGAAGTGGAAAAAGTCGCTGCTGAAGTCGATTTTGTTTTCAGCGCTGTGGATATGACAAAAGAAGAAATTCGTGCGATTGAGGATGCTTACGCAAAGACAGAAACACCTGTAGTTTCTAACAACAGCGCACATAGATGGACACCAGACGTACCAATGGTAGTACCTGAAATTAACCCAGAACATTTCGAGGTAATCGAGGCACAGAAAAAACGTCTTGGAACAAAGAAAGGTTTCGTAGCAGTAAAACCAAACTGTTCCATCCAGAGCTACGCTCCAGCACTTTTTGCATTAAAAGAATTTGGTCCTAAGGAAGTTGTGGCAACAACATACCAGGCAATCTCCGGAGCAGGTAAGACATTCAAAGACTGGCCGGAAATGGTTGGAAATATTATCCCATTCATTGGTGGAGAAGAAGAGAAGAGCGAGCAGGAGCCGCTTCGTATCTGGGGTAAAATCGAGAACGGCGTGATCGTAAAAGCAACTGAGCCGAAGATCACCTGTCAGTGTATCCGTGTTCCGGTATTAAACGGACACACCGCAGCTGTTTTCGTAAAATTCCGCAAGAAACCGACCAAAGAGCAGCTGATCCAGAAACTGGTAGAGTTCAAGGGACTTCCGCAGGAGCTTGAGCTTCCAAGCGCTCCGAAGCAGTTCATCCAGTATTTGGAAGAGGACAATCGTCCGCAGATTGCTCTGGATGTGGATTATGAAAATGGCATGGGTATTTCCGTAGGACGTCTCCGCGAGGATACAGTCTATGATTATAAATTTGTGGGGCTGTCCCATAATACTGTCCGCGGCGCGGCCGGTGGCGCTATTCTCTGTGCCGAATTGCTGACGGCAAAGGGATATATTCAGGCAAAATAAAACAGCCGTGCATAACGGCGCTTTATATGGAAACTGTCGTACTCGAAACCGAATAGATATTCGGAAGGGTACGGCAGTTTTTTTATATCGGACTGACACGAAGTATTATTTTTGATTGTTAAAGATTAAACGTTTACTTGTTAAAATAGTACGATGGAATTTGAAAGAGTGGAAAATGGTCTGTTGGATATGCACAAATAATATGCCAGATTATTGCCGATTTTGTAGAAAAATTCAAAAGACGTTGACAGTGTGGTTGGGCGGTTATATACTAAATGTAAATAAAACGTAAACCTTTACGCAAATCTGGGGAAAGGGGTGGCAGAATGGAAGAAAAAAAAGTATCGATTGTCGACGTGGCAAAGACGGCCGGAGTTTCCACTGCCACAGTATCCAGAGTCGTGAATGGATTGGGCGGCTATTCAAAGGAGACAGAGAAAAAGGTTCTTCGGACGATTAAGGAGTGCGGATTTCGTCCGAATGTCAATGCCATTGGCCTTCGAACCCGCCGCAGTCACAGCGTAGGGGTTATCGTACCGGACATAACGAATGAGTTCTTCGCGCGGATTGTACGGACGCTGGATATCTTTTTTATAAAATACAACTATTCGCTTCTGATCTGTGATTCCAATGAAGATCCTGAACTGGAAGAACGTCATATTCAGGATATGTTTGATAAAAACGTGGATGGACTGATTTATGTTTCAGGGATGGAGGCCATCAGCTCACTGGTGAAAAAACCGAGAGTTCCGGTGGTGTTCATCGACCGATCTCCGAAGAATGCGGAATTTGTTGTTCAATCCGACAATTATCAGGGTGGTTATCTGGCCGGAAAAGAATTATGTGAGAAGGGCTGCGTAAGGCCTTTGCTGATTCGGGACTTTCGTATGGCGTCGACGATTCAGCAGCGGCGCAGAGGATTTCTGGATGCATTGGCAGAATATGGGAAAACCTGTGAAGGAGATTATGAAATTACAGTTTTACCGGATTATAAATCGGCAAAAGAAAGGGTTATTGAGTTTTTGGGAGAAAAAGGATGCTGTTTTGACGGTGTTTTTACAACAAATGATATGATGGCTCTTGGAACGATACATGCCCTTGCCGAGGCCGGCTACAGCGTGCCGGGACAGGTGATGATCGTTGGATTTGATAACGTTTCTCTGTCAGAATTTTGTAATCCGCCGATGACGACTGTCGCTCAGGATACAGAGCGGATGGCGCTCGTGGCCGGAGAGGCGCTGTTAAAGCTGATTCGTAAGGAGCCGATTGAACAGAAGGAATATGTGGTTCCGGTGCATATGGAAGTCAGAAACACGACGTAAAGAATGGACTTTATTTGAATTGACATAAACAGGTAACTTGTAAATGAAGAAAAAGGAGGATTTTATGCAAACATTAGTCAAAATGGAAGGCATTACCAAAGAATTTCCTGGTGTTAAAGCCCTTGATAATATTTCTTTGGAGATTAATGCGGGTGAAGTGCATGTCCTGTTGGGGGAGAATGGTGCAGGGAAATCCACACTAATGAAAATTCTCAGCGGCGTTTATACACCGACGTCGGGGAAGATTACCGTAAAAGGAAAAGAATATTCAAAACTTACACCGCAGGATTCCTACGATCTGGGAATCAGCATTATCTATCAGGAATTGAGCGTTATCAATGAATTGTCGATTCTTGAGAATCTGTTCGTCGGCAAGCTTCCGACAAAGAAAGCCGGCGTCATTCCTGTGGTTGATTATGCAAAAATGCGCGAGATTGCAGCGGATGTTTTAGGAAAGGTCGGCGTTCACAGAGATCCGAATCTTTTTGTTGAAAAGATAAGTATTTCAGAGAAACAACAGGTCGAAATTGCAAAAGCGCTGGCTTCGAAGGCGGACGTCATCATCATGGACGAACCGACCACATCACTGACAACGTCGGAGACAGAACATTTATTTAAAATTATCCGTCAGCTAAAGGCTGAGGGCAAAGGGATTGTCTATATTAGTCATAAAATGAAAGAAATCAAAGAAATCGGTGACCGGGTAACCGTATTGAAGGATGGAACCTATGTCGGAACGCGGGATGTAGCCGATGTGGAGGTCGACGATCTGGTAGCCATGATGGTCGGACGTAAGATCCAGGGTACATATCTGAACGAAGAATGTCAGGATTTTTCAGATAAACCGGTATTTTTTGAGGTGAAAAATATCTCCAGAAAGGATCAGAAGGTAAAGAACGTTTCTTTCCAGCTTCATGAAGGAGAGATTCTTGGATTTGCCGGTCTGGTCGGTTCGGGACGGAGCGAATTGATGAATGCGATTTTTGGTTCGGAGCCGAAGTCTGAGGGACAGATTTTTATGGAAGGCAAAGAGCTGAAGATTAATAATCCGTATGAAGCTATCAAGAGTGGTCTTGGCATGGTTACAGAAAACCGTCGTGAGACCGGTTTCCTGGATAATTTTGATATTAAACAAAATATTTCTATTGTGCCGTATATTAAGGAGTCAAAAGGAAAGGGCGTTATTGGTCTGGTCAATGACAAAGAAGAATTAAATTACGCCAATCAGCAGTGTACGGATATTCGTGTAAAGATGCGGGACATTAATCAGAATATTACGGAATTGTCCGGAGGTAATCAGCAGAAGGTCATCCTTGGAAAGTGGCTGGCGGCAGAAAGTAAACTGATTATTTTCGATGAGCCGACAAAGGGTATCGATGTGGGAAGTAAAAGTGAAATATACGTTCTTATGCGTAAACTTGCCAGCGAGGGCAAGGGCGTGCTGGTTGTATCGTCCGAGCTTCCGGAATTGCTTTCTGTGTGCGATACGATAGCTGTTTTCCGCGAAGGCGAAATCCGTGGAATTTTCAAAAATTCGGAAGCAACCGAAGAGAAGATTGTAAAAACGTCCACAGGCGAATAGAAAAAGGAGATTGAAACGATGAGTGAAAATAATGCAAAGAAAAAAATGTCATTTGGCGAAGCATGGCAGCGATTTGGTACGATTGGTATCTTTGTTTTGTTATTAGTTATTCTGGCAGTGATTAAGCCAAGCAGTGTATTTTCAGCAAGCAGTGTGCCGCAGATTCTGAAACAGAGTTCGGTAAATATTCTTCTGGCCCTTGGTGAATTTTTCGCCATCCTGATTGCCGGTATTGATTTGTCTGTCGGTTCTGTGGCGGCGCTGACCGGACTTTTCACCGCAAAGATGATGATTTTTGGCGTTCCGGTACCTTTGGCTATTCTGGCCGGTATTTTTATTGGTACAGGTTTTGGATTTATTAACGGTATGATTGTGAATAAGACAGGACTCCATCCATTTATTATCACATTGGGTACTCAGTCTATCTTCCGCGGTATAACCCTTGTATTATCAAATTCACGTTCTGTATATGGATTTCCGGTATCCTTTACGTCTTTGATGAGCGGAAGTGTTATCGGCATTCCGATTCCAGTCATCATTGCTTTGATTGCGGCGGTAATCCTCTGGTTTGTTACGACAAAATGCAAGGTCGGCCGTAATATTTACGCATTGGGTGGAAATATTGATGCGGCCTGGTATTCGGGTATTAATGTAAATCTTCACCGTTTAATCGTATTCATGATTTCCGGTACATGTGCTGGTCTGGCCGGCGTCGTACTTCTTGGGCGCGTGGGCGCCGCAGAACCGGCAGCTGGAACAGGTTTTGAAACTTATGCTATTGCCGCTTCCATTATCGGCGGAACAAGCTTTATGGGTGGCAAAGGAAAGATTCCGGGCGTTGTTGTCGGTGGTCTCATCATTGGTTTGATTAACTATGCCATGACAGCACTGACGCTGCCGTCTACATATCAGCAGATTGTTATGGGCGCGCTGATCATCATCGCGGTAACGATCGATACGGTTGTTGGTAGAAAATCCTGATAAAATGTGTCATATTATACAATTGTATTATACCGATATATATAGTAGAATATAGACAGCAATAAGGAGGACTGTAGTTATGAAACCATTATTTAATCCTTCGCTGATGTGCATGGATTTATTGAACATCAAAGAGCAGATTGAAATTTTAAATGAAAGAGCAGATATGTACCATGTAGATATCATGGATGGACATTTCGTTAAAAATATTACCCTGTCGCCGGATTTTGTGAAGGCGATCAGCAAGGTTGTCAAAATTCCGATGGACTGTCATCTGATGGTGACAGACCCGGATGATTATATTGAAAGTTTGGCAAAGGCCGGGGCCGGATATATCTGTCCCCACGCGGAGACGATTAATTCGGATGCTTTCCGAATCATCAATAAAATCCGTGCCAATGGATGCAAAGTCGGCGTTGTTTTGAATCCGGCAACACCTTTAGCCTATATTCAGCATTATATTCATCTGGTAGACAAGATTACGATCATGAGTGTGGATCCGGGATTTGCCGGACAGCCGTTTATCCGGGAGATGTTGGGCAAGATTGCAGAAGCAAAACGTCTGAAAGAAGAGAATGGTTACAAATATATCATCGAAGTAGACGGTTCCTGTAACGCTGGTACATTTAAAGAGCTGGCGGAAGCCGGAACAGAATGTTTCATAGTAGGCACATCCGGACTCTTTAATCTGGATGAAGATCTGACTGTCGCATGGGATAAAATGATTGAAAATTTTAATGCCTGTGTGAATGGTTAAGCGGAGAAAGGGCGAGCTATGAAGTACGTTATAGGCATTGATATCGGCGGAACGAATCTGAGAATCGGAATGGTGGATGCGGAAGGAAGGCTGACGAACTTTGAGAGAAAGTCGAGCGCTTCCCTCGTAGCGGAGAATGCCGTTCAGAATCTCGGAAGAGAGTTAAAATCCTATATTGAGAGATATGAGATTGAGGGACAGGTTGGAGCAGTATCTGTCGGTGTGCCGTCAATTGTGAGCAAGGATAAAAGTTTTATTTATTCTACACCGAATTTAAAAGGGCTGGAAAATATCGATCTTGGAAATCTTTTAAAAGCTTATGTCAATGTTCCGGTATTTGTTGACCGGGATGTGAATTATCTTCTGGTAAATGATATTAAGACCCATCATCTGGATCCGGAAAAAGAGCGGACGATTCTTGGCTTCTATCTGGGAACGGGCTTTGGAAATGCTGTTTACATCAACGGACAGCTTCATGCGGGCAAGAATGGTGTGGCGGGAGAGCTTGGACATATTCCGATGTACGGTATTAAAGAGGCCTGTACCTGCGGAAATATCGGCTGTTCGGAGACCCGCTGTTCCGGAAGATATCTGAGGCATTTAACAGAAAAATGTTTCCCGGATACGGATATTTCCGAAGTATTTGTAAAACATGGAGACGACCCGAGAATTCTGGAATATGTGGATACTTTAGCCATACCGATGGCGGCAGAAATTAATATTCTGGACCCGGATTATGTGATCATGGCCGGGGGCGTTATGACCATGGAGGATTTTCCGATGGAGCGTCTGATTTGGGCAGTAAAGGATCGGGCGAGAAAGCCGTTTCCGTCCGAGAATCTGGAGTTTGTTTTCCCTGAACACACACAGGACAGCGGGGTAATTGGAGGGGCTTACGCTGCTTTCGATAAATTGGGGAAGATGGAAAAGTAACAAGATATAGTTCTGTGAAAAACAGTCTATATAGAAAGCAAAAAGGAGAGGATTTAAAATGAAAAAAAGAATTGTAGCTTTAGCGTGTGCAATGACTATGGCGACAGCATTACTTGCAGGATGCGGAAATTCCAGCAAGGAAACGACAGCAGAAACAACAGCAGAAACAACAGCTGAAACAGCTGGCGAAAGCACGGCGGCAAGCAGCAGCGACAAGAAATACGCTGTTATTCTGAAGACACAGGCAACAGACTTCTGGACAAAGATGTGGAATGGTGTTGAAGAAAAGGCTGCAGAAATGGGCATTCAGGTGGATATTTATTCCGCACAGAGTGAAGAAGACTTCGAAGGACAGGTGGCTATCCTTGAAAAATGTATCAACGACGGATACGACGGTATTGCTATTGCTCCGCTGTCCGCATCCAACCTGGTTTCCACCGCTGCAAAGGCTTATGAGAAGGGAATTACGGTTGTAAATATCGATGAAAAATTCGATATGGATGAGATGGAAAAACAGGGCGGCGCTGTAGTTGGTTTCGTTACAACAGATAACGTAGCCGTTGGTAATAAAGGCGCTGGCTATATCGTTGAAAATGTTGAAGAAGGCAGTAAAGTAGCTATTATCGAAGGTAAAGCCGGCAATGCTTCCGGTGAAGACAGAGCAAAAGGCGCTAAAGAAGCTTTTGAAGCTGCCGGTCTTGAAGTTGTAGGAAGTGTTCCGGGTGACTGGGATCGTCAGAAAGCATTGGACGCTGCAACAAGCTTCATTCAGCAGAATCCAGATTTAAAGGGTATCTACTGCTGTAACGACACAATGGCTCTCGGCGCATTACAGGCTGTTATCAATGAAGGTAAACTCGGAGAAATCTTCGTTGTTGGTACAGACGGCGACACAGAAGCTGTTGATTCTGTAAATGCAGGACAGTTATCCGCTACAGTTGCTCAGGATCCGGCCGGTATCGGCGCTAAAGGTCTTGAACTATTAGTAGAAGCTGTAGAAGCTGGTAATAAAGGTGAAGTTGGCGTTGTTCCAGATATGACGCCAGTTGATTCCGTATTAGTTACTAAAGAATAATCAGGCAGATTTTAGGTTTGCGAATGTCTGAGCAGGACATAATCAATGGGGGACCGGGATGACCGGTCCCTTCTCATATTATATAAGACGGTCGGAAGTATTTTTTACCCTTTGTCTTGAAGGGACTTTTTGAATGTGGTATACTCTACTCGAATTGAATTTATTGGAGGTAGCAGATAGATATGAAAGTAGGATTTGGCTGTGACCATGTGGCTGTTGAATTAAAACAGACATTGATGGAACATTTGAAGGAAAAAGGCTATGAGTGCGTAGACTATGGCGCTTATGATCCGAATGTTAAGGTGAATTATCCAGAGCCGGGATTAAAAGTGGCGGAGGCTATTATGCGCGGGGAAGTTGAAAAAGGCGTATTAATCTGCGGAACAGGTATCGGCATTTCCCTGGCGGCAAACAAAGTGCCAGGAATCCGCGCAGCTGTATGCAGCGAGCCATATTCGGCAAAATTGACGGTGGAACATAACAATGCGAATATTATCGCTATGGGCGCTCGAGTTGTAGGACCGGAATTGGCAAAGATGATTGTCGATGAATTTTTCAGCGCAGAGTTCCAGGGCGGACGTCATGCCGTTCGTGTGGATATGATTGCTGATATTGAAAAGAAATACGGCGCTCAGTGGCATGAGTAAGGCGTATTACATCGGCGTGGAGATTGGCGGAACAAAGCAGCAGCTGGCGGTTGGACTCTCGGATGGAACTATTCTGGACAGCCGACAGGTAAAGCTTGTTTATCGCCGGGGAGCGGAAGACATTCTGGATTGGCTTTCAGACAATATCCGGGAATACCTGGCGATGGCGCCCTATGCGGGGCATATTGCAGGGATTGGCGTTGGCTTTGGCGGCCCTCTGGAAACAGCGACAGGCAGAGTCTTATCCTCGCTTCAGGTGCCGGGATGGAAAAATTTTCAGCTGAAACAATGGTTTGAAACGGAGTTTGGACTTCCTGTTATGGTGGTAAACGATACGGTGACCGGTGGTTTTGCAGAACTTTACAAAGGGGCCGGACGAAATTCGGAGAACTTTTTTTATACGAATATCGGTACCGGTATTGGCGGCGGTCTCTATATTCATAGGAAATATTATGACGGGAGCGGCTTTGGAGCGTCCTATCTCGGCAATATGCTGACGCCTGACTGGCGTTCCATGATTCCGGGGGCATATACGCGGACAGAGCTGCTCTGTTCCGGACGGAGTATTGAGAAACGTCTGCGCGGCGAAGGCTATATACCGAAGATTTCCTGCCTTTCTAAATGTCATGACGGCGATACGAGTCAGATTACCTGTGTTGATCTGGCAGAGGCGGTAAGAGCCGGGGATATGTTTGCCTGCCTGGAATTGGATAAGATTGCCGAGAGTTTTTCTGTTTCTCTTGTTAATATACTGGCGGCTCAGGGAGTGGATACCGTAGTTATTGGCGGCGGTGTTGCCAATATGGGCGATATATTGTTTGACCGGATTCGGAAGTTTACAGATGGCCTGGCCTTTATTGCCAATAAAGGACGTTATCAGATACTACAGAGCGAGTTGATGGATGATGCGGTACTGGTAGGCGCTTTGCTTATTGCCTCGGGCGGTTATGTGGAAATTACATAGTGGTCTTCACAGGAGCGACTGAAAATAAATCTAAAAAAATAGCGTATTTACAGGGATTCTGGCCGTTTTTGGTCATTTCGCTGTAAATACGCTAAGCGGAGACGATGGGATTCGAACCCATGTGCCGGGTAAATCCGACAAACTGATTTCGAGTCAGTCCCGTTATGGCCTCTTCGGTACGTCTCCATTCAATAAAGGTTCTGTATATGAAGCAGAACCTTTGTTATTATACTACATATTCAAAAGTTTTTCAAATACATTTTACAGCAATTCGAAAATTTTATTTCTTTTACCGTAAGTGAAAACCTTATACAACGGTTTCTTCGATGCTTCTCGTTGACTTGCCATCATCCCCATGTTATAGTTAAAAAGTAATCAAATATGTGTGTGCATTGAGTGAACGCAGGGCGCAAGCCCTGGCGTTAAGAGGGAACCCGGTGAAAATCCCGGACGGTCCGGCCACTGTAATCAGCGAGTGCCGCTTAAACCAGCCATTGTATGAAAAGCATATGAGAAGGCAAGCGGACATGATGACCTGTAAGTCAGGAAACCTGCTTAATGTGAAGGATGAAGCCTCCGAGTAAGGCATTGCATCGGACTGTTTTAGAACGGTCTTTTTGTTGCGCTATTTTTCAGGGGAAATGGCGCTTTTTTTCGTTCTAAAACAACTCACTTCAAAACACACCTCATTTTAAAGGAGGATTTTTATGAAGAAGAGAAGATTTATTCAACAGTGGATTGCTGCTTTGATGATTTTCTGTATGGTATTTTCCCTGACAGCCTGCGGGAACGATACAGAGTCGGAGCGGGAAATTGTTCTCGGGGATTACCGGAATATTGCACCGGGCGTGGAGGACGCCTATTACTGCAGCGTGATTCTGTATGTGTGGGAGCCTTTAATTACTATGGACGCCAACGGCGAACCGATGGGCAGGCTAGCAAAGAGCTGGGAAATGTCCGAGGACGGTAAAACATGGACCTTCCATCTCCAGGAGGGTGTGACCTTCCACGACGGCGAGGCTTTTAATGCGGACGCTGTTCTCTATAATTTTGACCGTATGCGTTATGAAGTGAAGACTTCTGGTTTTTACAATTTAAACATTGACAGCTTCTATCCAAATCTGGATGAAGTGAATAAAATTGATGATTATACTGTAGAATTGACCTTCACCGAACCGGCGCCGAGCCTGTTATATACAATGACAAATTTTGGAAGCGCCATGTATAGCCCGGCCTGTTTTGATGAAGCATATAATTTCACCGGCATTGCCCAGGGAACCGGACCGTTTAAAATTACAGAAAATGTAAAGGACGAGTATGTTCTTCTGGAGAGAAATGAGGATTACTGGGGCGAAAAGGCAAAAGCAAAAACGATTCGTGTAAAGACGATCCCGGATGTGGATACCCGGTTTTCAGCTATGAAATCCGGTGAGATTATGGGCGTCATCGATTTGAAAGCCATTACCCCGTCTCTGGCTACGGAATTGGTGAAGGATGACAATTTTGCCATTACAACGACAAATTCCACGATGATCGATTTCCTTTGTCTGAACGGAACGAAGGCGCCGTTTAATGATGTGCGGCTGCGTCAGGCTGTCAGCCTTGCTATTGACCGTGCGTCTATTGTGGATAATATTTATCTTGGCTATGCATCGGCGACGACCAATATTTTAAATGACAGCACGCCGTTTTATAAAGAATTTGAAGTGGACTATGATTTAGAAAAGGCGAAGGAGCTGGCCGCAGAGGTTCTTGGTGATGAGAGAGCAGCCGTTACATATCTGGTGCAGGAAGGCAGTACGGAACAGAAGGCGGAGGCCGAACTGATTTCCGCCGCGTTATCTGAGCTTGGCCTGGATGTTTCCATTGAAACCTATGACTGGGCGACGATAAAGGATAAAATGGGTCATGGTGATTATGGCCTGGCCCGGGGACAGCAGGGACTGTCAAATATGGAAGCCATTACTATTTTCAAACGTTTCATGGATTCGGAAGGTGATCAGAATATTGCCTATAGTCTGGGCGTCAATGATGCGGATATCGATGCGCTGATCGACGCGGCGGATGCGGAACTGGATATGTCCAAACGCCAGGAAATTTATGACGAGCTTCAGGAAATCTCTGTGGATGTTCAGCCGATAGTACCTTTATTTAATGAAAAAACGCTAATGGTTTATAATAAACAGTTGATTGGTTATGAAGCCCAGATTTATGGTATTGATTTGCCAAATGTGTGCTGGGCGGAATAGGAGTATAAAAATGATACGATATTGTGTACAGCGGTTGCTGTCTGCAATTCCGGTACTCATTGGCATTTCTTTAATTGCATTTATTCTTGGACTTCTCACTCCGGGGGACCCGGCCATGATGGCGCTGAGCCGCGACGGGATGTCCGAAGTAACCACGGAGATGATTGAGGCGAAGCGGGAGGAGTTGGGATTAAACGATTCTTTTCCGGTTCAATATGGGCGTTGGTTGTTTAACGCACTTCAGGGAGATTTGGGAAGGTCCTATTCAGATAATACGCAGGTGAGCGGCGAGTTACTTCGCCGCCTGCCTGTTACCCTTCAATTGTCCGCCTGTTCGCTGATTCTGGTTATCATATTTGGAATTGCAGGTGGCATTTTGTCTGCGGCCGAGGCGGGAAAAGCGGTAGATTCGATGATGAAGGTTCTGACGAATCTTATGCTTTCCTTCCCTTCCTTCTGGCTGGCTATTATCCTGATTATTATTTTTGCGGAAAATTTAAAAATATTGCCGACCAGCGGTGTGGGCGGACTGCGTTACATGGTTTTACCGTCGGTGACGCTGGCGG
>ENA-ORNG01001557-ORNG01001557.1-human-gut-metagenome-genome-assembly--contig:-NODE-1557-length-16101-cov-15.264739_pt1 | contig 16101 bp, 10 predicted proteins | sample MGYA00242113_ERZ509018 | MGnify/ENA primary metagenome ERZ509018 (study PRJEB26280, sample SAMEA2338711) | human gut metagenome | biome: human gut; feature: human-associated habitat; material: faeces... | reverse complement strand
GGCGCCTGCCTCTGGGGCAGCCGTCCGTCTTTTGCCGCCCGACAGGTGCCGGAGAGCCTACATAGATGGAGAAAAAAGAGGCGGGAACGAGAAAAAACGGCGGCGCAGAAAGAGATTTTGCCATTTGGGGCATCCTAACCGCAAAATTATCTGCTATGATAGAGGGGCATTTTAGAAAGAGAGAGAGGAATGCCCCTATGCCCAGAAAGACCATCCAGAAGAATTTAGCCTATGATACGGAGCGGCGATTGTACTATGCAGTCTTCCGGGAGGACGGACGGCGCTATACCCGGACCTACCACACCCGGGAAGAGGCCCAGGCCGCGTTGGAGGGGCGGCCCTATGCCAGCCGCCGTCTGCCTGGAAAGGACTGTTCCCTGCGAGATTGGCTGCTCTTCTGGCTGGAAGAGGTCGTGGCCAGGGACCGGGCGGAGAGCACGCTGTATGCCTATCGGAACATGGCCCGGTGCCATGTGCTGCCGGCCTTGGGAAAGATCCCGCTGGCAGAGCTGACGCCGCTGCGGATACAGAGCTACCTCTATGAAAAAATGGACCAGGGGCTTTCTCCCAACACGGTGATCAAGCACTATGTGATGCTGACCACGGCCCTGGGGGTGGCGGTTCGGCTGGAGATCCTGGAACGCAGCCCCATGGACCGGGTCAAACCGCCCAAAAAGCAGGAGACCCGCTTCAGCTTCTATTCGCCGGAGCAGCTGCAGCGGCTCTTTGCGGCTGTGGCGGGGACGGCCATGGAGCTGCCGGTGAAGCTGGCGGCCTATCTGGGCCTGCGCCGCAGTGAGATCTGCGGCCTGCGGTGGAAGCATGTGGACCTGGAGGTGGGCCTGCTCTATATCCAGGAGGTGCGCACAGAGGTGGGCGGCACAGTGGTGATGAAATCCCCCAAGACGCGGACGTCCCACCGGAGACTGGGCATCGCCGGGCTCCAGGACCTGCAGCAGATCCTGTACCGGGCCTGGGAACGGCGGAACACGGACGACCCGGAGGAGTGGGTGGTGATGCGGAGCGACGGCACGCCGCCCAAGCCGGATGAGCTCACCCGGGAGCTGCTGCAGATCGTGCGGAGGAACGGCCTGCCCAAGATCTCTCTCCACGGGCTGCGGCACAGCTTTGCCTCTGTGGCCAACAGCCAGGGAGTGCCCATGTTCGACATCTCCCGCACGCTGGGCCACAGCTCCATGACGGTCACCAGCAACATCTATACGCATCTGTTTGACGACACGGGCAACCACACGCTGGCCGCCGTGGCAAAGGCCATCGAAAAGGCCTGAGGACACTTTACAGGAATTTTACAGATCCGCGCTTTTCGATTTTATCTTTTTGTGCCAATCTGGTATATGTGAAATACCGTGCCCTGACAGGGGCAGGGAAAAGGAGCAACGTCAGTATGAAGATCGCCATCGTGGACCTGGGGTCCAACACCATCCGGCTGTCCGTCTATCACACGCTGCCGGACGGCAGGTTTGAGCTGCTGTTTTCAGAAAAGGAGATGGCAGGACTGGTCAGCTATGTCCACGGGGGGAGGCTCTCCCCGGAGGGCATCCAGCGGGCCTGTACAGGCATCCGGGATTTTCAGGGTCTGCTGCGGCAGTTTGACATGGGGGCGCCTCACGTGTTCGCCACGGCATCCCTGCGGAATATCCGCAATACGGAGGAGGCGGTGGCCCAGATCCGGGAGGCCACCGGTGTGGAGGTGGATGTGATCTCCGGCGAGCTGGAGGCAAAGCTGGGGTATTACGGCACCCGTCTTGCCACCAATCTGCGGGACGGCGCGGTCTTTGACATCGGCGGCGGCAGCACGGAGATCCTGGAGGTCCGGGGCGGAGAGATCCGGAAGGCCCAGAGCCTGCCCATCGGGTCCCTGGCACTGTTCAACACCTGTGTGGACGGGCTGTGGCCCAAAAAGAAGGAGCTGAAGAAGATCCGGACGGCGGTGGCATCTGCCCTGAAGGAGGCGTGGCTGCCGGAGCAGCGGGTGGAGAAGGTCTGCGGCGTGGGCGGCACGGCCCGGGCGGTGCTGAAGATCGCCAACGCCTGGTACGAAAAGCCGGCGGGCAACCGGAGCCTGACGCCGGCGGAGGTCCGCCGGCTGACCCGGCTGCTGCTGGAGCGGGATCACCAGGCCCGGAAGCTGATCCTGCGCAGCTGCCCGGACCGGGTGCACACCATCCTGCCGGGGATGATGTTGATGAACACGCTGACAGAGAAGCTGTGCTGTGGGGAGCTGTATATCAGCCCCTATGGCGTCAGGGAGGGATATTTGTGTCACAAACTGCTGAACGCTGGGACCTGAGCTATACCCAAAACCGGGAGCTGAGCTGGCTGGCCTTTGACCAGAGGGTGATGGAGGAGGCCGCAGACCCCGCCGTCCCGCTGATGGAGCGGCTCCGCTTCCTCTCCATCTTCACCAGCAATCTGGACGAGTTCTTCATGGTGCGGGTGGGGAGCCTGACGGACCTGGCTCTGGTGGCCCCCGGCTCCCAGGAGAACAAGGGGGGCTTTTCCCCGGCGGAGCAGCTGCGGCGGATCTATGCGGCGGTGGTGCCGCTGATCCGGCAGCGGGACAAGGTGTATCAGGATCTGATGGGTGCCCTGGCGGAGCACGGCGTGGTGGACATCCCCTATAAGGAGTTGAAAAACGGCGACCGGGAGTATGTGCGCACCTGGTACCGGGAGACCATGCGGCCGTTGCTGATGCCCCAGATCATCGACCCCAGCCATCCTTTCCCCCACCTGAAGAACAAGACCCTGTATGCTGCGGCGCTGCTGCGGGAAGGGGACAAGCGGCGGCTGGGCATCGTGGGGGTGCCGGATGTGGTACCGCCCATCGTGATGCTGCCAGACCGCCCCGGCGCCTTTGTGCGGACGGAGGACATCCTGGCCCATCATCTGCGGAAGATCTTCAAGATCTATCAGATCGAAGAGCAGGCGGTGGTGTCGGTCACCCGGAACGCGGACCTGAGCTATGACGAGGCCATGGACCAGGAGGACCTGGATCTGCGGACCCAGATGACAAAGCTGCTGCGCCAGCGGGAGCGGCTGGCGCCGGTCCGCCTGGAGATGCAGGGCGAGGCGCCTGCCCTGCGGGAGATGCTGCTGCAGCGGCTGAAGCTGGTGCCGGAGCAGAGCTATGTCTGCACCTGCCCCCTGGTGCTGAAGTACGCCTATCAGCTGGACAGCCTGGACAGCGGCCTGTTCTATCCGCCCCATGCCCCGGCCTATCCCGCCTGGCTGGACCGGGAGGTGCCCATGTGGGAGCAGGTCCGGCAGCGGGACATCCTGCTGTTCTATCCCTATCACTCCATGCAGCCCTTTCTGGACCTGCTGCGCCAGAGTGCTGCGGACCCGGCGGTGGTGTCCATCCAGATGACCATCTACCGGGTGGCCGGAAAGTCGGCCGTCATCAAGCATCTGTGCGCGGCGGCGGAGAACGGAAAATCGGTCACGGTCCTGGTGGAGCTGCGGGCACGGTTCGACGAGGGCAACAACATCACCTGGGCCCGGGAGCTGGAGGAAGCCGGCTGCCGGGTGATCTACGGCCCCGCCGGCTACAAGTGCCACGGCAAGATCTGCCTTATCACCCGGCAGGAGAAAAACGGCCTGTCCTATGTGACCCAGATCGGCACCGGCAACTACAACGAGAAGACCGCGGCCCTGTACACGGACTTTTCCCTGCTGACGGCGGACCGGTCCATTGCGGCGGACGGCGTGGCCTTTTTCCAGAATATGCTGATCGGCGACCTGCGGGGCAGCTATGATAAGCTGCTGGTGGCGCCGGTGTCCCTGAAACAGACGCTGATGCGGCTCATCGACGGGGAGATCGCCCGGGGCGAGCGGGGGCGGATCATCCTCAAGACCAATGCTGTCACGGAACGGGAGCTGATCGACAAGCTGGCGGAGGCCTCCCAGGCGGGCGTGCGGATCGATCTGATCGTCCGGGGCATCTGCTGCCTGGTGCCGGGGGTCCCCGGCAAGACGGACCATATCACCGTCACCAGCATCGTAGGGCGGTTTCTGGAGCACTCCCGCATCTACTGCTTCGGCGAGGGCGCTCTGCGGCAGATCTACTTATCCTCCGCGGACATCATGACGCGGAACCAGGAACGGCGGGTGGAGATCGCCTGCCCGGTGGAGAGCCAGGAGGTGCGGGATTTCCTGTCCGACTACCTGGCCCGTCTCCTGGGGGACAATGTGAAGGCCCGGCGCCTGCAGCCGGACGGGCGCTTTGTGAAGGTGGAGGACCCCGGTGCCGGCGCCGTCTCCGTACAGCAGTACTATCTCTCCCATCCGCCTGTGTTTCAGGCCACAGAGGAAAAAAAGAGCCGCCGCTGGAAGCTGCCGGCCCTTTTCCGAAAGCGCAGATGAAGAACGAGCCGGCAGGATGCCACAGGGCATCCTGCCGGCTTTCAGCGGTTCGGCAGACGGGAGACGGCAGGTACAAAAAGGACCCGGCTGATGCCGGATCCTTTTTGGGGCCGCTCCGGCGTTTGGGGACTCGACCGGGAACGGCGAAAGGAGGTACGCGTATCCGCTGGAAGGCAGAGCCGCTCCTGCCTGGGGGAGCAGGATCGGAGCGGCTCCGCAGCGGGTTCTCTTACAGCAGAGTATCCAGCGCCTGCTTGAAGTCGGCGATGACGTCTTCGGGATCCTCCAGGCCCACACTGATGCGGACCAGACCCTCGGAGATGCCGGCGGCGGCCAGCTCCTCAGAGGTGTAGGTGGAGTGGGTCATGGTGGCGGGATGCTCCACCAGGGTCTCGGCGTCACCCAGGGAGACGGCGATGGTGCACAGCTCCAGCTTGTTCAGGGCGGCGGCGGTGGCGGCCTTGTCGGCCTTCAGCTCGATGGAGATCATGCCGCCGGGCAGCTTCATCTGCTTGGCCGCGATCTCGTGGCCGGGGAAGCTGTCCAGGCCGGGATAGTAGACCTTGTCGACAGCGGGGTGGCTGGCGAAGAACTCCGCCACCTTCTTGGCGTTGGCGCAGTGGCGCTCCATCCGGATGTCCAGGGTCTTCAGGCCGCGGGCCATCAGGAAGGCATCGAAGGGGCTCATGACGGCACCGGTCATATCCTTCAGACCGAACATGCGGCACTGGCCGATGAAGTCCGCCTTGCCGATGACGATACCTGCGATCACATCGCCGTGGCCGTTGAGGTACTTGGTGGCGCTGTGGACCACCACGTTGGCGCCCAGCTCCAGCGGCCGCTGCAGATACGGCGTGCAGAAGGTGTTGTCCACGATGACCCGGATGTCGGGATTGAATTCATGGGCGGTCTTGGCGATCAGCTCAATGTCCAGCAGCTTCAGCGTGGGGTTGCAGGGGGTCTCGAAATAGACCACCTTGGTCTTGTCGGTCAGGTTCTTCTTCAGATTCTCAATGTTGGACAGATCCGTCAGGGTGACCTTCACGCCGAACTTGGTCATGCCGTGGTTCAGCAGCGCGTATGTACAGCCATACAGCGTCTCGTCAGCCACGATCTCGTCCCCGGCCACAACAGAGGTCCACAGAGCAGAGGAGATGGCGCCCATGCCGGAAGCAGCGGCCATGGCAGCCTCGCCGCCTTCCAGGGAGGCCAGCTTTTCCTCAACGGCTGCCAGAGTGGGGTTGCCCAGGCGGGAATAGATGTAGCCGTCTTCCTTACCGGCAAAGCGGGCACCGCCCTGTTCCACAGAGGAGAAGGCGAAGGTGGAGGTCTGATAGATGGGGGCGCACAGGGCGCCAGCAGCGTTGTCAATGTGCCCGGCGTGGATCTGACGGGTGGCGAAGCCTAATTTTTTCTCGGTGTTCATACAGTCGATCTTCCTTTCTCGCGGGGGGCCCCAGAAGCAGATGAAAAGGAGCCTCCGTTGCTGCGTTCAAATTTTTTGCTATCAAACAAAGAAATTGAGATGTTGTGGGACAGAGAAGGAATAGAGTGGATTTTCTGTGGATTCATCGGAATACAAGGTAATATTGACTAGAAAAACCGGAAAACCAAAGTCTGCTTTTGTCAGGTTCTACTTATAGCATAGCACGATTGCCAAAAACCTGTTAATATCCGTTTTCCGGGATGCGTTCGCAGTTTTTTTGATAGCCATTTGACAATTCCCGCAAAATCGATATAATGGGAAGCAGATCTCAAAATGCCAAAGGGGGCTTGGTCCGCGATGACATTTCAGCAGCTGGAGTACATTGTGGAGATCTCCAAATGCGGCTCCATCAACAAGGCCGCGCAGAAGCTGTTCCTCTCTCAGTCGGGCATTTCCACCGCCGTCCGGGAACTGGAGAGCGAACTGGGGATCGCACTGCTGGCCCGCAGCAACCGGGGCGTGGAATTTACGCCGGAGGGGAAGGAGTTCCTCAGCTATGCCGTGTCGCTGCTGGAGCAGAAGCGGTGGATCGAGGGGCTGTACGGTGAGGCCCGGAACAGCGCGGCACCCGTTCGGTTCCTGGTGTCCAGCCAGCGGTATCCCTTTGTGGCGGACGCTTTTCTGCGGCTGCTCCAGGTCTTGGATGAGAACCGCTTCCGCCTGGGACTGCGGGAGACGGGGATGGACGGCGTCATCGACGATGTCTATGACCACCGGGCGGATATCGGCGTCATCTGCCTGACGGATCTGACGGAGAAGATCATCCGGCGGCTGCTGGACGCCCGGGAGCTGGAGTTCCACGAGCTGGCGGCGGTCTCTCCCTGCGTGTATCTCCGGCGGGGCCACCCGCTGGCGGACCGGACGAGCCTGACGGAAGAGGACCTGGACGGCTATCCCTACGTGGCCTTTGAGCACGATCAGGGCGTCGCCTCAGACTTTTTTGAGGAATACCCCATGTCCACGCTGAAAAAGCCGGGGAAGTACATCAGCGTCAACAACCGCGCCACCGCCATTTACGTGCTGTGGGCCACGGATGCCTTTACCACCGGCAGCGGCCTGCTCTCCAAGGGCCTGACGGACGAGGATGTGGTCACGATCCCGCTGGAGGGGAAGACCTCGGTCCATCTGGGATGGATCCATCTGCGGAACACACGGATCTCGCCGCTGACGGCGCAGTTCATCAAGCTGCTGGAAGAGGCGCTGGCGGACTCCATCACCTTCACCCGGCAGCTCCAGAACACGCCGGAGTGACGAGCGGCAGTTCACGTTTCGAAAAAAAAGAAGGCCGGGCGCTGTATGCGCCCGGCCTTTTCTGTGAGAGGGAACGTCAAACGGTCTTTGCGGCCTCCTGCCGCTCCAGCTCGATGGCGGCCTTCTTGGCAGCCACCCCGGACTCTGCCACATCATACTCCCAGTTCCAGGGATCCTTGCGGCAGATGCCGTCTGCGAAGGGGATGAAGATGGAGAGGATGCCGACAACAGCCAGGATCCAGCAGTACCACATATAGGGCAGGATATCCATGGGGCTCATGGCCACGCCGTACACAGCCGTCAGGCTGGCAGCGGTCAGCAGCTGGGCGCCCCAGGGGATGATGCCCTGCAGCACGCAGGAGAACACATCCAGCAGAGAGGCGGACCGGCGGGGATCCACCTTGTGGATCCTGCTCATGTTCTTGGCCATGGGACCGCTGACGATGATGGCCACCGTGTTGTTGGCAGTGGCGCAGTCCGCCAGAGACACCAGAGCGGCAATGCCCACCTGGGCGGACTTGTTGCTCCTCATCATGCCGCCCAGCTTTTCGATCAGCCAGTCGATGCCGCCGTTGTGGGCGATCATCTCAGACATGCCGCCGCAGAACAGGGACAGGAAGAACACCTCGTTCATGCCGGTGAAGCCGTTGTAGATGCTCTGGGCAAAGAGGGGGATATCCAGATCGCCCAGGGCCAGGCCGATGATGCCGGCGGCAAAAATGCCGATGGTCAGCACCAGGAACACGTTCATGCCGATCAGGGCCAGCACCAGCACAGCGACGTAGGGAATGACCTTGATGATGTTGAAGGAGAGGTCACCCATCTCCGTCACGGTCTCGGGCCGTCCCACGACCAGCAGGACGACGATGGTGATGATGGCGGCGGGCAGGGCGATCCAGAAGTTGACCTTGAACTTATCCCGCAGCTCGCACCCCTGGGTGCGGGTGGCGGCGATGGTGGTATCGGAGATCATGGACAGGTTGTCGCCGAACATGGCGCCGCCCACGCAGGCGCCCAGGAACAGCGGCAGGCTCAGGCCGGATTTGTCCGCCACGCCCACGGCGATGGGGACGATGGCGCTGATGGTGCCCATGGAGGTGCCGGTGGCGGTGCCCATGAACGCGGAGATCACGAACACGCCGGCGGCCAGGAAGTGGACGGGAATGACGCTGAGGCCCAGATTCACGGTGGCTTCCACGCCGCCCATGGCGCTGGCCACAGTGGAGAAGGCGCCGGCCAGGATGTAAATGATCAGCATGGTCAGCACGTTCTCATTGGCGGCGCCCCGTGCGAAGATGGTGAATTTCTGGTCGATGGTGCCCTTGCCCTGGCAGAAGGCGAGGAGCAGCGCGATGAACATTGCGGTAACGGAGGGGAACTGGTAGAATGCCATCTCTACGCCCTGGGACTGGAAATACAGGCCAGCGCCCAGATAGATGACGATGAACAGCAGGAACGGAAGCAGTGCCGAGCCTTTACCCTTTTTCTCCAGAGTTTCCATATACGTACCTCCTTATGTTCTCTTTCCTCTTCTCATACACCCCGGTTCGTCTGAATACACAGATTTTTGAAATGGAATCCACCCTTCTCTGTGCAATATTATAGCATCCTCCGGCGGGGAATGACCAGAGCCAATCTCCACCAACCGGCTATCATTCAAACAGATAACGGGACAGGGAGGCCGGAGGCCGCGGCACAGAGGCGAAACGGGAGGAAAAGGGACGGGATCTGCGGAACAGGGGAGAAAAAGGAGAGGATTTGGCGCGGTACGGTTGCTTTTGCAGACCGGCACCATTATAATCAGAGGAAGAACGACAGGCCGGCCCGGCTGCGGGCGGCCGGACAGGAGGACAGGCGCCATGGCCCTGAAAAGCGACATCGAGATCGCCCAGGAGGCGAGGCCTCTCCCAATCACCGCCATTGCGGAGGCGTGCGGTGTGGACGAGGCATATCTGGAGCAGTACGGCAGATACAAGGCGAAGATCGACAACCGATTTCTGAAGGAGACCGCCCGGCCGGACGGCAGACTGGTGCTGGTGACCGCCATCACCCCGACACCTGCCGGAGAGGGCAAGACCACCACCACCGTGGGCCTGGCGGACGGTCTGCGGAAGATCGGAAAGAACGCTGTGGTGGCACTGCGGGAGCCGTCTCTGGGGCCGGTGTTCGGCATCAAGGGCGGCGCCGCCGGCGGCGGCTACGCCCAGGTAGTCCCCATGGAGGACATCAACCTCCACTTCACCGGGGACTTCCACGCCATCGGCGCGGCTAACAACCTGCTGGCGGCGATGCTGGACAACCACATTCAGCAGGGCAACGCCCTGGGCATCGACCCCAAGCAGATCACCTGGCGGCGGTGCGTGGATATGAACGACCGGCAGCTGCGGAACATCGTGGACGGCCTGGGGGGGCGGATGCAGGGCGTGCCGAGAGAGGACGGCTTCGACATCACCGTGGCTAGCGAGGTCATGGCTGTGCTGTGCCTGGCGTCGGACATCCCGGACCTGAAGGCCCGGCTGGGCCGGATCATCGTGGGATACACCTACGCCGGCGCACCGGTGACCGCCCATGACCTGAAGGCGGAGGGCGCCATGGCGGCCCTGCTGAAGGACGCCCTGAAGCCCAATCTGGTCCAGACCCTGGAGCACACGCCGGCCCTGATCCACGGCGGGCCCTTTGCCAACATCGCCCACGGCTGCAACTCCGTCACCGCCACCCGGATGGCCCTGAAGCTGGGGGATTACGCCATCACGGAGGCGGGCTTCGGCGCGGACCTGGGGGCGGAGAAGTTCCTGGACATCAAGTGCCGCATGGCGGGGCTGAAGCCTGACGCGGTGGTGCTGGTGGCCACGGTCCGGGCCCTGAAGCACCACGGCGGCGCCGCCAAGGCGGACCTGGGCAGGGAGGACCTGGCGGCGCTGGAGCGGGGCCTGCCCAACCTGCTGCAGCACGTGGACAACATCAAGAACGTGTTCGGCCTGCCCTGCGTGGTAGCCGTCAACGCCTTCCCCACCGACACGGCGGCAGAGCTGCGGCTGGTGGAGGACAAGTGCCGGGAACTGGGCGTCCGCGTGGCGCTCAGCGAGGTGTGGGCCAAGGGCGGAGAGGGCGGCCGGGCCCTGGCGGAGGAAGTGGTGCGCCTGTGCGGGCAGCCGTCGGACTTCCGCTACAGCTACGACCTGGACGGCTCTATCGAGGACAAGCTGGAGGCCATCTGCCGCCGGGTGTATCGCGCCGACGGCGTGGCGCTGACGCCTGCCGCCAAAAAGCAGGCCCAGCGGCTGACGGAGCTGGGCTTCGGGCGACTGCCCATCTGCATGGCCAAGACCCAGTACAGCTTCTCTGACGACCCGGCCCTGCTGGGGGCGCCCCGGGGGTTCACCGTCACCGTGCGGAACCTGAAGGTGTCCGCCGGCGCGGGCTTCCTGGTGGCTCTGACCGGGGACATCATGACGATGCCCGGCCTGCCGAAGGTGCCGGCGGCGGAGAAGATCGACGTGGATGAGGATGGCCGGATCAGCGGGCTGTTCTGAGATATGGTCATGCCGCCGCAGGTGCGGCGTCCAGGCGTCCTGCCGGAGGCGGGACCTTGAACCGGGGGCCGGTCGGATCCAGGCGGGGCCCCGCGGGGCGTGCCCGGTGAGGCAGCCCATGCCGAAGACAGGATGGCCCCCGGTGACAGGGGACGCATGCAATTATGATTATGAATGAGAGCGTCAGAAGATGCAAAAAGACCGGCCGCCCTCCCGGGCGGCCGGTCTGCGTATTTCTATAGAGCGGGAAGCACTTACAGCCCCTGGGCGATCATGGCGGTGGAGATCTTCTTGAAGGCGGCGATGTCGTTGCCGGCGATCAGGTCATAGCCCAGGCCGTACTCCTCTGCCGCGGCGGCGGAGGCGTCGTAGATATCGCCCATGATCTGCTTCAGGCGGCTGTCCACCTCCTGGCGGGTCCAGCTGTAGCGGACGCTGTTCTGGACCATCTCCAGGGCGGAGACCACCACGCCGCCGGAGCCGGAGGCCTTGGAGCCGGCAGTGAGGATCTTGGGGCTCAGCCGCAGGAGGCGCAGGGCCTCGGCAGTGGCGGGCATGTTGGCCGCCTCCACATAGTAGCGGACATTGTTGGCCACGATCATCACGGCGTCGTCCACATCCAGCTCATTCTGGGTGGCGCAGGGGATCACGATGTCCACCGGCACCTCCCAGGGCTTTTTGCCGGCATAGAACTCCACGCCGAACTTCTCGGCATAGGGCTCCACCTTATCCACGCCGCTGGCACGCATGGACAGCATGAAGTCAAATTTCTCCTGGGTGCAGACGCCGTCGGGGTCATAGACGTAGCCGTCGGGACCGGAGAGAGTGACCACCTTGCCGCCCAGCTCCGCGCTCTTGCGGCACACGCCCCAGGACATGTTGCCGAAGCCGGAGACGGCCAGGCGCTTGCCCTCCAGGGTCTCGCCCTGGTGCTCCAGCATCCGGGCCAGGAAGTAGATGGTGCCGAAGCCGGCGGCCTCCTGGCGGATCAGGCTTCCGCCGTAGGTCAGGCCCTTGCCGGTGAGGGCGCTGCTCTCCGCCTTGCCGGTGAGGCGCTTGTACTGGCCGTACAGGTAGCCGATCTCCCGGCTTCCAACGCCGATGTCTCCGGCGGGGATATCGGTGTCGGCGCCGATCAGGCGGTACAGGGCGGTCATGAAGCTCTGGCAGAACCGCATGATCTCCCGGTTGCTCTTGCCCCGGGGGTCGAAGTCCGCGCCGCCGGCGGCGCCGCCGATGGGCAGGCCGGTCAGGGCGTTCTTGTAGGTCTGCTCAAACCCCAGGAACTTCACGATGGAGGGATTGACGGAGGGGTGGAACCGCAGGCCGCCCTTGTAGGGGCCAATGGCGCTGTTGAACTGCACCCGGTAGCCGTGGTTGGTGTGGGCGCAGCCCTGGTCGTCCAGCCAGGGCACGGTGAAGGTCAGCATCCGGTCCGGCTCCACCATGCGGGTCAGCAGGTCCAGACGCTCATAGGCGGGCTCGTCCTTCAGCGCCGGAGCGATCATCTCCAGCCAGGTGAGAACGGCCTGGAGATACTCCGGCTGATCGGCGTACCGCTGCTGCAGGGCAGCGGACACGCTGGAAACATAGTCGCTCATCCAGCAGCCCCCCTTAGACCAGACCGTAGGCCAGCATGGCATCAGCCACCTTCAGGAAGCCGGCGATGTTGGCGCCGGCCACCAGGTCGCCGGGCTTGCCGTACTGGGCGGCGGCGTTGGAGGCGTTGTGGTACAGGTCGGTCATGATCTTCTTCAGATGGCTGTCGACCTCCTCGAAGCTCCAGGACATCCGCATGGAGTTCTGGCTCATCTCCAGGGCGGAGGTGGCCACGCCGCCGGCGTTGGCGGCCTTGGCGGGAGCGAACAGCAGACCGGCGCCCTGGATGGCCTCCACGGCCTCCGGCGTGCAGGGCATGTTGGCGCCCTCGGCCACGGCGAAGCAGCCGTTCTTGATCAGGGCCTTGGCGGACTCCAGATCCAGCTCGTTCTGGGTGGCGCAGGGCAGGGCGATGTCGCAGGGGATCTGCCACACGCCGGAGCAGCCCTCGTGGTACTCCGCCTCGGGATGGACGGTGACATACTCCCGGATGCGCTTGCGCTCCACTTCCTTGATCTGCTTGACCAGAGCCAGGTCGATGCCGTTGGGATCGTGGATGAAGCCGTTGGAGTCGGACATGGCCACCACCTTGGCGCCCAGGGCCGTGGCCTTCTCGCAGGCGTAGATGGCCACGTTGCCGGAGCCGGAGATCACCACGGTGGCGCCCTCAAAGCTGCGGCCGGCGGCCTTCAGCATGTTGTCGGTGAAATAGCACAGGCCGTAGCCGGTGGCCTCGGTCCGGGCCAGGGAGCCGCCGTAGCTGAGTCCCTTGCCGGTGAGGACGCCGGTGAACTCGTTGCGCAGCCGCTTGTACTGGCCGAAGAGGTAGCCGATCTCCCGGCCGCCCACGCCGATGTCGCCGGCGGGCACGTCGGTGTCCGGCCCGATATACTTGAACAGCTCCGTCATAAAGCTCTGGCAGAAGCGCATGACCTCGGCGTCGGACTTGCCCTTGGGGTCGAAGTCGCTGCCGCCCTTGCCGCCGCCGATGGGCAGGCCGGTCAGGCTGTTCTTGAAGACCTGCTCAAAGCCCAGGAACTTGATGATGCCCTCGTAGACAGAGGGATGGAACCGCAGACCGCCCTTGTAGGGACCGATGGCGCTGTTGAACTGCACCCGGAAGCCCCGGTTCACGTGGATGTTGCCCTGGTCATCCTCCCAGGGCACCCGGAACTTGATGATCCGCTCCGGCTCTACCAGGCAGTCCATGACGCCCTCTTTGATATACTCCGGCTTCGCCTCCACCACCGGGACCAGGGAGGTCAGAACCTCCTGGACCGCCTGGTGAAATTCCGGCTCTGCCGGATTCCGCCGGACCACGCGCTCCATCAGGCCGCTTAGATACTCGTTCTGAATGCTCATGGTGAATCCCTCCAAAAACCAGACTTGGCGGATGACCGCGCCGCGGCCTCCGTCCGTGTTTGTATCGACCACATTGTAATACTGGGCGCGTCTTTGCGTCAACGACTTTTGTCCGCGCAAGAACATGTTCGGCGGATTTCTCAAGTTTTAAACGCCTGTTATGAGACTTTCTGGCACTTCTCCTTTGAAATCAAAAATATTTAGAAAATATTTCCATTTAACAAAAAGAGGAACCCTAAGCGCAAAGATTTGGGCTGGTCTGGCCGGTCCCTGTACAGGCTTGGCGGAAAATCGTGGGGAAAATACATAAGGTTTCGCGTTTGAAAAGGGATGGAATTGGTCAAACCAATAAAACTTTGCGGGAGCGGGGAAGTTGAGCGCAAGTTTCTCTTGACAGGGGGCGGAACAGTGTGTTACCGTCTTTGCATACCTAAAATATGATGAAGGGAACAAGTAGCCCGCTTCGCTCCGCTTTCAGAGAATTGCCGGTTGGTGCAAGGCAACAAGCGTCGGATCTGGTGAAATCATCCTGGAGTAGCCTGCTGAAAGAGAACTCTCTGATAGGCAGTGCCGGGCGCACCCGTTACCGTGCAGGGCCTGTTGGGGCCTGCTGAGATGGCGGCGGAAGGATCTTCCACCGTTAACAAGAGTGGTACCGCGAAGGTGTTTCAAAAGCCTTTGCCTCTTGCTTGCAAGAGGCAAAGGCTTTTTTCTTTCACTTCGGCCGTTCTGTTCAGGGCCCATCGGCAAAACCATTCCCACCCACATCGTCAAGAAACAGAAAAGGAGAACACGAACATGGCAATCAAAAAGTATTACGACACTGACTGCAACCTGGGCCTGCTGGACGGCAAGACCGTGGCCGTGATCGGCTTCGGCTCTCAGGGCCATGCCCATTCTGAGAACCTGGCCGAGAGCGGTGTCAACGTGGTGGTGGGCCTGCGGAAGGGCTCCTCCCACTGGGCCAAGGCGGAGGAGTTCGCCGCCACCTGTCCCAATTTCCGCGTGATGGAAGTGGAGGAGGCCGCCAAGGCCGGCGACATCGTGATGATGCTGGTGCCTGACGAGCTGTGCGCCGACATCTACAACAAGCAGATCGCCCCGTACATGACCGAGGGCAAGACCCTGGCCTTCGCCCACGGATTCAATATCCACTTCAAGACCATCGTGCCCCCCGCCAACGTGGACGTGATCATGGTGGCTCCCAAGGGCCCCGGCCACACGGTCCGCAGCCAGTACCTGGAGGGCAAGGGCGTGCCCAGCCTGATCTGCGTGGAGCAGAACTTCACCGGCAAGGCCAAAGAAGTGGCTCTCGCCTATGCCTCCGGCATCGGCGCCGGCCGCGCCGGCATCCTGGAGACCACCTTCAAGGAGGAGACCGAGACCGACCTGTTCGGCGAGCAGGCCGTTCTATGCGGCGGCGTCTGCGGCTTGATCCAGGCCGGCTTCGAGACCCTGGTGGAGGCCGGCTACGAGCCGGAGATGGCCTACTTCGAGACCTGCCACGAGATGAAGCTCATCATCGACCTCATCAACGAGGGCGGCTTCGGCAAGATGAGCTACTCCATCTCCAACACCGCTGAGTACGGCGACTACCGCACCCGCAGCCGCCTGATTACCGAGGACACCCGCAAGGAGATGCGGCAGATCCTCAAGGAGATCCAGGACGGTACCTTCGCCTCCGAATTCCTGGCGGAGATGAACCCCAACGGAGGCCGCAAGACCCACTTCCTGGCCATGCGCCGCATGGCGGCCGAGCACCCCATCGAGAAGGTGGGCGCCCAGCTGCGCAGCATGATGAGCTGGCTGAAAAAGTAAGAGGACCCAAGGCACCGGCCCGGAGGCGGGAACACCTCCGGGCCGGGTAGAAAAAGGAGGAAAGCAAGACCTATGCGCAGTGATAATGTGACCAAGGGCGCCGAGCGGGCACCCAACCGGAGCCTTTTCTACGCCCTGGGCTACACGCCGGAGGACCTGGAGAAGCCCCTGATCGCTGTGGTCAGCGCCCACAGCGACATCGTTCCCGGACACATGAATTTGGACAAGCTGACCGACGCGGTAAAAAGCGGCATCGAGGCCGCCGGCGGTACCCCCTTCATGGTGCCCGCCATCGGCGTGTGCGACGGCATCGCCATGGGCCATGTGGGCATGAAGTACTCCCTGGCCAGCCGGGAGCTGATCTGCGACAGTGTGGAGACCATGTTCATGGCTCACCAGTTTGACGGCTGTGTGCTGGTGCCCAACTGTGACAAGATCGTCCCCGGCATGGTGATGGCGGCGGTGCGGATGAACGTGCCCGCCGTGGTGTGCAGCGGCGGCCCCATGCTGGCCGGCACCTACGACGGCCAGGAGGTCAGCCTCTCCAAGATGTTCGAGGCTGTGGGCTCCTACAAGGCAGGCATGATCTCCGCCGAGCAGCTGGAGGACTGCACCCAGAACTGCTGTCCCGGCTGCGGCAGCTGCTCCGGCATGTACACCGCCCACTCC
>ENA-ORNG01001552-ORNG01001552.1-human-gut-metagenome-genome-assembly--contig:-NODE-1552-length-16151-cov-5.770626_pt1 | contig 16151 bp, 15 predicted proteins | sample MGYA00242113_ERZ509018 | MGnify/ENA primary metagenome ERZ509018 (study PRJEB26280, sample SAMEA2338711) | human gut metagenome | biome: human gut; feature: human-associated habitat; material: faeces... | reverse complement strand
CAGAAGTCGATAAAGATAAAAACCCTTTCACCATAGTCATGCCGCCTCCGAACATCACGGGGCAGCTTCATATGGGCCACGCTCTGGACCAGACTCTGCAGGATGTACTGACCAGGTGGAAAAGAATGCAGGGCTACAGCGCCCTGTGGCTGCCGGGCTCTGACCACGCCAGCATAGCCACCGAAGTAAAAGTAGTAAATAAGATCAGGGAAGAAGAAGGTCTGGAAAAAGAGGATCTGGGCCGTGAAGAATTCCTAAGGCGAGCCTGGGCATGGAAAGAAGAATACGGCGGACGCATTACCCGCCAGTGCCGTAAGCTGGGCGATTCCTGCGACTGGAGCAGAGAGCGGTTCACCATGGACGAAGGCTGCAACAAAGCCGTAAAGACTTTCTTCATCAAACTCTACGAAAAAGGTCTCATTTACCGGGGCAACAGGCTCATCAACTGGTGTCCTCAGTGCGGCACATCCCTTTCAGACGCAGAGGTTGAACATGAAGATAAAAGCGGAAAATACTGGTATTTCAGGTATCCGGCTGCTGACGGCGGAGAAGGCATCGTAGTGGCCACCTCAAGACCTGAGACCATGTTCGCCGACGAAGCCATTGCCGTAAATCCTAAAGACGACAGGTACAAACATCTGGTAGGAAAGAAAGTGATCCTGCCGCTGGTGGGCAAGGAGATCCCGGTCATAGAAGATGAATATCCGGATCCGGAAAAAGGTACCGGCGCCGTCAAGATCACGCCTGCCCATGACCCTAACGACTTCGAGGTAGGTATCAGAGCAGGGCTGGGAAGGCCCAGCTGCATAAACAAAGACGCCACCATGAACGAACTGGCCGGAAAATATCAGGGCATGGACCGCTACGAATGCCGCAAGGCCTGGGTAGCAGACCTTGAAGCCGCCGGATACCTGGTAAAGACCGAAGAAAAAGTAATTCCTGTAGGAGAGTGCTACAGGTGCCATACAGTAATAGAACCAATGCTTTCAGACCAGTGGTTCGTGAAGATGGAAGAACTGGCCAGACCGGCCATAGAAGCCGCCAAAAAAGGCGACCTTACCCATGTTCCTGAAAGGTTTGAAAAGATCTATCTCCACTGGCTGGAAGACATCAGGGACTGGTGCATATCCCGTCAGCTCTGGTGGGGACACAGGATACCGGCATACTATTGTCAGGACTGCGGCGAGATCGTAGTAGACTACGATACTCCGGCCAAATGTCCTAAGTGCGGAGGTACCCACTTCGGGCAGGACGAAGATGTGCTGGACACCTGGTTCTCATCGGCTCTGTGGCCTTTCTCCACTCTCGGATGGCCGGAAGAAACAGAAGACCTGAAGTATTTCTACCCGACAGATGTACTGGTAACAGGATACGATATCATCTTCTTCTGGGTAGTGAGGATGGTATTCTCAGGCCTGGAAGCCATGGGAGAAGTTCCTTTCCACCATGTATATGTCCATGGACTGGTGAGAGACGCCGAAGGCCGGAAGATGAGCAAATCCCTGGGCAACGGCATAGATCCCCTTGAGGTCATCGACCAGTACGGAGCCGATGCTCTCAGGTTCATGCTGACTACGGGTATCACACTGGGCAATGACATGAGGTTCAAAGAGGACAGGCTCGAATCCTGCCGAAACTTTGCCAATAAATTGTGGAACGCCTCAAGGTTCGTTATAATGAACCTGCTGGACGAAGAAGGCAATTTCAGGGAAATGGCCAGGTGCTGTGCAAACTGTTGCGGAAAAGCCTGCGGCGACACTACGGATTTTTCCAACATCGCCCTCAGGGACGAAGACAAGTGGATGATCTCCAAGGTAAACGAAGCGGTTAAATATGTGACCGAAACCATGGAAAAATACGACCTGGCTCTGGCCGGTCAGAAAGTTTACGACCTGATCTGGAACGAATACTGCGACTGGTATATAGAACTGGTAAAGCCAAGGCTCTGGGGCGACGATGAGGAGGACAAGAAAGTCGTAAGGTTTACTCTTGTAATGTGCCTCAAGAACATGCTCAAGCTGCTCCACCCATTCATGCCTTTCATCACGGAAGAAATCTGGAGCTTCCTGCCCCACGGCGAAGAGCAGGCAGACAACCCTGAAAACTATCTTATCAAGGCTCAGTGGCCGCAGTACAGCGATTCCTGTGACTTCCCGCAGGCCGAGAGGACTGTGGAAAAGGCCAAAGAAGCCATCAGAGCCATAAGAAATATAAGGGCTGAAGCAGAAGCTGCGCCGGGCAAGAAGCTGAGAGCTGTTATACTGGCTTCCGGCAGCGATGAAGCTGACCTTAAGGCCGGCGCAGCCTATATAAAGAACCTGGGCAATATCACAGAGGTGACATTTACCGAGAACAAGGCTGATGTTCCTGCCGAATCCATGTCGGCAGTCATCGCCGGAGCGGAAATATATATCCCTCTGGAAGACCTGGTAGACTTTGCCGCCGAGTACGACAGGCTCACCAAGGAAAAGAAGCGCCTTGAGGGCGAGGTAAAGAGAGTTGAAGGAAAGCTCTCCAACCAGGGCTTCGTGAGCAAAGCGCCGGAAAAAGTGGTAAATGAAGAAAGAGAAAAGATGGCCAAGTATAAAGACATGCTGGAAAAAGTTACCGCCCGTCTTGAAATGGTAGCGTCCAAGGCCGGGAAATAGGCGGCGTTCAGCCGAAAAACCGCAGGCTGGCTTTTTCCGTGAATTCCGTAAAAAGCCGGCCTCCCGCTCAACAACCATGAAAGGAACGAAAGACAACATACATAATGACAAAAAAAGAAAACCCGATAGAAAAAATCCATCAGTTTCAGCGGTTCGGAAGCGTACTGGGTCTTGAGCGGATGACAAGGCTCCTTGAACTTCTGGGAAATCCCCAAGATGAACTGAAAGTCATCCACATTGCAGGAACCAACGGCAAAGGCTCAGTGTCCAGATATATATACAGCGTGATGCAGGAAGCCGGATACAGGACCGGCCTTTATACTTCGCCTTTTCTGGAAAATTTTAACGAACGGATAGAACTAGATGGACGATGTATAAGCGACAGCGACCTGGCGGTCTATACAGATAAGGTGCTCGCTGCTGCACAGGCCATGGTAAATGACGGCGACCAGTCTCCCACAGAGTTTGAGGTCATCACTGCCATAGCTCTGGTATATTTTAAAGAAAAAGACTGCGATTTTGCCATCCTTGAAGTGGGCCTTGGAGGCACGGGAGATTCCACAAATGTATGCAGATCGCCGCTGGTAACGGTCATAACTTCAATATCCATGGACCATATGGACAGATTGGGTGACACCATAGAAGAAATAGCTGCCGAAAAGGCGGGTATAATAAAAGACGGCTGCCCGGTGGTAACAAGCGCAAAGAATCCGAAAGCCCTTGAGGTCATCCGGCGGAGAGCCGCTGAAAAGAATTGCCGTATATTTGAGGTAAAAGATATGCCGCTGGCGGCAAAACAGGAGAACCTGCAGGGAAGTGTATTTGATGCGGTCATATTGGGAGAAGATCTTTGCAATGTGAAGATCTCCATGGCAGGAAAACATCAGATAGAAAACGCCGCAGCCGCCATGACTGCACTTAAAGTCCTGGAAAAAGACGGGCATATACATTTTACACAGCAGGAACTTTATGACGGACTGGCCGGTGCACGGCAGATAGGCCGGCTTGAAGTCATGCACGCTAAACGGGAAGATCATGGAGGGTCTTACTGCGCAGCAGGATATGCCGAAGCTTCAGAAAAGACTGTGACCATCATTGATGGTGCCCACAATCCGGGCGGGGCCAGGGCTCTGGCTGATGCTGTGACAGCCATGTATCCTGAAGCCAGGATATTGATGGTGATCGGAATACTTGCCGACAAGGATGTGGACGGCATACTTTCTCATTTTTTCAGGATGACAGGTGATTTTATCGCCACAGAGCCGGACAGTCCGCGGAAGCTCAGAGCAGCCGATCTTGCGGCAAAGATACAGTCCCTTGGAGGACAGTGCCGTATAGTGCCGGCCATTGAGGACGCATGGCGCATGGCCTGCGCTCTGGCTGAAGATTATGATATGGTAATATATGCCGGATCGCTGTATATGATAGGAAAGGTAAGAACACTTTTTAACAGAGGTGAAACAGATGCTCAAGTTTAAGATACAATCAACGGATGAATATGAAAGACTGGTAAAATTTTTCGTTGAGAACGAGCTGGAATTTGACGGAGACGAAGAAGTCGACACAGATATAGTGAAGTGCTGGAAAGTAACTCACACCGGCGATGTGCTTATCGGAGGCTGCGTGCTGGCCCTTAGGCAGGGGAAATACATCATAGACGGTATAGCGGTCGACAGGCTTTTCCGTAAGTTCGGCATAGGCAGGATAATGGTCGACAAAGTCATAAAGGAGATCAAAGAAAGGGGAGGCAGCGAGCTCTTTCTCGTTGCAAGAGCGCCGGGATTTTTCAGGACTCTGGGGTTTGAAACCGTAGATCCGTCAGAAGCGCCGCTTTTCTTTGAGTGCGCCCAATGTCCGCAATATCAGAAAACATGTCATCCGGAGATAATGCGATTGGAGATAAGATGATGGATTATTCCAAACTGCTTCAGGCTATTTTGGATATTGCCGAGGAGATGCTGGTCTGCGGAGCCGAAGTGGAAAGGGTCGAGGACAGCATAGAGCGTATGTGCGCTGCCTACGGGTGTGAACAAGACCGGGTCAACGCTTTTATCATCACCTCAAATATACAGGTGACATTTGAGGACCCCAACGGAAACATAATAACGCAGATAAGGCGTATCGTCAGAAGTGATACCAATTTTGACAGGCTCGATTATCTTAACGATCTGTCAAGATATATATGCGCAAATACGCCGGATCTGGATACCCTGAAAGAAAAATACGAAGAAGTGATGAACCGCCGTCAGCTTCCCAAATGGGTGCAGTATCTGGGAGCAGTCATGGCAGCGGGAGGATTTGCCGTATTTTTCGGAGGAAATATAGCCGACGGCCTTTATGCTGCAGCTCTGGGCATAATAATCACGGCTGTCAGAGGCTTTTTCTCAAAATATGAAAGTAACGCCATGGCGCTCATGTTTATTTCATCGATCATTGCAGGTACCGTTGCGGTACTGTCTGTGCCCCTTGGCATAAGCGTCCACATAGATAAGGTGATGATAGGCGGCATCATGCTGCTCATACCGGGCATTGCTGTGACCAATTCCATCAGGGATATGCTGGCCGGTGATATCGGGACCGGGCTTTTGCGTTTTGCCAATTCGGTAATGCTTGCAGCCGCTATCGCCTGCGGATTTGCACTGCCGATGATCTTGTCCGGAGGTACATTATGATACAGATAATTGCTGCAACGGTAGGTTCGCTGGGATTTGCCATTTTCCTGAAAATGCGAGGCAGGCAGATAATAATGGCAACGGCCGGAGGCACAGTAACATGGGCAGTCTATCTTATAGCCCAGACCATGACAGAGGGGCTCTTTGTACCGTATTTCATAGCATCGATCTTTGTTGCGGTATACGCAGAAATAATGGCGAGGGTCAACAGAGCTCCGGCGACGATATTCCTGACAGCAGCTGCTGTCCCCCTGATTCCGGGCGGAAGCCTGTATTATACCATGGAAGGGCTGGTCAATCAGGATGACACCATGTTCGTAGAAAACGGCGTGAACACCATAACAATAGCCTTGGCTATCGCACTGGGATTCATGCTTGTATCGGTTTTATCCAGATACATCAGGATATTCCTGTACAAGAGAAAGTGACCGGAAAGTCCGGCCGGCAGGCAGATTTGCCTGTGGGCCGGCTTTTATCTTATCAGGCATAACTTTCCCGGAGAAATAATAGACTATACAATAGCGAGTTTCTTTGGGAGGGAATCTATGAAAAGCACAACTGATAATATTTACCAGACCAATAAAGCTGTGGTCAGCGGGATTGTCGCTACTCCGCTGAAGTTCAGCCATAAGACCTACGGTGAGATATTCTACACTTTTATCCTCGGAATTGAAAGGAGGAGCGGTTATGTGGATGAGATCAATGTTATGATCTCCGAAAGACTGATCTATGAAAGACCGCCGGAAGAAGGGGATTTTGTAGAGATCATCGGACAGGTAAGGACTTATAACGAAACGGCAGACGGGAAAAACAAGCTCAATGTGGTAATATTCGCCCGTGAGATCGACATTGAGCCTGAAGATACATATTATGAAAATTACATTTTTCTGGAAGGTTTTTTATGCAAACCGCCGGTCAAGAGAACATCGCCCCTTGGGAGGGATATATGTGATCTGATGGTGGCTGTCAACAGGATGTATAACAAATCGGATTATGTTCCGTGCATCGCATGGGGGCGCAATGCCAATTTTGCAGACAGGATGACGGTGGGGACCAGGATCTGTCTGGAAGGGAGGATACAGAGCAGAGAATACAAGAAAAAGCTTGAGGACGGCGAATCTGAAATAAGAAAAGCCTTTGAGGTTTCCATATTGAAGCTGGAAGAAGGATCAGCATGGGAAACAGAAGAAGCTACAGCCCACTGGGAAGAATAAAAAGACAGCGGAGGATGAAAGGCGGCAAAGGGAAAGACAGCAGCTTGCGGCAGCAGGTCAAAATTTGGGCAGGGCAATATTTGCTGGCCTGCGCCGGGCAATATTGACCTTGAATTAAACACTGTAATGTGCTAAAATTAGACATGATTTTGTGATTTACGGAGGATAAAAATGTTCGACATCAACGGAAAAGATAACAGCAATTATAATTTGGAAAATATAGAGCTCATAAAAAAAGCCTCGCCGACAGTTGGCGCCTTTATAGAAGGAGAATACAACCGACAGAAGAACAATGTGGAGCTCATAGCCTCCGAAAATTACTGTTCAGAAGCCATATTGGCCGCCTGCGGGAGCTGCCTCAGCTGGAAATACGCCGAAGGCTATCCATATGTAAGGACTTCCGGCAACACCAGCCGTTATTATGGAGGCACTGAATTTGTAGACCAGCTTGAGGAATATGCCTGCGATATGTGGAGAAAAGTATTCGATACTGACTACCATGTCAATGTACAGCCCCACAGTGGCTCTCAGGCCAATTTTGCGGCTTACAAGGCCATCCTGAACCCAGGAGATACTATACTGTCGCTGACTCTTGACAACGGCGGCCACCTGACCCACGGTTCTTCCGTAAATTTCAGCGGAAAACTCTACAACATGGTATTTTATGATGTGGACGACAGAGGTTACATAGATATGGACGATGTGAGAAAGAAAGCCATCGAATATAAACCTCAGCTGATACTGACCGGAGCATCCGCATATTCAAGGATAATCGATTTCAAGGCTTTTGCTGATATAGCCAGAGAGACCGGAGCATACTTCATGGTCGACATGGCCCATATTGCCGGCCTGGTAGCAGGCGGAGCACATCCGTCACCGTTCGGATATGCGGATATAATAACCACCACCACCCACAAGACCCTCAGAGGGCCGAGGGGCGGATTGATCTTTGCCAGAAAAGAGCTTGCAAAGAAAGTAGACAGCGCCGTATTCCCTTATGCCCAGGGCGGCCCGCTGGAGCATATCATAGCAGCAAAGGCCATCTGTGCCGAAGAAGCTCTAAGACCTGAGTATAAAGAATATGCCAAACAGGTGGTGAAGAACTGCAAAGCCCTTTCCGACGAATTTATCAAGCTGGGATATAAAGTTGTAACGGGAGGTACAGACAACCATCTGATACTCCTTGACCTGTCGGACGAACCGTTCAGCGGACGAGTGCTCCAGGAAAGGTGCGATCAGATAGGCATAACCCTCAACAAGAACTGCGTGCCTTGCGAAAAGCGTTCTCCGAAGGAGACTTCCGGCGTGCGCATAGGAACTGCTCCTATGACGACCAGAGGATATAAAGAGGACGATTTCGTCAAAGTAGTACACAGGATAGACGAGCTCATCAAACAGCTCAGAGAAGAATATAAGTAGCAAACCTGCCGGGCGTCTGCACGGACGGCAGGCCATCCGCCAGGCGTCCTGCTTTTCGGGAATTTTCAAAAGGGGGAAAAGGGGACAATGTATAGATTGCTTATTGTGGAAGACGACATGGGGATCGCTCAGGCTATAAAAGAACAGGCCAGGGTCTGGGGACTTGAAGCGGCTTATGTGGAAGATTTCAGAAATGTCATGTCAGAATTTGCTGCGTTTTCTCCGCATCTTGTGCTGCTTGATATTTCATTGCCTTTTTATGACGGTTATCACTGGCTCAGCGAGATACGCAAGGTTTCTCAGGTGCCGGTGATATTTATTTCTTCGGCATCTGATAATATGAATATCGTCATGGCCGTAAATATGGGCGGGGATGATTTTATCGTCAAACCGTTTGACCAGAGCGTGCTCATGGCAAAGATACAGGCAATGCTCAGGCGCACTTACGATTTTTCCAAAGGCGTTCCGGTGCTGGAGCACAGGGGCGCTCTGCTTAATACAGGCGATAATACTCTGGTGTACGAAGATGAAAAGATAAACCTTACTAAAAACGAATACAGGATACTCCTTACACTGATGCAGGATAAAGGAAAGGTTGTCAGCAGAGAAAAGCTTATGCAGATCCTTTGGGAAACTGACAGCTTTGTTGACGAAAATACTTTGACCGTCAATGTGGGCAGGCTAAGGAAAAAGCTTGAAGCAGCAGGGCTTCAGGATTTTATCACCACCAAATTCGGCGTTGGATACATAATAGAATGACACATCATGAAATTATTCAGTTCGTATTTAAAACAGCATAGGATCACCATAATCGGCTATTTTATCTTCGGGGCAGTATTGGTCATATCGTTTTTTCTGTACCAACTGCCGCTGGCTGCTGTACTATATCCGATGACACTGTGCTTCTTGATCGGCAGCGGGCTGATGGCTGCTGATTTCAGGCATGCTGCAAAAAAACACAGGGAACTTGCCGAGATAAGCAAGCTTACTTCTCAGCTCATGAACGATCTGCCTCCTGCCGATTCCATAGAGGAAAAGGATTATCAGAAGATCATAGAAACGCTGCGCAGGGAAGAGGCTGATATATATACCCGGCTCAACAGCCGCTACACTGATACCATCGATTATTACACTGCCTGGGCCCATCAGATCAAGACGCCCATAGCTTCCATGAGACTGAACCTTCAGAACCAGGATACTGACCTTTCAAGGAGGCTTTCGGCAGATCTGACAAGGATAGAACAGTATGTGGAAATGGTGCTGATGTTCCTGCGACTTGATTCGGAAGACACAGACTATGTCATAGAAGAGTACGATATGGACAGTATCGTCAGACAGGCGGTCAGAAGGTTTTCCGGAGAATTCATTTCACGAAAGATCGGACTGGACTATCAGCCCATAAACACCAGGGTAATAACCGATGAAAAATGGCTTCTGTTCGTTATAGAGCAGGTACTGTCCAATGCCCTTAAATATACCAGATCGGGAAAGATATCCATTTATTCTCCGGAAAAGGATATACTGTGTATAGAGGACACCGGCATAGGAATAGCTCCCGAAGACCTGCCCAGGATATTTGAAAAAGGATATACAGGCTATAACGGCAGAAAGGACAAGCATGCCAGCGGCATAGGCCTTTATCTGGCACGGCGCATATGCGACAATCTGGGCCACAAGATAAGCGCCAGGTCTGTCATAGGAAAAGGCACGGCGATAACCATTGATCTGTCCAGAGAGAAGATAAAAAACGAATAAGTTCCTTACAAAAATGTAAGTATTGGAGGGGTATTGTAAGCTGATTCGATTGGCTGCCCCTTATTTTTTTGCTATCATCATAGTGTAATCTGAAATGGAGGTATTTTAGAGATGAGTATTTTAGAGGTGAAAGGGCTTCAGAAGATATATACCACCAGATTCGGCGGAAACAAAGTTGAAGCCCTGAGAAATGTGACCTTCAGCGTGGAAGAAGGGGAATATGTAGCCATCATGGGCGAATCCGGCTCAGGCAAGACCACGCTGCTGAACATCATAGCGGCTTTGGACAAAGCTACCAGCGGCAGGGTGCTGCTGGACGGTAAAGATCTCGGAAATATAAAGGAATCCCAGATAGCCGCATTCAGGAGGGATAATCTGGGTTTCGTGTTCCAGGATTTTAATCTGCTGGACACTTTTTCTCTGGAGGACAATATCTTTCTGCCGCTGGTGCTGGCAGGAAAGTCCTACGGGGAAATGTGCCGCCGTATCAAGCCGGTGGCTGCGGAACTGGGTATTACGGATCTTTTGAGAAAATATCCTTATGAGGTATCAGGGGGACAGAAACAGAGAGCGGCGGTGGCAAGAGCCATCATTACCAATCCTAAACTCATACTGGCCGACGAACCTACAGGGGCGCTGGATTCTAAGGCTACAGATGAACTGCTCAGGCTTTTCAGCCATATAAACAGAGGTGGACAGACCATACTTATGGTCACTCACTCGGTAAAGGCTGCCAGTCATGCGGGACGGGTGCTGTTCATCAAAGACGGAGAAGTTTTCCATCAGCTTTACAGGGGAGAAGCTACAGATGAAGAATTTTACCAGAAAATTTCCAACACCCTTACTCTGGTCACCACCGGAGGTGACAGGAGATGAGAGCAGGTTTTTATCCTCATCTTGCCATGACCGGGATCAGAAAGAATAAGAACTTTTATATTCCATATATATTGACATGCGCCGGCATGGTGATGATGAATTATATCGTTAATTTCCTCGCTACGACTCCGACCATAGACAACATGATCGGCGGGGACACGGTCAAAGGCATGCTGGGATTCGGCCGTTATGTGATAGCTCTTTTCGCCGTGATCTTTCTTTTCTATACCAACTCATTCCTTATGAGGCGGCGGAAAAAGGAGTTCGGACTGTATAACATACTGGGAATGGGCAAGAAAAACATAGGCTGCCTCCTGTTTTGCGAGACAGTGATAATCGCAGTCATATCTCTGACAGGCGGCCTTGCCGGAGGCATGCTGTTTTCTAAGCTGTCGGAGCTTGGACTTGTAAAGCTGCTGGGATATGATGCGGCATATGATATCTTCATCTCGCTCCAGGCAATCGGCCGTACGGCGGTGTTGTTCTGTGTTATATTCGTACTGCTGCTGTTCAATGCCCTGCGGCAGATACACATGGCTGATCCGGTAACGCTTTTTTACAGCGATAATGTAGGCGAAAAACCGCCGAAAGCCAATTGGATACTGGGACTGGGCGGACTGGTGCTGCTGGGCGGCGCCTATTATATGGCTGTGACAATAAAACAGCCTCTGTCAGCGCTGCTGATGTTCTTTGTGGCAGTGGCAATGGTAATAGTGGCCACATATCTGCTGTTCATCTGCGGCTCAGTGCTGTTTTGCCGTATCCTCCAGAAAAACAAGGGGTATTATTATAAAGCAAATCACTTTATATCCGTATCTTCAATGGTATACAGGATGAAAAGAAACGGTGCAGGGCTGGCATCCATATGTATCCTGGCGACCATGGTGCTGGTAATGATAACCGGCTCTGCCTGCCTGTATTTCGGAGCAGAAGATTCTCTTCACAGCCGTTATCCTTACGACATAAATATCAGCACATCATGGCATGATCTGACTGCCATGACCGATGAAAACCGTCAGCTGCTGCTGGAAGAGGCAGAACGCCTTGTAGCTGAAAGCGGTGTAAAGACCAGCGACTCCACCGATTATAATATGGCTCAGATAAGTGGGCTGATAGAGGAAGGCGGAGTGCTGCAGCCTGATGTAAACGAGGCGACAGGCATACCGACTTCCATATATGAGAGGCTCAGACAAGTCTACTTCGTGTCAGTGGACGACTACAATAAGATAACGGGAGAAAATGTGAACCTTGGGCCGGATCAGGCGATGGTATACACTGTAAGATGTGATTATGACTATGATGTCTTTACACCTTACGAAGGAAAGACATACGAGATCGTGTCCAGACTGGAAGATTTCCAGTGGAACGGACAGATGGCCATGGATGCCATACCATCGGTAGTGTTCATAGTATCTGATATCAGTGACTCCATAGAACCTTATGCTGATATGGAATCCAACGGCATGGCGCTGGTGTCTCTGGACTGGTATTATGGTATCAATATAGACAGCACGCCGCAGCAGGAAGAAAGTTTATCGAAAGAGATAGACCAGGTGTTTTCACAATTCCCTGCTTCCGGTACAGCCGGAGTATCATCGGCCTCATGTGAAAGCCTGGAGGTCAACAGATCAGGATTTTACGGGACATTTGGCGGACTGTTCTTCCTGGGTATAATCCTCAGTATCGTGTTCATATTTGCAACTACTCTGATAATCTACTACAAACAGATCTCAGAAGGATATGAAGACAGAGGGCGATTTGACATCATGCAGAAGGTGGGCATGACCAAGCGTGACATCAGAAAGAGTGTCAATTCGCAGGTGATAACGGTGTTTTTCCTGCCGCTGGTGGTAGCAGTAATGCACCTGGCCTTCGCCTTCCCGATGATACGAAATCTGCTTCTGCTGTTCAATCTTAACAATCTGACTCTGCTGATGGCGACAGCCGGTATCAGCGTAGTGATATTCGCTGTATTTTATGTATTGGTATACAAGATAACATCCAATGCTTATTATAATATTGTGAGCGGATCGAAGAAAAGGGGAAGAGTAGAGTAAGACTGCACTTTAAAGCTTTATGAAAGCATGTATGGATAAAAAGGCCCATGTCCCATCCGTGGTTTTGAGGATGGGACATGGGCCTTGATCATGCCGTCAGGCTTCAACATGGATGACCTGGACCGGGCAGCTTTCTTCTGCCTCGCATGCGTCATGTATGTTGGAACGGGTAGGCTGGGCTTTTACTTCAGCCATGCCATCGACGGCGATGGCAAATACTTCCGGGCAAAGTTCTGCACAGAGCCCGCAGCTTATACAGCCGCTCCTGTCAATTGTAGCTTGCATTGATCTTCCTCCGTTATTTTTTTCAGAATGTATTTTGCCCGGAAAGAGGAAGATTATTCGCAAAGGAGAGGATCTGCCGCTTTTCATGCTGTAATGCAGCCCGTCATGCAGGATGCCTGCTTACAGTTTTTCGATATTCTGCCGTATGAGCTCCCGCTGCTTTTCCAAAAAAGCCATAAGGGATTTTTTGTGACTGCACAGTTTTTCGCGGCAATTGCCACAGGAAAGGGCGGCATTTGTCTGCTCGTAAAATCTTTCGGGATGGATGCGGCAGAGGATCTCCCATACCAGCAGGAGAAGCATTGCCACTGCGAAAAGACTCCTGGCATAAAAATCATCTATAAGGACAAAAGGCGTAAACATCATGGCATAGTCCCAGTTGTATATGCGGCAGCTTCCGCAGCACTTGTTTTTCATCATCCATTCCTGGAAAGGACAGAAGAACAGGATACATATCATGTCGCACACCGAGTAGGCAAGGCCTATGAGTATGAGGATACCTTCATCGATGATATCTGCAAAGAAAAGGGCGTAAATGGCTCCGTTGAGCAGCAGCCAGCTTCCAAGCACGATCAGTACCGAATGTTTTGGCTCACGGGGGTTCATGTACCGGCGGACCGGCTTGCCGGTAGGGATAAAGTTGCGTGAAAACTGCTTCTGGCATCCCATGCTTTCAATCTTGGACGGGAAAAAACGGAATATCATCTCGATGATAAAAACAAGCCAGATAAAGACGATCATGGCTGAAGGGATTTCTGTCCCCATCAGAGGCCTGGATGAGCCATGCATCCTCTGATATATGTATATCCCGGAAGCTGCAAGAAAAAGACATGTCCTGAAAAGCAGCTTAACATAGTGCATGGTAGAAGTCGGTGATAATCTTATGTTTCTTATAGTGAGTCTCATGGGTGAACAAATCTCCAGAAAACTAATGGTATGATCCAATATTATAACAGATTTTAGCGGTGCTGCATAGTTTAAAAGCCTTTTATCACTGACCATGCCCCGATGAGTTTTTCCAGGGACCAGGCGGCATTTGCCGGAGAGGTGGAAGGAAGGCAAAAGGCATCCATACCCGTGGCAGATCGGGTGTATCTGTTGTAGTATTTTTCGGCAGCCTTTCCGTTTACAAATATCTTTGAGATATGTGAACCGTTTAATATGTCCGATAAGTCGTTGGCACATACATTTTTTATGGAACTGTCGGAACTGCCTGTTATATCGCATGAACCGATGACATCCCACAGAGCTATGTGATTCTGATGAAGAAATCTCTTTTTTTCCTCTATGGTGTTGGGAACGGGCAGGTCAAATACGGCGGCGGTGACTTTCCAGAACCTGTTTTGGGGATGCCCGTAAAAAAAATTCTGTTCCCTGGATTTTACCGAAGGGAAAGAACCAAGTATCAAAATCTGAGAATCGCCGTCATAAAGCGGCGGAAAAGGATGATATATCATATTGTTTTCCTTTCTTGGGTTATTTTTACGATAGCGGAAAATCTCTGGGATGTCAAGGGCCGGAGAAGATCACGCAAAGATTGTGAAAAAATTATAAAAATCTTCAAAAAACAGTTGATTTAATATTTTTTTGTGGTATATTGTACTTAAAGAAGAACAGAGGGAAAAAGAAAGAAAAAAATCTAGGAAATGGAAATGGGGTGAATCCAATGGACAGTAAAGTGGTTGAGCTTCTCAATGATCAGGTCAATAAGGAATTTTATTCGGCGTATCTTTATTTGGAATTTGCCAATTACTACGATTCCATAGGTCTTGACGGATTCGAGAATTGGTACCGTATCCAGGCTCAGGAAGAAAGAGATCACGCCATGCTATTCTATGACTATCTCCACAATAACGATATAAAGGTAGAACTGAAGGCCATCGATAAACCTGAATGTGATTTCAAGGATAAGATGGAACCTCTCAAAGAAGGACTCAAGCATGAGAAATTCGTTACCGCCCTTATAAATAATATATATGCTGCGGCATATGATGTCAGGGATTTCAGAACAATGCAGATGCTTGACTGGTTTGTCAAGGAACAGGGCGAGGAGGAGAAGACAGCTTCTGACCTGATCACCAAAATGGAGTTGTTCGGCGATGATGCCAAAAGCTTGTATATGCTCAACAACGAGCTGGCAGCGCGTACATACAATGCTCCGTCCCTGACCCTTTAAAATAGAATAAGGAAAATATTGCTGATGATAAAAACTCTATGCAAATGGTTTGTAAATTTGTATAGAGTTTTTTTATCTGCTGTTTGTCTGGCATTGGCTTACATTTTTGCAATATTTCTTTATCCCCTATCCCCTCTTGCCATTTCAGCGGAAGTTTTCTTCCGAAAGAGGGCGGTGGGGTTCATTGACGATAAACTGGCTGTCCCATTTCCCGGAAACCAGCTTTTCCATGATGATGTTGCTGCCCTTTATATGATTGAGACGGCAGCCGATGGCCTGAGCGTCACGGCGGGCCTTATCTGTAAATGTACTGCTGTGACAGTCACAAATCCCGGCGTCGATGATATCCAGATCAGTAAAAGGCTCAAACCAGCGTGCAAAAGTAGCATCACCTTTTTCCTCACCGTATTTCATGCGGAGTTTTTCGTGCATTGAGCCGAAATCATCACCGTATGGGTTCCTCATGTAAAGGTGCGTTGCCTGCTTCAGGTTAAAATGTGGAGAATCATCGGTATGGAGCATAAGTGTTATGCAATCGTCAACTTTTGGAATGACTATTCGCTTCTCTGTGTCTATATCTTTCCATGACCCTCCGCAGAATCCCATGGCAACAAGCACCGTGTCGGAACTTTCCGGAATGGTGTGCAGAGCCTCCATAAGATGAAGCCGCATCTGACTTGGTGAAGAATGATATTTACGGCTGATGAGGTATACGGGATGATCTGTACCTGTTTTTTTCTGAGCAGCGTCTATGGCTTTTGCCATAGAACTGCAGCCAAGTATAACTGCATTCATGGCAATCCCTCCTGAGATCATTATAAAGGTTCAAATTTAATCGTGCAACTGCTGTATGCAGCAAAATGCAGCAAATAGTAAAATAGTGCTTGCACAGTCAAGGACATTATGATATAATCTCATTTGTTATGGGGCATTAGCGCAGCTGGGAGCGCGTTTGACTGGCAGTCAAGAGGTCAGGGGTTCGAGCCCCCTATGCTCCACCAAAGAAGCACTGCAATTTTGATACAATGTGTATCAGGGTTGCGGTGCTT
>ENA-ORNG01001549-ORNG01001549.1-human-gut-metagenome-genome-assembly--contig:-NODE-1549-length-16173-cov-3.613662_pt1 | contig 16173 bp, 15 predicted proteins | sample MGYA00242113_ERZ509018 | MGnify/ENA primary metagenome ERZ509018 (study PRJEB26280, sample SAMEA2338711) | human gut metagenome | biome: human gut; feature: human-associated habitat; material: faeces... | reverse complement strand
GCCAATGAACTTGTAATAACATCAAACTTTTCCTCTAAATCATCCAATTCTTCAAAAGCCAGTCTTCTGTATTCAATATTAAAGGCAGCATTATTTTTTCTTGCATATGCTAACATTTTTTCCGATATATCAATTCCAAGAACGGATAACGCCCCTTTCTTTGAATATTGAAGTGCATGTTGCCCCATACCACATCCAATATCTAATACTTTCTTTTTATATAGTTCAGGTATCATTCCTAATATTATTGGTGTCTCAATAATATCATTAAAATTGATTTCTTTGCTACGTATTTTCTCGAAGTTTTCGTAAAATAAATCATTATCATAAATATTTTGTTTTGACATTCTGCAACCAGCCTTTCATATAAAAAATTATTTTTTGTTTTCTTCTACTTCCATCTTCTTGTCTTTCGGGCAACAAGCATCCTTCTCTTTCAGCTCGGTCAATTCCGATTGAGCTTTTCCTTATTGTTTCGAAATTTTTGGTGCCTAACACCATTAAACACATTTCACAAAACTCTTTTATTGTTGACTATATTTAACTGCTTTCACAACTGTCTCAATGCTATTAATTGTTAATGCGGCATCAATAATATTGGTGATAATGGTAACAATCAGAACTCTTTTGTTATAACTGCCATCAATAAGTCTCACACGGTCCCTTGTAACACCCAAAATTCCAAATGTAACAATAAAATACCATTCGGATTATTCGTCCAACATCAGCTTGCCTTTCTTAGCCTTATTTTTTAATCTCTGCATCTGTTCTTTTTCTATCTGCTGGATACTTTTTTCCGGTGTTGGCAAATCTTCCGGCATAGTGTTTTTTCGTATGAATATCATCAACATCTAATCCACCGTATAGTCCCATATATCCGGCATTTTGAAAAATTGCAAATTCCTCATTTGTAATAACACCTGCATTATGTGCTGTCTCTGCCAGCATTTGATTCCACTGCTTGATATCTCCTCTAACAACAAGTCTTCTGTTATCTTCATCCAATTCATTAAAGTGGTCAGCGACTTCCTGTCTGTATGTCTGGATTGCAAAATACGTTTGTCCTAACGCAATGACCTCTTTTCTTGGATCTCCATTCTGAACGATCAGATAACATGCATATCTTGACAGTTCATAATCTTTTTGGGGTTTCGTGGTGACTCCAGCTTCAACGATTTTCCTGACCTCAGGAAAATCGTCTGGAATGCTATGCCCGCTGTTTTCACATGCGATCATTGCTCTTTTAATTACTTTTGCAAAGTTCTCCCATTTTGCATAATCAATTGCCTCATTTTTATAGCTTTTATTGTGTGCAAAATAATATCGACCACAAATAAAAATAACAACAATTGTAGATACTATTATGAAAAACCAAAAAGTGTTCAGAAATTGAATACATTAAGTCCTGTTTCTTCATCATAAACTCTATCAACTTTTCCATCAATTACCGTAATCACGAGCTCGCAAGTTGCACTCACAACAGCTCTGTTCAGATGTCCCCCAAACACTTCACCTTTTTCATCACCGGCACTCAAATGAAGATGTGCATAATATTCTCCATCCATTGTATTGATTGTACCTGTCAGCGATGTAATTTCATAATATCCCTTAAAACTGTTTGAGTAATATTTCTTCTCATCTGTCTTGTATACTCCGACTGTGAAATCATTGATAGCTCCAAGAGCATTAATACTGGCAAGCTTTATATTCTCAGTTATGGCAATTGCTTTCAGTTGCTCCAAAATCTCCTCCCCTTTGTCAATTCTCGCTATTATTATATTATCAAATTTTCTGTATTCCATTATGTTTCCTCCGTAACTTTCGAATTGTTATTCTTTATTCGTGAATTTCCAAGGGTAGATTGTCCGGGTCATGAAAGAATGTCATTCTTTTGCCTGTGTAAGTATCGAGTCTAATCGGCTCAGTTATGATGCCCCTTTTATTCAATTCTCTTACAGTATCATCGACCGAATCTACAGCAAAGGCAAGATGCCTGAGACCGTAAGCCTCCGGATAACTGGAACGCTTCGGACAATTTTTAATGATAAAAAGTTCCAATTCTATCTCATCGAGTTGAAGATCAATTTTGTAATCATCACGTTCCGGTCTGTAATTTTCTCGAATAATAGAAAAACCTAACAGATCCACATAAAAGTGCTTTGATTTCTCATAGTTGCTCCCAATAATGGCAATGTGATGAACTTTTTTTAAATTCATGGTATATTTACCTCTCTCCTACTTTATTTGAATACATGAAATTTAGTATCACAATGATGCTATTTTGTAATATATTTTTTCAAAAGCTTATAGGTATTCTCCACGCCATCCATATGTGAGCGCTCATAGTTATGCGATGCATAAACTCCCGCACCTATAAGCCCATGACGGATATCATATCCGCTGTGCAGTGTTGCCTCGACATCTGAGCCGTAGTGCGGATAAACATCGATTGCATAGTCAAGCCCCTCGCTCTTTGCCAGATTTGAAAGCTCTGTAACAAGCTCGTAGTTGTAAGGTCCGCCTGAGTCCTTCGCACAGATTGAAACCATATGCTCCGTACAGCCGAGGTCGGCTCCAACGCAGCCCATGTCTACGGAAATCATCTCCTCCGTATCAGCCGGTACAAAGCTTCCGCCATGGCCTACCTCCTCATAAACCGTAAAGAGCAGTGTGACCTTGCGGTTTAGCTTCCAGCCCTCATCATTTACGGCATGAGCCACACCGAGTAAGATGGCGGCTGACAGCTTATCATCAAGGAAACGGCTCTTGATATAGCCGCTCTCCGTGATGACCGTACGTGGATCCATGGCGATAATATCCCCTGTCTGGATGCCAAGTGCCGCTACGCCCTGCTTGTCATTTACATTTTCATCAAGCAGGATTTCCATATTCTCTTCCTTTGTCTCAACCTTTTCGTCTGCCACATGTGCCGATGGCTCTGTATTTAGCACCACGCCTGTATACATTCTGCCATCACGAGTAAAAACCATGCAGTTTTCTCCATCTGCTGTGCTCCACTGATGACCACCGATAGTTGTCGGGCGCAAACGTCCGTTATCCTTTATTGAGCGAACCATGGCTCCAAGCGTGTCCACATGCGCTGCCAATACCAAAGGTGCTCCAACTCCACCGATTTCCACGCTGACATTTCCTTTATTTGAAAGCTGTGGCGCATATCCCATAGCCTCAAGCTGCTTCATCAGATAGTCTGTGGCATTTTTTGTGAAACCTGTAGGGCTTGCTATTGATGTGAGTGCTTTGAGCTGTGTTCCGATATATTCTTTAATCTTTTCTGTTGACATAATTGTTATCTCCTGCTTTATTACTGTTTATTAACTGCATTATAACATCTCATTTTTGCGCATGCAATCCGTATTAACCGTTGTTTGTAGTTGTTTGTAGTAGTACACCTGTTCGCAAACCGCGGGTACCATGGTGCACACACTATCCCACGTTCGCTACGCTACGCAGCTAAGAGGCTGTACGAATTGTGCCCAAGGTTTTCTTAACTCGACGAAACCGTCGAAACTCGCCATCCATGGCTCGATTTCTCCTTGCCTCGGCGTCCATGCCTCGGCATTTCTGCTTTGCATAGCACAATTCTACAGTCTCTAAGCAGCTCCGCTATTCGCTCACGCAAGAGAGCGTGTACCAGCCGTTCTCATGGGATGAAGCCCCTTACGCTGTGGCAAAAAATATAATGACAAAGCATTATAACTCTGCTACAATCAGCTTAAAGAAGAAATTTGCGAAAGAGGATAAGCTGATACCGGTGATTACGATTACAGTATATCTCGGAATAAAGGAATGGGATGGTCCAAGGAAGCTGTCAGATATGTTTGGTGATGTGGATGAAGAGCTTATGCCATTCATACCGGATTACAGAATTAATCTGCTGGCACCGAGGGAGATAACAGATTTTACAGGATTCAGGACATCCATCAGGCAGCTTTTCGAGGTACTGAAGAATGCGTATGATAAGGAAAAAATGCAGGAAGTGCTGCAGAATGACGAGAAGTTTAGCAGGGTGGACAGAGAGACAGTCGAGGCAATCAACCTGTTTGCAGGAACGGATATAGACATAGATGAGAAAGACGAGGTGATTGATATGTGTAAGGCGTGGGAAGAACAGAAAAATGAAGGCAGAGAGTTAGGCAGAGAAGAAGGCCGAAAAGAAGGTCGAGAAGAAGGTCGAGAAGAAGGCAGAATTCGTCAGGCAAAAGTAACTGCTTTAAAACTTCAGAAAAAAGGTCACTCAATAGAAGATATAGCTGAATGTGTGGATTTTGATGAGGAAACTGTAAAAAAATGGCTTGTGAGCTAATATTGTAGTGAAATGTAAATTAGAGGAAGCAATCTTTGGGCGAGAACTCGGAGGTTGCTTCCTCTTTTATTGAGATAATTGCAGGCATTGGCAGTAGGACAGGGCTTCATCGCTTACAAAATAGGGGGATTATGTAAAAGTAAATTGGTTATAACAGATGCACAACTGCCTTGATTGTGGTAAAATATTGAAATAAAGTTTCACGCAAGAAGGTGATCACCATGAAACAACACAAGTATTTAAAGATAACAATTTCACTCATTCTCCTCATTGCGCTTATCACGGCTGCGAGCATCTTTTTGTCATACAATGTTTTGAAGGTCAGGACATTTTCGTATGAGACGGACAAGGCTGTGGACCCGGTGAGGGCGGTAGTGATTTCGGATCTGCATGAGCACGAGTTTGGAAAGGATAATGTGAAGCTGGTGGAGAAGATTCGGGAGCAGGAGCCGGATATTATTTTGATGGTGGGGGATTTTGTGAATCAGGATTCAGCGGATTCGACGGTTGCGGTGAAGCTGGTGGAGCAGCTTAGTAAGCTGGCGCCGGTGTGCTATTCACTTGGCAATCATGAGGAGTCTTATATGGCGAAGACGGACTGGAATTTTCCGGCAGAGATTGAGAAGGCGGGAGCACATTTTCTGGATAAGGAGTATGTAGATGTGGATATTCGCGGGACGAAGCTGCGGATTGGGGGGATGTTTTCCTATGCATTTGGAGCGGATGGAAAGGATTCGGCGGCTGCGGCACCGGAGGATGTGAAGAATTTTCTGATGGATTTTCAGGATACGGAACGTTTGAAGATCATGATGGCGCACAGACCGGATTCCTTTATATTTGGAGATGCGGCGTCGGTGTGGGATGTGGATCTGGTTGTGAGCGGACATGACCACGGTGGACAGGTAGTCGTGCCATTTGCGGGGGGAGTGTTTGGCGGAGACCAGGGATATTTTCCAAAGTATGTGCATGGCATGTATGAAAAGGACCGGCTGCATCTGTTCGTGTCGAGTGGGCTTGGAAGCGCCAACGAGCCGTTGCCGAGGGTGAATAATCTGCCGGAGGTGGCTGTGGTGGAGATTGAAAAATCAACTCAAACTTGATGATGCGAAGCAGACATGCTATATTATATAGGAAGAAAGACGAAATATCCTAGAAAGAATGAGGAGAAAAAATGAGAGTAGACGATGGATTTGTATTAAGAGAAATTGCAGGAGATTATGTGATTATCCCAACCGGTAAAACGGTGCTTGATTTTAACGGAATGATAACGGTCAATGAGGTGGGAGTTTCTATCTGGAAGATGCTGCAGGAGGAGACGACATTTGAAAATATTGTGAAGGGCATTTTGGATGAGTACGATGCCGATGAGGAGACCGTGAAGGCGGATGTGCAGGAATTTTTGGACCGCATTAAAGAGGCCGGGATATTGAAATAGAGGTGTATGAGAAAACGAGTCTCAATGTTTATTTTTTAAGATGGCTTCATATGTATAGTAGGAAAATTACCAAATCATATCAAATTTTTTAGATTATATATAAAAAAATCTACAAATTATACAAAATATAACATTTTTGGGATGATTTACCTATTGTATTTTCATCAAAAAAACTTTAGAATATTTTAGAATAAATCTATTGCTAAAACTATGTTTTCACGTAGCAGTAGAAATAACATATTAATCATACTCAATTTAAAGGGAAGGGAGAGGAAAGTATGAGAAAAAAATTTAAGAAACGGTTGCTCGGAATCATCCTTACCATCTTGATGGTAGTTAGCGTGATACCTGTGCAGCAAGTACAGCCCGTAAAAGCGGCAGCAGGAGATACGATTCCAGCGGGAACAACTATTTATTTACGCCCTAATGCTGCAACAACTTGGATTAAAGATAATGCAGTTATGGCATTTAAGACTAGTGCGAACAATAAGCAATCGGAAATTGTTGTTATGACAAAGATGGATGATGGTCTTACATGGTATGGAACGACAACTGCAGCTGCGACCAATATTGATTTTCTTCGCTTAAATCCCAATGACACCAATCAGGTATGGAATGAAGCGGGTACATGGCCGGGCTTAGAAAGTGGAAAAAACTTATATACGTTTGCATTACACACAGGAGTAACTCCAACAGGAATGTGGACTACATATTCAAACACAGGAAGTGAGACTACATCCTATTTTAATGTAAATGCTACATTAGTTGATTATTTCAATAATGGACGTGTGGAACAGCCAAAAAATACACTTTACAATGAGGGTAATATGACTGGAGAGAAAAACGCTCCGTATGCGAAATTGAACCAATGGCTTTCAAATTTACCGGGTTACGCGTTGAATGGAGTTGATAGCACGGATAATGTTAATGCACCAGTGCCTCTTTACTTTGGTGATTTATTACATACATCTCAGGCAGGTGGAAATGGTAATCTTAGCTGGTACTGGAAAGGCGCAAATGTTGCATTTGGTCCAAATAAAGAGACAGCTAGTAAGGACGTAGCGCAGGGTATAGTAGGAAAGAATTTAGATGATGGAAATCTGATTACTTCTTACACGAACGAAAATGGTGACCCGGTAAAGGTACCTTTCTTTAATGAAGATGCTTATCCTAATCAGAGCAAATATATGCGATTTTATAACAATTTACAGTTCCCATTTACAAAGACAACAAATGATAAGGGAGTATCTACATATTCGTTTGATTCAGCAAAAAATACTGTTTATTATGATTACGATAATAAGAAAATTGTAAGAAAAGATGATTTAAAGATTCATGATGCAAGTAAAGACAATAGTATAGGATATTTTCCATTCAATAGTACTGATCCTGATCAATCAGCAAAGGATAATTTGAACTATGGATTTGGTACACAGTTTACGATTCCATTTACTGTAACAGAAACTGGTAAAAATGTGGATGGTTCAGAAATGGAATTCAACTTTACCGGTGACGATGATGTATGGGTATACATTGATGGTGCATTGGTATTGGATATGGGTGGTGCTCATAATAAAGCTGAAGGAAAAATTAACTTTGCAAAACAGGAGGCTACCATTAGAACAGGTACATCTAATGCAAAGCTGGGTAATAGCCTTACAGTTGGCGGAAGAACACCAGCTGAACCTAATGGAAATACCACAGTAAAATTCGAAAATATTATGGTAAAGAAATCAGGTAGCGAGCCCGTTACGTTAGATAAATATATGAAAAAGTCTGGAACGGTACACGAATTAAAGATGTACTATATGGAACGTGGTATGTGGAACTCCAATATGTCCATTTCATACAGTTTCGTCCCGTTGCCATCAGGTCTCACTCTTAGTAAGACACTTGACACAACAGACGTAAATGCAGGATTAAAGAATGCAGTACAGGGTCTTGATAACTTTGATTTCAAGATTCAGAAAAAGAATCTGAAGACAGATGAAGCAAATTATAGTGATGTAGAGAATTTGGGATATACATTGTACGATTACGATGACCGTACATTTCCAGGACAAGAGGCTAAAGATAGTACGGCTACATTTAGCTCATCATATTTTGCAAGTGACTTTATTAATACTAAAGATAAAAATAACAGTAGTGCATTCTACGCAGGAACAGGATTCCAGATTACAGAATCTATTCCACAAGGTACAAAATTACAGTATGACACATCCAAGACGAGATGGGGAGTTTATGACAGTATTACATCAAGAGCAGCAATAGAAGGAGGAAAAGGTGCGGTTGCTACTTTTAATATGGGTGATGATACTTCGTCTGAGATGGATGTTGTGAACAGATATGTTAACTTTGTTAATATACCAAAGGTTGGTAGCTTATCAGTAGCAAAGAAATATGAAGGATATGCACCAGAAAATGAAACCTTTGGATTTACAGTATTGGTAGATTTGACAGGCCACGATTACTATGATTCATATAAACTGGAATATACTGGTACTCAAAATGGAACAACAGATGAGAATGGACACTTCACATTAAAAGTTGGTGACACAGTTACATTTGCAGGTATTCCAGCAGGTGCTACTTATAAGGTTGTTGAAGATAGCCCACAAGCAGGCGATACATGGGTACAGGAAACTACATCTGATGTAACTGGTAAAATTGAAGCCGATGTTACATCTGCAGCAGTTGTAACAAATAAGACAAAAACAACTGTAAAAGATTATGTAATCTATGCAGAAGCTGGAAAGACAGTTACTTATGCACCTGATGGTGTAACTATTACAGAACTGACTGCTCAAACTACAGGTGATACAGTTATCAATACTAATGTAAAAGGAGGAAAGGGTGAATTTACTCCAGAATCTCCAAATGAAAAGTATGTTGTAAATTACACGGGAACCACTACTAATAATGGTAATTTTACAGGTACAATTACTGTATATACATATAAGGCAACTGATAAGGTTTATGTATTCGATTACGGTTTAGAGTCAAACATTGCAGATGCAACTACTGGGGATGGCTTATTCCAGGACGGTACATTTTATAATGATAAAGCCAAAGATACAGTTGATGATACCACTGCAAAACTGGATCAGATTACTTCGGAAGCAAGTGATATTGATGATAGGCAGACAGAGATAACGGGTAATCAGAATGCAATCAACCGCGATGGTTCAGCAGAAGGTGAAGTAACATTCAAGCCAATTGCGTTCATGGATAAGGTTGAGAAGTACACTTATACAGCAAATATTACTAAGGTGGATACAGAATTTAATAGTGCTAACCCAGAAACTGGCACAACAGTCCATGGTACAATTAAGACAATGCCGGCAAACGTTGTTTACTATGAAGATAACTTCAACGAAAAAGCAAATAGTAGTAACAGTGCAGTAAAGATTATTTACTCAGAAAATAATACATCTAAAGATGGAACGGACGTGAAGCTTGAGCAGAGCAATGACCAGAGCGAACAGTATGGTCATGATAATGCATATGCAAATGGCGACAAATACAGCAGCGGCTCATCTACAAAGATGGAAAAGAGTGCAACAGCAACATTTACCTTCAAGGGAACTGGATTTGATATCATAAGCAGAACAAATACCGAAACAGGAACCATCGGGGTAAAGGTATATAAGGGAGAAAAAGCAAGTGGAGAACCTATAAGAAATATTCCTCTGATTACATATTACGATGACGGAGATTTATATCAGGTACCAGTTATTCATGAAACAGATTTTGACTATGGAACTTACACAGTTGTGGTAGAAGTTAAATCTTATAATCCAGACGGAATCGTGTTCTATCTTGATGGAGTTCGTATCTATGAACCATTAGATGATCAGGAATACACAGATGAGGAAGGTACTACATATGATTCAGATAATTATCTCGAATCAGAAGTTGACGCACACATATATGAAATACGACCAATGATCATCGGAAATACAGTAGACGGAAAAACTGCTAATCATGCAATGCTGATGCAGTACACGCCAGGAGGAAACGTAGTTCTGTCTGCAGGAGGAAATACAGTCGTTGAAACATTAAACGGAATTGTTCCGGAAGGAGCAACAGAAACAACAGATGATTTTGAAAGATACTGGAAGTGGGGACCAAATAATGAATTATATCTGGAACCAGGAAATGCAGTTGGATTCTTAATCCCGGCTGACATCTATGACTCGACAAAACCATATGCAACATTCCAGATTGGGGCAAAGGCAACATCCAATAAGGCAGTAACACTGAAAACAATTCTTCCGGATGGAACAGAAGCAAAAGATTCTACAATTACAGTAAACTCTGCAACAGATATGTACTATAAGATCAATGTTACAGACGAAATGAAAACCAAAGATGGAAAATATTATCAGGTAGTAATAGCAAACACAGATGGTGGAATGGTATCTCTTACAAATATTAAGAGTACCTGCGATCCAATTGATTTTGGTGTACCAGCTGCAGATACTACGGCAATGAGAATGATGGCAGCCAGCATGATATCCGCATTTTCAACGAAAGATGAAGTAGTAAGTGAAGCAGCATTTGCGACTGTAGTACGTTCAGGAAGAGATGCAACGCTTGCTGTAACATCAACAGTAGGAGTGGAGAAATTAAAGATTACGGATTCCAATGGTCAGGTAATGGATAATTCTACATTGAATATCAGTTATACTGATAAGGTTTTAAATGGAAACAAGCTGCGTACATGGAGAGTAAAATTCAAACCGAACCTGAAACGAGGAAAATATAAGTACACAGTAGAAGGAATCACAGCTGAAAACAAAGCAACAGTTAGAATTGGAACTCCAACATTAACTGTAAGGTAAAGGAGAACGATTGTCATGAAAAAGAAATATAGCAAACCCTGCATTGCAGTAGAAAACTTTGTGTTACAGGAATTTATAGCTGGAAGTTGTTCAGTTAAAATGAATTATGCAAATGATACATGTGTAACTGAAGATAAACTGACGACTGGTGGAATTGATGATAAACTGGCAGCACAGATTAAAGGTATTATTCATGAATATCAATATTTCCAATCTACATCCACATGTTCTAATGAATACAAAGGTACAGATGCCACCGATGGTGTGTGCTATTTTACAGCGACAAATGCAATATTTGCGTCATAAGAACTATATACAAGAAAAGAACTGTCATTAGACAGTTCTTTTCTTGTGCAATCCAACGGTTAGAATTGGAACTCCAACATTAACTGTAAGGTAAGAATTAAATAGAATCGATAAGACCGCATACAGTATTGCGGTCTTTATCGCTATAAAGGAAAAATATGAATGAAATAACTATTCAAATCGCAAATATAAATTTTTGCATAGAATGTAAAGATGAATTTGAAATTGTGGATTACTTTAAAATATTCCAAAATACAAATAAAGAAAAAAATGCATGTAATGTACATTATCAGGTAAAAAAAATAGAACAATCAATTTTTTTGGAAAATGAACCGGTTTATCAAAATGAACGCATGACCGTATATCGCATTGGTTCCGTTGAATATCGGCAATTTCCGTGGTGGAATGACGAGGCAAATTATCCAATGACATTAAAGCATGATATCAATCAGCCAGATGAATATGAGTTTTTGTTAACTGCACCACAGATGGAAATGTTCAAAAATAAATTGCATTTTGGAACGTATCTGGCGTTGGAAAGGGTAATGCTTGATTATGATTGCTTTCAATTACATGCGTCAGTGATTCGTGTGAATGGGCATGGAATCTTATTTTCTGCTCCATCGGGTACAGGAAAATCAACACAAGCGGACTTGTGGGAAAAATATGAAAATGCAGAGATTATAAATGGAGATCGTGGAATGATTCGTAAGCAAGAGGATGGTACATTTCAGGTTTATGGATCGCCATTTGCAGGTTCTTCACAAATAATGACAACGATGTCTGCACCGGTAAAAGCGGTTGTGGTATTATCACAAGCACCGCATAATAAGGTTTGTAGACTCGGTGTATTGAAGGCATTTACAAAGATATATAGAGAAACAACGATAAATGCATGGGATACAGAATTTGTAATGAAAATGACAGAGTTATTGAACCAATTTGTAAAAAGAATACCTGTTTATCATTTGGAATGTCGGCCGGATCAGGATGCAGTAGAGGTACTCAAAAAGGAAATTTTCTGTGATAATTAGATAAAAGTTTGTAAATTAAGCGAAGATACGTTATACTAGGACTGCATATATACAAATTTCACAATATAGAGTTAGGAGAATACAATGGTGAAATTACAGAATTCAGAAAATAAGAAAAAAACAAAGAAAGTTGTTTTGCTGGTAGGTGTTATTATAATTGTGATTATTGGAATATTACTGGCCCTCAAGCTTACAAAGAATGATTCGAAAGAAAAGTCTGCCACAGAGGCAGATGCATATGAAATTGTTAAACCTGGAAAGGATACCTTGGATGTTAGTAAGATTCAGGGATATTCAGCCAAAGTAGGTGTAGAAGACAAGAAGGAAGAAGACACAAAAGAAAAAGATGACTCTGACAAAAAAGATGATTCTAAGGAGACGGAAAAAGCAGAGCAAATCGTTCTTTCCGATTCGAACCTCACGGTTGAGTCCATCGGTGCTTATTCCGGTTCTTTTATAGAAGATGGAAGTGACGAGGCGACAAAGAACGTAACAGCGATGCTGATTACGAACAATTCTGACCAGATGCTTCAGGTTGCGCTGATTGATTTTCAGGTAAATAGCAATGAGACGGCGAGTTTTAAGGTGACGAATCTTCCGGCGGGAACTTCTACGCTGGTACTTGAGAGCAATAAGCGGGAGTTTTCAGATAATGATACTTATACATATGGCAATGCGGCTACGGGATATATGGATCAGCCGACGCTCGAAGAGGATAAAGTAGAGTTAAAGACAGAGAATGGAAAGATTACGCTGAAGAATAAGACGGACAAAGAGCTTAAGACCGTTTATGTATATTATAAGTATATGCAGATTGGCGGTGCTTATCTTGGAGGAATTACTTACCGTACACCATTTGAAAATGTGGGAGCAGGCAAGGAAGCAGAGGCAGTTGCGGCACATTTTAATCCGGACAGCAGTCAGATTATGGGAGTACAGATACTTGATAATTAAAAGAGATTGGGGAATAAGTTCATGAAGAAACAACAAGCACCAGTGCAGGCACAGCTTAGAAAATATCTGTATCAGAAGGCGGCACACAATAAAGTGCCGCTTTCCGGTACATTTGAATTGACACCGAGATGCAATATGAATTGCAGGATGTGTTACATTCGAATGAGTGAAGCAGAGATGCGGGCGAGGGGAAGAGAGTATACAGCAGAAGAATGGATTGAGATGGGAAAAGCCTGTGCAAAAGAGGGAATGCTCTTCTTGCTGCTGACTGGCGGGGAACCATTTCTTAGAAAAGATTTTAGACAGATTTATACAGAGTTAAAGAAGCTGGGGCTACTGATCTCGATTAATACGAATGCGACATTGATTGATGAGGAGACCGTGGAGTGGTTAAAGAAGGATCCGCCGATGAAGGTGAATGTGACACTTTATGGTGGTGGAAATGAGACTTATAAAAAGCTGTGTGGACATCCAACCGGATATGATGCAGCTACGAAGGCGATTGATCTGATGCACGATGCGGGCATTTTTGTGAATATCAATGCGAGCTTTACGAAGTACAATCTGGATGATATGGAGGATATTTTTGCATTTGGCAAGAGAAGGGAGATCCAGGTGAATGCGGCTACTTATATGTTTCCGCCGGTACGTAGTGCGAAGGACGGCGTGACGGATGATGCGGTGCGTTTTACAGCAGAAGAGGCTGGAAGAGCGAGAGCGATGGCGGATAAGTACCGCCTGTCTAAGGAGGAGTTTGAGATTCGATTGAAGGCACTCCATGAAGGAAGAGATGACTTTATGGGCGGTGAGGAAGAGTGTGAGCGTACCCCGGATGAGAAGATGGGTTGTATGGCGGGACGGTCTTCATTCTGGATGACATGGGACGGACGAATGACGCCTTGCGGCATGATGAATGAGCCGGTAGCCAGACCATTTGAGATTGGCTTTTCGGATGCATGGAAGTCAATCTATCAGGCGACGGATGAGATTTTGCTGCCATCTGAATGCAAGAACTGCAAGAAGCGTTTTGCGTGTATGATGTGCGGGGCGCTTATGATTGCGGAAGGTGGCGGATGCAGTTATAAGAAGCCGGAGTATTTGTGCCGGCAGACAGAGGTGTTCCTAGAAGAGATGGAGAAAGAATACCAGAAACGGGAAACAGGGGTATGATGACGAATACACAAAAAGAGCTGTTACAGGCACTTCGGTGCTTTATGCAGGGGGATGAGGAATACCATCTTCCGGAAAGGTTTTCACAGCTAAAGGAGCTGTGTGACCTTGCTGCGATGCATAAGATTTTAGCAATTATATATGAGATGATCCGGAGGGATTCGGTGCTCCTTTTAGAGGAGAATGCGCCACTTGCTGCGAGGTGGAAGAAGAGTGCGATTGCGGAAGTGATGCTGCAGGTGCAAAGGACGGCTGGTTTTCTGGAGCTGTATCAGAAGCTTCAGAAGGAAGGGGTACATCCGCTGGTTGTGAAGGGGCTGATTTGCCGGTCTTTTTATAAAAAGCCGGACTTTCGGATATCAGCGGATGAAGATCTGCTGCTTAGAAAGGAAGAGTTTGAGACATTTGACCGCATTTTGTTAGAGGAAGGATATCAGAGGCAGGCGCTGGATCTTAATAATCTGCCGTATGAGATTCCATATCGGAATCCGAGGAATCAGGTATACATAGAGCTTCACTTTTCGTTGTTTGCAGAAGGCGAGGGTGCATATGGTCATCTGAATCAGGAATTGGCAGGGGCATTTGACCGATGCATTTGTGAGCAGATTGAGGGAGTGGATATTAAGACACTTTCGCCGACGGACCATATGTTTTATCTGATCTGTCATAGTTTTAAGCATTTTTTACATAGTGGATTTGGGATCAGACAGGTCTGTGATATGGTGATGATGGCAAAGCATTACACGACGCGGATTGACTGGAGAGAAATTCAGGATAAGCTTGCACAGCTTCGAATGGATACATTTTTCAGTGCTCTGGCAAAGATTGGCAGAGAGTATCTGGGATGCTCCTGGGAGAAAACCGGATATGTGGATTATACGCAGGAGAGTGTGGACTGTATGCCGCTTCTTGTGGATCTGCTGGAAGGCGGTGTGTATGGCGGGAGCACGATGGCGAGAAGGCACAGCGCGAATATGACGCTGGAAGCTGCCAGGAGAGGCAAAAAGGCGACGGCGTCGTCGGTTTGGTCATCGTTGTTTCCGGGTGTTTCTTATATGAAGGGGCATTATGTGTGGCTCTGTAAGTATCCGTGGCTGCTTCCGGCAGCATGGGTGATGCGGCTGTTTGGATATGCGGCAGACAGGAAGCATACAGAGGATCAGAGTAGTTTAGAGATTGGAAATAAACGTGTGGAACTTCTTCGGAAATATCATGTGATAGATTAGGGGACAGATATATGAAGGTGATAGATACAAGAGAATATGTGTCGGTTCTGAAGCAATTGACGGATGATGGACGGGAAGTCAGCATGCGGATTGCGGGAAATAGTATGGCGCCATTTCTGATTCATGAGCGTGATACGATCTTCTTTCGGAAGCCGGAGGCAAAACTGAAGAAGGGCGATATGGTGTTCTTTAAAAGAAGAAACGGACAGTATATCATGCACAGGATTCACCATGTGAAGCCGGATGGGTATTATATCGTGGGTGATGCGCAGTGTATGATTGAGGGACCGGTCGCAGGGGAACAGATATTTGCGGTTGTGACGAAAGTTATAAGAAAGGGAAAGACGATACAGCCGGGGGACTTCTGGTGGGAGTTCTTTCGTCATGTGTGGCTGCATATGGTTTTGGTTCGAAGACCGGTGATGGCTCTTTATACGAAGCTTCTTTTTAGAGGAGGCAGATCATGAGAGAGAAGAAGACACATTTTGAATCGGTCAGAATATTAAAGAAACGATGGAAAGATGGTACATTTTCGGAGATTTTAGAGGACTGGAGATGGATTCTTGGGTATAGCGCAAGGTATAAGGGAGCGATTCTGTTTTATGTTGTGCTGGGAATCTTAAGTACGTCGTTTGGACTTGCGAGCAGTGTGGCGAGTAAGTATCTGATCGATATCATTACGGGTTATCAGACGAGTAAGCTTGCAGTGCTGTTTCTTGTGATGGTTGGCGGACAGGTGTTCAGTCTGTTGTTTGAGAGCCTGATCAACCGGGTTTCCACGAAGCTTAGTATTGATATTAACAATGATATTCAGGCGGATATTTTTGATAAGATTATTGATGCGGACTGGATGGAGATCAGTAAGTATAGCAATGGAGAC
>ENA-ORNG01001547-ORNG01001547.1-human-gut-metagenome-genome-assembly--contig:-NODE-1547-length-16184-cov-7.941534_pt1 | contig 16184 bp, 13 predicted proteins | sample MGYA00242113_ERZ509018 | MGnify/ENA primary metagenome ERZ509018 (study PRJEB26280, sample SAMEA2338711) | human gut metagenome | biome: human gut; feature: human-associated habitat; material: faeces... | reverse complement strand
TGGTACATACTTCATTGGTTGCCGCTAATGACTGCATGGTCTGGCTTGCGACCTGTCCGATACTCTCTCCGGTAATCAGTCCTAAACAGCGGTTTTCTTTAGCAAAATGCTCTGCCAGTTTCATCATATAGCGGCGCATGATAATGGTAAGCTCCTCATGTGGACATTTCTCATAAATATAAAGCTGGATATCGGTAAAATTCACTACATGAAGATTGATAGGTCCGCTGTATCTTGCTACCAGTTTTGCCAGATCCACTACCTTCTGTTTTGCACGTTCTGAAGTATATGGCGGTGCATGAAAATAAGTTGCGTCCAACGCTACTCCACGTTTTGCAATCATATAACCTGCTACCGGGCTGTCGATTCCGCCGGATAATAATAACATTGCTTTTCCGTTAGAACCTACCGGCATTCCACCCGGTCCCGGAATTTCCTTGGAATAAATATTGATAAGGCTTCTGATTTCAATGCAGACCATAACCTCCGGGTTATGCACATCTACCTTGCTCTCCGGGAACGCATCTAAGATTTTTCCACCCAGTTCAGCATTGATTTCCATGGAATCAAGAGGATAATTCTTTCTTGCTCTCCTTGCATTTACTTTAAAGGTAAAGTTCTTTTCCGGATATTCTTTACCCAGATAATCTACCACTGTCTCCGCTAATTTATCGAAGCCTTCATCCTCTACCTGAAGTAATGGACAGAATCCTACAATACCAAATACACGGCTTAATGCTTCTACGGTCTCGTCATAATCATAGTCATCGGATACTACATTGACATAGATTCTTCCCTGCTCTTTGGTTACTTCAAACTCGCCCTCTGCTGTCTTTAACGCATGGCGGATCTGCTCCATTAACATATTTTCAAAAATGTAGCGGTTCTTTCCCTTTACTCCGATTTCTCCATATTTTACCAGAAATGATTTATACATATGATTTCCTTTCTCTTTTAATGTCTTGTATATTTCTTCAATACCGGAAGCAGCTCTCCCAGTACTTCTAATGCGTAATCAATCTCTTCTTCCGTTGTATGCACACTGAAGGAAAAACGCAGTGTGGAATCCAGAAGATTTTCCTTTAAATGAATGTTTCTAAGGGTCTTGCTTCCCTTCTGTTTGCCTGCATGATTATTTGAAGAACAGGCAGAACCGGAAGATACATAAATCCCCCTGTCTTCCAGTGAATGTAATAATACTTCACTCCGGATTCCTTCAAAGCTGACGCTGACGATATGTGGTGCAGAATCCTCTCCGGTCTTTCCATTTACATGGGTTCCTTCCAGCTTTTCGATTCCGTCGATAAAACGCTGCTTTAATCCGTAAAGATGCGCTCTCTTTTCATCGAGATTCTCATAGATTTCTTCTGCTGCTTCTCCAAGACCTGCAATTGCCGGTACATTTTCCGTTCCGGAACGCATTCCCTTCTGCTGTCCACCGCCTAATATCAGCGGCTTTAATTTCGTCTTTTCCTTCACCCAGAGGAATCCGCTTCCCTTTGGACCGTGAATCTTATGTCCGCTGACGGAAAGCATGTCTATGCCAAGCTTCTTTGGATAGATATACATTTTTCCATAAGACTGGATTGCATCTACATGAATCAGTGTATCCGGATTCTTTTTCTTAATAAGCTCTGCAGCTTCTGCAACCGGCTCGATGGCTCCGATTTCATTATTTACCTGCATCATGGAAACAAGAATGGTCTGTTCCGTTACTGCTTCTTCTAATTCTTCCAGTGAAATAATTCCATTCTCATCCACAGAAAGATAAGTAATGTCAAAGCCCTGCTCCTTTAAGAATTCCATTGGATTCTCTACGGATGCATGTTCAATGGATGTGGTTATAATATGATTTCCCGCTCTGCGGTTTGCCATTGCAGCACCGATAATCGCAAGGTTATTTGACTCCGTTCCACCGGATGTAAAGATGATTTCTTTTTCTGATACTCTTAATGTTTTTGCTATTTTCTTCTTTGCAGTCTCAACAAATCGTTCTGCCTCAATTCCTTTCATATGAAGGGAAGATGGATTGCCATAATCCTTCGTCAGAAGGTCTACCATTAACTGACACGCCCGGTCACTGCAGCGGGTGGTCGCAGAATTATCCAGATATGCTTCCATACTTTTCTACACTTTCTTACTGTTTTTTCGTTATATACGGCTCTCTAATTGCAGCATCAGCATGGACATCATGCAGATACCTGCTGTATCTGTCCGAAGTATTCTTCTTCCTAAGGAAATGGACTGCATGGTCTCTCTTGCTTTTGCAATCTCTTCCTCTGCAAATCCGCCTTCCGGTCCTATCATAATGCTGATACTCTTCCCCGGTTCGATTTGCTCTAATACTGTCCTGGTTCCTTCCATGCCATTTTCATTTTCATAAGGCACTAAGCGGATATCACAGTTTTCTGCCAGCTTTAAGGCTTCCTTGAAAGATACTACTTCATGAATCTTTGGAATGATACTGCGCTTTGACTGTTTTGCTGCAGTCTCTGCCTGCGCCTGCCATTTTTGTACCCGTTGTGCTGCCTTTTTTCCTTCCAGCTTTACCACACAGTATTTCATGGCTACCGGAATGATTTCATAGACACCAAGTTCTACTGCCTTTTCAATCACCGTTTCCATCCGATCTCCCTTCGGCAGTGCCTGAAATAAATAGATTTTAGACGGAAGCTCGGTTCCTTCTTCATCCACAGATACTATGTCTGCCTGCACGAAATTTTCTCCGGTTTCTGCAATCTTACAAAAATAATTGCCACCTTCACGGTCACTGATGCGAATCGTCTCTCCGATTTTCATACGCAGTACATTCCGGATATGATTTACATCGCTTCCGGTTATGGTAACATATTCTTTGCCCACCTGGCTTTTTTCAACAAAAAACTGATGCATCTATTTTACCTCTGATTTTTCCGTGCAGTTACATTGACCCATTCGCCCTGATGGTTGACTTCTAAGATTTCAAAGCCTGCCTGCTCTAAAGCTTCTTTTACTTCGTTTTCTTTAAAATCAATAATTCCGGAAGTAATAAGCACTCCCTGCTCTTTCGCACACTGATAAAGTGCCGGTGCCATCGGAATAATAATATCCGCTAAAATATTCGCTACGACCAGATCATAACCTGTGCCAATCTTTTCCTGAAATGCTTTATCGTCAATCAGGTTTCCAACATAAAATTCACCTGAATTTTCTGCCAGATGATTGACTGTCATATTTTCATGAGTTGATGTGATACAATCTCCATCCACATCCGTACCCACTACGCTGCCTGCACCAAGCTTTAATGCTGCAATGGATAAGATTCCGCTGCCGCATCCTACATCCAGAACACGCTCGCCCTCTTTTAAATATTTACGAATCTGGCGGATACAAAGCTGTGTTGTCTCATGCTTTCCGGTTCCAAAGGAAATACCCGGGTCAATCTCGATTAAGAATTTATTTTTATCCTCTTCCTTTAATGGTTCCCAGGTTGGTTTGATTAAAATATCATCGATATAAAAAGACTGAAAAAACTGTTTCCAGTTATTAATCCAGTCGATATCCTCGGTCTGGCTGGAGGTAATATCTCCGCTTCCGATTTCTACCATGCTTCTTAACTGCTCTAAACCAATGCGGACTGCCTTTAAAGTCTCGGTATGGTCTTCGCCTGCCTCTAAATAAAAGCTGACTTTGCTTTTTCCTTCGTCTGGTGGAAGTTCCGGTGGAAAATCAATAAACATTTCTCCTGTTTCTTCTTTCGTCAATGGTACATTGTCTTCAATTTCAATTCCTTCAATGCCATTTTCTGATAACATCATGCTGATAAAATCCTCAGCTTCTGTTGTTGTATCTATTGTATATTTATCCCATTTCATAGTTTCTGCTCCTGTTCTTATCTTAACCTTCTATTATAAAAAGCAAACATTTTAATCTTAACATAGCTTTTTATTTTTCGCAACTGTAAGGGAATCAACGGCAACCAGCAGACAGCTTCTTTAGATACATAGCGACGCCTACGCATGTCTGGTAACACAAAAACAGCGGAACATATTTCTTCTGCCCGCTGATTTTCCTGTTTATTGCTATGTCATTGCTGTGCTATTATTGCAATCTTATTACTGATATTTTACTTCCAGTTTCTGCATCAGTACCTGATATTCCCGGTTAATTTCCTGAATCGTACCGGTGTCTCCATTGAGATTATCCGGATGATATATTTTAATCAAATCCTTATAACGCTTCCGCAATGATTTTTCATTGCCCACGCCCATAAAGAACATTTCTCCCTTCACCACATTGGATGATTGGCTTCTATTCTCCTGTTCAAATTCATGTACTCTGCTGTAAAAGTCTCTCTGACGCTCCATTTTCTGCTTTTCGGCAGCAAGTTTCTGAAGTTCACTTTCTAATATTTTCCACTTCATGTCAAAAAGATGCTGTTCCCGCTTCATCCGCTCCTGTTCAAGATTCTTCTCCATCTCGAATTTCCGCTTCTGGAATTCTAACTCCCTCTGATGGCGTTCCATCTCGCGTTTGGAATTTTCCAGTTCTCTCCTTGTATGTTCCAGTTCCACAGTCTGCTGAAAACACCATTTTTCAAACTGTGCTGCATCCTTCTTAATCACAGCGCTGTTATGCTGCTTCATAAATCTCTCTCCTTGTCTCATAAACGGTTGCCTAAATCAACATATGGTTACAAAAAACTTATGAATCAGGAATAGTATACAATATGTTGTCACAAAATGCAACAACGAGAAACTCACTTTTGCAGTTTTCCAGAGTTATCGCGGTGCTCGCCAAATCTGCATGCAGGCATGCGATTTTTCTCGCTACTCGCGTAAAAAAAGCTGCCTCCATTTTTCAGGAAACAGCTTTATCATTTTTATAAATCATCGAAGGACTCTTTGATTTTTCCCATAAATCCCTTTTTCTTTTTCGTGCCTGCCGCACCATTCTGTGTCTTTAATGAATTACCGGTCTCTGCATCAAACTGGCGCAGTGCCTCTTTTGCAGCTTCATTTAATCCGGTCGGAACCTGAACCACAAGTGTAACATACTGGTCACCACGGACTGCCTTGTTACGCAGGGATGGGATTCCTTTTCCTCTCAGACGGATTCTGGTGTCGGTCTGTGTACCAGGTTTTACTTCGTAGACCACATCGCCGTCGATGGTTGTAATTCTTACTTCTCCACCCAGTGCTGCCTGTGCAAAACTGATTGGTGCTGTTGAATATACATCCATGCCCTGTCTCTGAAGGATTGGATGGCGGGATACTACTACTTCTACCAGAAGATCTCCTCTTGGTCCGCCATTTACACCCGGCTCACCTTTTTCACGGATTCTTACACTCTGACCGTTATCAATTCCGGCAGGAATGCTGACCTTAATCTTCTTCTTGCTGGCAATGTAGCCGGTTCCACGACAGTCCGGACATTTGTCACGAACAATTTTACCGCTTCCGTTACATTCCGGACAGGTCTGTACATTCTGTACCATACCAAATAAGGACTGCTGGGTATATACCACTTTTCCTTTTCCCTGACATTTGCTACAGGTCTCCGGACTGGTTCCCGGCTTCGCTCCTGTACCATGACAGGTCTTACATTCATCCTTTAATACTAAATCAATTTCTTTCTCACAGCCAAATGCTGCCTCTTCAAATGTAATTCTGACACTGGCACGTACATTGGCTCCCTTCATCGGTCCGTTGCTGCTGCTGCTGCGTCTTCCGCCGCCAAAGAAATCTCCGAAAATGTCTCCAAAGCTTCCAAAAATGTCTCCCATATCCATACCTGAGAAATCAAATCCGCCTGCTCCGCCGGCACCTCCATCAAAGGCTGCATGGCCAAACTGGTCATACTGTTTTCTCTTCTCCGGGTCGCTCAGTACTGCATATGCTTCAGATGCTTCCTTAAATTTCTTTTCTGCTTCTTTATCCCCCGGGTTCATATCCGGATGATATTTTTTGGCAAGGACACGATATGCTTTTTTTATTGCTGCGTCATCTGCGTTTTTATCAACGCCTAAGACCTCGTAATAGTCTCTTTTCTGTTCTGCCATAATCTATTCCCTCTTTACCGTTTGTAAGGGTTGACAGTAAAACTGCCAACCCTTTCTACTGCTTTTTATCTGTAGAATTATACTTCTTTGTAATCAGCATCTACCACATCATCATCTGCGGAACCTGCAGCTGCTCCACCGGCTGCACCTGCTCCCATATCAGAACCTGCACCAGCGGCTCCCTGAGCTGCCTGAGCGTTCTCATACATCTTAGCAAATACTTTCTGTGCACTTTCCATCAGTTTCTCTTTTGCTGCTTTCATCTCAGCAACCTGATCATCTGTCATGTTTTCAGCCTGTGGATTTGCATCTACTAAAGCTTTCAGTGCATTTAAGTCAGCCTCTACTGCAGATTTATCTGCCGCATCAAGGTTATTTCCAACCTGGTCTAATGCCTGCTGTGTCTGGAATACGAAGGCATCTGCATCATTTCTGGTGTCGATTGCTTCTTTTCTCTTCTTGTCCTGTGCTTCAAATTCAGCTGCTTCTTTTACTGCTTTATCGATATCTGCATCAGACATGTTAGATCCGGCAGTAATTGTAATATGCTGTTCTTTTCCGGTTCCTAAGTCTTTTGCAGATACATTTACAATACCGTTTGCATCGATATCGAAAGTAACTTCAATCTGAGGAACTCCACGACGTGCTGGTGGGATACCATCCAGACGGAACTGTCCAAGGGATTTGTTATCTCTTGCGAACTGACGCTCACCCTGTACTACGTTGATATCTACTGCTGTCTGATTATCTGCTGCTGTTGAGAAAATCTGGCTCTTTCTTGTAGGAATTGTTGTATTTCTCTCAATCAGTCTTGTTGCAACTCCACCCATGGTCTCGATAGACAGTGACAATGGAGTAACATCCAGAAGAAGGATGTCACCTGCGCCGGCATCTCCTGCTAATTTACCACCCTGGATACAAGCACCAAGTGCTACACACTCATCCGGGTTTAAGGATTTACTTGGCTCTTTTCCTGTTAACTGTCTTACTTTATCCTGAACAGCCGGGATACGTGTAGAACCACCAACCAATAATACCTGGCCTAAGTCTGCATTGGTTACGCCTGCATCCTTCATAGCGTTCTGTACCGGGATTGCTGTTTTTTCTACTAAGTCATGTGTCAACTCATCGAATTTTGCTCTTGTCAAGTTCATATCAAAGTGCTTTGGTCCTTCTGCTGTTGCAGTAATAAATGGCAGGTTGATATTGGTTGTTGTTGCAGAAGACAACTCTTTCTTAGCTTTCTCTGCAGCTTCTTTTAATCTCTGAAGAGCCATCTTATCGGTAGATAAGTCAACGCCTTCTGCTTTCTTGAATTCGTCAATCATCCACTGTGTAATCTTGTTATCGAAATCATCTCCACCTAATCTGGTATCACCATTTGTAGATAATACTTCGATGACTCCGTCACCGATTTCAATGATAGATACATCAAATGTACCACCACCTAAATCGTATACCATAATTTTCTGTTCTTTTTCGTTGTCCAGTCCATAAGCAAGTGCTGCTGCTGTCGGCTCGTTGATGATACGTTTTACATCAAGTCCTGCAATCTTACCTGCATCCTTGGTTGCCTGACGCTGTGCATCATTGAAGTATGCCGGTACAGTAATAACTGCTTCTGATACTTTTTCTCCTAAATATCCTTCTGCATCAGCTTTTAATTTCTGTAAAATCATTGCAGAAATCTGCTGTGGAGAATACTGTTTGTCATCAATGCTTACTTTGTAATCGGTTCCCATATGTCTCTTAATGGAAGAGATTGTTTTCTCTGCGTTGGTTACTGCCTGACGTTTTGCTGGTTCACCAATCAGACGCTCACCTGTTTTTGTAAATGCTACGATAGATGGTGTTGTTCTTGCACCTTCCTGGTTTGCTATAACGGTAGGTTTTCCACCTTCCATAACTGCCACACAACTGTTTGTTGTTCCTAAATCAATACCAATAATTTTACTCATGTTCTTATCCTCCTATGCTTAATTCGCTACTTTTACCATGCTATGTCTGATTACATTTTCTTTGTACTTGTAACCTTTCTGTAACTCCTCGGCTACTACATTCTCACCGAGTTCTTCATCTTCCACATGCATTACTGCATTATGGAGATTCGGGTCAAACTCCTGACCGGCTGCTTCAATCGGTGTTACACCAACTTCTGTCAGCACTGTCATCATCTGCTTATAAATCTTATCCATACCTTCTACGAAGCCATTGTTTTTGTCTTCTTCCGGTACAGCTGCAAGCCCTCTTTCAAAATTGTCGATAACTGGAAGGATTTTCTCTAAGATTGCACTGGCTCCCATGTCATACATCTGGCTCTTTTCCTTTTCCGTTCTCTTACGGAAGTTTTCAAATTCTGCCATCTGACGTTTCAGCCGGTCGGTTAAATCTTCAATCTGTTCGTCCTTCTTATCTTTCTTGTCTTTCTTTTTAAAGATACCTTTCTTTTTCTCCTCATCTTCTTTCTCTATTTCTTCCGGTTCAGATTCGGTATCTTCCGTTTTTTCTTCTGCCTCAACTTCTTTTTCTTCTGAGGCGGTATTCTGTGCTTCTTCCTGTTTTTTTGCATCCTCTGCTTCTAAGTCTTCTAATACTTCCTCAAGCACTTCTTCTTTCTTTTCTTCTGCCACTTCCTTACCACCTTTCTATGCTATTCTTTCTTCGGCTTATCAAATATGCCTTCTAGTTGTGATTTCAAATTTTTCAGATTATCCATGACGTTCTCATAATCCATACGCTTCGGTCCGATAATTCCTATCGTTCCCTTCACGCCTTTACCAAGTTCATAGGTAGCTGTTACCACACTGCAGTCCTTCATGGTCTGAATTGGAGATTCATCTCCTATATAAACCTGTATGCCGTTCTCCTCATTGCTGAGGTTATCCGTCACCAGACTTACTAACTGTTTCTTCTCTTCTAACGCATCTAAAAGCTCTCCTGCTTTCTGCGAATCCGATAACTCCGGATATTTTAAGATATTCGTTGCACCGCTGGTATATATCTCCAAATCCTCGTCTTCGCTGATTGCTTCTGCTACTGCATCCAATACATCACTGATGACTTTGGAATGGATACCGGCTTTCTCTTTCAACACTGCTATGGTGCCCAGATTAATCTGATCTAATGACAATCCATTTAAATGTGTATTCAAAAGCATGTTAAGTTTTAACATATGCTCATTGTCTATCGGCTCTTCTATCGGAATCATCTTATTTTTCACAAGATTGCCTTCCAATACGACAACCGCCAGAATATGTTCATCATCCACATTGGATAACTGGATGAACTTCAGGCTGTTGTGGTGATACTGCGGTGCTGTTATCATGGTGGTGTAATTCGTGTTGTTCGCCAACAGCTTTGCCACCTGCTGCAATACCTGTTCCATCTTCTCCGTATGTTCAATTACGAACTCTTTCATATCGGATACTTCTTTGTCCTTCTCTGCAATCAGATTATCTACATAGAAGCGATATCCCTTATCGGATGGAATTCTTCCTGCCGATGTATGTGGCTGCAAAATATATCCCATCTCTTCCAAGTCCGACATCTCATTCCGGATTGTTGCGGAACTTAAGTTCAAATCCGTATACTTGGAAATGGTTCTTGAACCAACCGGCTCACCCGTTTCCAGATAGTTGCGAATGATTGCATTTAAGATTTTTGTTTTTCTTTCATCTAATTCGTTCTCGTTCATTCACGTTCTCCTGAAAATGAAACTTTTATAGGTATTTGAAAAAGCTTTTTGTACTGCTTTTTCTTTGTTGTTAGCACTCAACTTGAAAGAGTGCTAATTTCTATGTACTTAAGATAGCACCATTCGTTTTTTTTGTCAACAGCATTTTATAATTTTATAGTTTCTTTAGATTTGTTCTGATTCAATGCTGTTCAACACCACACTACTTAATCCAGTAAAAACTGGGCGAGTACATAGTTACTGATGTCCATGCCGTGGTTGCTGAGCTTTATTACACCGGCTTTTTTCTCGATTAAGTCCTCTTCCTGAAGCTGGTTCAAGACTTCGCCATATACTGCTTCTATTTCCACGCCAAAAGTCTCTTTGAATTCTGTTCTTGTAACTCCCTTTAACATACGCAGGCCTAAAAACATGAATTCTTCCATCTGGGCATGGCGGCTGATTGCATCTGCACTCTCATGGAGATTCAATGCCGGTACTCCATCTATTTCCTTCGCCGAAATATTACCGCATGCTTTGATATACGCTTCAATCTCTCTTATATTACTGTAGCGTACTTCTCCAATCAGGGAAGCTGCCCCAAGTCCTACCCCAAGATACGGTACCCGCTTCCAGTATCCGATATTATGCCTTGCCTCTTTCCCCGGCTTTGCATAATTGGATACTTCATAATGCTCATAACCTGCCTCTGCAAGAATCTCCTGAGTCTTTTTATAAATTTCATACTCCGTCTCTTCAGATGGCAGATGCTCTGTCGGCTTTCCGGCTTCCCGGAGCACTGCCTCGAATTTGTATTTTTCATAAAATGGTGTTCCCTTTTCGATAATCAGGGAATAGGCCGAAATATGCTCCGGTTTTAATGCTATGACACGCTTTAAGCTGGTGACAAATTTCTCCGTACTCTGATAAGGCAGGGCACTCATCAAATCAACGTTGATATTTTCAAAGCCACATCTTCTGGCACATTCATAATTCTCCAAGAACTGCCGGTAAGTATGGATTCTTCCTAATATCTTTAATTCATCATCAAAGGCAGACTGTAACCCTATGCTGAGACGGTTAATGCCTGCTTCTTTATAGGTAAGAAGTTTTTCCTCATTTAAAGTTCCGGGATTACATTCTATGGTAATCTCTGCATCTGCTTCCACCTCAAAGCTTACCTGAATCTGTTTTAAAAGAAGTGCGATATATTCCGGTGCTAAAAGAGACGGTGTTCCGCCCCCTATATATATAGTAGAAAGAGCCGGACGTCCCATTGTCTGTCCGTAATATCTGATTTCATGCAAAAGAGCACCCACGTAGCGGTTTTGTAACCGCTCGTCCGCAGGTGCTGATAAGAAATCACAATATTCACATTTTCTTACACAAAAAGGAATATGCACATAAAGTTCCATCTATGTTCTCCTGTCATCTATTTCTCATCTAACTTCAGTACACTCATAAATGCTTCCTGTGGAATCTCTACATTTCCCACCTGACGCATACGTTTCTTACCTTCCTTCTGTTTCTCTAACAGTTTACGCTTACGGCTGATGTCACCGCCGTAACATTTTGCCAGCACATCTTTTCGCATTGCTTTTACTGTCTCACGGGCAATTACCTTGCTTCCAACGGCTGCCTGAATCGGGATTTCAAATAAATGTCTCGGAATCTCTTCCTTTAACTTCTCACACATCTTTCTTCCACGCTCATAGGCGGTATCCTTAAATACAATAAAGGAAAGAGCATCCACTTCTTCTTTATTAATAAGAATATCCAGCTTCACAAGCTCTGACTGCTCATAACCCTTCATCTCATAATCAAAGGACGCATATCCTTTGGAACGGGATTTCAATGCATCAAAGAAATCATAAATAATTTCATTTAACGGAAGGTCATATTTAATAACTGCACGGGTCTGCTCAATATATTCCATACTCTTATAGATACCACGGCGTTCCTGGCACAAATCCATAATGGCACCTACATATTCGGATGTCACCATAATTTCTGCTGCAACCATCGGCTCTTCCATATATTCGATTTCGGATGGATCCGGAAGATTGGATGGGTTTGTCAATTCTATCATGGTACCATCAGTCTTATGTACCCGGTATACAACTCCTGGTGCTGTCGTTACTAAATCAAGATTAAATTCTCTCTCTAACCGTTCCTGAATTACCTCCAAATGAAGCAGTCCCAAGAAACCACAGCGGAAACCAAAGCCCAATGCAATGGAAGTCTCCGGTTCAAACTGTAAGGCTGCATCATTTAACTGTAATTTTTCCAAAGCGTCACGAAGATCCGGATATTTGGCTCCATCTGTTGGATATAATCCACAGTATACCATCGGATTAACTTTCTTATATCCCGGCAATGGTGCATCACAAGGACGCTTTGCTTCTGTTATGGTATCACCCACACGGGTTTCTTTCACATTCTTAAGGCTGGCAGTGATATAACCTACCATTCCGGCTTCTAACTCATCACATGGAATGAACTGTCCGGCTCCGAAATATCCTACTTCTACTACATCTGCTTCTGCCCCGGTTGCCATCATGCGGATGGTTGTCCCCGGTTTTACGGAACCTTCCCGGATTCTGCAGAATACAATAACACCTTTATAAGCATCATACACAGAATCAAAAATCAACGCCTGAAGAGGCGCTTTGGCATCCCCCTTTGGTGCCGGTAATTTATGCACAATCTGCTCTAATACTTCTTCCACATTCAACCCTGTTTTGGCAGAAATCCGTGGTGCATCCTGTGCCTCAATTCCAATCACATCTTCAATTTCTTCTACTACTTCTTCCGGCCTTGCACTCGGCAGATCAATTTTATTAATGACTGGAATCACTTCCAGATCATGGTCTAATGCCAGATATACATTGGCAAGGGTCTGTGCCTCAATTCCCTGTGCCGCATCTACTACCAGCACAGCACCGTCACAGGCAGCAAGACTTCTTGATACTTCATAGGTAAAGTCCACATGTCCCGGTGTATCAATCAAATTGAAAATATATTCTTCTCCATCTTTGGCATGATATATAATACGGACTGCCTGGGACTTAATGGTAATTCCACGTTCCCGCTCCAAATCCATATTATCTAAAACCTGCGCCTGCATTTCGCGGCTGGTCAGAAGCCCTGTCATTTCGATAATACGGTCTGCAAGGGTTGATTTACCGTGGTCAATATGGGCAATGATACAAAAATTACGAATCTTACTCTGGTCGATTGACATATATTTACTCCTTCTTTATTCCATGTTTCAAAAGGAAATCCGTCCACAGGGAATAATATTTTCCCAGCAGGTGAATCTCATCATAAGTATATTCCGGATTCAGATTTCCTGTTTCGTCAGTTACTACTTCATTTACATCAATATAAAATATATCGTGATTATTTGCAAGCATTGCAATTCTGTCATTCCGTTCTTTGATTGCCGGATTGTTAAAAATCGGGTCGGTTTCTGACTTTTCCTGTTTTACATACATAATGCCCTGTAAGAAAATCAGTGCATCCGGCTGTAATTCCCGGATATGATTGACAGCTTCTTCATATTTTTTCATAAAGCTGTCTACTGTACCGGTTCCCATTTCGTTGATTCCAATCATCAGATAGACTTTACCAAACTGATGCTTGCTTAATGCTTCTTCAATGGTAATCTTCGCGCCGTTTTCCTCGACAATCGGCGTATCAAACATATCATAGACCGTAAGTCCGATACTGGCATAATAAGTTGCATTATCCCAGCCGCCATAGTCTCTTAAGCCAACGGTTCTGGAATCTCCGATAAATACTGCATCATCAAAATAATCCTGGGTTACATCGGTAAAAGTATAAGTCTTATCCGCTTCTGCCTCCGTATCTGCAACTGCTTCTGTTGCTTCTTCCGTTGCCGGCTCCTCTTTGTCAGCATATACGCTTTCCAAATCCTCCTCCGGTTCTGCCTTATCCCATGGCAGAATGCCCTCTTTGGATGCCTGCATCATTCCAGCCACCGCCGGAACCTTCGGCCAGTCCTTATTATATTCTTTATATGCGCCCTTTGTTCCGGCTAAGGCGACACCGCTTACCAGCAGCATACTGATTGCCGTAACAATAAGAAGCGGACATTTCTTCCATTTCTTCATGGCAGCCTCCCATTAAAAACTAAAATACATAAACGGATTGTTCAGTCCATTTGCAATCTGATAAATACAAATCCATAATACAACAAACAAAATTGCTTTCATCCACCACTTCTTCCAGCATTTTTTTAATATCTTATCCATAAAAGGAAGTGATACCACGAATGCCAATAGGAAAAACACTCCATAGGTTCTGCCGTATTTCAGATAATCGCCTGCATTGACTGCGATTCCAGTTCCAAAGAACGGGAACAGTCTTGCAAAATATACTTTCAAATCAGATAACTTCGTAATTGCAAACACGACCCAGGTCAGAGGGATTACAAACCAGATGTAAAGGTGTGCCAGCCATCCATGTTTCTCCAAAAAATTTCTGATTACAAATCGTTCCAACGCAATAAATACAAATAAAATCAAGCCCCATAATGGAAAATTAATGGTAGAACCATGCCACATTCCGGTTACAACCCAGACAATCAGCAGATTGAAAAATGTCCACGCATTTCCCTTCCGGTTGCCTCCCAACGGAATATATAAATAATCACGGAACCATCTTCCCAGTGTAATGTGCCACCGGCGGTAAAACTCAGACACTGTCCTGGAACGATACGGATGGTCAAAGTTCTTCGGCAAATCAAATCCAAGCATCTCTCCGATTCCGATTGCCATCAGGGAATATCCCTGGAAATCAAAGAATAACTGTGCAGAATAACCGAATGCTCCCATCCACGCTAACGGTGTGGAAATACTCTCAAAGCCAATGCCCTGAATATCACGCCAGAGAATTGCCAGATGATTTGCAATAATTACTTTATATCCCAATCCTATGATAAAAAGAGTCAGACCATGTTCGATTTTCTCCAGACGGATTGGATGTTTCTTTAACTGCCCTGCCATATTGGCAAACTGGGCAATCGGTCCGGATATCAGCTTTGGGAACAAAAGGATATAAGTTCCATACTCCAGATAATCCCTCAACGCTGCTGTTTTCTTCTTATAGACATCCAGCACATAGGAAAGCATGGTAAAAGTATAAAAGCTGATTCCAAGCGGAAGCGACAATCTTGTATACTTAAATATACACAATAATCCGATATTATAGCAAAGCAAAATCACAAGCATGGTATTTCTGCTGCTCTTCCTTCTTATATGATCCATCAGTAATACCAGAATGTAGTTCAGACTCATGGAAAACAGTAAAAGAAGTGCATCCTTCCAGCTTCCCATGGCATAGAATACCAGACTGCCAAAGAAAAGTACCGGATTTTTATACTTTACCGGTACCAGATAATATATAATAAGAAAAATCGGCAAAAACCGAAATAAAAATTCTAAGCTTGAAAATTCCATGATAACTCCATATCTTTCGTTTTATTTACGCATCTCTTTTATTATATAAGAAATGCAAGTGATTTCAACGTGTTTTTCCCAAAAAGTTATTACATTTTCATTACGAAATATTTTTCTATTTTTCTCCATGCAGCACTCTGTTCAAAAGGTCTGCCAGTGGAACCATGGCATTGCGTGCCTCCTCCTGCGTGTTAGTATAGGAACCCATTTCGATCAAAAGATATTTCTCTTTAAAATGCATATTATACCGGTATCCTTTTAAATAAATCGGGCGGGTAAGATTCGGATAATACTCTGCCGCTGCAATCTGCATCTGCAGGGAAAAAGCAAGATTCCCGGTAAGGTTTGGATTATTGAGATAAGAAATATCTCCTAACGCTTTTGTCCGGCTCAGTCCGTTAAAGAACATAATCGGTGCCATCTGCACCCCGTTTACCTCCCGCACCATATGCTTATCCACTGCATCACGATGTAAATCTATTACCACTTCTATGCTCGGATTCTCTGCTAACAGCTGCTCAATGGGTCCCTCCGCATTGGCATAGGCGTGATCTCTGTCTCCCACATCATACTGTCCCATATGATGCATGACCTGAAATCCATATTTTTCCTGTAACAGGCTGGTAAGATATTCCCCTGTTCCCATAACGCCCGTCATTACATCATTTGGGTCGGAATCTGCAAACATTTCCTGGGAATGGGTATGGTAAATCAGAATCTGCGGCTGGTCTGCCGGCGTTTTTATGGTTAAATCCATACTTAACAATTCTTCTGCATTTAACTGACTGCTATTAATGGTTGTTGTATTGTCCACCTGATAAAAATTCTGAATCAGATAATCCCCCTTTTTCATCCGTTCAAGATCCACATTTAAATTATTTTTCCGAAGTGAAATCTCTTTTCCCTGTTCCCTTCCTCTCTGAATCGCTAAAATTGTATCACAATGCATATCTGCTACTTTCATTTTCTATTCCCCCATCTTTTTCTT
>ENA-ORNG01001545-ORNG01001545.1-human-gut-metagenome-genome-assembly--contig:-NODE-1545-length-16186-cov-3.196888_pt1 | contig 16186 bp, 9 predicted proteins | sample MGYA00242113_ERZ509018 | MGnify/ENA primary metagenome ERZ509018 (study PRJEB26280, sample SAMEA2338711) | human gut metagenome | biome: human gut; feature: human-associated habitat; material: faeces... | reverse complement strand
AAATAGCCTCATAGACGTTGGTTAATGCTTGTACTCATTACCTTAAAACCACAATTTAATGAAGCTGACCCAGAAAGATATAAGGCAGGCTTTGATGGTGGCGTTGATTTCATTGCAACATTTGATGTTGTTAAACCCATCCATAGAAATGTATGTTTCTATATTCAATGTAAATGTCATAAAGAACCATTGACTAAAACAGCTATCAGACACACAAATGTAAATAGGGACAAATCTATTAATAAGCATATGAAACCAGAGGGCGTTTGTCAAATAAAACTGATATAGTTTGAAACTATGGTAAACCGGTAGAAAATCGTATTATGCAATAAATTTGACTTGTGCTATACTAAAGCGCAACAAAAGAAGTGGCCGCTTCTCTGGATGAACTTTATAACATTGTACATCAGGAGAGCATAATGAAAACATCAATTATCGGATACCCGAGAGTGGGGTCCTTACGGGAACTGAAATTTACAACAGAAAAATATTTCCGCGGTGAGATTTCTGCGGAAGAATTACAAAATACCGCAAAAGAAATCCGCAAAACCCAGTGGATATTACAGAAAAATACCGGACTGGATTTCATTCCGTCAAATGATTTTTCTTTCTATGATATGACATTGGATACGGCAGTATTATTCAATATTATTCCGGAGCGCTACACAAAACTTGGACTTTCCGCACTGGATACTTATTTTGCCATGGCAAGAGGGTATCAGGGAGCAGCCGGAGATGTCAAGGCACTTGCCATGAAAAAATGGTTCAACACCAATTATCATTATATGGTACCGGAGATTGACGATACTACAGAGATCAGGCTTGCCGGAACCAAACCGTTTGATGAGTTTGCAGAGGCAAAAGCCCTTGGTATTACCACAAAACCGGTGATCATCGGTGCATTTACCCTGTTAAAACTTCTGCGCTATGTGGGAAAGAAACAGGCCACAGATTATGCAGATGCCGTGATCGCTGCATACGCAGGGCTGCTTGAGAAGTTTGCCGCAGCCGGCGCAGAATGGGTACAGTTTGACGAACCATATCTGGTGCATGATCTGACCCGTGAAGATATTGCATTATTCGAAACCTTATATCAGGGAATCCTTGCAAAAAAGGGATCAGGCAAAGTACTGTTACAGACCTATTTCGGGGATGTGCGTGACTGTTATGGCAATATCACAGCGCTTGCTTTTGACGGAATCGGTCTGGATTTCCTAGAGGGCAGAAAAACAAAAGAACTGGTAGAAGCAAACGGTTTTCCACAGGATAAGGTATTGTTTGCAGGACTTGTCAATGGAAAAAATATCTGGAAGAACAACTACGGAAAGACTTTGGAAGTGATCGATGCGCTTAAGGCGAAGAACATCAATGTGGTGTTAAATACTTCCTGCTCCCTGCTTCATGTGCCATATACATTGAAAAATGAGACAGAGCTTCCGGAAAAATATACCGAGCACTTTGCATTTGCAGAGGAGAAGCTGCAGGAACTGGCAGAGTTAAAGAAACTGGCAGACGTTGATTACAAACTGGATGCGGCATTTCTGGAAAATACCTTTTTGTTTGCTACCCGTCCGGATTGCAGAAACAATGCGGTACAGGAGCGTGTAGCAGCGATTCGTGAGGAAGACTTTACCAGACTTCCGGTATTTAAAGAGCGTGAAGCGATTCAGAAAAAAGAGTTTGCGCTGCCGGTATTCCCGACGACAACGATCGGTTCTTTCCCACAGACTGCGGATGTCAAGAAAAACCGTACGGCACGCCGCAAGGGAGAGATCAGCGAAGAAGCCTATGTGGAATTTAATAAAAAGAAGATTGCTGAGTGGGTACAGATCCAGAAGGAGATCGGACTCGATGTGCTGGTGCACGGGGAGTTTGAGCGAAATGACATGGTGGAATATTTCGGCGAGCAGCTGAGTGGTTATGTGTTTACCGAGAAGGCATGGGTGCAGTCTTATGGTACCCGCTGCGTGAAGCCGCCAGTCATCTGGGGGGATGTATCCCGCGAAAAGCCGATGACCGTGGACTGGTCCGTTTATGCACAGAGCCTGACAAAGAAGCCGATGAAGGGCATGCTGACCGGTCCGGTTACGATTTTAAACTGGTCTTTCCCGCGTGAGGACATTTCCTTAAAGGAAAGCACCTATCAGATCGCACTTGCCATTCGGGATGAGGTGCTCGATCTTGAGGCAAACGGTATCCGTGTGATCCAGGTTGACGAGGCGGCGCTCCGTGAGAAGCTTCCGCTGCGCAGGAGTGACTGGTACAAAGAATATCTTGACTGGGCAATTCCGGCATTCCGTCTGGTACACAGCGGTGTGAAAGCACAGACACAGATCCACACCCATATGTGCTACAGCGAGTTTACCGATATCATCCGCGCAATCGACGACATGGATGCCGATGTCATTACGTTTGAGGCATCCCGTTCCGATCTGGTGATTCTGGATTCTTTAAAGGAGAACCATTTCAAGACGGAGGTAGGACCGGGCGTGTACGATATCCATTCCCCACGTGTACCGTCAGTAGAGGAAATCAAGGCAGCACTTGAAAAAATGCTCACCCGTATCGCTCCGGAGAAGCTCTGGGTAAATCCGGACTGTGGATTAAAAACCCGCGGCGTACCGGAGACCGTTGCCAGCTTGAAACATCTTGTGGAGGCGGCAAAGGAACTGCGGAAGGAAGCATAAAAAGTGTTACAAAAGGAAACCGGTGCAAATTGATTTTGCAGGAACGTTGTGCGGGCTGTTTTATGCAGGACTGCTTACAGTGTTTACCCTCTTGGTATTTTTTGCAGCGGTTCCGTTTCAGAACCTGTGGCATGTTCCGGTGGCGGCATGTATGGTTGCAGAGCCGCGGCTGCAGATGATGTATCCGTTTGTCACGTTCTGGTGGCTGGAGCAGTGGCGTTATCTTTTGCTTGCGCTGGTGGTGCTTGTGGGACTGCTTGGGATCGTTGCGGCTGTTACTGCCGCAGTGCAGTTGTTTTTACAGAACAGTTATTTTTCGTTTGCGGTATTGGGTCTTCTTTTTATGGGGGCATATCTGCTTGCCTATGTGCAGATGGGAAATGTGTGGGATCTTATCCGGGAATTATTTAATCCCACAGTACTGTATGCAACCAGCGGAGGCTGGTTTATGGAAAATGATCTGTGCCTGTCGTTTGCAGGAAATGAATTTGCCGTGTTATTCTGCAGTGGAACGGCTGCGGTCTGCTTGATGGCTGTGGGAAAACGAAGATACCACCGGCTGGAAGTCTGATGGACGGCTGGACTTTTCCTTTCGTTTCTTTTATTATAATAAGCAGAATGTTGAAAAACAGAGGAAAAGGCAGTATGAATGAGACAATTTTACTGATCGAGGATAACGAGTCAATCATCATGGGGTTAGAATATCTTCTGACAGAAGAACAATATACGTTTTTAGCGGCAAAAACAAAGAAAGAAGCACAGGATCTTCTTGCCAGCAGGCAGGTGGATCTTGTGCTTCTTGACGTTTCCCTTCCGGATGGAAACGGATTTGATCTGTGCAGGAAAATTAAGGAACATGACATTGCACCGGTCATTTTTCTGACGGCAAAGGATGAGGAAAAAGATGTGGTGCTCGGATTTGATCTCGGAGCGGATGATTATGTGATCAAGCCGTTTCGAAATCGGGAATTGGTGTCGCGCATCCGCAATGTGCTGCGCAGGACCGAAAAAATCCGGCGGCTGACCTGTGGAAATATTGCGGTGGAACCGGACACGGGCAAAGTCTATCGGGACGGGGAACCGATCGCGGTGACAAAGCTCGAATACAAAATTCTTATGACTTTATTTTCCAATCCGCATAAAATTTTTACGCGCGAGGAAATTTTAAACGGAATCTGGGATATGGCAGGAAATTTTGTCAATGACAATACGTTGACCGTTACAATGAAGCGTCTGCGCGAAAAACTTGGTGACAAAGAGGGGAATGTGATTGTCACGGTGCGCGGGATCGGGTATCGGCTGAATCTGTAGGAGAACAGGATGGAATACGAAAATAAAGAAGCAAAGAAACTATTCCGCTGGTTTCTATTGTGCAGTGTTATTATTTTAGTTCTTTCAGCAACTGTGGCAATGTTTGCAGTTCGCAGCTATCGTGTAAAAGAAAATGAGGCAGTAACTGCAATGCTAGGCATCGTACTGAAAAACGATGGCAGTGACACAGAGGAATCCAGACAGGAAAAAATCTCAGAGTGCATGCGCATGTTAGAGCACCCGCATGCATATCAGAAATCCCATCAGAAAGAGATAAAAGAAGCAGAAAAAATCCTGCAAAGTTATGGCATATCAGAGGCGGAACCGGTGATTGCCGGAACAAAAACCATGGAACGCAGGATTCTTTTGAGGACGCTTGGCGGTGTGCTGCTGGCGGAACTTGCAGCCGGAGGGCTGTTTTTCATTTATCAGAAACGGCGGAGCCGTAAACTTGCGGAACTGTCGGATTACATGGAAGAAATCGTTCGCGGTCATTATGATCTGGCACTGGCGGACAACACGGAGGATGAACTAAGCCATCTGAAAAACCAGCTTTACAAGATCACGCTGTTTCTAAAAGAAGAATCCGACCACGCAAAAGAGAAAAAGACCGCGCTTGCAGAATCGGTTGCAGACATTTCCCACCAGTTGAAAACACCTCTTACTTCAGCATCCATTCTGCTGGATAACCTCAATGAAAACGAGCAGATGCCGCCGGAAACCCGCAGGCGTTTTCTGCGCGAGGTCTCCCGGCAAATTTATTCCATGAACTGGATGATCGTAGCTATGTTAAAACTGTCCCGGCTGGATGCGGGAATGGTTGCACTGAAAAAAGAGCCGTTTTCCGTCAACCGGATGCTTACGGAGGCAATCGATCATCTGGAAATTTTTGCGGAACTGAAAGGCGTAAAAATCCGCGTTTGCGGCATGGAAGCACAGGTGCTGCGGGTGGGCGATTTGGACTGGAACCGCGAAGCGGTACAAAACATTCTGAAAAATGCCATTGAGCACAGCAAAAAGGGCGAAACCGTGACGGTAACGCTTTCGGATAATGCAGTTTATACGTCTGTCTCCATAGCAAATCCGGGGGCACCGATCACAAAAGAAAAGATAAAGAAAATTTTTGAACGCTATTACAGTGCCGCAAACGATGGAAGCAGCAATATCGGAATCGGACTGCCCCTTGCAAAAGCCATTCTTGAAAAACAAAATGCTTATCTGAGTGTTGAATCCGAAAATGGATACAACGTTTTTATCATAAAATACTTAAAATAACCTGACAAATTTGAAAAATGTCACGGAGATGTCACCTGCCATCCGTAAGATGAAACCTGTAGAGGAGGAAAGAACACAATGGAAATTTTAAGAGCAGAACATCTTACGAAGATCTATGGCAAAGGCAATACAAGTGTGACCGCAGTCAATGATCTGTCTCTTTCCGTCGCACAGGGCGAATTTGTGGCAGTTGTCGGCAGTTCCGGAAGCGGAAAATCGACACTGCTTCATATGTTAGGCGGCGTGGATCAGCCAACGGAGGGGAAAGTCTGGATACAGGGAGAAGACATCTACACGCTGAGCACGGAAAAACTGGCAATTTTCCGGCGCAGGCAGATCGGTCTGATCTATCAGTTTTTCAACCTGATCCCGACATTAAATGTGGAGGAAAACATTACACTGCCGTGTGAACTTGACGGACAGACGGTGGATAAAAAGCGTCTGGATAAACTGATCGATGAGCTGGGACTTAACGGAAGAAAAACGCATCTTCCGGAAGAACTCTCCGGCGGACAGCAGCAGCGCGTATCCATCGGGCGGGCACTGATCAACCGTCCGGCAATTGTTCTGGCAGATGAACCAACCGGAAATCTGGATAAAAAGAACAGTGACGAGATCGTTGAGCTGCTGCGCAGAGCGAATCAGGAATACAGACAGACCATCATCATGATCACGCATAATCTCGAGATCGCAAAGACCGCCGACCGTGTGATTGTCATTGAAGATGGAAAAATCATAAGGGAGGGATAGGCATGGTTACTTCCATTATGAAAAAACGGACAATCCGTGAGCGAAAGAAAAACAGACGGCAGACCATTGCCGTGTGGATCACAACCTGCATTGCCACGGCGTTGTTTGCCGCAGTTTTTTCCTTTGCTTCGTCCTGTCAGGCGGGACTGATCGAATATGCAAAGGATTTAAGCGGAGATTATGACTATGTATTTTACGATGTGCCGCGTGAGGAGGCGGATCACATTGTAAATAACCGCAAGGTTGCGACCGCATACCAGAGTGTCGGGCTGGGGTATGCAAAGCTTTCCGGCAGTAAAAATCCCGATAAACCGTATGTGTATCTGACCGCAATGGACAATCGGGCCATGCAGAAAAATGCCCTGCATCTGATCAAGGGACGTATGCCAAAAAACGATCATGAGATTTTGCTTTCCCGGCATATGATGACGAACGGTGGTGTGGAATATCGTGTGGGGGATACGATCACACTGGACATTTCCGAACGTGAGGATAAGAACGGGAATGTACTGACACAGTCGAGTGGTTACCGAACGGGAGAAAAACTGAAAAAGAAATTAACGGCATCTTTTCAGGTGGTTGGCATTGTGCAGCGTCCGAACTTTGGATTTGAGGAGTGGACAGCACCGGGCTACAGTGTAATTACATATCTGAATCCAAAGGGAGATAATATCCTGGAAAAGTACATGCAGCGCACGGATATTTATTGCAAGTACACGAAAGCAGGGCTGCGTGACCGGGCACAGACGACAGCGGATATTGTGGGTGTTACACTTACCCCAGGCGTACAGAAATTTCCGTTTATCAAAGATGAACGCATCACAAACCGCCAGATTAATGATCTGATGGAGCGGTCTCCGTACCGGTTTTATGAAAACTGGGGGCTGATAAGATTTGAGCGCATGGATATCGGCCAGTCGGCGTATCACATGCTCTATCTTGCAGTTGCGGTCACAAATGTTATCATTCTGGCAGCGGCGGTAAGCTGCATCGGTAGTAGCTTTGCTATTTCCATGGAGGAAAAGCGAAAGAGTTACGGCATGCTTGCCTCGGTCGGTGCCACACCGCGGCAGGTTCGGCAAAGTGTGTATTACGAGGCATTTCTGACAGGGCGCACCGCAATTCCCCTGGGAACTGTGCTGGGACTGTTGCTTTCGACAGGCGGAATTTTTGCTATCAAAGCGTTGTTGTACGGGCAGAATACCGTACAGTATCTGCATGTTCATGTGGCATGGCAGATGCTTATCGCCGGTATCTTACTTTCGGCTGTCACTCTTGTTCTTTCCGCGCGCCGTCCGGCAAAACAGGCGGCAAAAAGTTCTCCGGTTGCGGCAATGCGCGGGCAGGCAAAGAAAAGCCGCCGGGCAAAAAAGTGGACGATCACGGCTGCAATCGCAGGATGTACGGCGCTTTTTATTCTGGTATCCTATTTTATGGGAGTACAGACGATTTCGGTAGGACAAAGCAACCATATGTTTGACGATCATGCCAATGTTTCGGTGGATGTGCAGGGAAGCTGGGAGGTAAACCGGTCTGCGGTTTTGCAGAGCACAAAGGAAAAAAACGTCACGGAAGCGGCAGTTCTGCGGACGGCGGCATATATGGTGAATACGAAAGAGGTGCCGTATACACAGACGCATATCCGACGAAATGGAGCACCGGATCTCAAACATGAGACAACCGCAGTGATCCAGGTACTGGCAGTCGGAGAAACAGCGTACCGCAATTACCTGAAAGAACTGGGACTTTCCTATGAAACGGCAAAAGATTGTGCGATATTTTACAATGCGTATGCCGGGTACTGGGATGGAAAGGAAACCACATGGAAGGTGACAGATTACAAACCAGGCGACTGGATCAGGGGACAGTTCTGCCACGAAGAACAGATGGAGAAAACACCGGACATGACCGATCAGATGCAGATCGCAGCAGTCACAACCAGGCGGCCGTTTGGTGTCGATACGTCGCAGAGCTATTCAGACTCCGGAACCATCATTGTCAGTGATGCATGGCTTGATGCCCACGATCCGCAGGGCGGTGCAAAAATTACCGTAAAATACGCCAGTACCGATCCGGGAACGCTCACACAGGCACTGGAAAAAACCTATGATTTTTATCCGGAGGAAATCCGAAACCGCGATCTGCAGAACCGGGAAAACAATATGCTGTTGTTTGTAGATGGAATTGCACTCTATGGATTTTTGCTTGCAGTGCTTTTAATCGGTGTGACGAACATCTGTAATACGGTGCTGACCGATCTGTGGCAGCGGAGACGGGAATTTGTCATTCTGCGCTCGGTCGGCATGACACCGAAGCAGGAGAAACAGATGCTTGCAAAAGAGTTTTTCGGATATGGAAGGAATGGCATTGCTATAGGGCTTGTCATTGGAGGCTGTGCGTCTGCATTGTATTACAGGATCTTTGCCTCTGGTGTGCAGGGCGCGTTATGGTTTTGTGTTGCGGCAACTGTAGTGATTATGGTTGGACTCTTGTTGTTGTTTGCCGGCATGATAAGGTATGCAATGATGAAAAAATAAGGACATGATTTTAGGAAGATAGGTTTTCTGTGAACAGAGAAAATTCTAATATCTGCGTCCAAATAATGCGTTCTAATAATTTTCAAGTTTCGGTTGAACATTCATATAGAACTCTTTATAATAAAAAAGGGGAATGGCTGAAAAAGCCATTTTCCTTTTTTCATTAAGAAACTGAGAATAGAAAGAGGTAATGAATGAAGACAGCATTTCAGATTTTCCGCAGGGATGTGCGACGTCTGTTAAAAAACCGTGCCGCGACACTGGTTATGATCGGCGTATGTCTCCTGCCGTCTTTGTATGCATGGTTTAATATTGCCGCAAACATGGACCCGTATGCAAATACTTCGGGAATCAAGGTGGCAATTGCCAATTGCGATACAGGGACCAAAACCGACGTGATCACGATGAATGCAGGCGATTCGATTGTTGAAAAACTGAAAGAAAACAAGTCGCTGGGCTGGCAGTTTGTCAGCGAAGAGAAAGCAAAAGAAGGTGTTCAGGCAGGAGATTACTATGCGGCAATCGTCATTCCGGAGAATTTCAGTAGTTCCTTGGTAAGTATTCTCTCCGGAGACCTGAAACGCCCGAAGCTGGACTATTATGTCAATGAAAAGAAAAATGCCATTGCACCGAAGATTACGGATACCGGTGCGACAACGGTGCAACAGCAGATCAACGACACATTTTCCGCCACGGCATCTTCGGCAGTATCAGAAATTGTAAAGTCTTCCGCAGACAGTATTACCAGAGGACTGGACGATACACAGTCGGAACTGACATCTGCCATTACCGAAGTTCAGAATAATTTAACGGATTATCAGAAGCTGGTAAAAGAATTTCAGAAAAAAGTAGATAAATCCGATGCACAGATCAAAGAAATCAAGGAGTCTTTAGATCAGGTGGATGAGGCAGCAAAGGACAGCTCTTCTTCTTTAAAAGAAACTTCTGCATTGCTGGAAAAAAGTCAGACGGCACTTGGAAAATTTTATAAACAGTTCTCCAATGGGCTGACCGGCGGGGAAGTTTTTCTGGATGAAGTTTCGTCCTCGGCTTCTAAGAGTCTGAATAAGTTTGAGATAAAGGCAGATAAGGCAAATCTTGCGGTTGGGGACAGTCTCGATACGATCACCCGGATCAATGAGAAAAATGCCAAGCTTCTCAAAGATCTGGAAAAGTTAAATCAGAATCTTGGAAAAGATACACAGTTATCAGCATCTGTCGGACAGAAAATTTCACAGCTGCAGACGCAGAGCATTTCTGCGCAGAAACTGGTAAATTCATTGAAAAGTGCAAATACCAGTATGCGGAAAGTGTTAAAGAATTCCAAAGATACGAGAAGTTCACTGGAAACGCTTGCAGAGGATAACCGTGAGAGTTTTCAGGACAGCCGGATTGATTTCAGCAAAAATATTTACCCGCAGCTGGATCAGTCACTGGAAGGTCTGGCAGATATAAGCGGAGATCTGTCAACAACCTTACATAGCATAACATCCATGACAAAACAGATGAGAGATCTGCTGGATCAGTTAAAATCTGCATTGCACAGCAGCTCCAAAGTATTTACACAGACGGGCAATGTCATGGGACAGGTGGATCAGAAACTGCAGAAAACGGTCACGGATCTGCAGACACTGCAGAATTCGGATATGTATCAGAATATCCTGTCACTGGAAAAGATTGATGCCAAAGATATTTCCAATTTTATGTCTTCTCCGGTAAACATAAAGACGGATGTCCTGTATGAAGTGGAAAATTACGGAACAGGAATGACCCCGTTTTATACAAACCTGGCACTCTGGGTAGGTGGACTGATACTGGTTTCTATTTTAAAACAGGAAGTAGACCGGGACAAAGAAGTGCCGGATTTTACACCGACAAGTGCGTATTTCGGGCGTATTCTGCTGTTTCTTATCATAGGACTGATTCAGGGAGCTATCGTATGTGCGGGAGATATTATTCTGCTGAAAGTACAGTGTCTGCATCCGGTAAAATTTATTCTTGCCGGAATGTTAACTTCCTTTGTTTATGTGAATCTGATCTTTGCACTGGCATCGACGTTTAAACACATGGGAAAAGCACTGGCGGTTCTTCTGGTAATTTTACAGATTCCGGGTTCTTCCGGAACGTATCCGATTGAAATGATGCCGGAATTTTTCCAGAAACTGCATCCGCTGCTTCCGTTTTCTTATTCGATCAGCGCAATGCGGGAATGTATTGCCGGATACTATCATCATACTTATAGAAGCAGCCTGGGAAAACTGCTGGTATTTTTACTGGTTGCATTGTTTATCGGGCTTGTACTCCGTCCGCTTCTGATGAATCTGAATCATCTGTTTGATGTCAGACTTGCAGAAACCGATCTGATGATCTGTGAGACGGATTCCAAAGGCAGGGATAATCCACAGCTGCAGCGGATTATGCAGGTGATTATGAAAGATGATGCGTGGAGAAAGAAATTAACAGAGAAAACACTCGCGTTTGAAAAATATTATCCGGTTATGGTACGCTCCGGATTTATCTGTATGATGGTTATACCACTCGTATTTCTGATTTTGATGTTTAGCCTGGAATCCAAACTGGTCTATCTGATTTTGTGGATCGTTTCTTTACTTGCACTGATTCTGTATCTGCTGATTGTGGAATATCTGCATGAAGAGATGAAAAAGAAATCTGTTTTGGGAGAGATGAGTTCTGAGGAACTGATGAAAATTTTGAAGGAGGAGAACAGCAAATGAAAAACATTCTGAAAATTTTCATCGACGACGTGAAACGGATTCGCAAAAATGTAATCGCAATGATTGTTGTCATCGGTGTCCTTGTCGTTCCGTGTCTGTATGCATGGTTTAATATTGCGGCAAGCTGGGATCCGTATAACAATACGGGAAATTTAAAGGTTGCGGTGGCAAGTGTGGATGAGGGATATACCGGAAGTCTGATTCCCCTTGAGATTAATGTAGGGGAACAGGTGATTTCCGCACTAAGGGAAAATACACAGATGGACTGGGTATTTACCAGCAAAGAAAAGGCAATGGAGGGGGTAAAATCCGGACAATATTATGCGGCGATTGTTGTTCCGGAGAAATTCAGTACCCAGATGATGAGTCTGTTTTCCGATCAGATTCAAAAGCCGGAAATTATTTACTATTCCAATGCCAAGGAAAATGCGATTGCACCAAAAGTGACCGACAAGGGTGCAACCGCGATCCAGAAACAGGTGAATCAGGTATTTATACAGACAATATCCGACACGGCAATGACGGTGTTTCAGTCGGTCTCTAATATGGCTGAGGCAAACGGAGCAGACCGACTGGTGGATAATCTGATTCACAATCTTGAGGATGCATCGGATGACATGGATATGACTGCATCCACGCTGGAAACTTTTTCAGGGATTACGTCTTCTGCCCAGTCCCTGCTGAATACGTCTTCTGATTTTCTGAAAGAACTGAAAACAGAGTCTGCGGATGGAAAACAGATTCTGGAAAATTCCAAAAAGACGTTTACCGATATGAAAACGACAATAAGCAGTGCGACCGAGAGCGTGGGCAAAGCACTGAAAGCAGGCCAAAAGGTATATTCTGAAATGAGCCTGCTTTTGGATCAGACGGTGGAAGATGGAATAAATGGAAGTGAGGATACGGTGGATACCCTTGTAAAAGCAGCAAAGACGGTGGATAAAAACATCAAGTCATTTACGACACTCCGGGATCATCTGATCAGGCTTTCGGAAAAACATCCGGAAACCGATTCCTCAATAGGGCCTATGATTGAAAAGATCAACCGTTCTATTGAAAAACAGGAAGAACTGCGGGATGATCTGACCGATACTGCGGCTTCCATGAAGAAGTCCACTACAGGTCTGATTTCTGACAAGAAAGCTTTGGATGCCCTTGTAAAAGAAAATCAGAAACGTCTGCAGCAGATCAGCAAAGAATATGAAAATGATGTAAAAGGAACTTTGCAGAAACTTGCAGATTCGGTCGGAGATACCTCTGCAGATCTTACAGGTCTGACGAAACAGATCAATGCAAGTGCAAAGGGTGTTTACACGTTAACGGACACTGCAGGATCGGATCTGTCAGAAATACAGACCTGTCTGGATGATTCCGGTAAACTTCTACGCAAATCTGCAAATAAAATAAAAAAGATTACGGATAAGCTCACGAAAGCAAAAGACAACGGGGATTATGCGGATCTGGAACATATGATCTATGATAATAAGTCCGGAGTCAGTGCTTTCCTGTCGGCACCGGTGGAACTGAATACGAAGAAAATTTATCCGATTGATAATTATGGTTCTTCCATGGCACCGTTTTATTCGACACTTTCTATCTGGATCGGCGGAATCGTGCTGGTTGCGATGTTAAAAGTGACCGTTTCCGAGGAAAGCATAAAAAAGATGGGGCTGAAAAATGTCAGAATTCATGAAATTTATCTTGGACGCTGGATCATATTTCTGATCCTTGGTCTGTTGCAGAGTACGCTGATTGCACTGGGGGATTTGTATTATCTTGGGATTCAGTGTGCGCATACGTTCCTGTTTTTATTTGGGTGCTGGTTTTCAAGTATAGTCTATGTCACGATCAGTTATACGCTGACGGTTTCATTTGGGGATATCGGAAAAGCAGGCAGTGTGGTTTTACTTGTTATGCAGGTTGCGGGAACTGGTGGAACTTTCCCGATTGAATGTGCTCCGAAATTTTTCAGGGCTGTGTATCCGCTTCTGCCGTTTACCCACAGTATGGCAGCCCTGAGGGAATCGGTTGGAGGCTGTTATGGGAACGATTACTGGATAGATCTGGCAAAACTGGGCATCTTCCTGGTGATTGCACTTTTTATGGGACTTGTACTTCGTAAACCAATCATCCGGATGAACGAAGCGTTTACCGAGCAGCTGGAGGAAACAAAAATAATCTAAGCGTAGAAATGAGGGCAGAATTGTTTTATTTTTGCGCAGTAATGTGAAAGAAAATTCCGTAAAAATGCCGTATAATGCAGGTATTCAAATATGAGAGAGGCAAGGAGGATACGGTATTGAATAAGGCATGGTGGAAAGAAGCGGTTGTATATCAGATTTATCCGCGGAGTTTCATGGATTCAAATGGAGACGGCATCGGGGATCTCAATGGTATTACAGAAAAATTAGAGTACCTCAAAGAACTTGGAATTGATGTGATCTGGCTGTCCCCGGTTTATCAGTCACCGAACGATGACAATGGATACGACATCAGCGATTATCAGGCGATCATGGAAGAATTCGGAACCATGGAAGATTATGACAGGATGCTTGCACGGGCGCATGAGCTGGGAATTAAGATTATGATGGATCTGGTTGTTAATCATACATCCGATGAGCATGCATGGTTTGTGGAAAGTAGAAAGAGCGTGGATAATCCATACCGCGATTTTTATATCTGGAGAAAAGGAAAAGACGGAAAAGAGCCGAATAACTGGGGGTCCTGTTTCAGTGGTTCGGCATGGAAATATGATCCACAGACGGATATGTATTTCCTGCATCTGTTTTCGAAAAAACAGCCGGATCTCAACTGGGACAATCCAAAAGTGCGGGATCAGGTATTTGAGATGATGAACTGGTGGTGTGAAAAAGGCATTGATGGATTCCGTATGGACGTGATCAGCCTGATTTCCAAACCGGAAGGACTGCCGGATGGAATTCCGGGAGAAACCGGATACGCAGACAGCGGTTGTGCGAATGGTCCGCATGTACATGAGTATTTAAAAGAAATGAACCGGAAAGTGCTTTCCCATTATGATCTGATCACGGTAGGAGAGGCTGCCGGAGTGACGCTGGAAGAGGCCAAAAAATATGCCAATGCAGATGGCAGCGAACTGAACATGGTTTTCCAGTTCGAACATACCGGAGGCGGACCGGAGGCAGACAACCATTACGGTAAATGGGATAGCCATAAGATGCCGCTTCCGGTATGGAAGAAGATTTTATCCAGATGGCAGACCGGACTGGAAGGGAAAGCCTGGAACAGTTTGTTTTTATCCAATCATGATCAGCCGCGCTCGGTTTCCTGGTTTGGAAATGACAGTGAACAGTATCGGGAAATTTCGGCCAAAATGCTGGGAACCTGTCTGCATATGATGCAGGGAACGCCATATGTTTATCAGGGGGAAGAACTTGGCATGTGTAATGCTTATTTTGATCAGTTAGAGGATTACCGGGATATTGAAAGTCTCAATGCTTATAAAGAACTGACAGAAACCTGCGGTGTTTCCCATGAAGAAATGATGGGATATTTAAAGCGGATCAGCCGCGACAATGCGCGCACGCCGATGCAGTGGGATGACAGTGCAAATGCTGGTTTTACCACAGGAACTCCGTGGATTAAGGTAAACAGTAACTATCCTAAAGTCAATGCAAAACAGGAGGTCAGTGATCCGGATTCTGTCTTTTCGTACTACAAAAAACTGATTCGCCTGCGTCATGAGAACGAGATTATCGTTTATGGCGATTACGAACTGTTAGCACCGGAGGATGAGGCATTATTTATCTATACCAGAATGCTCGGGACGCAGCGGCTGATGGTGCTTTGTAATTTTACGGAAAAAGAAGTTTCTATTCCGGCAGAAGTAACGGAGCAGATTCCGGCAGATGCCAAGCTTTTGATCGGAAATTATTCCAAACAGAAGGAAGAAATGCTGCAGGCATATGAAGCACGGGTGTATGCTTATCATTTATAAATTTTAGAAAAGAAAAAGCATCCCAGGCTGGTGTAAATGGATGGGAAAAACAGATTGACTTGTATGATTTTCGGGCGTAAAATCCCCTGTGGAAATACGAATTTTCACAGGGGATTATTTTATGGAAACCACAAACAGCAATTATTTCGGAACGGAAAAAATCAGCAGAATTCTGCTGAAAATTGCACCTCCGGTCATGCTCGCCCAGCTGATCCAGGCACTTTATAACATTGTAGACAGTTTATTTGTCGGAAAATATTCGGAGAGTGGGCTGACGGCACTCTCCATTATCTATCCGCTGCAGCTTCTTATGATCGCCATTGCAGTGGGAACCGGTGTGGGAATCAATACGGCAATGGCACATTATCTTGGTGTGCATGATGAGAAAAAAGCAAATGAATATGGCGGGATCGGAACACCGCTTACGCTGGCATTGTGGGTGCTTTTTGCGGCAGTCTGTTTCTTTTTTATGCCGGCATATGCAAGGATGTCTACGGATTCCGCGGAAGTCATAAAGGATGTGATTGTATACGGCCGGATCGTCTGCGTATTCAGCATCGGATTGTTTACTGAAAGTATCTGGACAAAGATTTTACAGGCAAATGGGGACATGAAGACACCGATGATCGCACAGATCGTGGGGGCACTGGTTAATATCGCGCTGGACCCGTTATTTATTTTTGGACTGTTCGGGCTTCCGAAACTTGGGATTGCCGGAGCTACCATCGCAACTGTTGTGGGACAGATTGTAGCGGCTCTTATTGTAATGAAAAAAGGGTTTCGCAAGTCTCCACCGCTTTCGGTGTATCCGCGGGATATCTGTTTTATTTATAAACTTGGAATTCCGAATATCCTTATGCAGTCGGCATATACCTTTTATATTCTCGGATTGAATCTGATTCTTGCAACCTTTTC
>ENA-ORNG01001541-ORNG01001541.1-human-gut-metagenome-genome-assembly--contig:-NODE-1541-length-16215-cov-2.641399_pt1 | contig 16215 bp, 10 predicted proteins | sample MGYA00242113_ERZ509018 | MGnify/ENA primary metagenome ERZ509018 (study PRJEB26280, sample SAMEA2338711) | human gut metagenome | biome: human gut; feature: human-associated habitat; material: faeces... | reverse complement strand
CCGCCTTATCCGCGTAGTCCGCGTACCCATTCCCTCGCCGCTAAATTATCATTTATGTACCAAGTTATTTTTAAAACCTTGCTTAGTACTATAAAGGAAGAAAAAGTTTCCTGCGGAGGAACTATTAGTTTCAAGGGATGAAACCGTCAGTTTCTCGGTGTGAAACTACTGGTTTCAAGTAATGAAACTGTCAGTTTCACGCCGGGAAACTAATTGCCGCCTATCGCACTTTAAAGATAATAAGGCGGGCTATCATTTCTTAATCTATTTATAAGCTGTCTGATATCGGGTTGTGCTTTTGAGTTTCTTTCCGGGAACATCGTGCAGCTTCGGACGGGTTGGACGTATATTATAGGTATTCATCCACTTTTCAAGGACATCACGAAGTTTTTGCAGTTCCTGGCTATAGGCATTTTCCATGATCAGGTTTCTCATTTCTCCTCTGTCATGCTGCATATCAAACAGTTGCTCACGATATTTTCCTTTATCATAAAGCACATATTTGTAGCGCTCAGTGCGCACTACCCAGCCTCTTGTCTTGCTACCGTCAAACCGTGTTTCGGTGATGATGTATTCCTGATGCAAGGCCTGTGGATTACCTTCTTCCACAACTTTCCGGAAAGACTTTCCGGCTGCCCCTTCCGGCATCTTGGCACCTGCCCAGTCGCATACGGAAGCGAAGAAATCTATACCGTTGCTGATAAGTTGAGGCAATACTTTGCCTGCATTCTTCTTGCCGGGCAGGGTTACGATAAGAGGAATGTTGATAACTTCTTCATATAAAGCAGATTTCTGGTTCCAATGGTGAGCCCCTATACCATCTCCGTGGTCACTGGAGAAGATCACCACTGTATTCTTCCAAAGATCGTTCTTATCAATAGCATCAATAATTTTTCCGATCTCCTTATCTACTTTTTCTACCAAACGATAATAGGTATAACGGTACATACGCCAGTCTTCGGGAGTAAAACCGGCAGTCGGATATACATTATAGTTGTTTACCCTTTCGCTTTCAATGACATCGGCATCGTAAGGATTCTTGGCGAAATTGGCAGGTACTCCCGGGCAGTCCCGTATATCAGGCGTATCGATATTTCCATAAGGGAAGTTTTGGCTCCGTGCGTATTCGCAGATATTGTGTGGATTGTCATAAGAAGCTACTAGGAAAAAAGGCTTTTTATGTTTGCGTGAGAGGTATTCGGCGCAAGCTTCCGCCAGTCCGTCGTCACTATGTTTGTAAATGTTGTCGAAGCCGTATTCTTTGTCGGGGACATCAAGAAGAGGAAGATGCCATTTACAGCCATAAGCACAATCATATCCGGCATTCTTTATCAAGGTGCCTAATGTCTGTGTCCTGAGCGAGTCGGGTATCGGTGAACCATTGACTGACAGTCCTACTGCATCCGGATAATGCCCCGTAAACATGGCTCCACGTGAAGGACCGCTGAGCGGAGCGGTGCAATAAGCATTATTGAACATTACACCGGCGGCTGCCAATCGGTCGAGATTGGGAGTGTGCAGGTCCGGATTTCCGGCACAACTCATGGCGCTGGCTGTCTGTTGATCCGTGAATATATAGATGATATTGGGACGTTCGGCCGCAGAAGCCGCAGAAGAGCATAGCAAAGAAAAAAATGCCAGATGCTTCATTGGAATTTGTTTTACCATATTAGTAACTTTCATGATTTAATATTCGGTTTTATATTTCAGGTTTCGGTAAGGAATCAACCAGTCTTTTCTCTATTCTCTTTCCGCCTACCTGATCGACGATAGTCGTAGCACCCTTATTCGAATTATAGTTGAAGTCCAGTGAAGCACCGTTCTGCGTATTCTCTATGTGCAGGAACGCTTTGCCTTCACTATCCAGATTACATTCAATAACCCATCCTTCTACTGTAATGCGATTTCCCTGACGATTTATCACGGCATCGGCGCGGTTGTTTCCATGTACATCGATTATATTGAGAAAAAACACTTTATTGCAAGGAGTTGTCGTTGCCGTAAAATGATAATGATTAGCAAGAGCCTTTCCAAGACGCTTTTTCCAGTCAAGGGCGGCTACAAAGAATGTATCCGTTTGTGCATAAGTCATCTCCTGTGAAGAATATAAATGAGCTATCGATATTCCATCCGCTTTATTCTTACCCAGGATGCGCAATCCTCCTTCTTCCTTACCCACCTCCATAGGCAGTTCCACCGTATGTAGCAGATAGTTCCATTCTACCGGTTCTTTACCTGTCAGTTCGTCGTAAACAACAAATAAACCCGAGCGTCCGAGCTGAACGATATGTCTTCGGAAGAATTCCAACTTATTTTCATCCCAACCTTTCTCCGGTGTAAATTGAGTGCCGGATAAACGTCCGCGTTCCAGCCACAACGGAGAGACTACTTTCCCATAGGCGTTGGAGGCATCGCCTACAACGTAAGAGATTTCTTCACCTTCATAGTAGCGGGGAATCCAACCATAGCCTTCTGTTCCTATCTTCTGACCCATACCGTTTACTAATATGGAGTTATGGGCACGGGTATTCCGGTAGGCATACATACAATGATCATCTGTAAATCCTGTACGATGCCCGCTGCTATAAAAGATAGCCTTACCCCCAAAGAAGGTGTTGAAAGCATTTTGATTGGCCAGGGCATGGGATGTGGAACCATAAGGGCTGCTTCGGAAAGAAAGCATGGCATTGTTGGCATGATGCCCTATATCGGTATTCATTAGGGCAGTGCCTGCTTGTTTGAAGACTTTGGCTTCCGGTAGTTCCGACAGATGTTTGCTATAAGCAGGCCTTTCCTTCGGGGTTGTGCAGCGATACCAGGTCAAATCTGCCGGTTTGGCTTCGAAAGCCTTCGACAGGATGTCAGGGTCTTCCTGCATAATTTCGTGTACATAAGCAGCTGCCCACGGATTGTTACATTCGCGTGCCAGGGCATCGGCATATCCTACGCGCCCTCCGTTCGGGCTGCGTTGTCCTTCATGTGAGTTGCCATGACCTCCGGATTTGGAGAAGGGAGGTTGCTGATAGATAACATATAAGGCATTGTTGTTATACCACGGATCTGCAAAGAAGTTGAAGCCGGATATGCGTGAGAAAAAGGCCGGCACTTCTATCAAGGTACGTATATTTACATGGAAATAGGCATCTCCATTGTGCCAGCCACCATCCTTATGCAGGCCCGGAAGGCGTGAAATCCATTCATTATAACAGTAATCTGTCCATACGGACGCTTCCGGTATTTCACCGACCGTAGCGAATGCCGCCATCGTCAGGATACGGAAAGTCATCTGCCACACATGGTTGTCTGCAATACGGTTCTCCAGATGGTTCACGTATTCATTATAGAACTTGTCTCCAATTTTGCGGATGTTATCCAACAGCAGTTGTTTCTCTTCCGGTGACAGTAAATTGTAAAATCCGTCATACGCGGATGTACTCATCGATAATAGGGTGGACAGGTTAAAGTCGCCTGCAAAGTATTTGCTTTTTTGCCAGGAAAGAATTTCACTCAGGCGGTTAATGCCTTCCCGATAATACTTCTCGTCTTTTGTCAGCAAATAAGCACGGACCAATGCTTCCACGTTGGCCTCTTCTCTGTCTACAATCTTACGGCTCTCGCGGATGAGGGCCGATTTACGTTGCACAATGTTGGTCAACGTAACTACATTCGTTGTATCTATCTCTTCCTGAAGATGCTTCAACGGACGGGAAATGCATTGGGAAGCCTTGTCCATATAAGCCCGGGCTTCCGGATTATTTTTATTTTTCGCTATAATCTTTTCCCAGTCAGCTGCATCCAGCAACACACGCGGGTGATGGGAAGGATATTCTGCCAGGACTTTTTCCAAAGTCGGCGGATTGAATTCCGGTGTATCTTTATCTATATAGAATTGGTAAACCGGCGACCATTCTTCGGTACCTTTGGGGGTAACATAAGCATGTTGCCAATACCATTTCCCTTGTGCCAGACACTGGAAAGGATTGAAGAAAGCCCAGGCACGTTCACCGGTAAGGACATCTTTCCGAAAATTCTTGTCTTGGGAGATACGAATCCGATAAACTACTTTTGGCTTTTCATCTACTTGTCCCGGAACTCCATCCAGCACCGGACCTAAATGAGGGAATTTGTCCGGCCACATGAAACGCGGTGGATTCACCTTGACGTATGTGCCATCGGCAGGAGAGGGAGTTGCGCGGACTTCATGCATCAATGTTTCTTCGGAAACCTTTATCACGGCAGGTTGCTCGGAACTGCCACATGCCATTAACAGGCAGAGGGCCGATAAGCCCAATACTATCTTTTTCATCTCAGAATCTTATTTTTGTTTTTTGAAGGTAACCAGCTCTTTCAAGCTAACTGTCTTATTATTAACCAAAGGGTGTGCCCAGAAGCCGATAAACGTAATGTATCCCATGAAAATCAGAATAAGCAACATTCCTGTTCGCAACGAAGTGGCGTCGGATACCAGGCTGACGAGCAGCGGGCCACCTGCACCTCCCACTATTCCGGAACAAAGGATGCCTGCAAAAGAACCGTGATTCTGGGTTACTGTATTCAGGGCAAGTGAAAATACTATGGAGTACATCATGGAGATACAAAAGCCTATTGCAGGAAAAGCCCACACCGCTATTTCCGCGGAGCCGAATAATGCAATTAACAGCAAACTCATGGAAAGTATGCCCGATATTTGCAGCAAACGCTTACTGTCTATCAACTTCAACAGGAACATGGCAAACAAACATCCGACAGTCATTGAACCCCAGAAATAACTGATGCTTTGCGCACCCACGGTCTTCGGATCAATGCCATGATACTGCTCCAGAAAAGTACTCATAAAAATAGAAACTCCCTGCTCCGTACTGACATAACAAAAGATTCCCAGGAAGAAAAGCCATACGTATCTTTGACGGAACAATTTCTTGTAGGAAGCCGAAGAACCGCTGCGTTCATCATCTTTCAGTTCAATGCGCGGGAAGTGGACCAACGACACAATGAGCAGCATAATCAGCAATAACACTGTGAATACCCAATAAAGGGAAACCCAGGGAAGAGTGACCGGAGTGATGTCCGCCAAAATATCAAGCAGGAAATTCTTTCCCGGCTGATAGACTCCCGGTGCCAGCGCATGTATTAACCAAGTATAAACCAAAGGACTGATAAACGATGCTACTCCAAACACAAACTGTGCCAATTCGGCTATGAATGCATAGTTCTCTTCTCCACCGACAACACGCTGCAAAGGGTTAATTACGGTCTGCAACATGGCCATTCCCAAGCCGATAATAAAGGAAGACACCAGTAATATCAAATAGAATGGGAAACATGCAAACAAGACGGTTCCGATAAATGGCATAAGGAAACCGGTAAACAGCACTGGCTTTTCTCCATATTTATCTATCAATATGCCTGCCGGTATCGACATGATGGCATAAGCCAGGAAGAAAGAAGTCGGGATAAATCCCGCCATTGCCAGATCCTTCAGCTCAAAGTTATGGATAATGTCAGGAATTAACGGTCCGAGAATGTTTGTAATGAATGAAATGGTAAACCAGAACATCATGATCAATGCCAGCATACCCCATTTCTTGTTATTTTTCATAATAATTCGTTTGTTTATAGAATTAGTGATGCTGCACCGATAAGACCGGCTTTATTGCCCAATTCGGCTACTACAATCTTGGTATTCAGGGCACAGTCTGCTATTACGTGCTTTTTGACTACCGCCCTTATTTTTTCTAAATAGAAACTGCCGGATTCTGCAACACCTCCTCCTATCACAATCCGTTGGGGACTGAAGATATTGACAAAGCCGGCAATTCCTCTGCCCAAATAGTAAAAGTGTTCGTTCATGCACTCGACAGCGAGCGGGAAATTTTCATGATACAGGCGAACAATCAATTCCCCGTTTATTTCCGTATCAAAACTTAAATTCTGCTCTTTCGCCAATGCGCTAAAGCGTCTTGTCAAGGCGGCAGTCGAAGCATAATGTTCCAGGCAGCCGATTGCCCCGCAGGCACAACCTTCACCGTTGGCAATCAACGGTACATGCCCCAACTCCGTACCCCGGTTAGCATATCCATTGAACAATTTACCATCAATGATGACAGCTCCGCCGATACCGGTTCCTACAGTCAGAAACACCACATGAGTGCAACCTCTTCCTGCACCATATTTCGTTTCTCCCAGTCCCATCAGATTGGCATCATTTCCAACAACTACCGGTAAACTCATCTGTTTCTCCATAAGGGAGGCTACATCTATGTTTTCCCAGCCGACAATATTTTCCGCACCTCCCAGTACGATACGATTTGTTTCATCTACAATTCCCGGTGTACCGAGCCCTATGCCCAGTACGGTCCAGTTCTGTTTTGCGGCTTCATCTTTCAGCAAGGTGGCAGCCTTTATCAGTTGTTCCATCACTTTTGCAGCTGAGACAGAAGCAAAAGAGGGTAATTTTCCCTCAAAGAAAGAATTACCCGCTTTATCTACCAAAGCATATTTTATAGATGTACCACCTAAATCAATGCCAATTGCGTATTCCATAATTTATTACATCAAATAAGGAAACATTATGTTCTTTCCACCCATATAGGAGAGCTCCATGCCCATTGCTGGTCACGCTGGCGAACTCTGATATAGTAATAGTCCGTATCTCTTTCGGGTTCAGTGTCTTCCATATAATGTTCAACCATAAAGCAACTTTCCGGCATTGCACGGTTGAATAGGATAGCTTCACTAAGCCATCCGATCATGAAATGGGAGCGGGAACCTTCCAGAAGTTCGCCCAGTGAATGTTCAAACTTCTTGCCGTTGAACTCTGCCGTAATCATACCGTCTTTAGGCATAGTGACATCCAGAATGACGGCCTGCATGGCGGGAGTGGTGGTATTCGGATTCTTGGAACTGTACATGTCCAACTCCGTATCCTTGTCCGTAACAGACACAATACGGTTCACCTTTGTCTCAAACTCGGGTTCTCCCGGTTGCGGAGAAGTGAAGGCAGCGCCACGGAAGCAAGGTTCCACAGCATTGATAGTTCCTTTGCTGATAGATAGTTTACCTTGCCAATGTACATACTGCTCTTCACGGTTCCATCCAAAATCAATCTTTACCTTACAACGTACCATGTCTCCTTCCGGCATTTCGGGCAACAACGGACCACTTAAACGGGCTATGCATTTCCGATTCTTGACAATGTCTATGTAATCGATGCAACTGCCGCCTTCCACATTCAAATAAATACGGCGACTGTTACCCCGTACCACATCGCCCGGAAAAGCGTCGTTCAGACGAAAATCTATATTGATCTTATCACCGGTAGCGCAACAAACGTGACGGTTCTTCATTGCATCCCAGATCTTATCACGGGTCAATGACTCTGCCAGTACACCTATACGCCCATCGCCATAACTGCCCGGATATCCGGCGTGCTGATCTGTAGAGCCCATAATACCGAATTTCTTGCCTTGCTCCAATCCACACTGAATTGTACCTTCCCATTGGCGAGGTCCCATATCGTGCAGATAATTATAATCACCCTGATCGCTCTCAGCCAATCCGTGGCGGGAATACATCTCTACGAACGGAGTCTGGTCTCCTTCCGTAAAGAAGTTCCAGTTATATCCACGATAGCCCGTCTGGTAACCCATGTGATGCGGAGTTATAAATACTTTATGTCCGCGGGCTTTTTGTTTCCAGTCTTCAATGGAGGTACATTCCACCAACGGCGCATCCAGGTCATAGTTCAGGGCCACATGATCTCCATGTTCCATGCTGTGTGCCTCATAACCTACAAAGGCAAGAAATTCTCCTTCCTTATTGTACTCATTGGTCATGGCTACGTATTTCTCATAGCCTCCCTCGCGCAAACGCTTGAAAGCACCGGTATGATAATCAATCACCCACTTCAGGCGAGGATCATCTGCCCCGGGTATGTCAGGCCACATGGCATGTGGAGTGACAGATACAAAATCCAATTGCCCCTTGGCGGCTTCGAACGCAGAACGCATGTCGCCATGACCGTAGGTTATGTTACAGTGGTTATGCAAGTCTCCCCAGAAATATTTCAGATTACTGGCAGAGGGCATAATTTTCTTTCCTGCGGCAGTTCCGCGTTGGCATGCGGACAATAAGCTACCGGAAACTGCTAATCCGAGGAAGGACCAGCTTGTATTTTTTAAAAAACTTCTTCTATTCATGGTATTCATTTAGATTATCTATTTTTCATCAATCGTCTGTCACCTTTGAACAGCTCATTTACCTTTTCATCCGGATCATCATCCTTATACTGCTTTTGGGTTTCTTTCAGCAGTGACATCAGTTCTGTCCGCTTGTCGGCATACTCTGGTTTGTCAAACACATTATTCAATTCATTCGGATCATTCTTCAAATCGTACATTTCCCATTCGTCCACATCATTATAGAAGTGAATCAGTTTAAAATCAGCTGTACGAATACCATAATGTCTTTTAACCGAATGTTCCGCCGGATACTCATAATAGTGGTAATAGGCGGCTTTTCTCCAGTCTGCCGGTACTTTTCCCTCATTATCCAAAATCGGTTTGAGCGACCGGCCTTGAATATCGGCGGGTATGTCTACTCCGGCAAAATCCAGCAAAGTGGGAGCAAAATCCACATTCATGGCAATGGCATTCGAAACACTTCCGCTCTTGATAGCCTTCGGGTAGCGGATGACCAGTGGCATACGCTGACATTCCTCATACATGAAGCGTTTATCGAACCAACCATGTTCGCCCAGGAAGAAACCCTGATCCGAAGTGTAGATAATGATTGTATTGTCCAACTCACCAATTTTTTCCAGATAACTGAGTAACCGCCCTATATTTTCATCCACAGCAACAATTGTAGCCAGGTAATCCCGCATATATTGCTGATACTTCCAGCTGATCAACTCTTTACCTTCCAGTTTACCACTGCGATACTCGGCAATGCGCTGGGCATATACTGAATCCCATTTATTCTGCACATCAGCCGGCATACGTTTGTAGACCTGATAGAGGCGATTGGTCGTGTCTTTCAACATTTCTTCACGAGTCAGCAGTTTCAGGTCCCAATCATTGGTCAATGTATGTTCAATAGACATATCCTGTTCCCTGGCAGCGGAACCTCTTCCTTCATACGTATCGAAGAGTGTGGCCGGTTCAGGAAAAACGGTATTATTGAACATACCCAAGTGGCGGGGGGCAGGCATCCAGTTACGATGCGGAGCTTTCTGATGGTACATCATGCAGAAAGGCTTACTTTTATCTCTGTGTTCCAGATACTCAATGGCCTTATCCGTGATAATATCGGTAGCATAGCCCTGTTCTACAATCTGCTTTCCGTTCTCATTGAAATCGGGATTATAATAATCCCCTTGTTCATGTTGTCCGGTCAAGATGCACCAATAATCAAATCCCTGAGGTTCAGTAATCAGATGCCATTTACCGATAATCGAAGTTTGGTAGCCTGCCGACTGTAATAATTTGGGAAAGGTCTGTTGGTTGCCGTCGAAAGTACTGGCATTATCAGTGAATCCATTGATGTGGCTGAATTTGCCCGTCAAGATACAAGCTCTTGACGGACCGGATAAAGCATTGACCGCATAGCAATTGTCCATACGAATACCTTCATTGGCAATCCGATCCATATTGGGAGTTTGCAAGAGGCGTCCACCGTAGCATGACATAGCCTGCGTAGTATGGTCGTCTGTCATCATAAAGATAATGTTCGGACGTTTCACCTCTTCTTTGGCCTTATTGGAGCTGCAAGCGGAGACTCCGATGGCAGTGAGAGGCAAAAATAAGTATGATAAGCGATTCATAATAAAAGTCTTCTTATAGTTTATACTCCAATTGACGTTTCTTTCCATCAACAGATATTTCTATCTTCACTCCATTCTCATCAAACTTCTTATTCAGGAATTTAGCCTTGAATGCAGGAAAAGAAGCTGCATTTTTCGAAGGATAGATAATGGTTATGTAGCGTACAGCTTCCGAATCCTTTTTGTCCACATCAAAAGAAACCGAAGTACGGGGTACACGTACGCGATAAGCAGTTGAACGCCATCCTTCTTTTTCTCTTATCGAAGCTTTCTTTTCGGCAAAGCATTGTAGCTTCATATTGCTTGGCCCGTCATAAGCGGTGGTCAGAATATGGTTCTTTCCATCCACATTTACAGTACCTTCACATAAATGATAGTTCAGATTCACTGTTCCTTTTGCATCTCCCACAGCCTCATCGACAATGACAAAATAAGATTGGTCTACAAAGAAGACAGAACGTCTGTGCTTCAAACCCTCATAATGAGGATTCTCTGTCACCAGGATTTGTTCATTACCTTCGGGTTGCCAAAGTTTAGTAACGGATTGTGTGGTCTGCAAGTTTTTCTCATCCAGTGTCAGGGTATTATGTGAACTTGTCCGGCGGAACCAGTTGCGAAGTTTCATCACTTCATCATCACCGGCATAGACGTATGAACCGCTATCCGGAAAGAGATTCCGACCATTGAACCAAAGCTCAAAAGTTCCGTTATCCGGTTGACAGTGCCACTCACCTTTGGGACCGGCCTTTACCACCATTACAGTAGCATCTTGTTTCCAGCCATTTCTGAAAGTAAAGAAACCGGAAGTCAAGGCTCCGTGAGAAAGGTTGGGTAGGGGGGAACCTTCACGACCTTCAGTAGCATAATAACGAATCCAGTCGCAATCCGGAAACAGTTTGAGCCAGTCTTGATAATTGCGGACTTCTGCCGGGCGGTCTCCCAGTTTCGCATCACTGAAACAAGGATTACTGTAATCCGGGAAACAGATATTAGAGTAGAACTCAATCATATTTTTCACAGTATTCACGTATTCGGCAGGAAATTCCTGACGGAAACCATTGACGTCTGCCATACGCAGGGCCTTGCAGAAGATATTGATTGCCGCCAAATGATAGTGCGGGTCCAGTTCATATTGACCGCCGTCCGGGTAAACCTGTTTTTTTATTTCACGGTTCAAAATGCTTATCCCACTCTCTCTCCATCCGGTTGCCTCTTTAAATTCAGGGAAAAATGCGCCTGCATACACCATACGCTGTGCTTCGAACAACAGATGGTTGCCTTGATCGGAGTAATTGCCCAGAATGTGTAAGGCATGCCGATGGTAATTAATGAGGAACTCGGTCAGGAACTCCGGAGTAAAAGCCTGTGAGGGAATAAACAATAGAAATTGCAGTGTCTGATCCTGCAAACGGTTACTCACTTCCAGCGGACGCCATGCAAAGCGTACATTCTCAGCATTTCCTTTTACTTCACCTGCACTGACAAGTTCGTATTCTTCTTTCTCTACGGTTGTCAGAGGATTCTTCTTAATCCAGTCCATATATTGGTATGCCCATTCTTTGGCATATTTCTCATCTCCTGAGATTCTATATGCTTTTCCCATCGGGGTGAACCATTTATGGCGATGCAACTGCCAGCGCAACTCATTGTCCTGTACCGGCCAATATTGCCAGTTGATGTCTTTACCGTAATTATAGGAAGGCTGATATCCTTTGTGCACAAAAAATGTATGTTCCAAGGCATCATCCGCCCATTTTTGTTCTTCCTTTGATATCTTGATATTCTTCAGATTAATATCAGGATGTCCTATGCCGGTGCGTTGGCGGTAATAGTCCAATAAAGCCTGAGCCGCTTTATCCCCTTTGTTGTTGGGCGCATGCGGCCTTTACTTTCTCCAAACCCGGATAATCCAGGTTCAGTAAATTAAAAGCTTCCTTCCGCAATTGTTGCGCTTCCGCACTTATGGCGACCAGCAAAAGAGCCAGACATAAAAAATACTTTGCTATTTTCATGGTATATTAATTTCGTTTAAAGCGATTTATAATCGAGTCCTTTTACCTGCATATACCGGGCCAATGCTTCCAGGTAATAATAATCGGCATAATTGATAGGAGTATCAATTTCGGAGCCATTGGGCAATGAACCTGTAGAGTGCATCAGGATAAATCCCTGATTCGTACCAACCTTTGCCAAATAAGCATCGGAAGAAAGAGATTTTAGTAGCTTTTCTGCATAATCAAAATATACTTGTCCGTCTTCTACCAACGTGCTGAGTTCTATCAAAGCAGAAGCTGTAACAGAGGCGGCAGATGCATCACGGGGTGTTTCCGGGCTATCCGGTGCATCATAATCCCATAAGGGTATCGCATCTTCAGTCTTTACGCGAGTCATAATCAACGTTGCAATATCTTTGGCTTGCTGCAAGAAGGCTGTATCTTTGGATTCACGGTAGCAAGAGGTATATCCATATACTCCCCAGGCTTGTCCGCGTGCCCATGACGAATCGTCATTTTTTCCCTGATGGGTACATTTCATTTCTACGCTGCCATCATTATTGTAACTGACTACATGATAGGATGAATGATCTGTTCTGAAATGATTCTTCAATGTTGTCTCGGCATGTTTCAATGCGATTTCCTTATACTTGGAATCATTGGTAAGATGGCTTACGTAAAACAGCAGGTCCAGGTTCATCATGTTATCAATGATTACAGGGAAATTCCACTTCCCGAAATCCCAGGAACGAATAGAACCTATGGTCGGATCAAAACGGCTGCATAAGTTATCAGCTGTTTGCACCAATGCCTGACGAACGCTGTCGGCGGGAGCCAAGCGATATGCATTGCCATAACTGCAATTCATCATAAATCCGATGTCGTGTGTACCTTTATAGTCTTTTACGGGATACAAATAATTCGTGAATTTCACGGCACCGTTCTTTAAACCTTCAATACCGGTCAGCTGATACGCATACCACAAGTTTCCGGGGAAAAAACCACTTGTCCAATCATAGATGGAAGAGCAATAGCGACGGGTTCCTATGGCATCCTTCACTGGCTTAATCCGCAAAGAATCCTTAAAGGTTGCAGGATCTCTTTGCAATTGCCGACAGAGAAAATCCATATCATATCCTGTCCAGATGGAACGGGGTAATAAGACTGAATCACCTACATCGGCCACTGTTTCTTCCAATTGCTGTACAGAGGTGTCTATTGCATTTTTCAACCAGCCATACTCTGTATTAGGCTGACTGGATGAACAGCTGGAGAAACCTTGTAATGTAGCAACCGCACAACAAAATAATAAAAATCTTTTCATACAATACATTTTATAAGTAAAGCAGATGGAGAGAGTATGAAACAGATTCTCTCTCCATCACAATTGCCAATTTTATATTTCCCGGATTTATTCGTAACCCGGATTATTCTGGTTATTCAAAGCCGGATTAGCCTGTAATTCTCCCAGTGGTATCGGGAAAAGTTCATGCTGGCCTTTGACGAATTTATCACCGGCTACATACTTGCCTTTCAGTGTTTTGTCCATATTTCCTTGGAAGAACTTCAGTGCGTCGCCCAAGATACCCCAGCGCAACAGGTCGTATTTGCGCTGACCTTCGAAAGCTAACTCGAAACCACGTTCCCAATAAAGAGCTGTGCGGAACTTGCCGGCAGCGTCTCCATCCTGAATATATGGGAGATCATAAACTTGTGGAGCTTTCATCAGGCTGCTGTAGTTGGCATCGGTTATCGGAGTAGCTTTTGCGCGTTCACGTACCATATTCAGCAGTTTCCAGGCTTCCGGGGTGTTGCCTGTTTCATTATAAGCTTCGGCTGCCATCAATACAACGTCGGCGAAGCGAAGCGGACAATAGTTCACTCCTGTGTTGTTGGGATCTACAAAACCTCCGGGCATCCACTCTCTGCGCCATTTGCCGGGATACCAGTCAGTCAGTTTTGCGTTTTCAACCTTATCATGTTTGCCGGCATTTGCATTCCATTTGTACTGATAGGTACATACCATTACATCTCTGCGTTCATCGCCTTCTTCAAAGAAGTTTTTCCAGGCCGGCAGTACACGGAAGAAAGCATTGGCACGTCCCCATGCATCAGCAGGAGCATTTTTGCCCGGTGCCTCTACCGCTGGTCCGTTATAAGTAGCCCAAGTACCTGCATTGTCCTTGTAGCCGGCTCCTGTAGGATTGAAAGCAATTTCCCACAAACTCTCTTGGGAATTCAAGATGCCTTCTGAATAACCTCTGAATAACTGTTCAAAACCACCTGTATAAAAACCATGGTTGCCTTTGTTCTGGAAGGCGGTCCATTCGGCAATCACAGCGTTAAAGTATTCTTTTCTTTTAGTTTCGTCCGGGCGGGTCAATGTACCGTCTTGCTGCAAGCTGTACCCGGCACGTTGCAGATAAACACGCATCAGCAATGCATGGGCAGCACCTTGTGAAGGAACTTCCGGTGAAAGTGAAGCATTGTCTTTTTGCAGGTTCTCTTTAGCGAAATTCAGGTCAACTATAATCTGGTCATAGATTTCTTCACGACTTACACGACCTTTGAAAGCTTCTTCATATCCGGCAGTATAAGTGGTTTTGAACGGAACATCTCCCCAGTATTTAATTAAATCGAAAGCCAGAAATGCGCGGAGGAAACGTGCCTGAGCCACTAACTCCTTTAAATTGGAATCTTCTTCGTAACCTGTCATCTGCTCAATACCGGCAATGGAAAAATTAGCGCGGTCAATACCCAGGTATTTGTATTCCCATATGGATGCAATCCAAGTATTGGTCGGTTTCACCATGTAGTGGGCAATATCACGACGTGTGTTATCCGTACCTGTTCCTTGAATATAATAGGTATCGTCCGAAGCAGGCATCGCCATTTCATATTGTCCGTAATGCTTGTCTATAGCCAGACAATCGTAAATACCTACTACTGACATTTTTGCCTGGTCCATAGTTTCAAAATAAGTGTCCTTCTCGTAGTAAGAAGTAGGTTTTTCTGTCAGGTCGCAAGAGGTGAATCCTGCTGCAATCAGTGCGCTTAGCGCAATCACTTTATATTTTTTCATTGTATTCTCCATTTGAAGTTCATTAGAAAGCTAAATTAATACCGAAAACAAACGCGCGGCTTCTGGGATAAGCACCAAAGTCAACGCCCGGTGTCAGACCATTTCCCATTGTAGAAACTTCAGGATCGAAGCCGGAATATTTGGTCCAGGTCAGCAGGTTAGAGCCTGTGGCATAAAGACGTAATTTGCTCAATCCGACTTTTCTGATCATCTTCTTCGGGAATGTGTAACCTAAAGTAATGTTACTCAGTTTCAGGAAAGAACCGTCTTCTACAGCCCAAGAGTGAATGTAAGTATCACCTGCTTCGTTATCATAAATGGCGGCTACAGTCTTGCCCTTGTTGATGTCTGCCATCTCCTGGGGATCTGTAATCAAGTCACCTGCCTTATTAACCAATACCCAACGGTGCTTAGAGTCAGCTACTGCCAAAACGTTTTTGTTCTGCAAAGCAGTTTTGGTATTGGTCAGTTTGGTTGCATTGAATACATCGTTACCGATGCTATAGGTAAGGAATATACTCAAATCGAAATCTTTGTAAGTGAAAGTGTTATTGATACCACCGTAAATTTTCGGATAAGCGTTACCAATGACTGTTTTGTCAGCTTCTGTAATTTTATTGTCTTTGCTGCCATCTATATTCTTAAACTTCCACATACCCGGTTTTACATTACCTTTTTCGCCTGCATACGGAACACCGTCTTTCAGTGTGTAAGTTTTAGTTGCTGCATCGTAATCAAAGTCAGATACTTGGTACAGACCATCTGTTACGTATCCGTACATCTGTCCCAAAGGTTGGTTCACACCGATAATGTGCGTATTCTGGCTGTAACCGAAGTTAGCCTCCCACAGCTGCACATCTTCTCCCGTCAGTTTCTTTACAGAATTCTTATTGTGTGACAGAGTGATGGATGTGTTCCAGGTAAAATTCTTATTCGTGATATTGGTTGAGTTGATGGTTAAGTCAATACCTTTGTTTTCTGTTTCACCGGCATTGATAACCATGCTGTTGTAACCGGATGAAGTAGGCAGTTTGGCGTTTAGCAACAAATTGCTACTGCGGTTTATGTAAAATTCAGGAGAAATGGTTAAACGCTGATTGAAGAAACCGAAGTCAAGACCAAAGTTGAAGGTTTTGTTAGCTTCCCACTTCAAGTCAGGGTTAGGAATCTGCTTGGAAACATAACCGGGCTGGGTGGAGTCTCCATTGGGATAAGTAACAGATCCCAATACAGCCAGACTAAGGTAACTGTCGATACGGTTGTTACCCGCCATACCATAGCCCAAACGAACTTTTAAGTCAGAGAAGATATTCAAG
>ENA-ORNG01001538-ORNG01001538.1-human-gut-metagenome-genome-assembly--contig:-NODE-1538-length-16231-cov-4.652634_pt1 | contig 16231 bp, 16 predicted proteins | sample MGYA00242113_ERZ509018 | MGnify/ENA primary metagenome ERZ509018 (study PRJEB26280, sample SAMEA2338711) | human gut metagenome | biome: human gut; feature: human-associated habitat; material: faeces... | reverse complement strand
CGAAGACGGCGAACACGGCCGCCACACCTATGAGGAACACGCCCAAGTTCATCGGGGCCTCGCCCAGCCAGCGGAGGAAAGCCAGCACTTTGTCCATGAACCCGCCGCTTATCACTGCGGCGTTCAGCAGCAGGATGAGCGCCGCGCCCATGCCCAGGGACACTATCCAGCGCCACAGCTTCGTCAGCCGCCAGTACAGCAGCGACAGGAAGCTGCCCACGAACACAGCCGAGCCGCTCCACACAAAGCTCAGCAGAAAGCTCCTCAGCTGGCCGGACAGGCTCAGGTCCTCGCCGTATATCATGGCATAAAAGCTCACCAGCGTCGCATTTGTCGCTTCCTGCGTGGCCGCCGAAAGCCATTCTACGAACGTCACTCCCAGCGCCGCCGCCAAAGACGCCACGACATTGGCCGTAAAGCAGGCCGCAAGGCTGGTGCCGCGCGAGACGCCGTTCTGGATGCCCAGCCTCAAATCCTCACGCACGGTGACTATCCCTATCACAAAAGAAAACACCGTCAGGGCCATCGAGAAATTCGACACTACCCGGTCATTTATCTCAGATACCATGATCATTATGCCATAGACAACGAGCACCATGCAAAGCAGCGTGACTATCAGGAACACGCCCACAGCCTTCATGTCGTCTTTGAGCCGGTATTTGAAGATCGGCAGGAAGTTCATTTTACATCCTCCTCGTTCATGAGACTTATAAAATAGTCCTGCAGGCCCATCGGGCTTATTTCGAGGCCCGCGGGGATGCGCGCGTCGGGCTCGCCCTCGACGCAGGCGGTCTTGAGGCCGCCTATGGCCGTCTCGCTCAGGAGCTTGCGGCCCGCCGTGTAGCCGTCCACGAGGCCCGCAGGGCCCGTCACCGTGTGCGCAGCGCCCGTCAGAACCTCAGCCGAGGCGTCGCGCAGGATCTTGCCGCCCTTTATGATGACCGCGTGCTCTATGAGCTGCGCAGCCTCCTGGATGAGGTGCGTCGAGAGGATGACCGTCTGTTCTCCCCCGCCGCAGTGCTCCATCAGCAGCCGGTAGAATATGTCCCTGTGCTGCGCGTCCAGGCCCAGCACAGGCTCGTCGAAGATGACGTAGGGCGTCCCCGCCGAGAGCGCCAGCACCAGGCGCAGGATGCTCGAATATCCCGTCGAGAGGGCCTTGACCTTCTTGCTCAGGGGCAGGTCGAATTTCTTCGCCAGCGACATCGCCAGCTCCAGGTCGAAGCTCGGCAGGAAGTCCGCCGTCACCTTAAGCGCGCCCTTCACCTTCATGCTCTCCGGGAACAGGTTCTGCTCGGCCATCATGTACACCTTGCCCAGCGCCCTGTCGCGCCCCGGCGCAGCCTCGCCGTCTATCGTCACCTCGCCGCTGTCAGCGTAGAGGCGGTTCGTTATTATGTTCAGCAGCGTCGTCTTGCCCGCGCCGTTAGGGCCCAGCAGGCCGTATATCTTCCCGCCGCCGAAAGTCAGGCTCACGTCTGAGAGCGCATGGACGCCGCCAAAACTTTTGGATATGTTTTTCAGCTCAATCGCCATCGTTATATCCTCTTTCCATCATTTTCTGAAGCTCCGCAAGCGAGAGACCCAGCGCTCTGGCCTCCTTCGCCGTGGGCTTTGCCAGGTTTACATAAAAACTCTCGCGCCGCTTTTGCAGCAGCTTTTCTCTTGCGCCGGTGGAGACGAACATGCCTACGCCCCTCTTCTTGTAGATGAGGCCTTCCTCCACGAGCAGGTTGATGCCCTTGAGCGCCGTTGCGGGATTGATCTTCAGCGCGGCGGAGTATTCCGTGATGGAGGGTATCTGCCCCTCCTCCGGAAACGCGCCGGAAATTATCCCGTCCTCCAACATCTCCGCAAGCTGGAGGAAGATCGGTCTGGACTCATCAAAGCCTGCCATTGGCTCACCTCCTGGTGTGTCTGTTAGTTACTTGACTAATTAACTAACTGTGGCTGCAATATACCACGGCCTCCGCTGCGTGTCAAGAGGGGCGGGGAAAAAATTTTTCGCCGCCCCTTGCCCTGGGCGGCGGACTGTGATATTAGTCAGTATACAAATTGCTTTGGAGGTGGTCTCAGATGCTTATGGCGGCGGAGCGGGAGCTCGTGGCCGAATACGGCAGGAAGCTGAGCGCCGCGGGCCTCTGCCCCGGCACCAGCGGAAACATCAGCATATTTGAACCGGGGAGCGGCCTCATGGCCATAAGCCCCTCCGGCATGGATTACTTCGCCACCCGGGCGGAGGATGTAGTCGTCCTGGATACGGAAGGCCGGAGCGTGGGCGGCACGCGGCGGCCTTCGAGCGAATGGGGCCTGCACGCGGCCTTCTACCGGGCGAAGCCCGAGGTGCGGGCGGTGGTGCACACGCACTCTGTGTACTGCACGACCTTCGCCGTGCTGGGCGAGCCCATCCGCGCGGTACACTACGCTATGGCGGACGCGGGAGTGAACGCCGTACCCTGCGCTCCCTACTGCACCTTCGGCACGCCGGAGCTGGCCGAGGCCGCCGTCGAGACCTGCGGCGAGGGCCGGGCGGTGCTGCTGTCGAACCACGGCCTTGTGGCCCTGGGCGGCGACATAGGCGCGGCCTTCAGCCTGGCGGTGAACCTGGAATACACGGCGGAGCTCCAGTACCGCGCGCTGTGCATAGGCAGCCCGCGCGTCCTCAGCGACGGCCAGATGGCCGCCGTCCGCCGCCGCTTCGCCTCCTACGGCCAGCCGGGGGGAGAAAAGGGCGGGTACTGAGACCTGAGTGCGCAAAAAGGCCGGGGCAAGCTCTCCTTGCTCCGGCCTTGACGCGTGTGCGCTTTATTGGTTTTTTTCGAGTATGACAAAGGAGACCAGCGTCTCCTTGTGGAGGCAGCCATCAAGCCTGGGGTCAACGTCCACGGTCTGCGTGTTCATCTGGGCAACGGTCCAGCCGTCCTCCAGCAGCTTGTTGATGCGGGCAAGATACTTGTTTTCGTTGACGTCCGTCTCTTCTGCCAAATCGCGGCTGTTGCTGATGTAGACCACCTTTTGCATCGTTTTCCTCCCTCTTTCACTCCTGGCAGCGACCGGCCGAAAATACGGGAAAGGCCGGAGCGCTCCGGCTCCGGCCCCTCGCCTCTGGTACGCCCGACGGGATTCGAACCCACGACCTTCAGAGTCGGAGTCTGACACTCTATCCAGCTGAGCTACGGGCGCGTTTACCAATGCATTATAGCAAATCAGCTCCGCAAAGTAAATAGTTAAGTTTGCCTATTTCCGCGCCTTGTGCTATACTCTTAAAAAAGCAATTTCTCACAGAGGTTCGCGCGTATGAAGACTTTCAGAAAATTCATCGCCGCGCTGCTCGCCTTGGGCTGCGCGCTCTCTCTTTCGGCCTGCGGTCAGGTGGAGGCTGTGGAGAACCAGCTCTTTGCCATGAATTCCTCCGTCTCGCTCAAGGCCTACGGCAAAAATGCCGAGGCAGGGCTCAAGGCCGCCGCCTCAGTCATCAGCTCTATCGACTCCGCCCTCGACCCCGAACGCGAGGGCAGTACCCTCTATAACATAAACAACTCCAGCGGCGAGGGCGTCGTCGTCACCGGCCAGGTAGCGGAGATGTGCCAGACCGCCATGGAGGTCTACACCGCCACACAAGGCGCGCTCGATTTGAGCGTCTACCCACTCGTCAAGGCCTGGGGCTTTGTGGACGGGCGCTACACTGTCCCCTCAGAGGCTGAGATCGAGAGCCTGCTGCAAAAGGTCGGTTTCTCCTCCGTATCTATCTCCGCGATGGCGGGCACGGACTCATATCTGCTCACCATGCCGGCCGGCATGGAACTCACCTTCGCCTCCGTCGCGCGAGGCTGCGCCGCAATGTACGCCGTGCGCGCCCTCCGGCAGGCCGGAGTCGAAAGCGGCATCGTCTCCTTCGGCGGCACCGTCCAGACCCTCGGCACCAAGCCCGACGGCTCTGACTGGATAGTCGCCCTCCAGGACCCCGTAAACACAGGTAACTACCTCGCCCTGCTCGACGTCGGTGAGGACACCGCCGTCGTCACCTCCGGCGGCTATCTCCGCTACTTCGTGGACGGCGACGGCAACCGCTGGACGCACATAATCGACCCCTCCGACGGCTTCCCCGTCGAAAACGGACTGCTCTCCGCCACCGTCATCTGCGAGAACGGGACCTACGCCGACGCGCTTTCCACCGCGTTGTGCGTAATGGGTGAGGACGACGCCAAAAAATTCTACAAAAACAACAGCGGCTTTGAAATAATACTCATCACCGACGACCAGCGCATAGTAGTCTCCGAAGGGGTGCGCGACAGCTTCACCCTCAGCAACAACGACTACTCTGTCGAATCCCTTTCAAGACGATGAGACTTGGCAGCGGATTTTTCTCCCGTGACGCGCTCGATGTCGCGCCCGAGCTGCTCGGCAAGGCCCTGGTGCGCAGCTATCCCGACGGCAGCGAGCGCCGCCTCCTCATCACCGAGACCGAAATCTACCGCGGCGAGGAGGACACAGCCTGCCACGCGCACCGCGGCCGCACGAAGCGCACCGAGATGCTCTACCGCCCCGGCGGGGCCGTCTACGTCTACCTCTGCTACGGCATCCACTGGCTCCTAAACGTCATAACAGGCCCCGAGGACTTCCCTCAGGGCGTGCTAATCCGCGCCTGTCTCGGCTTTGAAGGCCCCGGAAAGCTCACAAAGAGGCTGGACATCACGGGCGAGTTCAACGGCGCCGACATTGCCTCCTCCAGCCTGCTGCGCATTGAGGACGAGGAGAGAAAGGTTTACATAACTACAGACAAACGTGTGGGCATAGCCTATGCGGACGAAGCTGACAGGGACAGGCTGTGGAGATTCAAAGCGAGGTTCGACTGATGCAGCTCGACACGGACATCAGATATATCAAGGGTATAGGCGAGGCGAGGGCGCGCAGTCTTGAAAAGCTGGGCATCCGCGACCTCGCCGGTCTTGTCTCATACTTCCCGCGCGCCTATGAGGACAGGAGCAGCTTCAAGCCCATCGCCGCCCTCGAAGACGGCGAGAGCGTCTGCGTGCGCGCCATGGTAGCCGAGGAGCCTCAGCTTGTGCGCATCCGCGGCGGCATGGAGATGGTGAAGCTCCGCGCAGTGGACGAGACGGGGACGCTGTTTATAAACTTCTTCAACCGCGCCTATGTCCGCAGCCAGTTGCACCGCGGACAGAGCCTCGTCTTTTTCGGCCGCGTCTCGGTGCAGAACGGCCTGCGGAGCATGGCAAACCCCCTCTTTGAACCCGAAGGGGCCTCCAATGCCACGGGGCGCATCATGCCCGTCTACCGCCTGACGGCGGGGCTCAGCCAGAAGGTGCTCATACACTGTGTCCGGAGCGCGCTTACGGCCTGCGCGGGCTGCCTGCCCGACTACCTGCCCGGGGACACGGCCCTCGACCACGGGCTGTGCACGGCGCGCTATGCCTACGAAAACATCCACTTCCCCAAGGACTTCCGCGCCCTGGAGCTGGCGCGGCGGAGGCTGGTTTTCGAAGAGCTTTTCGTCCTTGTCTGCGCTCTCGGCCTGCTGCGCGGCGGCAGGGGTAAGGTCCTCGGCGCAAAGCTCCGGCGCGCGGAGCTCTCCGACTTCACCTCCACCCTGCCCTTCACGCCCACGGGCGCGCAGCTGCGGGCCATAGGCGAGGCCGTCGAGGACATGTGCTCCGGCAGGCTCATGAACAGGCTCGTCCAGGGCGACGTCGGCAGCGGCAAGACCCTCGTCGCCGCGGCCTGTGTCTGGTATGCGGCCCAGTCCGGGGCGCAGTCGGCCTTCATGGCCCCGACGGAGATACTCGCCGAGCAGCACTTCGCCACTCTCTCCGGCTTTCTCGCGCCCTTCGGGCTGAGAGTCGCAAAGCTCACGGGCTCCATGCGCGCCGCTGAAAAGCGCGCCGTGCTCGCCGGCCTTGCCTCTGGCGAGGTGGATTTATGCATAGGAACGCACGCCCTGCTCTCCGAGGGCGTTGAATTCAAGGACCTCGCCCTTGTCGTCACGGACGAGCAGCACCGCTTCGGCGTCCAGCAGAGGTCGGAGCTCGCGGCCAAGGGCGCGCAGCCCCACATCCTCGTGATGTCCGCAACGCCCATCCCGCGCACGCTGGCGCTCATCATCTACGGGGAGCTGGACGTCTCCCTCATAGACGAGCTGCCCCCGGGAAGGCAGAAGGTGGACACCTTTGCCGTGGACAGCAGCTACCGCGAGAGGCTCAACGGCTTCATAGCCAAGCTCGCGGGCGAGGGGCGGCAGGCCTTCGTCGTTTGCCCGCGCATAGAGGACGACGAGGAGGGCGCGGACGAGCTGAAATCCGCCGAGGAACACGCCGAGGAGCTGCGCCGCGCCCTGCCGGAGCTCAAAATCGCCTGCATCCACGGCAAGATGAAAGCCAGGGACAAGGACGCCGTCATGGCCGCCTTCGCCGCCGGGGAAACTGACGTTCTCGTCTCCACGACGGTCATAGAAGTCGGCGTGGACGTGCCCAACGCGGCGCTCATGGTCATTGAGAACGCGGAGCGCTTCGGGCTCTCCCAGCTCCACCAGCTGCGCGGGCGCGTCGGGCGCGGCAAGCACAAGAGCTGGTGCATCCTCGTCTCAGACGCCAAGGGGGATGAGGCGCGCGCGAGGCTCTCGGCCATGACGCACATCTCCGACGGCTTCAAGATAGCCGAGGAGGACCTGCGCCTGCGCGGCCCGGGCGACTTTTTCGGCTCCCGTCAGCACGGCCTGCCGGAGCTGCACATCGCGGACCTCGGCGCGGACATGAACGTCCTGAAATCCGCACAGGCCGCGGCTCAGGCGCTGCTCCGGGCCGACCCCGGCCTCCGCTCGCCGGAAAACGCGCAGCTGCGCGGCCGGGCAGAAGAGCTCATCGCCCGCTCCGGAGGCAGGTTCAACTGAGAGACATCCCCGCATATACTCATATGAGTACAAGCGGGGGTTTCTTTTTATGAAAAAGCGGCTAATCGTGAATACGGCGCTGCTGACCGGGGCTTCGCTGCTCATGCGCTGCATAGGTATGGTCTTCCAGGCCTGGCTGGCCGGGCGCATAGGCGCGGCGGGCATAGGGCTCTACCAGCTCGTCATGAGCGTGGAGCTGCTGGCCACGACCTTCGCCATCAGCGGCATACGCTTCGCAGTCACCAGGCTCGTGGCGGAGGAGATCGGTCTCGGGCGCGGCGGCGGGGTCGGCGGGGCGATGAGCCGCTGCGCGGCCTACAGCCTGGTCTTCGGCGCGGCGGCCTGCGTGATACTCTACCTCTTTGCCGAGCCCATCGGTTTTCTGTGGATAGGCGACGCCAGGACGGTAATGAGCCTGCGCATCCTCGCCTTCGGCCTGCCCTTCATCGCGCTCTCCTCCGTGCTCTCGGGCTATTTCACGGCCTGCGGGCGCATTTGGAAGCCCTCTCTCGTTCATCTGCTGGAGCAGCTGGCCTGCGCGGGGCTCGTCGTGCTCTTCCTCGGGCGCGCGCCCGAGGGCGACATAGAGCGCAGCTGTGCGGCGGTAGCCTCCGGCGTCACGGCGGCGGATATGCTCTCGCTGGGGCTGATGCTCTGCTTCTACCTTGGCGACAGGCGGCGGCACGCGGAGCGCGGCGGCGGCTCCGTGCGTCTGACGGCGAGGATGTTCGGCGTGGCCCTGCCGCTGGCCGTCTCGGCCTATGCGCGCAGCGCGCTCTCGACGCTTGAGCACCTGCTGGTGCCGAGGGGCTTCCGGCGCTCCGGGCTCTCGGCGGACGCCGCCCTCGCTGGCTACGGCGTCATCCAGGGCATGGCGATGCCCATAATCGGATTTCCATCCTGCCTTCTGGGCGCCGTGGCGGAGCTCACCATCCCCACGCTGACAGAGGCGCAGATGCGGGGAGATACGGCCGGGATACGGCGCATCGTCGGCGGGCTGCTGAAGCTCTGCGCCGCCTTCTCGCTGGCCGCTGCCCTGCTGCTCTGGCGCTTCGGCGGGCAGCTGGGCGAGGCGGTGTACCACTCCTCCGAAGCCGGGCGCTTCATCCGGCTGCTCGCGCCGCTCGTTCCCATCATGTACACGGACATGATAGTGGACGGCTGCCTCAAGGGCCTGGGTCAGCAGGTGTGGAGCATGGGCATCAATATCCTGGACGCCGCGCTCGGCGTCGTGCTGGTCTGGCAGCTGCTGCCAGTCGGTGCCCTGCCGGCGTACATAGGCATAATATATTTTAACGAGTGCCTGAACTTTACGCTCAGTGCGCTCAGGCTGCGGCGGGCGGTAAAAAAATATGCGGGCCGCCAAACGTAAGCGCGCGAAGAGGAGAAGCGCCCCTGGGGGCGCTTCTCCTCTTTCTCATATCCGCCGCGGCCTCACAGGAAGAGGCGGCGGGCGTTTTCAGCGGTAGCCCTGGCTGTGTCTTCGTGGCTCAGGCCCTTTATTTCCGCTATCTTTTCAACTATATACCGCAGCTTTCCAGAGTCGTTCCGCTTGCCGCGGAAGGGTACCGGGGTCAGGTAGGGGCTGTCGGTCTCTATGAGGATGCGCTCCAAAGGGCACCACTCAAGGACCTCAAGGGCTTTTCGGGCGTTTTTATAGGTTATGGGCCCGTCAAAGCCCAGGTGCCAGCCGCGTTTCACCAGCTCCTTCGCCATCTCCAGGCTGCCGGAAAAGCAGTGGAACACCCCGCGCAGGGCGGGATAGCGCGCCGTTATGCGCAGGCAGTCCTCGTGCGCCTCGCGGTCGTGGATGATGACGGGCTTATTCAGCTCCAGAGCCAGCTCCAGCTGGGTGACGAACATCTCGTACTGGAGCTCCTTGTGCTCCTTGTCCCAGTAATAGTCCAGCCCTATCTCCCCTATCGCGACGCACTTCGGGTGCGCGGCCAGCTCGCGGACGAGGGCTGCGCTCTCGAAGCGCCAGCTCTCCCACTCCTCCGGCTGCCAGCCCACGGCGGCGTAGACGAAAGGATAGCGCTCCGCCAGCGCTATCGCCGCGCGGCTCGATGCCTCGTCGCAGCCGGGGTCTATGATGCAGTCCACGCCCGCGGCGGGCATGGAGACCAGCAGCTCGTGCCTGTCCGCGTCGAAATGGCTGCTGTCGTAGTGCGCGTGCGTGTCAAAATACATGTCATCACCTCCCCACGATAATAAACCAAGCCGGCGTTGCGCGCAAGGGCCGGACGTGCTAAAATAGCCGCATGGAACTTAGGGCGCGCAGGCTCACGGACATCTACATCTGCCTCATGCTGGCCGCCTTCCCGCTCTGGACGGGCTTCGAGGGCTACATCGGCATCACGAGGGCAAAATTCCTCTTCTTCGCCGCGCTGACGGGGCTCTGGCTCGCGGCGCTGGCACTCTGCGCGCTGAAATACCAGGCGAGGCTGCGAAGGCCGCGGGGCTTTGCGCTCTGCGTCCTCGCCTTCATGGCGGCGCCCTGCCTCTCGGCAGCGTTTTCTGGGAATTTCCAGCACGCGCTGCTGGGCGGCAACAGGTACGACGGGCTTGTGACCCTGCTGCTCTATGGCTGCATCGCACTCGGCGTCTCGCGTTGGGGACAGAGTCGTGAACTTTATGTAAACCTTACGGCGCTGGCAGCGGGGCTCTGCGCGCTGGTCTGCTTTTTGCAGCTGCTGCGGGTGAACGTGCTGGGGCTTTTCCCCGATGGCCTCGACTTTTACGACGCGGGGACGCGGTATTCGGGCGAATTTCTGGGCACGATAGGCAATACGAACCTGCTTGCGGGCTGGTTTTGCCTTGTCATCCCGCTGCTTACGCTCTCGGCGCTGAGGGCGAAGGGGGTGCGTCGCTGGCTGCTGCTTTTGCCCGCGGCGGGCTGTCTGGCGCTGCTCATAGTCATCGGTGCGCAGAGCGGGCTGGCAGGCTGCCTGGGCTGTCTGCTGATAGTGTCTCCGTATTATGTTAACTATGCCGGCCGGCGGAAGGCTGCCCTGGCGCTGGGTGTTGCGATACTGGCGCTCTGCATCGCGTCTCTTGCGTCGGTATACCTTTGGCCACCAGACGGCGGGACTTTATGGGAACTTTCGGAAATCCTGCACGGCAGGGCGCAGGACGGCTTTGGCTCCAGCCGGGTGGCCATCTGGCGGGAGGCGCTGAGGCTCTTTGCGGAGCGTCCGCTGCTGGGCGGCGGGCCGGACAGCTTCGGCCTGCGCTCGGGGCTGGACTTCTCCCGCTACGTGCCCGAGACGGGGCAGACGCTCACAACGCACGCGGACAACGCTCACTGCGAGCCGCTGGGCTATCTCGTGAACCTCGGCCTTCTCGGCTTTGCGGCCTGGGCGGCGCTGACCGCCGCTGCGCTCCGGCGCTGGCTGCGCGGGGCTGGGCCGGAATACGGCGCGGGGCTCGTCTGTTACCTTGTACAGAGCCTTTTCGGGCTTGGGCTCTGCCTGGTGGCGCCTATAGCCTGGATATACATGGGGCTTATCTGCTCCGTAAGCGAGGAGAGTGAAACATGCAGAGCGGAAGAGGGCGCGAGCTTGCGCCCGACGTCGTAAAACTCGCGGCCTGCGCTGGCGTTATTGTCATACACACCTCCGGCTATGGGCTGAAGCTCTTTGAGATCGGCAGCTTTTCCTGGCTCTCCTGCACGCTTTGGGACTGCCTGGCGCGCTTTGCGGTGCCTGTCTTTTTCATGTGCACGGGCGCGCTGATGCTCCCGCCGGAGCGCCGGCTCACAGGGCGGGACATTTTCAGGCGCTACTTCCTGCGCGTACTCGTCATCCTGCTCGTCTGGGCCTGGCTCTACTACGTCTACGGCGTCGTCGGCAACTACATCTTCACGGGCTGGCTGGAGCCGGGCTGGCTGCTCAATTCGGTCGTCCACACGCTGTGCTTTGACCACCACCTGCACCTGTACTACCTCCAGATACTCCTGCTGCTCTACGCGGCGCTGCCGGTGCTCCGGGCGCTGGTGCGCGGGGCGACGGAAAAGGAGCTCGACTGGGCCATTTTTCTCTGGGCCGTGCTGGGCATAGGCTGGCCACTCCTGAAGCTCTGGCCGCCGCTGGCCTGGCTGGGAGGCATCACGCCGCAGTACCCGCTCAACATGTGCTGGGCCGCGCTGGGCTACGCGCTGCTGGGCCATGTGATGAACTCGCGGGAGCCTGGGCCGCTTTGGCGCTACGGCGCGGCGCTGGCCCTGGGCCTGGCCGTCACCTTCGGCGGGACGGTGTTCATGTCCCTCAGAAACGGAGCGGTGTTCGAGGCCTTCATGGAGGGCATGTCCCCCGGGCCGGCGCTCATGGCCTGCGGCGTCTTCGGCGGCGCGCGCAGGCTCTGTGCGGGCAGGCAGAGCACGCCCCGGCTGGCGAGACTCGTGAAGGCCAGCTTCTGCGTCTATCTCGCGCACCACGCCTTCGTCATGGCCTTCCGGCAGCTGGGCTTTGACCTCACGATAATGCCGCCGCTCATCGCGGTGCCGGTGGAGGGCGCGGCGGTGTTCGCGCTCAGCCTCGCGGCCTGGTGGCTGCTGTCTAAGATACCCTTTGTGAACAAGCATCTTATATAGTTGGGAGTATGAAACATGGAAAAATTCGCTGACATGAGCCTGGACGCCTTTACCGCCGCGCTCGCCTCCAAGGAGGCCGTGCCGGGAGGAGGCGGAGCCGCGGGCCTCGCCGGGGCGCTCGCCGCCGCGCTTGGCGCGATGGTCTGCAGCCTCACCTCCGGAAAGAAGAAATACGCCGAGCACGAGGCCGACATCGCCGCGGCGCTCGAAAAGCTGGAGCTGACGCGCAAATACATGCTCCGCCTCGTGGACGAGGACGCAAAGGCCTTCCAGCCGCTGCAAAAATACCTCTCCCTGCCCAAGGACGACCCCGAGCGCGCCGCGCACATGGACTCCGCCCTGCGCGTGGCCTGCTTCATCCCCACTGAGGTGCTCTACACCGCCGCACAGACGGCGGAAGTGCTCCGCTCTCTCGCGGACAAGGGCGCGAAGGGCGCCATTTCCGACGTGGGCGTCGGCCTCGAACTCTGCCGGGCGGCAATGCGCGCCGCGCGGCTCAACATCCTCATAAATGCCGCTGGCATGGAGGACGAGGTCTTTGCCATGACCCTCCGGCGCGAGTGCGAGCTGGTTTTCGAGCAGTACGGCCCCATCATCGACGCGGGACTCGCCGCAGTGGAAGCGAGGATAGGCTGATGGCGCAGATCTTGAGCGGGGCGCCGGCGGCTGAGGCCATGCTCGCCGGCCTCAGCGTCAGGACGCGCGCGCTGCGCGAGCGCGGCGTCACGCCGACGCTGGTAATCCTGCGCGTCGGCGCGCAGGAGGCGAGCCGGTCCTACGAGCGTGCGGCCAAAAAGGCCTGCACCGCCGCCGGGGTGGAGTCTTTCACGATAGAACTGCCGGAAAACGCGCACATGGACGCCGTACTCCATGCAGTCCGCAGCATAAACGCCGAGGCGGGCGTCCACGGCGCGCTGCTCCTGAGGCCCATGCCCTTCAAAAAGACCGAGCAGGCCGCCTGCCGGGAACTTGCCGCGGCAAAAGACGTGGATGGGGTCTCCCCCGCTTCCCTGGCCTCGGTCTTTACAGGGGAGCGCGCGGGCTTCGCGCCCTGCACCGCCCGGGCCGTGCTGGAGCTGCTTGACTACTACGGCATAGAGCCGCGCGGCAAGAGGGTCGCCGTTGTGGGCCGCAGCCTCGTCGTGGGCAAGCCCCTGGCCATGCTGCTCACGGCCAGGGACGCGACGGTGACGCTCTGCCACTCCCGCACGCCGGATCTTCCCGGCCTCTGCCGGAGCTGCGACATTGTCGTCGCTGCCGCGGGGCAGCCCGGCCTATTGGGCGCGGACTGCTTTGCGCCCGGCCAGGTGGTGGTGGACGTCGGCACGAACGTCACGCCCGAGGGCCTGCGCGGGGACGTGGATTTCGAGGCCGCCTGCGGCACTGCCGCCGCCGTCTCCCCCGTCCCCGGCGGCGTTGGCCGCGTGACCTCCGCCGTCCTCGCCCTGCACACCGTAGAGGCCGCCGAGAGACAAAACTGAAAGTGCGCCCCGCTTCGGGCCGGTCCGTGACCGGCCCGAATTTTTTTGAAATGCGATTTGTTTTTCATTGCAATTCCATTTCCGCTGTGTTACATTGTAGTCAGTCCTGACAAATTTGGGCGTAATCGGAGGAATTTGCCATGAAACTTATAGACACGCGCGACGCCGTGGGCCACGTGCTCTGCCATGACATGACCCAGATAATCGTCGGCGTCACCAAGGACGCGCGCTTCCGCAAGGGACACGTCGTCACCGAGGAGGACATCCCCGTCCTGCTCTCCATGGGCAAGGAAAAGCTCTATGTCTGGGAAAAGGCCGAGGGCATGGTCCACGAGGACGAGGCGGCCGAACGCCTGCGCGCCCTGTGTCAGAGCGAGCACATGCACCCCACGCCCGTCAAGGAGGGCAAGATCGAGCTCATTGCTGACTGCGACGGACTGTGTCAGGTTGACATAACTCGTCTAAACGCCCTCAATGGGCGAGACGAGCTGATGATAGCCACGCGGCACTCGAACACCGCCGTGAAGAAGGGCGCGAAGCTCGCCGGGATGCGGATAATCCCCCTCGTCATAGAGGACGAAAAGCTGCGGGAGGCCGAGGCGATCGCCGGGCCGAAGCCCATCCTCTCGCTGAGGCCCTTCACGCTCAGGACCTGCGGCCTTGTCACGACGGGCAGCGAGGTGAAAAACGGGCTCATCCAGGACACCTTCACCCCCGTCATAAAGGAAAAGCTCAAAAGTTACGGCATCGAGGTCACGATGCAGGCCTTCCCCGGCGACGACAGGGAAGCCATAACTAAGGCCGTCCTCGACTTCAAGGCAAAAGGCGTGGACATGCTGCTCTGCACCGGCGGCATGAGCGTGGACCCCGACGACAGGACGCCGGGCGCCATCAGGGACACGGGAGCGGAGATAGTCTGCTACGGCGCGCCTGTGCTGCCGGGTGCCATGTTCCTCCTGGGCTATTTCGAGGATGGGGTACCCGTCATGGGCCTGCCCGGCTGCGTCATGTACGCCAAGGCCACGGTCTTCGACCTCATGCTCCCGCGCATCGCTGCAGGCTTACGTGTCACGCGCGCGGAGATAAAGGCTCTCGGCAACGGCGGCCTCTGCTGCGGCGACTGCCGCTATCCCATCTGCCCCTTCGGCAAGGGCATTTGACCTCACAAGGTCACAGGAAAGGAGCATTTTGAAATGAAAAAAGCACTCGCCCTGCTGCTTGCCCTCTGCCTGGTCTTCGCCCTCGCGGCCTGCGGGCAGGAAGGCGCGCAGACCTCCGATCCCCCCGCCTCTGAAGCCCCTGAGGAGACGCCGGGAGAGGACATCACGAGCCCCGCGCTCCCGCCCGTCGAGGTCGTGGTCTTCGCCGCCGCCTCCATGGAGGCCACGCTGACCGAGATAGCCGAGCTCTACAAGGAGGTCGCGCCCAACGTCACATTGACCTTCACCTTCGACTCCTCCGGCACGCTCAAGACCCAGATCGAGGAGGGTGCGGTCTGCGACCTCTTCATCTCCGCCGCACAGAAGCAGATGAACCAGCTCGACGCAGCTGACACTACAGGCACCAACACCGACGGGCTCGACTTCGTGGTCTCCGACAGCCGCATAGACCTCGTGGAAAACAAGGTCGTCCTCGCCGTGCCGGACGACAACCCCGCAGGCATCGAGGGCTTCTCTGACCTCGCCTCCGACAAGCTCAGCCTCCTGTGCCTCGGCAACGACGACGTGCCGGTGGGCGCGTACTCCCTCCAGATACTCGACTATCTCGGCATAGACATCGCGGGCCTGGAGGCCGAGGGCAAGGTCACCTACGCCTCCAACGTCTCCGAGGTCGCCACCCAGGTCAAGGAGGGCGCCGTGGACTGCGGCATCATCTACGCCACCGACGCTTTCACCTACGAGCTGAACGTCGTGGACCAGGCTGCTCCGGAAATGTGCGACCAGGTCATCTACCCCGCCGCCGTCATGAAGAGCGGCACGGCCGAGGCCGCCGAGGCCGCCCAGGCCTTCCTCGACTACATCCACACCGACGAGGCCGCCATAGCCGTCCTCGAAGGCGTGGGCTTTACCGTGCTGTAAATCGTCTTTTCCACCTCTGGCCGGCGCGGTCGGGGCCGCAGCTCCGCTTCGCGCCGGCCATTTTTACTGCTGTGGGGTGATCTCCTTGGACTGGTATCCGCTCTGGAACTCGCTGCGCATTGCGGCGATCTCAACGGTAATCATCTTCTTTCTCGGCATACTAGCGGCCTACTATGTCGCCAAGCTGCCGAGGCTCGTGAAGGGCGTGCTCGATGTCGTGCTGACGCTGCCGCTGGTGCTGCCGCCCACCGTCGTGGGCTATTTCCTGCTGCGCCTGCTCGGGCCGAAGCGGACCATCGGGCTGTGGTTCCTGGAAATGTTCGACCTGCGGCTCACCATGGTGTGGTATTCCGCTGTTTTCGCCTCCGCCGTCGTGGCATTCCCGCTCATGTACCGCACGGCGCGAGGGGCCTTCGAGTCCTTTGACATGAACCTCGCCTACGCCGGCCAGACCCTGGGGCGCTCCAACGCCTGGATCTTCTGGCGCGTACGTATGCCCTGCTGCAAACAGGGCATCATAGCGGGCACCGTCCTCGCCTTTGCCCGCGCGCTGGGCGAGTACGGCGCGACCTCCATGATTTCCGGCTACACCCCCGGCAAGACCGCCACCATCTCCACCACGGTGTACCAGCTGTGGCGCACCGGCGACGACGCCGGGGCCATGAGATGGGTGCTGGTGAACCTGGCCATCTCGGCGGGGGGGCTGCTGACCGGCAACATGCTGGGGAAGAAGGACCGCCGGCCCCGCCGCCGGCCGGCCCCGGTCACCGGGGAGGTGGGGGAATGAGGCTGTCGGTGGATATTCACAAGGACTTCGGCCCCTTCCGCCTGGACGCGGCCTTTACCACGGACAGCGGCGCCGTCACCGGGCTGCTGGGGGCCTCCGGCTGCGGCAAGAGCGTCACCCTCCGCTGCATCGCCGGCATTGAGACCCCCGACGAGGGCCACATCGAGCTGGACGGGGAGGTGCTCTTCGACTCCGCCGCCCATATTAACCTGTCCCCCCAGAGGCGGCGGGTGGGGTATCTGTTCCAGAACTACGCCCTGTTCCCCAACATGACGGTGGAGCAGAACATCGCCGCCGGGGTGCGGGACAAGGCCGGAAGGAAGGAGACGGCGGCGCGGCTGATGCGCGCCTTCTACCTGGAGGGGAGCGAGCACAAGTACCCCCGGCAGC
>ENA-ORNG01001537-ORNG01001537.1-human-gut-metagenome-genome-assembly--contig:-NODE-1537-length-16235-cov-3.098022_pt1 | contig 16235 bp, 12 predicted proteins | sample MGYA00242113_ERZ509018 | MGnify/ENA primary metagenome ERZ509018 (study PRJEB26280, sample SAMEA2338711) | human gut metagenome | biome: human gut; feature: human-associated habitat; material: faeces... | reverse complement strand
GAACAGCCTATTGAATGTGTGCATCATAGGTCGTGATTATGATGGATGTGGTATAATCCTTGAGGAAACATTGTATGGAAAGGACAAACACGATGAACGCTCTGGATATTATGAAACGCCCTGCCGCCTACGTAAGCGGCTATGAAAACACCCCCACGGAGGAACAGAACCGTGCAAAGCAGCTGTGCTGGGAGTACAACCGCACCGCTCCCAACGAACAGGAAAAGCGGCGCAGGTGCCTTTATTGCCCCCGGCGTATGCCTTGCCTGCTCCGGTCATGCCATCGACCCGGAGCAGCGCCGCGAGGGGCTGGAGATCGCCCTGCCAATCACCGTGGGGAACAACGTCTGGATAGGCGCAAACAGCGTCATCCTCGGCGGCGTGACGATAGGTGACAACTCCGTCATCGGGGCCGGGAGCGTGGTCACGCATGACATCCCCGCCAACGTGGTGGCCGTGGGCACGCCGTGCAGGGTGCTCAGGGAGATAACGGAGCAGGATAAGCTCCGCTATCCCATGTACGGCGGCTGATTAAGCCTTTGCATAAATTAAAAATGCGGAAACGGCCTTTTCCGGGCCGTTTTCGCTGTTCATGGAGGGTTAGGAATTGATAACGCTGCTCTCCCGCCTGTTTATAAAGGGCCGGGAAAACTACACGGACGAACGGGTGCGCCGGGCGTACGGCGCGCTCTGCTCCTGCGTGGGCATTTTCCTGAACGTGCTGCTGTTCGCGGGAAAGTACCTTGCGGGCTCGCTCTCGGGCTCGATTGCCGTTACGGCCGACGCTTTCAACAACCTTTCGGACGCGGGCTCGTCCGTGATAACGCTGCTCGGCTTCCGCCTGGCCTCGAAGAAGCCTGACCCGGGCCACCCCTTCGGACACGGCAGAATTGAGTATTTGTCCGGCGTGGCCGTGTCCATGATAATAATAGTCGTCGGCGTCCAGCTGGGCCTCGAATCCATAGACAAGATACGCTCGCCGGAACCTGTGGACGCCTCGCTCCTGCCCATGCTCATCCTCGTGGCGTCCATCTGTGTGAAGGGCTACATGTTCCTTTACAACCGGGCTGTGGGCAGAAAGATAAACTCGCCCGGCATGAGCGCGACGGCAATGGATTCCCTCACCGACTGCATAGCCACGCTGGTGGTCCTGATTTCGATGCTGGTGGCGCGCTTCACCGGCGTGAATATAGACGGCTGGAGCGGCGCGGCGGTTGCTCTGTTCATCATCTACTCCGGCTTCTCTGCGGCGCGCGACACCCTCAGCCCGCTGCTGGGCTCGGCGCCGGACCCGGAGCTGGTACAGCGCATCGTGGAAATCGTCATGTCCCATCCCGAGGTCAAGGGCGTACACGACCTCATAGTCCACGACTACGGCCCCGGCAGGCTGATGATTTCACTGCACGCCGAGGTCCCCGGCAGCGGGGACATATACGAGCTGCACGACGCCATAGACAACGCCGAATACGAGCTGCAAAAGGAGCTCGGCTGCGACGCCGTCATACACATGGACCCCATCAGCACAGACGACAGCAAGACCGGGCAAATGCTCGACGAGCTCAGGGAGGCCGTTGACGGCCTGCAGCTGGGCATAACCGTCCACGATTTCCGCATTGTCGCCGGGCCGACGCACACGAACGTTATTTTCGACGCCGTGCTTCCGAACGACAGCCCGCTCACCGAGGACGAGGCAAAGAGCGCGCTGGAGACCCTGGTCAATTCGCTCTGGCAGAACACCCACCCGAAAATACACATTGACCGCCCGTTTGTGTGAAATAAAGCCCCGGTTGCGCGATAGTTGGTGGACGCAACCGGGGCTTTGGCGTATAATTAGGGCAGATAAAAGCGATTGGAGGCGGGAAGATGAATGTGATTCTGTCGGGGACGGCCTGGAGCGTGGGCGGAGAGCTTTCGATAAATCCGGTTTTCAACTGGATATGGCTGCTGTGGCTGGTGCCGCTGCTGTTCTACGCAGCGCTGTTCACGCTTATAGTGCTGGGCATCCGCGCGCTGCTGAAGTACCTGCGCGCCGGTAAGGGCGACCCCGCCGTCCGCCGCTCGCTGGGCGAGGCGCTCAAGGCTCACCGCATGAAGAGCAACATGACGCAGGAGTTTGTCGCCGAGAGCCTCGGCGTCTCGCGCCAGGCGGTGAGCAAGTGGGAGACGGGCGTTTCACACAGTTAAAGACACGCAGCCCGCGCTTATGGTTTACAAACTTACGCCATATGGGTGCCTGACTGACCTGCCAAATGATATCAGCTTTATACTGCTCGAAAATAGACGAGACTCAGAATAGCAAAATCTTTTAAGCTTTGTATGTAAACCACCGAGTCCAACAAGGCAAAGTAATTACTTGCACGCAGGCACATCGACTTCTTGACTAGAACGATATTGTGCTTGTGGTATGGGCTCATTTGCAGTTATGCCATCCACCGTCGGCATGACAACCCAATTTATGTACTTGGCCTCATCAAAACAACAGTTAACCATGGCACGCAGAGACCTGGAGCATTCCGAGTTCGGGAAACGTGGCGGTGAATCTGAACCAGTCGTTGATGTGCGGATCAATGTCGTTCATGATGACCCAGGCCTCTCCTGGCATAAGAACTCGCTGGCATTGCCGCAGATGCCGCCGTCGGTACCGGTTATAATTGCTACTTTATTGAGTAAATGATCTGAGGGCACGGCAATACAGATCGTATCTGAACACATCAAATGTGTCACCTGTATGCTAGGTTTTTGATCTAGTCTCACATCAAGTTTTCTTTTTCACTTAAAAATACCGAATACCGAGCGCTATTGTGCACTTCCAACAGTAATTTGCATTTGGTAATGTGGGGAACTAATTTATAATCAGTTATTATACACAGGTATCAAGTATATATCTTGGGTTGTACTTATTGACGTAAAAGAACGTGTATAGAACCCTTATACTATGTGACTCAACATATGTTGCCTGCTATTGGATACGTGGCAACTGCCCAAAGCTTTCGAATTCACCTGTTAGAATAGAAAAAATACCCTATGAACTGAGTGCGTTATGGTTTGGATAAGCATCGCAAAACTATGTGCATTTACACGGTATACACAATACAATGGTTCGATTAGAAGAATGTACTTATTAATATTACTTTACCTGAGAGAAAGTCAATTTAAAGATATTTTCAAGGAGAAGCATTTATAAGTTATATTCAGTTACTTACTTCCTCATTTTATTCATTTTGAAATTAATATGTTGCATAAATTACATTATATTTTCATTGGCGCATATTATGGATTCTGATACGTGGGCTTTTATTTTTATATCTCTTATCAAAAAGCAGGACAGCATGGCAACTTGCCATGCTGTCCTGCTATGCGGGTTTGCTTTCTGATATATGTGCCGCTAAAGCGTGTCTTGTATTGTAGTTATGGAAGGAACGGGAACAGATACATAAAAGCTGCACATGATACTGTACCACAGAATGTGGCAAGGCATGTGGCCACAAACATCGGCGGGTAACCTTCCTTCATTTTCAAGTCGGCAATACCAAGATTTATGATAATCGCCGTTGACCACGGGAGAGTATCTATAGTGGAGCAGGCAAAGCAGCTAACGCGATGGATAAGCGCATCGGTCAAGCCGGCAGCACGGCAACGGTCCGCAATGAGAGGAATGCCTATGCGTATCGCGGAGGAAGAGCTTCCTGTGAGGCCAGCCACGAGGGAAATCGCAATTATCAGTATGATGACGGCAGGTATATTCAGCTCAAAGATGCTATCAAGAAGTTTCTGGAACGATGGCAAGGTTTGCACTACTGAAGTGAAGCCTACTATGGCACCGACTGAACTCACGGGGCCAAAAGCAGATTTTACGCCCTCAGAGCAGCACCACAGAAAACCGGTTTTACCGTTTATGTGTTTGAAAAGCAATGCTACTGAGAGCAACCACGCTATCATGGTGGCTGCAAAAATACTTACTCCGAAGAAGTTGAAGAGTACTATAAGCACAACCAAGGGCAGAAGTGCCGCGATCAGGTTCGGCTTGTCAGCCTTCTCATCTTCGGCAAACACGAGGTCCTTAGGTCCGTAGGAAAAGTGCCCGCCGCGGGCTACGTCGCGTTTTATCATGATTGTCATGACTGTAGTCATGACGGTAATCTCGACAACAGCTGCAAATATGCCGCCGCACAGTCCTGCGTAGGACGGGGTGCCCAAAGCTTGCATGGCGAGGTTGTTGACTACCTCTGCCGATCCGGGTGCGCTCATCGCAAAGGTGTAAACGCCACCCGAAAGTATACCCATAACAAAACGCTTGGGTATGTCTGCGCGTTCCATTATGCGAAGCGCTATCGGGTACATTGCCATCAGCATTACGAGGGAGTTCATGCCGCAAAAGCATATTACGCCAGAGACGATAACCATAGACAGTATGGCTGCTACATACCTCTTGGTAGGTGAAAGCCCATCGCGGAACATTAGATTACACAATTTGTCAGCAATTACGACGACGGCACCGGAGCGCTTGTAGGTTTCTGCTATAAGGCTGCCAGAGAGGATTACGGGGAACAGGGATTCAAACATTCCTGCAAACGCAGGAAAGAACACGTTCGACATCGTATCTCCGTATGGCATGCCGTTCAGGAAAATCACGACGGCCGCCGCGGCGATGCCTATAATCACGGGGCTCCAGTTGCGTATCATCAAGGTAACGACAATCGCAAGGCCTAAGATCATACTGATGTATTCCATCTTTTTTCCTCCTGGTTGCAAAGCCGGAGCAGCATCAAACACACCGCCCGGCATGATGCTTTATTGCTCAGACCATCGTGGTTCCACCGTTGGGCGATACCACCTGCCCTGTTATAAAGTCGGACTGCATGAAATAACGCACGACATGCCACATCTCGGTGACCTCGCCTGCGCGCTGCAGCGGGCACTGTTTGGTGCGCGTTTCCATGAGTACGGGATCTATCTTGACGGCGTCCCAATACATGTCCGTCTTATGCGCACCTGGCGCGATTGCGTTTACCTGGATGTTGTATTTGCCTAGATCGAGTGCAAACGCCTGCGTTAGGCCGCGCACGGCAAACTTGCTGCTTGCATATGCAACCGAGCCTGGGGCCGCGCGAAGGCCAACCGCAGAGCAGAGGTTTATGATTTTGCCGAAGCGGTTGTCAATCATGAGGTCGCAGAAGTAGCGGCACATAAAGAATGTGCCTTTGACGTTGACATCGATAACCTGACAGTACAGCTTGGGGTCTATCTCATTTGCAGGGACATTGCAGTAAATACCAGCGTTATTGACGAGAACGACAAGGCCTTTGCCCATATTCTCCTCTACCCAGGAACGGAAAGCTATGACTTCATCCTCGTTCTCAATGGCAAGCTTATAGGTTTCTATATTGACGCCATACTCTTTTTTCAGACGTTCTTTCACGGCTTCAGCTTTTTCTGCCTGCGTGTGGTAAGTTATAACCAGATCATATCCCTCACGCGCCAGCTCTTCGGCTATTGCAGCCCCAAGCCCACGGGAAGCACCCGTAACTATTCCGTACTTTTTGTTTTCCATTTTACTGTTTCCTCCCCCTACTAAATCTTATTATTTTTTGTTTTTCAGAGAAATTTCTGGTGCAGCAATGCGTTCAAAACAACCTCACCTGAATGATAACGATATTGATTTAAAGATTAGAAACATATGTATTGTAATACTAAAAAAAATATACCAAGGTAACAACAGAGCGAGTATAGCATAGCGCGCGAATATTGTCAATAAGTAAACGTCAGAAAATTATCATTTAGTTAAACTCCAAATTTTATATATTAAGCATATTAAATTGGGAAAATATGTTTTTATAAGCTTCGATATACTTTCCACTTTCCCATATATTCAAAAAAATCCTGACCTATGTCAGGATTTTTCTATAAACCACGAGTGCTGGCGTTAATTAACGCCAGCACTCGTTTGCTCCTTCTGGAAACTGCACGCCTCCGTACTCATTCCCGTTATTCAATCTGTCCATACTATGTTTCAGCGCCTACTCTTCTACGACTTCTGCACGGCGATATCTTTAGCTGCGTTCGCTCTCGGCAGTGAATGAAGTTGGGGCCTCTTTCTCTGCCTTTATTGTGCCTGGGATTGTAATGTCATAGATGCTGCCGGGATTTACGCATCTGCTCCAAATGCCTTATCAGGTGGCAGCAGGATCTGCAGGACCGATTGAAAAGCATGCTTATACTCGTCCATAAGCGAATCATTACCGCCTGAGCTGCACCACGTGTATGCCACGCTGCGCAAGGTGTGGTACAGCGCATAGGCCACATCCTCCGGGGACTGCATGTTGCCAATTTCACCTGCAAGCTGTGCATTGGCTATGTTATTCACCACGGCCTTAAATAGCATCATGTCCTGCGGGAATTTGTCAGTGGCTCCCCGCTGCAAGATGTTGATGTAAAACTGAGAAATGATGCCGGCACCGGTTTCTTCTGCCTCAACAGCATAGCCTCTCATCATGGCCCAGATGATACCTACATGCGATTCCTGGTGCAGCATGGCTTCTGACATAAGCTCGATTTGTTGCGCAACATGGCCCAATATCCCATGGATAATTTCATCTTTCGAGGAAAAATGATAATAAAATGTTCTCTTTGTTATGCCTGCCGCCTTACATATCTGCAAAACAGTAACATTTTCGTATCCGTTTTCCTTAAACAAGCTTATGGCCTGCTGCCTTATTTTCTCTTTAGTATTGTTGGCCATTTGTTTCCTCCAGTTGATACATGTTGTACAAAAACCCAATGACAAAATTATAGCACATGCATAGTTGACATTTTTCTCACAATGGTATAATATTTGCATTGTTACTCAGGTGTAATAAAAATGGAACGTTAGTTCTGCGACAGGCGCATATTAACTCAAGTTTGGTTTACTTGAACTTTTATGCGGCGTGAACAGAATTTATCACAGCCATTTTACACTTGTTGTAAGCGTGTTTCAATACCGGCAATTAAAAATAATATACGGGAAGGTGTAAACTTATGAACAAGTTGTTTGAACCTATCAAAATTGGCAGCATGACGCTTAAGAACCGCATTGTAATGGCGCCTATGGGTACCACCACCGACACTACCAACGCTTTCAACATGAGAGACGTTAAGTACTACGGTGAGCGAGCAAAAGGCGGCTGCGGCCTCGTTTTGACCGGCGCCGTTGTGGCGTCTACGGAGTTTGAACCCGCACCTTGCCAGAAACTCACCAATACCAAGGACGTATATATGCTTCAGCTCGTGGCCGAGCGTGTACACTTTTACGGCGCCAAGTTTGGCATCCAGCTCTCCCCTGGCATAGGCCGTATGAACTGGATAGACCCGCATACGCCTCCTTACTCTGCCAGCCCGGTTCCTAACTATTACGTTCCGTCCCTTATATGCCGTGAGCTTCCGACCGAGGGCGTCAAGAGCCTCGTTAAGGCCATGGGCGAGTCTGCAAAGTTGGCCAAGGACGCCGGTGTTGATATCATAGAGATACATGCCTACGGTGGTTACCTCATCGACCAGTTCACCTCCGCAAAGTGGAACCACCGTACCGATGAGTACGGTGGAAGCTTTGAAAACCGCCAGCGTTTTCTCAGAGAGATTGTTGAAGAGGTCCGCAGGGCGTGCGGTAAGGACTACCCCATTGCTATAAAGATGACTCTTGACAGTATGGGCGACGACGAGCGCCCGATCGAAGAGGGCCTTGCCATAGCAAAGTACCTTGCCGATTCCGGCCTTGTGGATATGATCCACTTCGGCCGCGGCGCCTACTCTTGCCGCTGGAGGATGGGGAGCTCGGTTTACCAGCCTGTCGGCTTTGACCTCGAGGCCGCCCCCATGATGCGGGAAGTCATTGGTGACATCCCCCTCATGGCCCACGGCAAACTCAATCACCCGGACGTGGCTGAAAAGGCCGTTTCGGACGGGCTTATCGACCTGGTCGCCATCGGTCACGGCCTCATTGCGGATCCCCACTGGGCAAACAAGGTCAAGAAAGGCAAACTCGACGAGATTAACCCTTGCATCGGCTGCGGCGAGTGTCACTTCAACGCCATGAAAGGCCACTCCAGGCCCTGCGCTGTTAATGTCCACGGCATGCGCGAGGGCGAGTTCGAGCTTACCCCGGCCAAGAGCGACCTGAACATCCTTGTCATTGGCGCCGGCCCCGGCGGCCTGAAAGCTGCCGCGACCGCAGCCGAGAGAGGGTACCGTGTTTCCCTTTATGAGAAGAATACATACATGGGCGGTATTATGGCCGCGGCAGGCGCACCACGCTTCAAGGCTGACGTCCATGACCAAGTTGAATACCTGAAGCGCCAGATAGCTAAGAACAAGGTTGATCTGCACCTCAACACCGAGATTACCCTAGAAGACGTGAAAAAAATCAATCCGGATTTCGTTGTGGTTGCCACCGGCGCCAATCCCGTCGTTATCCCCGTGCCCGGCGCGGACAAGCCCAATGTCAGCACTGCCGTCCCGGTCTTGCTCAAGCAGAAGGAAGTCGGGCAGAAGGTCGTAGTTGTAGGCGGCGGCGAGGTAGGATGCGAACTGTCCACCGAGCTGCGCCTGCAGGGCAAGGACGTTATCATGATTGAGCTGCTTGACGATATCCTGCTTACCGCCGACCATTTCGTCGCCAACGACCAGAATATCCGTTACCTCGTTGAGAATTCCGGCACGGATATCCGCTGCAGCACCAAGCTGACCGAGATACTCGACGATGGCGTCGTTGTCATAAACAAGGATGGAGAGAAGGAGAAGATAGACTGCGACAGCGTCGTTTTCGCCGCCGGTTTCAAGGCCAATCATGACCTCTACACAAGCATCCTTAAAGCCGGATACGAGTGCGTACAGGTAGGCGACAATGTAAAGCCTGGCAAAATTATCAACGCCATACATCAGGGATACCACTATATCCGCGTCCTCGAGGAGGACTAAACCCGGAACTCCTTCAATCAGGAAGAGCCCGGCGCTCTTCCTGATTGAAAAGCGCATCGGTATCTGCGCAACAATATGTAGCGTATATCAACGGTGAAGACGTTTCTACAAGTTAATCGTCAAGCCTGTATTTTGTCCAGCTCGTTTACAAACCTATCGCTGGCATGCACGGGCCAGAGCTGTGGCCTCATAGGGTATGGACAACATTTTTAACGCGCAACAAATTACATAATAATACATATTTTATAATATTTAACACGCGATTGCGCGCACATATTACTTGCACTGTCTCACGTATTAAGTCAAAGTGCAAAAACTGTTTTGAACTGATTTTAAAATCAGCTGACACTATCCCCTTGACAAACTTTTGATTTGTGTTATTATTTATTCACAAATAGTACTAAAGTTCTATAAAATTAGAGTTAAGACACAGTACTTGTTGTATGCTGCTTTGCGCAGTGTGGCACGCTGATATATCAAGCTGCAGAGCTGTCTTTATTCGTAAATAGGTCCGCAAAAGCGGGCTTACTAGAAAAGAAAAATCATTCAAGGAAAGAGGGATACAAAATGGGTTACGTAAGTATTCTCGTTGGTTTCTTTCTGGTGCTATTTCTTATCTGTAAGAAATGGCCCGCAATCATCGTCGGTATAATTGCCACATGCGCAATTATACTTCTAAACTGGCTGAACTTCGGAGAGACGTTTACCAATGTGTACTTTACCGGATTTGCTACAATGGTTCAGTCGCTGTTCCCGCCGATCTTTGCCGGTAACCTGGTCGCCCAAGTGTACAACCGTACCGGTGCCGTGCGTTCCATAAGCGATACTATGGCGCACGCCCTCTTCAAAGAGAGCGCATCCAAAACCAGAACTTATATCTCCTGCATACTTGCGATAGTGATCCCCACCGGAATACTTGCTTACTGCGGCATGAACGGCCTGGTAACTCTGATCGCTTTCTATCCCATCGCTCTTGGCCTGATGGAGCGCGCCAACATTCCCAAGCGTTATGTCATGGGTATGCTTTCCTTTGGCGTCTATGCGTTTGCCATGACCGGTCCTGGCACTGCCCAGATTGTCAACGTTCTCGCCAATGAAGTCGCGGGACAGGGGCCCACTGCCGGTCTTGTAGGCGGCCTCGTGGGTATTGTAGCTGAACTTGTATTTGGCACTCTTGTCCTCACCCTGATGATTAAAAGAGACGTGGCAAAGGGTCTCAAGTTTGCGTATGGTCCGAAGGATATTCAGATAGCCGACGACAAAAAGCTACCAAATTTTGTCGTATCCCTGATCCCGCTGCTTTCCGTTGTGGTTTTCTTCAACGTTATCAAGCTCGACATCTTCTCCTCTTGCCTCGCCGCGTGGATTCTGTCCATACTTCTTCTCGGCAAGTACATGCCCAAAAAAGAGGGCAGCCTGCTCAAGGAGCTTTTCGACGTGTGTGCAGTTTCCGGCTCCAACGCCTTTGGGCCCTGCGGAATGGTCGGCTCCCTGTTTGGCTTCGTCAGTGTTGTTCAGACCCTGCCCGAGTTCCAGACCATCCTCAACTACATTTTCAGCCTGAACGTTGCTCCGTTCTTCGTCCTGATTCTCTCTATCAACATAGTTGGTGCCCTTACTGGCTCCTCTTCCTCTGCCATCCGCATCGGTATGCCTATGGCTATGCAGCACTGTGTTGACGCCGGTATGTCGCTGGCGTTCGTCCAGAGGCTTGGCGCTTTCTCTGCCTCCATACTGGACACTCTTCCTCACAGCTCTGCCATCATCATTAACCTGGGCATCGCCGATCAGGACATGAAGGAAGCATACGGGCCTATGGCCGTTACCACCATCCTAACCACTGCCGTTGGTACTGCCGCAGTTGCAATTGTAATGGCGCTCTTCCCAATGCTGCCATAACCAAATATAAACAAAAGGGCTGCCTGGAAAAGGCCGCCCTTTTTTGAAAAGCTTATGCAATCACAAATTTGTGCCGGTGTCATTGTTTGCAAAATGCCAAGCGAAGTTCGCAAAATTGGGCGCAATTCCCCCTTGACAAATCTTAAAATTGTAGTATATTTAACATATTGGTACTTCGATACTAATATATTAGAACTCAAGCTCTAAATCTCATAGCCCGGCGCGGGGTCGATGATGGTAGATACAACGCTCTTGGCCTCTTCCATGAGGTCTAAACTGCCGTCCTCTATCGCCCAGGTGACAATCACACCGCGCAGAGCAAAGGACAGTGATTCTGCTAAAGCGGTTGGGTCCGAGCTGTTCCTGATTTGCCCGGAGTTCTGCGCGGAGCGTATGACTGCCGTAAGCATTTTCTTGTGATAGATATTCTTTATGAAGTCTCTTTGGGAATGCTCCTTCAACCTGCCTATGAAATATTGCTGTGAAACGCTGGCGCCGTAGAAAACATCGCCTTCGCACATTATCTTGAAGATTTCCCAGATCTGCTTGCTGAATGTATCCTGTTCGACTATACGGTAGAAATTATCAGAGTACAGCTCCTCAAAGTTATTTCTCATATCGAAAAAGATATCCTGTTTTTTGGGGAAATAGTAGTGCAGCGCAGTTTTTGAAACGCCGGCTTTCTCACATATCATAGGGATGGTTGTCTGATCATAGCCGTGTTCCTTAAAAAGCTCAATTGCCGTCTCAATAATCCTTGCGCGGGTATTGTTTTTATTATTTCTCGTTGCTTTATTATCTGTCATTGCCGGGTCACCCTTTGATATTTACTATTGTAATGTAAATATAATAAAAAACGGCTAAAAAGTCAAAAAAATTTTGTTTGGAGGACAACATGAACAACGACACCAATTTTGATTGCCTGTTTACTCCGTTTTCCATTGGCAAAATGGAGATCAAGAACCGGCTTGTAATGTCGCCTATGGGCACGTATGCGGCCCTGATGGACGGGTCGGTTTCGGACACTTTGGCCACCTACTTTGAGGAGCGGGCTAAGGGCGGAGTAGGAGCCATTATCACCGCTTCCCAGTACCTTACCCCCAAGCTGGCCCAGGGTATATACGGCACATACTTTGACAGCAAGCGTATAATTCCGCATCTGTCCGGCATGACTGAGCGCATCCACTGCTACGGCGCCAAGGCCATCGCCCAGATATCGGCGGGAACCGGACGCAACGCGCACCCCAGCCAGTGCGGTGGAGTACCTTTTTCTGCTTCTGCTGTGCCCGCTGTTTTTAACCCCAACATACTTTGCCGTCCACTGACCATTGAAGAGATCAAAGACATAATGAAGTCATGGCAGCTGGCGGCAGAAATTGCTGCAAACGCCGGATATGATGCGATTGAGGTTCACGGCCACGTCGGATATATCATAGACCAGTTCCTTACCCCTCTTTGGAACCATCGTGAGGACGAGTACGGTGGAAGCGATGAAAACCGTGCACGCTTTGCAATAGAGATTCTGGAAGCTATCAAGCGTGGCGCTGGTGACGATATGCCTGTTATCTACCGCATTTCCATGGATCACCGTATACCCGGCGGCAGGACACTAGATGACAGCAAGCGGCTCATTAAAATACTCGGCGAACACGGCGTTGACGCATTTGACGTCGACTGCGGCTGCTATGAGCATCCTGACTTTGTCTACCCTACTTTCTACCGCGGCGACGCCTGTATGGAGTATGTGTGCGATACTGCCCGCGAGGCCACGGACAAGCCCATACTAAACTCCGGCAACCACACCCCCGAGACTGCCAAACGCCTCATCGAGTCCGGTCGTGCAGACTTCGCCATGATGGGCCGTCCCCTTATCGCCGACCCTGAACTGCCTAAGAAGCTGATGGAAAACCGTGAAGAGGATGTCCGTCCTTGCATCCGCTGCAATGAGGAATGCATAGGCCGTATCTGGGGGCGCTTTGCCAAGCTGTCCTGCGCCGTCAATCCCCAAGCCAATGAAGAGCATGCTTTCCGTATAGTTAAGAGCGAGGAACCCAAGAATGTAGTCGTCATCGGTGGCGGCCCCGGCGGTATGGAAGCCGCCCGCGTTGCTGCCATAAAGGGCCCCAATGTGACCCTTTACGAACGCGACGAGCTCGGCGGCACTCTCAACCTGCCTGCTCAAGCGCAGTTTAAGACCCGTCTGAAGGCTCTTATTGAGTACTACAAGACCCAGCTTAAAAAGCTCAATGTCAAGGTTGTCCATGAAGAAATCTCTATTGACGACCCTGTTCTTACCTCTGCGGACAAGATTGTTGCAGCTACCGGCTCCCATTCCATCCTTCCTCCCATCCCCGGCGTGCACGGAACTAATGTCATAGACATAAAGGATGCCCACCGCAATCCAACTGCCATCAAGGGCCAGAAAATCGCTATTTGCGGCGGTGGGCTTTCCGGCTCCGACTTTGCTCTTGAGATGGCCACTGAGTACGGCAAGGACTGCACTATTATTGAGATGAAGCCCGATGTCGCTATGGACATGGTGTTCATCAACCAGCACTCTCTTAAGATATACCTCAAAGAGGCCGGCGTTGTTACCCGCACAAATACCCGCGTTGCAGAGATAGTGGACAACGGTGTCAAAGTAATCAACGAGCAGGGTGAAACTGAACTCATCGAAGCCGATACTGTCGTGGCCGCCTTTGGCATGGCTCCCAATACCGAAAAAGTACAACAAAAAACTCATTTGCGTCGGCGACTGTGTCGAGGTAGGTAAGAGCGGCAAGGCTATCCGCAGCGGGTTCTATGCTGGCATGCAGATAGACTAAGGATTTAAAAAACCATTTTTAAAATATAAGGAGGTAAAATTATGGCGCTCATGAAAGGTTATGGCGTTATTGAGCCCACAGTAAGTTGGGGCTGGCTTGAGAAGGAAATTCCCGAGCCGGGTCCCTTTGAGGCACTTTGCTCTCCCGTCGCGGTGCTGCCCTGCACTTCCGACGTACACAGTGCTCATCACAGAAAGGCTTATCCAAACCGCATTCTCGGCCACGAGGGTGTCGGCCGTGTTGAGAAGGTCGGCTCTATGGTCACCGATATAAAGGTCGGCGACATAGTTGCGGTTCCCGCTGTCACTCCTGTATGGAGGGGCAAGGAAATCGCTGAAGGCCTGCATGAGCATGCCGGTGGATTTCTGGGAGGCCGTTACCTGTCTTCTCAGCTTGACGGAACCTTTGGTGAGTTCTTCATCGTACCTGACGCGGACATGAACTTGGCACCTGTTCCCTGTGAGGTTTCCATAGAGGCCGCTGCTCTGGTCGGCGATATGGTCACCACGGGCTTTTCCGGAGTCGAGGGCGCCGACGTCCAGTTCGGTGAGACTGTCGTTGTAGTTGGCATCGGCCCTGTGGGACTTATGAGTGTTGCCGGCACTGCCCTTCGTGGAGCTGGACGCCTAATAGCTGTAGGTCATAGACCTCTGACAATGGAGCTTGCCAAAAAGTATGGCGCCACTGATCTTGTCGACTACCAGGCTGGCGATATAGTAGAACAGATCATGGAGCTCACCGGAAATCAGAAGGTGGATAAAGTTATTCTCTGCGGTGGGACTGAGGACACTGTGAATGACGCTTACCGCATGGTGAAGTGCGGTGGCCGCATATCTAACGTTGCCGGATACGACTTCTCAAAGACGTATCACATCACTGTGGCTGATGCCGGTTGCCTTGTAAATCACGTTACCCTCACCGGCAGGCTGTGCGCCGGCGGCAGGTATCGCCTCGAAAAGCTCATGGCCCTTATCAAGGCTGGACGTCTGGACCCCACTCTCCTTATAACCCACACGCTGCACGGCTTCGAGAAAATAGAAGACGGTTTCCACATGATGGACGAGCTCAAGACGCCTGAGACCATCAAGCCCATAGTTATCATTTAAGCACTATTAATACTGTATAAAAGGAGGAGACCTATGTTTGATTATCACGGCAGAGTGGCAGTAATAACCGGCGGTTCCTCAGGGCTGGGAGTCTTGTGCGCAAATGCACTGGCTCAGCGCGGCTGCGACGTTGTGCTTATGGCCCGTCGTTTCCACATCCTTGAGGAAAACGCCAAGAATATCACAGATAAGTATGGTGTCAAGGCTATCCCCGTGCGTTGCGACGTCACCAAAGAAGAGATGGTCATTGCTGCCCGCGAGGTCGTAGAAAAGGAATTTGGCCGCTGCGACATACTAATCAACTGTGCTGGCGAGGGCCACAACGACTGGGCCATCGACCTGGCCCTCGAAAAGTGGCAGGCCACTATAGACGTCTGTGTAACCGGATTGTTCCTCATGTGTAGGGAGTTCGGCAAGCTCATGCGAGCTAAAAACTACGGTCGCATAGTAAACGTTGCCTCTATGCTGGGTATGGTGGCTCTGGACAGTACTTTTGGCCGTGGTATCTCGGAGTACTCGGCTTCCAAAGGTGCAGTTATCAACTTTACCAGACAGCTGGCCAACGAGTGGGCTCAGTATGGCATCACCGTTAATACTCTGAGCCCCGGATTTTTCGCTTCCGAGCAGTCTCCTGTTGGACAGGGCTGGTTTGCTGACTTCATCAAGACCTGGTGTCCTATGAAGCGCAACGGTAATGATCATGAGCTCGACGCAGCTATCATTTTTATGACTTGTGAAGAGAACTCCTACATGACTGGTAACAACGTCGTTATCGACGGAGGCTGGACCTGCACCTGAATTATTTCAGACATCACATACTGCTATTATCGTGCATTGCTGTTAACGCTTTGCACGATAATTTTTTCTTTTGCAATTATTATGGCAACGGCCATTTGGGGGCTAGGTAGATAAGTATTCCGACCTACGAAAGGCATACAGCGGCTACAAGCTCAGCCCGACGAACCGTCTCAAGGGCGTGCGCGAGGATCTCGAGAACGCAGGCACACCCACAAGTGAGAACTCATCGATTTTGGCAACCCCACGCTGTACGCGTGGCGTAGTGTCAGAATGTCTGCTAAGCCGGTCGCCGAGTCCCAACGTCAAGCCAGCGACTATCTCGCGCCTGGCTGCATCGATGTAATACACGATTTCGGGCAGCGCACACCTGACAACATAGGCGGCATGACCTTCTACAACTATACCTTATCCCGGCAAACAATACCCAGCTCACCACCGTGGACATTTACGTCCGTGATATTCGTTTACATACTGCCTATCTCCGACTGAACATGATACGCCATCAAACCTTATGGAACGCAAGTCTACAGCCTTAGTAAATAGCAGAAACCAGCCCAGTCTTGCCAGCGTGAGCTTGATACTTGTACATCTGCCTGCCTATCCACACCAGAACTACACGGGTCATCGCCTTACCCGGAGCTTCAGCGACGCAAAC
>ENA-ORNG01001525-ORNG01001525.1-human-gut-metagenome-genome-assembly--contig:-NODE-1525-length-16348-cov-3.574234_pt1 | contig 16348 bp, 20 predicted proteins | sample MGYA00242113_ERZ509018 | MGnify/ENA primary metagenome ERZ509018 (study PRJEB26280, sample SAMEA2338711) | human gut metagenome | biome: human gut; feature: human-associated habitat; material: faeces... | reverse complement strand
ATCATGGGCAGACGGTTGGGATCCTCTTTCCACTCCTGAAGGCGATTTATCGCAAATCGTTTCATTTCCGCCCTCCTACCTGACTGTATTGATAGTTTCAGTATATCATCACTTCCCAAATAGTCAACCGAAAAAGCGGATAAATTGTCAGAAAGTCCGACTTATTTATGTTCTAAATTGTCCGAAGGATATCACGGGTATAAATCGATCCGACTTTCACATCAGGCTCAAATCCCGGCCACGGCCGTCGGCACATGGATTTTTCTGATAAGGCTGCAAAAGTCCTCGCCAAGCTCCAAGCCCGGCGGGGACTCTTGCCGTCCCCGGGTGCTTACTTCCGGGGGCCACCCGTATATTCTGGATAGCGCAATTTCACAGACTCATAAAAGTAAGGGGCAAATTCACAGCAGAACAGGTTGTCTGGCGTAAAGGCATCCGAAATCCGGCCTCCTTGCGCATCCTCCTCTGTCTCATAGCACCATCCATTCCAAAGGTTAATTTCTCTTCATTTTTCGGTATTAAGTGGCAAAAACCGCTTGATATTGGTGCAATTCAAGGGAGTTGCACATGTGAAAGTCAAAAAAGTGTGAAACGGGGAAAAGTTGCACACCAACTTGCACACCTTGGCGGCGGAAGGGCAAAAAGAGAGGGAACAGGTCTCCCCATTCCCTCTCAAAAAGTGCTTATTTATACGGTTTTGATTAGCCGAAGTAGCGCTTCAGCAGGCCCTCGAAAGCCTTGCCGTGGCGGGCCTCGTCGCGAGCCATCTCGTGCACGGTGTCGTGGATGGCGTCCAGGTTGTGCTCCTTGGCCATCTTGGCCAGCTCAAACTTGCCCATGGTGGCGCCGTTCTCACAGTCCACACGCATCTCCAGGTAGCCAAACGGCTGCGCCGTTCGGCGCCGGACAGCGTGCAACAGCACGAATTGGGCTTCCTTCGGTGTTTTTGGTCATTTCCCCTCTTGCCACAATTGGATATTTTTCATTTGTGATGATTCCGTTTATTGCCACAAAAATCCACAACACAGGAGGATTTGACATGGCAAAGCAGAATGACGCAGGGGTCTACAAATTGAAAAATGGGAATTGGGGCTATCGTTATGTTGTGATGGTAAACGGCGTCCGCAAGGAGGCCAGGAAAACCAAAGATGAATTTGGTACGCCCTTCAAAACAAAACGGGAAGCAATGAAGGCGCGGCAAGCTGCCATTGACCGGGAACAGAACTCCCGCAAGCCCAAACCCACGGTACGGAAAACCATTCAGGAGGTCTATCAGGAATATTGTGCCACTGGCCGTAGTGATCGAGCCTACAACACCATCCGCAAGCAGGACAGCTTGTGGAAGAACCACCTTTCCGCTCGGTTCGGCAGCCACTTCGTGGATGAAGTCAGCGCGGCGGAGGTGGTGGACTATCTGACGGAGCTGTATTGCGGGCGGGGCCTCTCCTATCGCTACGTGGAGAGCTTTCTAAAGCAGTTCTATTTGCTCTTTGGTCAGGCGTATTCCCGGAACTACCTGGATGTAGATTCCTACAACAAGCTCTGTATCAACAAGGATACCAAAATCCACATGCCCAAACTGAAAACGGACGATGATCTGGATATTGTGGCGTTCAGCAAGGAAGAGCTTGCCGTGTTGGATGATTACTTCCACGGAACCAATGCGGAAACGGCGTACTTGCTGGGGCGGTATTGCGGGCTGCGTATCAACGAGTGCTACGGCCTAAAATGGTCAAATGTCGATGTAGTCAACGGAACGATCTTGATTGATCGGCAAATGCAATACCAGAACAGTCTTATCAAGTTGGTGCCGTTGAAAACCCGCAACGCCAAGCGCACCATCTACATGTGCAATAAATTGAAAGTGTATTTTCAAGAGCTGGCCGAGCGGCGGAAACAGGATATGCTCCAATACGCCGCCCTGAGAGAACAGAACCAGCGTATCATAGAGGACTTGGGCGGCAAGAAGATCTCTTCCACGGAGCTTGTGAACTGTCTGCCCGACGGAAAAATCCAGACGGTGAACTCCATGAAATACCCTTCACGGGAACTCAAAAGTAAATATCACATCATGTTCAAATATCACTACTTGCGGCATACTTATGGAACTATGATGGCGGAAATGAATACCCCCACCCATCTTCTTTGTAATCAGATGGGCCATGGAAATATCCAGGTGACGCAGCGATATTATATTGCTCTTTCCAGAATAGGTATTGATATTCTACGAGATAATCTAAATCGACTATAATTAACAACTTTTAAAAAGAATCAGCCAGAAAGAACAAGTCTATGGCTGATTCTTTTACTTTTTCAGATTATATCCTATATTTCCTCTATCAAAGCATATTGGGCACTCAAAAGGTTAGGTACATCTTTTCTCTTGGAAAGGCTGAATTCACGGATTGCGGCTGAGAGTGCGTCTCCGAAGGGATGATCCGATACTGCGACATTACATTTTTGGCAAGCCTCCAAAAAGTATTTATTTTTTAATACTTTATCACCAATATTTTTTGAAATAAACACATTTTCCGAATAACTAAAAATGATGTAATTTATCGCAGACAACTGTTCTTGTAGAGGTAATTTTTTAAGTTGCTTGTAAAATTTTCGGTACCGCTTCTCCCTACTATCAACAATCATCATTACTATACTCGTTTTTTCAAGTGGAAATACCGCTATATGAATGTCTTTCGTATGGTAATCAGGAGACATATTATAGATATCGTTAATTACGTTATCTTCAAAGTCACTCACCATTACTATTGGGCCCTGAAATGCAAATGGAACCACATAATCAAGCTGTTGATAATAGCATAAATAATACCAATCATCGTGATTACCTGCTCCTGCAATTTTTGCCCGCTTGAATTCTGACTCATATTCGACTAAATCCAAATCGATAATCTCAATGTGGTGCATTGCATAATCGTATGCATGAAACTGCTCCGCCATAATTGAATAAAGAGCGCGCTCTTCAAATCGTTTGCTTATCATTAACAAATAATTTTTCATCACTATCTGGGCCAGCATTTTACCTGTCGGAATTTTAGCGTAGGCTCCTGGATTTTCGTAATCTTGAAAAAGTGTTCCGTCGCATTCTCTACATATTAAGTGGAATGTTCCTGCATCATTTACGCCATTATCTTCGCCCAAAACAGGAAATTCGGCTTGAATCCCAGACATATATACTTTTCCTTCTGTTGCAACTCTCTTTAAACAAAATTTGGGAACAGAGTGTGAATTACAAAAGCTACTACACTCTTTCTTACAAATGTAACATGTTTGATGCTTTGCCCGTTGGCGTGACTTAGCATATATTCGGCTCATTTTTTTATTTACAGAAATTTTATTATCCAAGTATCGCTGCCGGTCATATTCGTCATCAAACCCTAACCGAAGCATTTCAATATTTTCCTCATACATTAAGTAAAATCCTTCCTTAGTTATCATAAAGGGATTTAATATTACAGACAAAATCTTTTATCATGCTAATTGTTTCGTTTGGAGCAATAATTTTTGCTCGCTTCCCAAATCCACACACCCATGCAAAAAACTGGTCACTAATTTCCACATCGGCGGTCACAACAAAATGCTCGTTGCCATCGGGTCTATAAAACACATCTTTGCCTGTCCCAAATCGCTCAATGGCCGTATCGAGCAAGTAGTTGCGAAAACGGATACTGACACGCTTCCGCTCGCCGCCAAACATAGAGAACACGCGGCGGGTATAACTTTCGATGTCGATTTTGGAAAACTCTTTTGCTCCCTCTCGCGATTCATTAAGAAGTTTTACTTCCTTCATTCGATCAACACGATATGTAGCGATTTGTGGTGCCTTTCTATTACCAGCAGGCCCATAACCCAGCAGATAATAATTCCCATCGTTTATTAGCAACTTGTAGGGGCTTACTTTGTAAATAGCCCCTTTGCGGCGCTCCACCTGTGTTATTCCGTCTTGAAGTGTATATTTCAAATATTTGAAGCTGATTTTCTGCGGGGTATGGGGCTTGCCGTCTTGCCTGGTAGCCATGGCCTGATTGATTTTTGAGATGATTGTCATGGTTCCCTTTTGGGTTGTTTTCACCCGGTCACATAAGAACACTTCCCGTTGAAGCTGCTCGGCCTGATAGGTGCTGCAAAACTCGCCCAGCGTGTCCACCAAATCTTTCGCTTGCCGGGCGGATATGAACTTTGCCGCATGGACGCACTCGGCCAGCAGCCGCAAATCGTCGAACTCAAATTGACGGGACAGCAGCCGGTATTTCCCGCCCTGTCCGCCTTCTATATCCATCCCAAACACATCCCGCAGGGCGGCAATATCCCGATAGATGGCGCGGCGCTCCGCTTCAATGCCGCACTCGTTTTTCAGATAGTCCACCACATCCCCGGCGGTAACAGCGTGGTTCTCGTCGGAGTTCTCCAAAAAGTATTTGGCAACATAGAGCGTTTTCACCTTTTGGTTTTCTGACTTTGCCATGTGCGCCGCCTCGCTTTCCCGTTCTTATGTCCAGTGTATCACAAAATCAGGAAAAAGGCAGCAGCAAAGAGTATTGGGGCCGCTCGTGTCGAGCGGCCCCAGGCTGTCAAATAAGCTGTGCGTGGTTCTGTATTGCTGTTTCGATCCGTTGTGGCTCAATACCGATATACCGCTGTGTAACGGCGGTGGAGCTGTGCTGCAATAGCCGCTGCACCAGAGCTATGTCATAGCCGTTGGCCTTGTATATCTCCGTGGCATACCACTTGCGGAAGCTGTGAGTGCTGATCCCCTTATAGCCCAGGTAGTCGCACACGATATGGAGTTGCTTTTGTATGGCCCTCTCAGTGATGGGGAATATCAGGGCGTTTCGGTCTATGCAATTCCGCAAGCAATAATTCTCTATGTATTGCTGAATGACCAGCGGAACCGTGAACACGCGGCGCTTGCCTGTTTTCTGCTCGGTGATTTCCAGACGGTATCTGTCCCCGTCCCGGACAATATCGCAGAGCCGCAGCTTCAATATGTCGCTGACGCGCAAGCCCAAATTCCCTTCCAGCACAAGGGCGGTGGCTATACGCTCATTGGGGCGGCAACCGCTGAACCCCTCGCGCATGGTCTGGATTATCTCTTTATATTGCTCGGTGGTGAGCGCCTTGGTTTTCTTGTTCATGGTGGCCTCCATCGTCAAAAGTTCGTTATTTCAAGCAGGAAAGTTCGCATATTATGGGCGGCGGCGGGAAAGTGCCGTGATTGCTCGGTTTTGGTGTTCGTATAACCTGCATTATACGAACTTTGGGGAATTGGGTGGGGATTGCTCCCCACCCTTCCCTGTCACCCCGCAAGCACCATCGGCGCGCTGCAATCTAAACAGGCTATGTGTACTTCCTTTGTCGCTCGGACGGAATTGCCACAACAAGGGCAGATATATTTCCGTGTGCTGGACATGCGCGGCGGCGGCGTGGTGCCCTCTGCTCCGCTGTGTGTTCCTGTCCCGGTGATATGGAACCCGGCGAACTCGTTGCGGCTTATGAGAATGTCGGTCAAGCCGTTCTCCAATACGAAGTCCAGCAGCGCCTCGCCGGGGGCCGTGTGTGACCATCCGTATTTGTCGCTGTGGGTGACGGTCAGGCCGTGGGCCTCCGCCGCCGCTTTGAACTTCCGGTTGTGGTAGGTGTTGCCCCGGCTGCAATCCTGCACGCCGTTCTCGAAGTTGTAGTAGTGAACCATTTCGTGAAGCAGGGTCGCGGCTACGTCCTCGATAGGCCGGGCCAGTGTCCCGGCTCCTATGTTGATTTCGTGGGTGCCGCCCAGCTTGGAAACCCAGGTATCTTCCCGTAGGGAGAAGTGGCCGTAGGCGCGGGGCGTGGACTGGATGGTGATGGTGGGCCTTGAAAGTGCATTTTCAAAAAATTCAGCGTTCAGCAGGTCGAACACTTTGTTGAGATACCCGGCCACGCGGTTATAGCTTGTCAGTTCCTTCATGTCTTTATCTCTCCTGTTCTTGATTTTGGGGGGAGGGCAAGCTATAATGTTCTTGCCCTCTCCGTTTTGGTTTGGGTGGGAGTCCTTTGCCTGTAAGCTTTGGTCGGCAGTCAGGCAAGGGGCTTTTCTTTATGCGCTGATGGTGAAACGGCGGCTCTGGCTCTGCTTGGTGAAGGCTTTGTAGAGGTCGCCGTACACCTTCTTGAAAGCGGTGGTGTCGAAGCGGTTGGAGAGAACGGAAGTCCAGCGGACGATGTACTTTCCAGCGACCAGCTCTTCGGTGTCGCGCTCCATCATTTCGGCCTTGATGCTGTCCCGGATAGCTTCGGCCTCTACCTTGGCTTCTTCCATAATGGCCTCCCATTCATTCAAGGCCTCGATCTTGGCTACCAGTTCGTTCTTGCTCATAGTTCATTCTCCTTTGTTTTTATTGGGTCATTCCCCTTAACTGATTACATATTACACCTTTTCTAAGTGTAACTCAATTCGCAAAATACACAGGATTTACACCTAATTTATGTGTAATTTTAACACTTGAAAACAGTGTAATTCTGTGTTAGAATAAGGACAATGGAAGAGGAGCGCAATTTTTGACGCGCCCCGGAATGGAGGCCAAACATGCCGATCAGATACAAGGTTGATGTAATTGCAGCCCTGAAAGAAGCGGGGTACAATACTACCAGGATTCGGAAAGATAAGATCATGGGGGAGGCCATGCTGCAAAAAATCCGCAGCGGTCAAATGGTGTCGTGGGCCACGCTTGAAACCATTTGCGACCTTCTGGGGTGTCAACCCGGCGATTTACTGGAATACATCAAAGAGGCCCCAGAGGATAGGTAAATTGTGGGAGCTACGAAAGACTACTGATGTTGATTACAGTAGTACGAAAATCCAGCGCAGCGCGAAAAAACAGGAAGCGCGTCGTGACCTTCGCCACGACGCGACAGTTTTAAGGGAGGTTGCATCATGTTTGGAGACACAGATCTGCCCCTTGCCCTCATTATGGAAGAGATTTTAGGCTGGGAGAAGAAGCCCGATCAAAAGGATGAAGAAGAGGAAGAAAACCAGCAAAAAGACACAACTTCCAAGAAGTTTTGACATAAAAAGGAAAGATAATGTGTAGTTTTAATAACTATTTAAAAAATTAGGCCCACAAAAGAGGGATAGGAAATGGGAAATGACATATATTCAGGATTAAAATTAACACCAAATGTTTTCAAGCAAATTCTCTTAATTCTTTTTGACGGAAAACAGTTTGAACGACAAGAAGCAATTCAACAAGTAAAGGCATATTTTAGTGAACATGGCGGATATTTAGAGAACAAAAGCTATATTCAGACTTTTAAGGCAGCAGCAAAGGGGCTGAAACCAAATGGAATGATAAATATAGGTTATGGGATGTGGCGTATCAATTATAAGGAACAAACAGTTGAAATTGTTCCAACGCAACAAAGTGTAGCACCTACCTATACTGCTGACAAAGAAATAGGTGTTGGCGACAGTGCTGTTTATGTTTACTACTATTCAGCATATTGTGAACTTGCCAAATTAAAAAACATAAACATCTGGGAATGCAAAATTGGTAGGACTGACCGAGATCCGCTTGAGCGCATCTTTTCTCAAGCGGGAACTTGTTACCCAGAAGTACCACATTTAGCTCTAATTATTCGCTGCCCCAATTCAGCGCAATTAGAGTCAGCATTACACGAAATATTGCGTTTTAAAAACCGCTGGTTGAAAGATGCACCAGGCGATGAATGGTTTTTGACTTCACCTAAAGAGGTAGAGAACATCTACACAAGTATTCTGGCTGAGAGCCCCAATTTATAAAAAAGAGAAGTCGGAGAGAAGTTTCAATAACTTCCTCCGACTTTTTGCATTTATTTGAAATAATGCTTGATCGTCTTATCCAGCTTCTCTTGGAACGCCTAGGAAAGCTCCTGTTCGGCCTTGGCGGTGATCTCCTTGGTGCTGCTGTCAATCACGCTTTTTGCCACAGCGTCCACCAGATCGCGCCGCTGCATGAGAAAATCATAGAAGCGCTGGCGGCGGCTCTGTTCGTCCTGCCATTCCGCCTTTGCCTGCTTGTAATTTTCATAAGCATTTGGAGCGGAACCGCTCTGCGCCGCAAGCGCAGCCTCTATCCAGGTGATACGATTTGCGCTGTCATGACGCTCGAAGTCCTGCAAAATCTAAAGTAATTCTTGAAACATGGCTGTTTCCTCCTTCTGATAATTTTGAATATACACTTTCAAGTGTGGAAGCGGTAGATGTACCATACCCCGTGGGGAATATACTTTTCTTTTATCCCCCTCGGGGTGTGGTACATCGGCGGCAGTTTCACTTGAAATTCTTTCGGTAAATGAACTTGCGTTCCGGCGTCCGGCGTTTGGTGTCTACAATCAGCTTGTCCCGGAGCAAGTTGGAAATGGCATTGTGGCCGTAGCCCAGCGCCTTCAAATCATCCCTGGTAAAATCCCCGTCCGGCAAGGTCTTTCTGGCGCGAGCGGCTACCTTGTTTTTGCCCTTCTCCTTGTTTCTGGCGGCGTTGGTTTCGTGGTTGTATTTTGCCATCTCGTCGGGGTCTTTCAAATCCCGGCTGTCCACCAACTCAACATCTGTATTGTAGTCAATCACAAACTTGTAGTCGGCGGCGGGTATTGCCCCGGACAATGGAAATAGAGCGGAACCGCTCACAAGGTAATCCCCCACCCATTCTGTTATTGCTTTTCGGTCTGCTGCTGCAAGGGTAAGCCGCTTTCCGTCCTGGTAGTACAATGCAGGGAAAATCTGTTTCTTTACCTTGTTGTAGGGAAGGCAACCATTTCGGTAACGGTCAAGAATTTCAATCAGCTATTTTTGCCAGCACTCCCAGGTCATTGACTGCCCTTCAAAGATCGCTTTGTCCTCCTGATAGTCCACAGAATAGCACCATGTATGTTGCGCGGCGGCATCCAGCTTCATTCCCACGCCAAAGGTCACGAGCTTGGCTAAACCATTCGGCCAGCGCAAGCGGGACAGCAGATCGTCAGCGGTTTTGTTATCCTCTTCCTTCCAGCATAGAAGAGTCAGCGCCGTATTATCCAGTTCATCCACTTCCACCAGCTCATACTTTGCCGTTAAAACCTCATACCCGAGCTTGGTACGCTGTCCGCTGGTCAGCCATAACACATTGTCCGCCGCTTGCCCTAGAAACTTCACTCGTTTTTTGATCTTGTTGTAGCGGTCAGGATAGGCCCGCTTGAAAAAATCCTCTCGTTTCGAGCGGCTACTATTCCAGACAATCCAATGCGCCGTCCTTTGCTTGCCGTCCTCTTCCGTCGTGACATTCTCCCAGGCAATGGGCAGGCCGCGGAAGGTCGGTTCAGCGGCAGTGGTTTCTTCCAGCGCGGTAATCCGCTCTTCTTCTGCAACCAAATACCATGCTTTGGCTTCATTTTCTTTTTCAATCTACTTTTTGGTGGGCTTAGTCAGATCATATTCTTCTATTATCCAATCTCCTGGCGACTGATAATGAGGAAACATGGGGTATTCGATAGCGGCTGCCTCATTCCATGCTTGAATAAACCAATAAAACTGAAAGCCCTCTTCCATAAAATACGGCAAGTATCGACTGTCAATAGAATATTCTTTAATAACAGTTTTATAGTATTCTTCCAAATCATTATCTGACCATTCATCGACCCGTGGCGAAACCATTCCGCGCGCAAATTTAATGAAATATTTTACAAAAAGTTTCGTATGACAGGCCCAATAAAGCCTATCTTCTGGTCGCTGAGCAGAATTTAATAAATATGGATTTCTACTTTGAAAAAATTCATATGTTTCAGCTGCATCTACTATTTCTTGTGGATTATCTATATAATTCAACCATTGATGGTTTAGGTTATATTTCTCCATACATTGTTGGAGCTTTTGCAAAGTTTCTTCGCTATCCCCTGCTGGCGACAGGTTCTATTTTTCCATCTTGTGTGCTTCCTCCTTTTATAGATTTAAGCAAACAGTAGGAAGCGTGTTGCCAGCACTTGGCGCTGCTGCCCGGAAGCATAGAACGGAAGCGCTCTACAAGATGGAAGGCCGCTGCGCCTTCATCCTACTGCTTGTTTAAGCCTACAAATGGAATAACAAATTTCAGACCTCAATTTCCTTTTTCTGTAATTATTATAACATAAAAATTTTTTTAGGGCAAAGAAACAGAATAACGATCTCTTTTCCCTTATTCTGCAACAAAGTTATTGTTTCCCTTTGAAAAGTTGATAATTTACCTTTTGAAGTTGCTATCACTTCTCAAAAGTTCTTTCGGAGTTGTCAGTTTTGGCCAGAAGTTGAGCTTTTGCGGAAGAAGATTGCTTTTTGAAAGTGTAGTTTCAACTTGGAGCGGAAGCCTGATTGCGAGCGGGCGAAAGAATTACCCTCGCAAGAAGGTAATCGGGTAGGTGCGGGATACCCCATGTGGAGCGGGTGAAGGCTGCGACCACACCAGGGCGGGGGATGGTTTCGGGATAGCACATTTGTAATTTGCGGCAACGGCTTTTCTTGGCATTTTTCCCGACCGCTGAAAAAAGACGGGGAATACGGACGAAAACGGAAGATACGAAAATAGCAACAGGGACAGCTTCAGCTGTCCCTGTTTTTACTCTTCTACTTTTACAATCTCCAAAGCTTCATCCAGCAAAAGATTGATAAGCTCATTACGCGACCTGTTTGTCTTGGCCGAGAGGTCATCTAATCGCTCAATCATTTCTTCTTTCATGCGAACAGATACAACTTTATAGCCATCATCGCCTCTGCGGGCGGATTTCTTTTTGATTTTGATTTCTTTTTCCATGCTGCCACCTCATTTGTAGTTTTAGTTTATCTTGACAGCATTAGTTTTTATATACTATAATAATATAGTTAAAATTAGACTATAAAAATATAGTCTCAAAGGAAGGAGAACAAAATGAAAAAACTACTGGCACTCATGCTATCAGTGGCCCTATCCCTCTCACTGGTAGCCTGCGATGGCGGGGGCGGAGTCGACGATCCTACGGCGGTATCAACAGAAAGTTCTTATGAGGATATTGCGTCTTGCGCTGAATATGCTGTCGAGCAATTGAAAAGCGTTCTCAAGAATCCAAGCAGTTTAGTTGTGAATAATCTATACGCAGTTGAAGCAGATGATTATTATATCTTTGACATTGACTATTCCGCCGAAAATGGATTCGGTGGAACGAATCGAGACGACTTATTTATCGCAGTAAATAGCATTGAAAACGGTTTTGCTGTTACTACATACGGCACAGGATCATTTTCGGAAGCCGAAAATCAGATATATTCATCCCAGGATTTCGAAAAATTCAATAAGGTTTCCGGATATTATATACTTGATCCAGAAACCTATCAGGTAATGGGAATAGATGAAAGCGGTATTGATTCAACCATCGATCAAAGGGTCGAGCTTGTAGGAAAGATGCGGGGCGAAAAAAGTGAAAGTACCGGCTACGGCGGCGCATGGGATTTTGAAGTGAACGGTAGTTCCATCTTGCAAGTGGTCTATTTCACCGAGGGAACGGATCTGAGTTGGTATGAGCAGTTCACGGGTCTTCCTTATGAAATCACGATTTCCGCCATCAAGGACGAGGATGGAAATTATCGGGAAGCAGAAATCGTAGAGGACACAGTCCGCGACGCAACGATTGAAGAGAGATTACAGCGGTTTGATTATTATGACAGGACAATCCTCCAGAACACTATTTCAGAATCCGGGTTAGAGGTTATGAGTGGCGATGCCATAAAAGCACTGCTGACGGATGCGACATTTTCCATGCGGAATAATTACGGCGGAGACGGGGACGGAACCCACACCATAACATTTCATGGGAACGGTACGGTGGACGCCAGCTATACATACGAAGGAGCGGAATACTCCATGTATGAGGCGTGGCGAATGGAAGGCGATAGTGTTGTCTGCACCCATAGCTATACCAATAACGGGGAACAGAAAATGGCAGACTATTACTTTACTCCCTATCAATATGATGAAACGAGATATTTGCTGCTTGACCAGAATGGCGATTATTCTATGATACTTACTCTACAATAAAATGCAGAGAGGACGGTACACCAGCAGTACCGTCCTCTCTCTTTCTGTATTCCATTTTACTCTCCAACCACCATCTTTTTTTCCTGCTCATTCTTCTCTTCCTGCTTCCTCTGGAAGGCCACAAGATCAACCACCTTGGAGGCATTGGGACTAAAATCGGGCTGCTCCTTGTACTTGGGGAACTGGGTTTCAAACCAGTCCCGCACGAACTTGTAGGGGCTGGGCTGCTCCAGGGAACAGGTCTTGACCACCTCAAACTGGGCCAGTAGCTCGTCGGCGTTCTGGAACACGCTCATGTACTTCTCCATGTTGGCGTAGGTCAAGTTCTTGGTGGGGCGGGCCTTCTTAGGGGCGCGGCGGGTCTTGCGGATGATGGTCAGGCCAGGGAAGTCGGCGCGAATCTGCTGCAACAGCTTGTATTCCTGGGAAGTGGGGTTGCTGGCGGCGTCCTCAAACGCCTTGGTCATGGTCAGGGTGTTGTTCACAAAGTCGATCTTGTAAGTGTTCTTCATGGTAATTTCCTCCTTGATAGTTCTGAATTGTTGGTTGTCTTAAAAGTCCAGGTAGAGGTCAGGGGTATCGCCTTCGAAGAGGGGGTGATCGGGGTGGGAACCTCGTAGACTGTTGTACTGGTAGGTGAACTCCGCTTCCAGCGCTTCATCGGTCAGGCCAGTCAAACGCTCTCTTTCTTTGTGGAACTCTCCATCGGTGGTGCAGAAGAGCAACAAATAGCCAATCATGCGAGTACGGGTAAATTCCATAGTATCAAACTCCCTTCGTTTTGAAATGTGTACTTCAATATTAGAAATTGGAAACGGCTTTGAAGTTGTCGTCATCCCCGGCGGCAGGCTCCACCGCCTCACCGTTGTCAGCAAAGAACTCCTTGTACTCGTCGTACTTGGGGAACTTGGCAAGGAACCAGGCCAGCACCGCACGATAGGGATTCTGCTGGATGGCGGCAGTCTCCTTCTGATCGTTGAACTCCTTGATAAGCGCCTTGCCGTTGGGCTGCATGTTCAGGAAGCGCTCCATGTTGACGTAGGTCAGATTCTTGTAAGTGCGCTTGCTGGTGTTCTTCTTGATGGTCTTGGTCACCATCTGGGCGGTGGGGAAGTCCTGGCGGTAAGCTCTCCACTCTCTGTATTCGGGAGTACCGAAGATACGGGCCTGCTTCTCGAAAGCCTTGGTGACCTGGGCGTGGGTGTCGTCGATGTAGATGATAGCGTTCTTTTTCATGGTGATAATCTCCTTATTTCATTTATTTTATTTTGAGAGGTTTTGTTTTTCTCTTGTTCTCTGTCCCTCTTTGTGCTTTAAGTATAGCATGGGCAAAGAGAAAACCTGTACTTTAACGATGACATGTGATATAATCAAACTATGAAAAAAGCCGCCCCAAGGGCTGCTAAAATGGAGAGAAACCCGGCAATTTTGATTCCCTTTGGCTTCTATCCGATGAAAAGTAGCTGCTTTTCCTTCTGATGGGGCCAAAACTTCATAAAAGTTGATGGTTTTTCTCAAAAACTTGTTATTAAGCGGTGAAAACCGCTTGATATAGGGCAAAAAACGGAATATCCACATGTGGAAGGTTTTCCGTCGTGGAAAAGGTAGAGATGCCACAAAAACATCCACAATGAACCGGCGCAGGCGCAAAAAGAGAGGGAACCGGTTTCCCGATTCCCTCTCGAAAAGTGCTTGATTGTTGCTATTTATCCGGTTTGGATTAGCCGAAGTAACGCTTCAGCAGGCCCTCGAAAGCCTTGCCGTGGCGGGCCTCGTCCCGGGCCATCTCGTGCACGGTGTCATGGATGGCGTCCAGGCCGTTCTTCTTGGCGCAGGCGGCCAGCTCGAACTTGCCGTTGGTGGCGCCGTACTCACAGTCCACACGCCAAGCCAGGTTGGCCTTAGTGTCAGCCTTCATGTTGGCCTCCAGGTCCTCGCCCAGCAGCTCAGCAAACTTGGCGGCGTGCTCGGCCTCCTCATAGGCGGCCTTCTCCCAGTACAGGCCGATCTCGGGATAGCCCTCCCGGTGGGCCACGCGAGCCATGCACAGGTACATGCCCACCTCGGAGCACTCGCCGTTGAAGTTGGCCATGAGCTGGTCAAAGATGTACTTCTTGTCCTCAGCGCTGATATCGGGGTTGTTCTTCACAGTCTTGGCATAGATGCCGAACTCATGCTCAGCAGCCAGCTTCATCTCGCCCACCTGCTCCACGAACTTGTCCTTAGGAGCCTTGCAGATGGGGCAGAAGTCGGGCGCGGTCTCGCCCTCGTACACATAACCGCAAACGGAACAGACAAACTTTTTCATGACAATTTTTCCTCCTGTTTTATTTTGGCAATTTTCACACGTGCCGTAGAAGATGAGCTCATGGCGCTGGACCAAGAACCCATATTGCGCGCTGACGGTCTGATCCAGATCGCCGTCATCCAGCATGGGATGGGGCAGATCCATCACAGCGCCGCAGCAGGTGCAAATAAGGTGACTGTGGGGGGCAATGCACCCGTCGAACCGCTCCTGTCCCTTGACGACGCCGATGCTCTGGATCAGGCCCTGCTGTTGGAACAGGACTAGGTTGCGATAGACCGTCCCCAGGCTCAGGTCGGGGTGGGTGGGTTTCAGAGTTTGATAGACCCACTCGGCGGAGGGGTGGCAGTCGGTGCTCTGGATCGCGTTCAAAATGGCCTCCCGTTTTCTGCTGTATCTTGTGGCGCGTTCCATAGGGCCCTCCAAATAGTAATAATTCTTATTACGAAAGAATCATACCACAGAAACAGCTGCTTGTAAAGGGGAAAATCAAAAAATCCGAAAATTTTTGTGTTCAGGGCCGGGAGCTATCTTCCTTTGTATGACGGAATTTTTTCAGGATGGACTCCTCCCAGCGGTCGCCGTATTTCATCCCCAGCAGGAAGACGGCCACACCGATGATCCCCAGCAGGACCATAGCCCAAAGAGGGAGAGTCAGGGTGGCACCGCCCAAGGCGCTGGCTACCAGCAGGCCCCAGGGACGAGTGAGCACAACGATCACCAGAAAACGGGGGGTGGAGATGGCGGTGAGCCCGGCCAGAATGCACAGCAGGTCATCGGGAAAGAAGGGCAGGAGAAAGGCCAGGATGAGGAAAGTGTCTGTTTTGGCCCGGACGATGGAGAGGTACTTGTCGGAAATGGCCCGGCTCACCAGGCGGTCCGCAAAAGATTGGCCCAGCGCGCGTGCCAGGAGAAAGACCAGCAGGGAGGCGGAGAGGACCGCGGCGATGGTAAGAAAAAAGGAGGGCCAGGTGCCGAAGAGCATCCCGCCGGCGGCGGCGCTGAGGTTGCTGGGGATGGGGGCCAGCACCACAGACAGGAACTGGAGCAGGAAAAAACAGAGGTGGGAGTAGGGAGCGAACTGAGAGATATAGTCCTGAAGGGCCTGCTGGGAGGAGAGGGCGGCGAAGAAGCCGCTGCGCCACAGAAAGACGCCGCCCAGGGCGCACAGGAGCAGGACCAGGACCGCGCTGGTGATTTTCAGGAGATGTTTCATGAGGGACCTCGATCTTCTCTTTAGATTCGCGGGACAGTGGAGGCCGGCGGCGCGCCAGCCTGCATAGTCCCTATGGTATCACAGAATTGTGGCGGATGTGATAAGTTTTTCTTAAATTCTCATAAAAATGTCGAAGCGGGGCGAAAAAAGAGGGCCAGCAGGCTGCTGGCCCTCCCGGGAGGAGCGGGGAGCGGATCACAGATGAAAGCGCCTGCGCACTTCCTCGCGCAGGGCCGGGACCCGGCGCACCACGATGAGGGGGATGACCAGGGCAGCGCATACTGTGAGCACCACCAGGGACCAGCCCGGCTGCCAGCGGCCCAGGAAGTAGCGGTCGATGAGCAGCTCCACGCCAGAGAGAAAAACGCCGGTGGTGCCGATGACCAGGGTGATGCGGGAGAGGGTGCTCCGGGGCCTGGCCCCCATCATAAAGCCCAGAAACAGCAGCGCCGCCCCCAGAAGCAGGATGATGGGCAGGGCCAGATACCAATACCAGGCTGAACCGTCCAGATCCACGGAGATCAGAAAGACGTAGAGGGCGACGGCCAGCACATCTGCCGACAGGCGGAGATAGAGGTGCATGGGGCGCAGGAGCAGCGGTGGCACCAGCCAGACCCACAGCATGGCCGCCGCGCCGATGACATAGAGGGACCAGATATGGCCGCTGCGCAGCACCAGATTGAGCAGGCCGCAGCACACCGCCACTGAGGCCAGCATGGAGGACACCAGGATGGCCAACTCCGCCTTAGAGGCGGGGGGGACCCCCCCCCGTTCGGGGGG
>ENA-ORNG01001522-ORNG01001522.1-human-gut-metagenome-genome-assembly--contig:-NODE-1522-length-16358-cov-2.646384_pt1 | contig 16358 bp, 13 predicted proteins | sample MGYA00242113_ERZ509018 | MGnify/ENA primary metagenome ERZ509018 (study PRJEB26280, sample SAMEA2338711) | human gut metagenome | biome: human gut; feature: human-associated habitat; material: faeces... | reverse complement strand
ACCATCCGCTTCCTTGACCCGCCGCTCCACGAATTCCTGCCGACAGAGGAGGGCGATATTCAGGCGCTGGCTGCCGAGATGCGCTTGCCTGTCGCCGAACTGAAGGCGACCATCGCCGCGCTGCACGAATTCAACCCGATGCTGGGTCATCGTGGCTGCCGTTTGGGAGTTACCTATCCGGAAATCACCGAAATGCAGGCCCGTGCGATCATCGAAGCAGCTTGTAACCTGAAACTGCGTGGTCTGGATCCTCGTCCGGAAATTATGGTTCCTTTGGTAGGTACTGTGAAAGAACTGAAACAGCAGGCTGAAATCATCAACCGTGTTGCAGCTATGGTATTCGAAGAAAAAGGCGTTAAAGTAGATTACAAAGTAGGTACGATGATCGAAATCCCGCGTGCCGCTATCACCGCAGATCAAATCGCCGAAGTAGCCGAATTCTTCTCATTCGGTACCAACGACCTGACTCAGATGACCTTCGGTTTCTCCCGTGATGATGCAGGTAAGTTCCTGAACGCTTACTATGACACCAAGATCTTCGAGAACGATCCGTTCGCTAAGCTGGATCAGACAGGTGTCGGCAAGCTGATGGAGATGGCTATCAAGCTTGGTAAGCCTGTAAATCCTAAGCTGCACGTTGGTATTTGTGGTGAGCACGGTGGAGATCCTTCTTCCGTAGAGTTCTGCCACAAGATTGGTCTGGATTATGTATCCTGCTCACCATTCCGTGTGCCTATCGCGAGACTGGCTGCAGCACAGGCAGCTATCCAAAGTAGGTAGGAGTTCTCTTTCCTTTGAATTACCGCTGTCTTTCGAGCAGGCAGCAGCTTATCGGAAGGCTAACGGACAGTATGTAAGGAAAAATCAATGGAGAGAAACTACCGTAACGGTGTATATCGACCTTGATTAAGAACTGAATTACAATAAGCGTATCATTGAAATAGTGGTACGCTTATTTTTTTAACCGCCCATAATCATTTAGAGGAAGGTTATACAAATAGAAGAGTGAATTATTAGAGCAGATGAAAAAAAGAAGAAGTATCCGAAAATATAAACAGGACGCAATACCGCAGGAAATCATTGACCAGATTATTGAAGCAGGACTTTATGCGGTAAATGGAATGGGATACCAAAATACAATTATCATTCAGGTCACAAATAAGGAACTCCGGGATAAAATATCTGAAATGAACTATAAAATCGGCGGATGGAAAGATGGCTTTGACCCATTCTATGGAGCGCCTGCTGTTCTGATGGAACAAGACCAGTTATTTTTAAGATTGAGAGAATGGATTACAGTCGGCTTATCCGATTTTTAATATTATATGAACTTTTAATACTATCCATTGAAAAAGTATAAAATATGAGATATACTATGTGTAGTACAATTTGAGTACATGTTTAGATTAGACAGAAAAAGGATTGATGCAGATGAAGTATTCAAAGGCTATTCGCGTGGCGGCAATGTCGTTGGCCTTGTCGTTAGCGTTGCCGGGACAGGCTTTTGCTGTTGTGCCGGAGGGCGCTGTCGTCAGCGGAGAAACGCCAGAAGAGTATCAGGTTAGGACAGGCTACCAACTTCCGGATGGATGGCACTATGTATTAGAGAATAATAGTGTTATTCTTTATGGGGACGGGAAACCGGTGATCGAGGCTGATTATGTTGAAACCGAGGGGCCGTCGGAGACAGAAACCTCTGAGAAAACAGAGGAATCAAAAGAGACAGAAGATGTCCGGGAGACAGGAAGCTCCAAGGAGACAGAAGAGTCTGAGGATTCCAGGGAAACGGAAAGTTCTCAGGAGACAGAAAGTGTAAAGGAAACAGAAAATACAAAAGAGTCGACAGAGACTGAAGATTCTAAAGAAAACGAAACCTCCAGAGAGACTGAAACTGGAAAGGAAACTGAAAGCTCCAAAGAGACAGAAACAACGAAGGAGACAGAAACAACGAAGGAGACAGAAGCCTCCAAAGAAACCGAGACAGCAAAGGAGACAGAAGTTCCTGGAGAGACTAATAGCGAAACCCAGGATAAGGAGACAGAAACTGAAAGAGAAACTCAGGCTTCAAATCCTGTCGTCGGAGAGACATTTAATTCCGAAAGTTTTCTTTCTTCGGAACAGTTTTCGAAAATTAAGGATCGAATTCAATACAACGTAACCGTACCGATTGAAGGCCTTCCGTCGTTTGTTACTCAGGAGATGGTTGTCGGCGCCTTAAAATGCCAGGATGAAAGCGGATATCCGGCGTCTGTGACGATTGCTCAGATCATTCAGGAATCCGGGTATGGTTCCTATGGACCGGGCGGTAACGAAGGAAAGGGGCTTTCCTATCTGGCTTATCAGTATTGTAATCTTTTTGGAATAAAAGGGACCGGTACGGCAGGCAGCGTCAGTATGGGCACGATGGAGATGAGCCCTGACGGTAAGTTCTATTCGAGCAGCGCCGAGTTTAGAGCTTATCATACATATACAGAAGCTATCCAGGATCGCCAGAAACTAATTGAAGAATCTTATGCGGATTTGATTAAGGATGTGACCGACGCAAATACCTTTGCCGTTCGTATCGGAAGCCGCTGGGCCACAGATTTAAATTATGGCAAGAGTTTGATTCGTATCATGACGACCTATGATCTGTATCGTCTGGATGATCTGACATTGATTGACTTTTCAAATATGATCGGACGTTTTGCAAATCCATGCCCAGGGTCTACGATTTCCAGTACATTTGGTTACCGGAGTTTTGACATGCAGTTTCATAAAGGTCTTGATCTGGCTACCGGTTCAGAAAATATTCCAACCTATGCAGCGGAAGCTGGCGTTGTGACCCAGGCGGGGTACAGCGAATCAGCCGGAAACTGGGTCGTTATTGATCATGGTGACGGACTTGTTACAAAATATATGCATCATGCCGAAATCTATGTTAAAGAGGGGCAGAAAGTTGAAAAAGGACAACAGATTGGCCTCAGTGGAACAACCGGATATTCTACGGGAAATCATCTGCATTTTCAGGTAGAAGAAAACGGTGTTGCTGTCGATCCATTACTTTATCTTTTAGATGAAGGCAATGGAGAAACGGTGAAGAAGAGAAATGTATTCATGGACGCATACAATAACTGCTCCAAATTAAGTAGCTTTTTGAAAATATTTACAAAAAATAAATAAGATAAATGATTCGAAGGTCTGCCCTGTGAAACGGGCAGATTTTCTTTTTATGGATGCCTTGAAATACAGCTGGCGCAGATAAAAGACAGACTTGGGTTATCGGCAATATTTCTTGACAATATAGATTTGATTTAATATAATAAATAAGTAAAAATCAGCGGAGGACGACGGTGTCAAAGATGCCTTTGATGACCTTGTGTTCCGCTTTTTAAATCATTTTGAGGAGGAGTTATAAAATGAAAAAACCATTAGCATTATTATTATGTTCCGCAATGGTCGTTGGCGCTCTTGTTGGATGCGGTTCCAAGAAAGAAGAGACAAAGGCTGCAGAAACAACGGCTGAGACAACAGCAGAGACAACAAACGAGACGGCAGCTTCCGGTGAGACGGCGGCAGAGGGAAGCGATAAGGAATGGATTATCGCTACAGATACAGTATTTAAACCTTTTGAGTACACTGATGAAAACGGCGAATTTGTAGGTATTGATGTGGATATTCTTGCTGCGATTGCGGAGGATCAGGGATTTAAATATGACTTAAAGAGCCTTGGATTTGATGCGGCAGCTATGGCAGTTCAGGCCGGACAGGCAGATGCTATTATTGCCGGTGCAACCATCAAGCAGGAACGTATCGATTCTGGCTGGATTTTCTCCGAAGGTTATTATAATGCAACACAGACCTTTGCAGTTGCAGCGGACAGCGATGTTGCAAGCTATGAAGATCTGAACGGCAAGAATGTTGCCGTAAAACAGGGAACGGCGGGTGCTGACTTCGCCAACAGCCTGAAAGATGAATATGGCTTCACAGTGACTGTATTCGAGGATTCACCGTCCATGTATCAGGATGTTATCCTTGGAAACAGCGTAGCCTGTGTTGAAGATACACCGATCATGGCTTCAAACATTAAAGAAGGCGGGATTGCTTTGAAGATTCCAGAAGGCATGGAGAGTGAAGGCGCGCCTTATGGCTTTGCCATCATGGATGAAAAGAATCAGGAATTATTGGATATGTTTAATGCCGGTCTTGCTAACATTAAAGAAAACGGTACATATGACGAAATTATCGCAAAATATTTAGGTGAATAATTATTGAATTGAATATTTTATATGCCTAGGAAACGCCGGAGATTCTGAAAGGATTTCCGGCGTTCTTGTTTTTTTTCTATCAATATGCTAAAATTATAAAGATTCAATTAAAAATATATACAGAAGGAGAAGTGTGCATGGGTGCGATACTGAATACTTATTTCAACATGCTGTTGAAATCCCTTGGCAATACGATGCTGCTCACGTTGTTGGCATTGGTTTTTGCGCTGATTATCGGCCTGGTTTTTGCTCTGATGAATGTCGGCAAAAACCGGATATTGAATTTGATAGGCACGATTTATATTGATGCTGTGCGAGGAGTCCCGTTACTTGTTTTGGCTTTTTTCATTTATTTTGGTTTGCCTCAGGGTATAAAGGCTCTGGGATTTACGAATTTTCGTTTGACGGCTCTTCAGGCCGGCGTAATCGCCCTGTCGATGAACTGCGGCGCATATATGGCAGAGATTATCCGGGCAGGTATAGAGAGTGTGGATAAGGGTCAGATGGAGGCGGCCCGCAGCCTTGGACTTCCCTATGGGACGAGTATGCGGCGTGTTGTTTTGCCTCAGGCGATCCGTACGATGATTCCTTCAATTATCAATCAGTTTATCATCACGTTGAAGGATACATCCATTCTTTCTTCCATTGGTTTTCCGGAACTTACGAATACAGGTAAGACGGTGGCCAGCAATACGATGAATCTTATAGGAACATGGGCTGTGATCGCGCTGTTCTATCTTGTAGTTATCACGATACTGAGTAAATTAGCCAAATATATGGAAAGGAGGATAAAACGTGGAACAGAAAAATACTAAGGTTCATGTGGCGAATCTGAAAAAAAGCTTCGGCAAGCTGGAAGTTTTAAAGGATATCAGTATGGATATCAGTGAGGGCGAGGTTGTTGTGCTTCTTGGACCTTCGGGAAGCGGTAAATCCACCTTTCTTCGTTGCCTGAATCAGCTTGAGACAGCCACAGGTGGAACGATTATTGTAGATGGTTTTGATGTGACGGACAAGCATGTGGATATTAATAAGGTTCGTGAGAATATCGGTATGGTATTCCAGCATTTTAATCTCTTTCCACATATGTCGGTGTTGGAAAATATTATGTTGGCACCGGTGGAATTAAAGAAGATGACAAAGGATGAAGCCAGAGAAAAGGGGATGCAACTGCTTACCCGGGTTGGTATGGAAGCGAAAGCCGACGTCTATCCACCGCAGCTTTCCGGCGGACAGAAGCAACGTGTTGCTATTGCCAGGGCTTTAGCCATGAATCCGGATATCATGCTCTTTGATGAACCGACTTCGGCGCTGGACCCGGAGATGGTCGGCGAGGTTTTGGAGGTTATGAAGGAACTAGCTAGAGGCGGTATGACGATGGTTGTCGTTACCCATGAGATTGGATTCGCCAGAGAGGTTGCGAACCGGATCGTCTTCATGGACGGCGGCTATATTGTCGAACAGGGAACGCCGGAAGAAGTTCTCAAAAATCCAAAAGAAGCAAGAACCATTGATTTCCTGAATAAAGTTTTATAAACTGGAAGGAGACGGCCCTTATGAGAAAAATCATTACGATCAGCCGTGAGTTTGGCGCTTATGGCGGAACAATCGGCCTTAAAGTCGCAGAAAAATTGGGGTATGAGTTTTATAATAAGGAGATTATTTTGCAGGCTGCCAGATATTTAAATGTGGATATGGACAGTCTGCAAAAGTGGGATGAGAAAGTGCCGGTTAATTTTGGCTTTGCCCAGAGTCTATTTGATTTCTATAATAAACCTTTAAACGAAAGGCTTTTTGCCGCTCAGAAAAAGGTCATCCGTGATATTGGGGAAAAAGGCAACTGTGTTATTGTCGGACGGAATGCCAACGCCATCTTAAGAGAATTTGACAACGCACTGCATGTTTTCATTCATGCGGAACCTTATTTCCGTATCACCCATCTGAAAGGGAAAATGCCGGATTCGTCAGAGGCGAAGATTATTGAACGGATGCGGGCCGTGGACAAAACCCGGAGAAAATATTGTTCCTACTATACAAATACCGAGTTCGGCGTAGCGGATTTTTATGACCTTTGTATAAGTTCTTCCACGCTGGGCGTCGATACCTGTGTGGATATTATTTGCAATTTGGCAGAGAAATAAAGAGTTTTACATGGATTGATAAGAAAAAGAAAAAGTATGACTTGCGGCGGTCATACTTTTCTTTTATGGGAAAAATTTCTTGCGTGTTTATGCCAAAGGAATAAAAACGGGGATTGACTTATTTAGTATAAATAGTATAGCTTCTGGTTAATTCATTGTCAACTCCCTGTAAAATATTCAATAAAAGCTTGACATTCCACAGTGTGGAAGGTATATGCTTTTTATAGAACAGTCAAAGGACCGTTTAAGACAGGAGGTAAAATGATGCTTGAAATAAAAAATCTGACAAAGACCTATGGTGGGGGCAAGGTCGCTGTATCTAATTTGAGTCTGGATGTTTGTCCGGGAGATATTTACGGATTTATCGGTCATAATGGAGCGGGTAAAACGACGACGATCAAGTGTGTGGTTGGTATTCAGAAATATAATGAGGGAGACATTTTTATAGATGGAATATCAATTAAGGATGAGCCGATCCGCTGTAAAAGAATGATGGCCTATATTCCGGATAATCCGGATGTTTATGACTATTTGACGGGGATTCAATATCTGAATTTTATTGCAGATATTTTTGGGCTTTCCGCCGAAGAGCGGGAGGAAAGAATTCGAAAAGAGGCGTCGGACTTTGAGGTGACAGAGGCCCTGGGGGATTTGATTTCCTCTTATTCTCATGGTATGAAGCAAAAGCTTGCCATTATCGGCGCATTAATTCATCGGCCGAGTCTGCTCATATTGGATGAACCCTTTGTAGGGCTGGACCCAAAGGCTGCGCTGACATTGAAAAACAAAATGCGTCAGATGTGCAGCGAGGGCACAGCGATTTTCTTTTCCACTCATGTGCTTGATGTGGCGGAAAAGCTCTGCAATAAGGTGGCTATTATAAAAAAAGGGGTTCTAATTGCCAGCGGACCGATTGAAGAATTGACGAAGGGAGAATCCCTGGAGTCCGTATTTATGGAGGTGGTCAGCGGTGCTTACACAGATTAAATTATTGACCCGTATCGGATTGTGCAATGTGTTTGGGATAAATGAGGCGCGCTATACACGGGATTCGTCCAAAAAACAGAGATTTGCCCTGTTGAGCGTGGTTTGGATTTTTCTTGTTGTGCTTCTTATGTTTTATATGGTCTTGTTGTCCACAGCCTATATAAGAATAGGGCTTGCCGATGTGCTTCCGATGTATTTTTACACAGCGGCCGGTTTGGTTATCCTGTTTTTTTCACTGTTAAAGGCCGGAAGCATGATGTTTTCCCTGAGAAGTTTTGAAATGCAGGCTGCTCTGCCGGTATCCACGGCCGCTATAGTGATTAGTCGTTTTCTGACAATGTATGCGTCTAATCTTTTGTTTAGTCTGGCCGTGATGGTGCCGGGAATTGTCATTTATGGATGGATATTAAAACCGGCTCTGTCCTTTTATATATATTCTATTTTGGGAATTCCCTTTTTGCCGATGCTTCCCCTGTGTATTGCCTTGGCCATCGGCGCGGCGGCCACAGCCATTGGCGCCAGAATGCGTCATAAAAGTCTGGGAATCGCCTTGTTGTCGCTCTCTTTTTCATTAGTCATTATTTTGGCGAGTATGGGATGGTCGCGGGATGTGAAACAGATGGGAACAGCAGATTTTAAAAATATAGCCCAGATGATGACGGAAATGCTTCAGAAGCTATATCCTCCGGCCTGGGTTTATGGGAAGGCTGTCATAGAAGGCCGCTTTCTGTGGATTCTGGGCTTGTGTGCCGCCGTATTTGCTTTCTTCGTATGTGTTGTCTTTGTTTTACAGAAAGACTTTTTAGTTGTCTGCAGTTTGTTAAATGCAACCTATGCAAAAAACAATTATAAGCTGGGAAAACAGAAGGGAAGCTCGAAATTAAAAGCGCTGTGGCAGCGGGAGCTGCGGAGGTATTTTGCTTCGAGTATTTATGTAAGCAATACATTCATCAGCTATATTCTCATGGTTATTGCATCGGCCGGACTGCTCTTTACCGGTTCAGATACAATGGAACAGATCATCGGAATGCCGGGACTTGTGAGTCGGCTGTGGCCTCTGGCACTTGGATTCATAGCGTCGATGATGCCGGTCACGTCTTGTTCCATTTCTATGGAAGGAAAAACCCTCTGGCGGCTGCAGTCGCTGCCCCTTCGTCCAAAGGATGTGTATGACGGAAAAATTCTTCTCAATTTATCTCTGGCGGCGCCTTTTTATGTAGTCTCAGTGATATTAAGCGCACTGGCCCTAAGGCCGGCGCCTATGGACCTTGTTTTTCTCATTCTCGTTCCTGCATTTTATATTGTCTTTTCTACGGTAGCCGGACTGGCTGTGAATATATCGCTGCCCCTTCTTCAGTGGGAGAATGAGACTCAGGTGGTAAAGCAGAGTGGGACGACGCTTGTGTCAATGCTCATAGCTGTTGGCGTTGCGGCTGTTCCATCCGGGATTTTACTGGCCTTTCCGAAAATCTCGCTGGCAGCAGCCTTTCTGTCTCTCATGGTTATTTTGGGAATTATGACGACGCTATTATACGTAAAAATTCAGAAAAGAGAGATGGATTTTTAGCTTGCAAAACCATCCTACAAATGATAAGATAAATATGTATGGAAAGCAGATAGTCAGAAAAGTGATCCATGCAAATATTTTTAGCAACGGAATGTTGCATTATTGATTGAGTTAAAAGCTCAAGTTTTATAAGTTGGTTACTTTATAACCGGTGTGTATACAGCATATTAAACTTGTGAAATGGTCAATAAGAGTAGTAAAAGTAGAAATATTTGCTATATAGACTCTAAATCCATTGTCTGTCTGGAAATACGGAATCATTAAACAATTAAATTTATTGTCCGAAATACAGCTGCCTGCGGCGGCAAAAGATAGAAAAAAGACACGAGTATATCGCGGTATAGGTCCGGTACTGGTGTCTTTTTTTATTTTGCATTCTACTTAGGATTGACAAAATACATTTAAATGGGGAGAAAGAGATGAAGAAAATGACGCAGCAGCGCGCTCCGATTTATGAAGCGCTGGAACGATTCCGAAGAATGCGGATTGTTCCCTTTGATGTTCCGGGACATAAACATGGACGGGGGAATCCGGAACTTGTCGAATTACTTGGAAACAAATGTGTGGGAATTGATGTCAATTCTATGAAACCGCTGGATAATCTCTGTCATCCGGTTTCTGTAATCAAAGAAGCGGAGGAGCTGGCGGCGGATGCCTTTGGCGCCGCCCATGCCTTCCTGATGGTGGGTGGTACGACTTCATCCGTGCAGAGCATGGTTTTATCATGCTGTAAAAAAGGGGATAAGATTATTCTCCCGAGAAATGTACACAGAAGTGTCATTAATGCACTTGTTTTATGTGGAGCCAAACCAATCTATGTAAATCCGGATGTGGATCAGAGACTTGGCATTTCACTGGGAATGAAAGTAGATCAGGTAAAAAAAGCGATTCATGACAATCCGGACGCAGTTGCTGTTTTTGTCAATAATCCGACATATTATGGGATTTGTTCGGATTTGCGTACGATTGTGGAAGAGGCACATCGCTATGGCATGCAGGTTCTTGTGGATGAAGCCCACGGAACTCATTTTTATTTCGGTGACTCCATGCCCCTTTCAGCTATGGCGGCCGGAGCAGATATGGCTTCGGTCAGTATGCATAAATCCGGCGGAAGCTTGACTCAGAGTTCTTTTTTGCTGATTGGGGAAAATGTAAATCCGGGATATGTGCGCCAGATTATCAATCTGACTCAGACGACCAGTGGCTCTTACCTATTGTTGTCAAGTCTTGACATCTCGAGGAGAAATCTGGCTCTGAGGGGAAGAGAAGCTTTTGCCAGAGTGGTTGAACTGGCTGAATACGCCAGAAATGAAATCAATCAGATTGGCGGGTATTTTGCTTTTTTCAGGGAAATGATCAATGGGAGCAGCGTTTATGATTTTGATGCGACAAAATTGTCGGTTCATACGCTGGATATTGGTCTGGCTGGAATTGAAGTATACGATATTTTGCGGGATGAGTACGATATTCAGATAGAATTCGGGGATTTGGGCAATGTGCTTGCCTATCTTTCCATCGGAGACAGAAGGCAGGAGGTAGAACGACTGGTCAGCGCACTGGCGGATATTAAGCGGCGTTACCGGAAGGATAAGACGGGTATGCTGTCGCAGGAATATATTTCGCCGACAGTAGTTATGACTCCGCAGGAATCTTTTTATGCGGAAAAGGAATCGCTTCCAATCAAGGAGACAAAGGGACGGGTCTGTAGTGAGTTCGTTATGTGCTATCCTCCGGGGATTCCTATACTGGCACCGGGAGAGGAAATTACGGACAAAATTATCGATTATATTCTCTATGCCAAAGAAAAAGGGTGTTCAATGACCGGCCCTGAGGACGAATGGATTGAAAGACTGAATGTATTAAAGGAGAGATGAGCAGATGGAGATATGGTATTCCGACGAACATACGGATAATGTAAAGCTTTCATTTCGAATTGACCGCCAACTTTTCAGTGCATCCAGTGAATTTCAGAGAATCGACGTTATGGAATCAGTGGATATGGGAAAGATTCTGGCTGTCGACGGAGATTTGATGCTGACAGAAAAGGACGAATTTATTTATCATGAAATGATTACCCATGTGCCCATGGCCGTACACCCGGATGTAAAAAAAGTTCTGGTCATTGGCGGCGGTGATGGCGGCGTTGTCCGGGAACTAATTAAATATGATACAGTGGAATTGATCGACGTGGTAGAGATGGACCAGCTTCTTGTCGAAGTGTGCAGAAAATATTTGCCGGAGATAGCGGGAAGCCTGAATGACAGCCGGGTGACTATCTATAACGAAGATGGTCTTCGATTTATCCGTTCAAAAACAGACGCTTACGATCTGATCATCATAGACTCGCCAAATCCATTCGGTCCGGGAGAGGGGCTTTTCACGAAAGAATTTTATGGAAATTGCTATAACGCTCTTCATGACGATGGAATTATGATTAACCAGAATGAAAGTCCCTTCTATGAAGAAGAAGCTTTTCAGTGTCAGCGGATGCACAAAAGAATTTTAGAGACCTTTCCGATATGTAAGGTCTATCAAGCCCATATTCCATCCTATCCGTCGGGGCACTGGCTGTTCGGATTTGCGTCGAAGAAATATCATCCGTTGAATGATTTGAACGGCGTGGCATGGAAACTTAAAGAAATCAGCACAAGATACTATGAACCGAGGCTTCATGCCGGTGTGTTTGCGCTTCCGGTTTATGTGGAGGAATTATTAAAGGATGTTGAATAAAAATATTGTAAATTTTATAAGCTGCGATGCGGAATATGACGAAGCGGAGATCATACTTTTTGGTGCGCCCTTCGATTCAACCACATCCTACCGGCCGGGAACCCGTTTTGGTAGCCATGCGATACGCAGCGAATCTTATGGCCTGGAAACCTACAGTCCCTATCAGGACAGAGATCTGACAGATATCAAGGTGATGGACAGCGGTGATATCGAATTATCTATTGGAGACACAGCCTTGTGTCTGGAGCAGATTGAAAACCGGACGGAGGAGATTCTTTCTGATGGTAAACTTCCCTTTATGCTGGGAGGGGAACACTTGGTGACTCTTGGGGCTTTTCGTGCTGTGGTCGGTCAATACCCGGATGTCCATATGATTCATTTTGATGCTCATGCGGACCTAAGAGCGGATTATCTGGGAGTGAAGCTTTCCCATGCCTGTGTGCTACGGCGTTGTCAGGAGCTTGTCGGTGATGGGCGGATTTATCAGTTTGGAATTCGCTCTGGCGACAGGGAAGAATTTATGTGGGGGAAAGATCATGTAAAAACCCAGAAATTTACTTTTGAAGGGTTGAAAGAGACAATTAAAAAATTAAAAGGGGTTCCGGTGTATTTTACATTGGATTTGGATGTGCTGGATCCTTCCGTATTTCCGGGAACAGGGACGCCGGAACCGGGCGGTGTGAGCTTTGATGAACTTCGCCAGGCGGCAACGGCCGTATGCAGTGAGTTACATATTGTGGGCTGTGATGTAAATGAACTCAGTCCCCATTATGATATCAGCGGTGTGTCAACGGCTGTGGCCTGTAAGCTTGTCCGGGAAATGCTGCTTGCATTAAAAAGAAATGCAGAAAGGGGAAAATGATGGGAAGAGTATTGATTATCGGCTGCGGCGGCGTGGCAGGCGTAGCCATTCAAAAGTGCTGTCAGAACAGTGAGGTCTTTGAGGAAATCTGTATTGCCAGTCGTACAAAAGCAAAATGCGACGCATTGAAAGAAAAAATGGAGGGAAGCACAAAAACGAAAATTACGACAGCCCAGGTTGATGCAGATCATGTGGAGGAAATTACAGCGTTGATACGGAAAGTTCAGCCGGATTTGGTCATGAATATAGCGTTGCCTTATCAGGACCTGACCATTATGGAGGCATGCCTTGAATGCGGTGTAAATTATATGGATACAGCCAATTATGAGCCGGAAAACATTTCAGACCCTGAATGGAAAGCTATTTATGAAAAACGATGTGAAGAAGCCGGTTTCTCGGCCTATTTTGATTATAGCTGGCAGTGGGCGTATCAGGAGCGGTTTAAAGCGGCCGGATTGACCGCATTGCTCGGCAGCGGCTTTGATCCGGGCGTGACCCAGGCTTATTGCGCTTATGCCAAAAAACATCTTTTTGATACGATAGATACGATAGATATTCTGGACTGCAACGGTGGCGACCATGGCTATCCTTTCGCCACGAACTTCAACCCGGAGATAAATCTGAGAGAGGTATCCGCGCCGGGCTCTTACTGGGAGAACGGACATTGGGTGGAGATTCCGGCCATGAGCATCAAGCGGGAATATGATTTTGACCAGGTGGGCAAAAAGGATATGTATCTGCTCCATCATGAGGAAATAGAGTCTCTGGCCAAAAATCTGCCGGAGGTTCAGCGTATTCGCTTTTTTATGACCTTTGGACAGAGCTATCTGACGCATATGCGTTGTCTTGAAAATGTGGGAATGCTTTCTACAGAACCGATTGAGTATGAAGGACAACAGATTGTTCCGATTCAGTTTTTAAAAGCGCTTCTGCCGGATCCGGCGACACTGGGGCCGCGTACGGTCGGTAAAACGAATATTGGATGCATTTTTACAGGTAAAAAGGATGGGAAAGATAAAAAGGCTTATATTTATAATATTTGCGACCATCAGGAATGTTATCGGGAAGTCGGTTCTCAGGCCATTTCTTACACAACCGGCGTTCCGGCTATGATCGGAGCAATGATGCTTCTTACAGGGAAGTGGAATAAGCCGGGGGTTTATACGGTGGAAGAATTTGACCCGGACCCGTACATGGAGGCATTGAATAGATGGGGGCTGCCATGGCAGATCAATGAAAACCCCAAATTGGTAGATTAAGGAAGAAATATGCGGACACCTTATTTTCTTATTGATGAAAAAAGACTGATACATAATCTTGAAATATTAAAAGAGCTTCAGGAGGATACAGGATGTAAGATTTTGCTGGCTCAGAAGGCGTTTTCCATGTTTTCTGTTTATCCTCTGATTCGAAATTACCTTGCGGGTACGACGGCCAGTGGTCTTTACGAGGCAAAGCTCGGAAAGGAATTTTTCGGCGGCGAGACCCATGTCTATTCTCCGGCTTACAGAGAAGATGAATTCGAAGAAATTCTGAATACAGCGGACGATATTTTATTTAACAGTCCTTCCCAGGTACGAAAGTACGGAGAACGGGCAAAGAATGCGGGGAAATCTATCGGGCTTCGGGTGAATCCGGAGTGCTCGACCCAGGAAGGTCATGAAATTTACGATCCCTGCGGACAGGGCTCGCGGCTCGGGACGGTGTTATCTGAGTTTGACGAAGAACTTGTTCCAATGCTGGACGGTCTTCATTTTCATACGCTCTGTGAACAAAATTCCGATGATCTTGAAACGACGGCGTTGGCTTTTGAAGAAAAATTTGGTTCTTTTTTGTATGGAATGTGCTGGCTGAATATGGGCGGCGGACATCATATTACCAGGAATGATTATGATATCCCTAAGTTGAAACGGATTATTCGGCATTTTCAGGAAACCTATAATGTGACGGTTTATCTGGAACCGGGAGAGGCTGTTGTGTTAAATGCTGGATTTCTCGTCGCCGGTGTTCTTGAGGTCGTTCACAACGGGATGGATATAGCGATTCTTGATACATCGGCGGCTTGCCATATGCCGGATGTTCTTGAAATGCCCTACCGGCCTCCGCTACAGAATTCAGGACTTGCCGGAGAAAAGAAATATACCTACCGTCTGGCCGGACCGACCTGTCTGGCGGGAGATATTATCGGTGATTATTCTTTTGATGAACCTCTGAAAGAAGGGAGTCTGCTCGTTTTCGAAGATATGGCCCTCTATACGATGGTTAAAACGAATACCTTTAATGGTATGCGCCTGCCCGATATTGCCATTCGATGCAGAAACGGAGAACTTCAACTTGTGAAAACCTTCGGATATGAAGATTTTAAATGTCGGCTTTCATAAAAGATGGAGCTGACATACAGATTATATATGAAAGGCGTTGTTATATGAAAACTTCAGAGGAATTAAAGACATTATTAGAACGTATTGACCATCGGAGTTATCCGGCGTATAAGGATATTCGCGGAAGATATCAGTTTCGAGGATATGTGCTTTCGATCGACCATGTTCAGGGAGACCCTTTTGCTTCGCCTTCGAAGGTCAGTGTGGAGATCACCGGGAAAGTTTCCGGTTTTCCGGAGGAACTGTATGGAAATTCAGAGCGGAGGACAGCATTGCAGGATGAACTTCTCCGTCAGTTTGGAAGGCAGGCAGAGACGGCTGCGTTTAAAGCAAAGGGTTCCGGAAAAAGTGGCTTGATTTCGGTGAGCCGACCGGGACAGGAGATTCTTGAACGGAGCGCCTGTGAAATCAATCCGGTAAACGGAGATCTGCTGCTTCGCCTTGAGGTGGGACTTCCTGCCAACGGACGGACAATCAATGGACGGGAAGCTGGGAAAATCTTTTTTGAATTAATTCCGGCCTGTGTTCAAAAATCTCTGTTTTATCGGGCGCTGGACAGCCAGCGTCTGGAAAAAAATGCGGAGCTGGCGGATAATCAGGCATACATCCGGCGGATGCTTTCGGAAAAGGGACTTTGTGCCTTTGTTGCCAACGGCGCCATTTTACCCCGGGCATCGGGAATCTCCCAGAAGCCGATGAAGGGAGCCGTACCCTTCAAGTCGCCGGAGTCTTTAACTGTGACGATGAACCTGCCCTATGGAGGAGGTATTGAAGGCATGGGGATTCCAAAGGGCGTGACGCTCATTGTCGGCGGTGGTTATCATGGAAAATCCACTCTGCTGGAAGCGTTGGAACGGGGGGTCTATAATCATATTGTCGGTGATGGGAGAGAATATGTCATTACCGATAATACGGCCGTGAAAATTCGGGCAGAGGATGGACGAAGCATTAAGCATGTGGACATTTCCATGTTTATTAACGACTTGCCAAACGGCAAGGATACGGTCCGTTTTGATACAGAGGATGCCAGCGGCAGTACGTCCCAGGCGGCGAATGTTATCGAGGCCATGGAAGCAGACAGCAAAGTATTTCTCATTGATGAAGATACCAGTGCGACAAACTTTATGATCCGTGATGAATTGATGCAGTCTGTCGTTAGCAGAGATTCTGAACCGATTACTCCTTATATTGATCGATTGCGGGAATTATATGAAGTTTACGGTATATCTTCGATTATCGTTGCCGGAAGCTCCGGCTCCTATTTTCATAAAGCGGATCATATTATCCAGATGCGCCGGTATGTGCCGGAGGAAATCACAGATTTTGCCAGAATAAAGGCGGCACAATTTCCATTAAAGCTTGATAAGGCCCCGGCCTGTAAGGCCCCCTCCTTCGACAGAAAGCCACAGGGAACAGGGGATAAGGCAGGAGAGCGGACAAAGA
>ENA-ORNG01001513-ORNG01001513.1-human-gut-metagenome-genome-assembly--contig:-NODE-1513-length-16414-cov-3.666055_pt1 | contig 16414 bp, 15 predicted proteins | sample MGYA00242113_ERZ509018 | MGnify/ENA primary metagenome ERZ509018 (study PRJEB26280, sample SAMEA2338711) | human gut metagenome | biome: human gut; feature: human-associated habitat; material: faeces... | reverse complement strand
TTCCCGGGGCGGTTCGGATGTGACCGGTTCGGTTGTTGCGAAGGCTGTGCTGGCTGATATCTATGAAAATTGGACAGATGTTTCCGGTGTTCTTGTAGCTGACCCACGGATTATTGAGAACCCGAAACCGATTCATACGGTAACTTATAAGGAGTTACGGGAGCTTTCCTATATGGGAGCCAGTGTTCTCCATGAAGATGCCATCTTTCCGGTGCGTACAGAGGGCATCCCGATTAATATCCGGAATACGAATGCACCGGAGGAACAGGGAACCTTTATCGTTGAAAGTACCTGTGTAAAGCCGGATTATACGATTACCGGTATTGCCGGAAAAAAAGGTTTTGTATCGATTACTGTTGAAAAAGATATGATGAATGCCCAGGTTGGGTTCGGACGCCGCGTCCTTGAGGCGTTTGAAAGGGAAGGCGTTTCATTTGAACATATGCCGTCCGGCATTGATACGTTGACCGTTTTTGTGCATCAGGATGAATTCCAGGAGAAGGAACAGGCAGTTCTCGCAAACCTTCATCGCGCCGTTCATCCAGATTCCATAGAGATGGAGGGCGATTTGGCCCTGGTCGCTGTTGTCGGACGGGGGATGAAGGCGACCCGAGGTACAGCCGGAAGAATTTTCTCGGCCCTGGCTCACGCGAATGTCAATGTAAAAATGATCGATCAGGGTTCCAGTGAGTTGAATATCATCATCGGTGTTCAGAATAAGGATTTTGAAGCAGCCATCAAGGCAATTTACGATATTTTTGTAACGATTCGTCTCTAATGCCGTTTTATGGGACACCCTATTCTTTATAATGAAGCCATCTTAAAGAAAATGTCGCCGTAAGGCGGCATTTTTTATGCCGGAGATCTGCAGAGAAAGACGGGAAAAGCCGGTTTTTCGTATTGACACGGGTACGTTTTCGTGTTACCATGATAAAGCGTTATATAAATAACAGGGTAATCTGACTGCATGAATCTGGGAGGAAAGAATTATGAAAAAGAAGATGACATTGATGATGGCTGGAGTGCTGGCAGTAGGTATTTTGGCGACAGGATGCGGCAATAAAAATGCTGAAACAACAGCAGATACAGCGGCTGAAACGACAACGGAAGCTACGGGAGAGAGTAAAGTGGATGGGGAAACGGCAGCAGCGGCCGGTGAGCGGACAACCTTTACTGTAGGCTTTGACCCGCCATATGGCTATCAGGAAAATGGTGAATATGTCGGCTTTGATTTGGACCTGGCTCAGGAGGTCTGTGACCGTAACGGCTGGGAGCTTGTGAAAACACCGATTGACTGGGATGCGAAGGATATGGAATTGAATTCTGGAGCCATCGACTGTATTTGGAACGGATTTACCATCAACGGACGTGAAGATGCTTACACATGGAGCGAGCCATATATTGATAATACACAAGTATTTGCTGTAAAGAAGGAAGGAGATATCACTTCTGCGGCAGATCTGGCCGGAAAAATTGTATTAGTTCAGGCAGATTCCTCAGCGTTGGCTGCATTGAAGGATGAAGAAAATCCAGAGATTAAGGCGCTTGCCGATTCCTTTGGCGAACTGATCGAAGTGCAGGAATATGAATCCGCATTGATGGAACTGGAAGCAGGTTCTGCCGATGCCGTTGCCATGGATGAAGGCGTAGCGAGAGCAAAAATGAGTAAAAATGATAACATTACTATTCTGGAGGATGTGATTTCCAAAGAACAGTATGGTATTGGATTTAAGCTGGGCAACGAAGAGCTTCGGGATCAGGTATGGAATACACTGCTTGAGATGGAAGCGGATGGTACCGTTGATGAAATTGCTGACAAATACGACATTAATAAAGACAACATCTGCATCGGCGAATAAGATAGATGGGCATCAGGGGGGAGCGAGCAGTATCGCTCCCCTAACTATTGTGAACACTTAGAGGAGGTCAATTGATGACGATTGCAGATATTATAAAACAGTTATCCAGCGGTATGGGTGTAACCATAGAGATATTCTTTGTGACGCTGATTTCTTCATTGATTTTAGGTCTTGGTCTGGCTCTTGTGCGGATGTCAAAATTTAAAATTCTTTCGATTCTTGCAAAAATATATATATCAATCATGCGAGGGACACCACTGATGCTGCAGCTTTTGGTCGTTTATTTCGGCCCTTATTTTATTTTCGGGATTCCGATTACCCGGACCTATCGTTTGAATGCGGTGCTGATCGGATTTGCGCTGAACTATGCGGCCTATTTTGCGGAAATTTACCGGGGAGGCATAGCGGCGATTCCGGACGGTCAATATGAGGCGGCAAAGCTGCTTGGCTACAGTAAAAGTCAGACCTTTGTGCATATCGTTATGCCTCAGGTGGTAAAGCGGATCATTCCGGCGGTGGCCAATGAAACGATTACCCTTGTCAAGGATACATCTTTGGCGTTCACTTTGGCTGTGGCGGAGATGTTTACTTTGACAAAACAGCTGGTGGCGTCCCAGTCTTCGATGGTGCCCTTTGTAGTAGCGGCGGTATTTTACTATATTTTTAATCTTTTGGTAGCCCTATTCTTTGATTATCTGGAAAAGAAATTAAATTATTATCGTTAGGAGGCAGAGGGATGAATTTACTTGAAATGAATCATATAAAGAAGAGCTTTGATGGTCTTGCTGTTTTAAAGGATATTTCTCTGACAGTAAACGAGGGTCAGGTGTTAAGTATTATCGGCCCGTCCGGTTCGGGAAAATCAACGCTGCTCCGGTGCGCCACTATGCTTGAACGGATCGATGATGGAGATATTATTTATATGGGGGAAGAGGCGGCAAAGAGTGTGGGCGGCAAGGCCGTCTATGCCAGGGCGGCAGATTTAAAGCGGATTCACAGCTATTATGGACTCGTATTCCAGAACTTTAATTTATTCCCTCATTATTCGGTAATCAAAAATATTATCGATGCACCGTTAAGAGTACAGCATCGGAACAAGGAAGAGGTGTTTGAGGAGGCTAGAGAGCTGCTTCGAAAAATGGGATTGGAGGACAAGGCGGATGCCTATCCATATCAGCTGTCCGGCGGTCAGCAGCAGAGAGTATCTATTGCCCGGGCGTTGGCGATGAATCCGAAAATATTGTTTTTTGATGAGCCGACCTCCGCTCTGGATCCGGAGCTGACAGGAGAGATTTTAAAAATCATTAAAAATCTGGCAGCGGAAAGGATGACCATGGTTATCGTTACCCATGAAATGAATTTTGCGAGAAACGTATCCGATTATATAATTTTCATGGACAAAGGTGTGATTGTTGAGGAAGGCTCACCGGAAAGCGTATTTAATTCCCAGAATCAGCGGATGAAAGAATTTCTCGGAAAATTTAATGTCGATTAGATAATAGGACGGCATTGCGGAAGCAGTGTCGTTTATTTTTTTGATGCCATAATAGATTTTAAGGTATTCTAGTTGACATTCTCATGAAATTAAGATATGATATTGATATCAAAATGATATCAATATGGAGGAGGAAAAACTATGAAGACAGAAGTCAGAAACATTGAAGAAAAAATTATCCATCCGGTCAATGGCGCTGTGATGCTCATTGTGAATCTGATGTTATTAGTGGCATTCGGTGTCTTATTTGCTGTAGGCGTTCAGCAGTCAGTGGTTGGGCATTTAATCGTGGCGGCAATGATGATTGCTGTATCCTGTGTCGGTGTGGTCGCTGTGCTTATTGCTTTTGGGGGCTTGAAGACGGTACGGCCAAACGAGGCGCTTGTATTGACATTGTTCGGAGCCTATTACGGAACGATCCGGAAACCGGGATTTTATTTTGTCAATCCTTTCAGCGCATCTAATAGTCCCTTGTATACCGCCGCGGTAAAGAATGTAAATTCGAAATCCGGCGAGGTGGGAACTATCGCAATTCCGGGCAGGAAGCGCGTGTCGTTAAAGAATAATACTTTGAAAAATGAAAAACAGAAGGTCAATGACGGTATGGGCAATCCGATCGTTATTGGAACAAATGTGATTTGGCGCGTAGACGATCCGACAAAAGCGGTTTTTAATGTGGAGGATTATGCCGAATTTATTTCAATTCAGACCGATTCTACGGTGCGGAATATTGCCCGGCTTTATCCATATGATGTGATCGACGAGGAAAATGACGAGAGTGAAAAGACTCTGAGGGGAAGTGTTCAGGAGATTGCTGACCGGATGCAGGCGGCGCTCCAGGAACAGGTAAATATTGCCGGGATAGTTATTGAAGATGTGAAGATTACCAATCTGGCCTATTCGGAAGAAATTGCGGCAGCTATGCTTCAGCGCCAGCAGGCCACAGCCATTATTGCGGCCCGTCAGAAAATCGTGGATGGCGCTGTGGGAATGGTCAAGATGGCCATCGATAAGCTGGGCGACGAAGAAATTGTTCTTTTGGATGAGGAACGGAAGGCGGCGATGGTCAGCAATCTTCTTGTTGTCCTTTGCTCCGGAAAGGACACGCAGCCTATTGTCAACAGCGGAAGTATATATTAAACTTTAAGTAAAGGGAGGAGGCGAAGCCGTGGAAAAGAATCATTTGGATGAACATTTAGATGAAAAGGAAGAAAAGCTTCGCGCACGTCTGGAAAAACTGGATTCCCTTGAGAAAGAAATTAAAGCGCGGGAGAAGGCGATGAAGGCCAGGGAGAGCGCCAAGAAGCAGGTGCTGCTTCGCTTGCCCCAGGGGCTTTGGGAGGATATCTCCCAGTGGGCCAGCGACGACTTTCGCTCAATTAACGGACAGATTGAATATTTACTGACAGAGGCGGTGCGCAGCCGTAAAAAGGGAAAGGGATGATTAGGTGAGTCAGGAACACAGATTGTCGAATGAGGAAATTATATCTAGGGTAGATCATACCTTATTAACACAGACGGCGACCTGGGATGAAATAAAGGCTTTGTGTGATGATGCGATCAACTATGGAACGGCTTCAGTATGTATACCGCCGGGATGTGTTAAAATGGCAAAGGCTTATGTGGGGGAACAGATGAAAATTTGTACGGTCATCGGCTTTCCCAACGGTTATTCCACGACAGAGGTAAAAATGTTTGAGGCAGAGCAGGCCCTGACCGATGGTGCCGATGAAATCGATATGGTCATAAATATCGGAGCTGTTAAAGAGGGAAAATATGACCGGGTGCTTAAAGAAATCCAGGATATTAAATCCATCTGCGGTAGTCATATTTTGAAGGTGATTATAGAAACCTGTTTTTTGACAGAGGCGGAAAAAATCCGTCTCTGTCATGTGGTTACGGATTCGGGGGCGGATTATATTAAGACCTCCACCGGATTCGGCAGTGGGGGAGCCACCTTTGAGGATGTTAAGCTTTTTGCAGAAAATGTCGGTCCGGGCGTAAAGATTAAGGCGGCGGGCGGTATTACCTCGTTGGAGGACGCGGAAAAATTTATTGAACTGGGTGCTTCAAGACTTGGAACTAGCCGGATTATAAAGCTCGTTAAAAGGGGAGTTTAGCATGTGGGAAGAACTTATTCAAAAGGCCGTTACCCAATTAGACTACGCCTATGCGCCTTATTCAGATTTTAAGGTCGGCGCGGCGCTTTTATGTAAGGACGGTCGGATATTTACCGGATGCAATATAGAAAATTCAGCCTATGGACCGTCGAATTGCGCGGAGCGGACGGCGATTTTTAAAGCCGTCAGCGAAGGCGTTCGGGAATTTAAAGCCATCGCTATTGTCGGGGGTAAACATGGAGAAATCCGTGACTACTGTGCTCCCTGTGGCGTCTGTCGTCAGGTTATGGCGGAGTTTTGTGAACCGGCGGAGTTTCAGATTATTATGGCGAAAAGCCCGGAAGACTATCAGGTATGTACATTAGCGGGGCTGCTGCCGAAGGCTTTCTCGCCGAAAATATTGGCTTCGGGCCAGAATATGGAATCAATTAGCCGGGGGACATTGGAGGTGGAACCGGAATGAAAAAATTTAAGCGGGTATTCTTAATTGTTATTGATTCTTTGGGGATTGGAGAGATGCCGGATGCGGCGGATTACGGCGATGTGGGAGTGGATACGTTGGGGCATATATCTGAGTGTGCCGGCGACTTTTATATTCCAAATCTTCAAAGGCTCGGAATGGCAAATCTGAAACAGTTGAAACAGGTCAAACCGGCGGCGGAGCCTAGGGGCTATTATGCGGCCCTTCGAGAGGCCAGCGCCAGCAAGGATACGATGACGGGGCATTGGGAGATGATGGGACTTAAGGTGAGGACGCCTTTTAAAACCTTTACAGAAAAGGGATTTCCGCCGGAATTGATCGACGAACTGGAACGGCGCACCGGGCATAAAGTCATTGGAAATAAGAGCGCCAGCGGGACGGTCATTCTGGATGAGCTGGGAGAAGAAGAAATTGCCACAGGTCATATGATCGTGTATACTTCTGCCGATTCGGTACTCCAGATTTGCGGTAACGAAGAAACCTTTGATTTAAACGAGCTGTACCGATGCTGTGAGATTGCCAGGGAGCTGACCATGCGGGATGAGTGGAAGGTCGGCCGGGTGATCGCCAGACCATATGTCGGAAGAAAAAGGGGAGAATTCAAGCGCACAAGCAACCGTCATGATTATGCACTGAAACCTTTTGGTTTAACTGTGTTGGATGTACTTAAAGGCAACGGACTGGACGTTATCGCAGTCGGCAAAATTAATGATATTTTTGCTGGCGAAGGTATTACCCGGGTGGAACGTTCCAAGTCATCGGTCCACGGCATGGAGCAGACGATTGAAATAGCCGGGGAAGATTTTAAGGGACTTTGTTTTGTCAATCTGGTGGATTTTGACGCCCTTTGGGGACATCGGAGAAATCCTCAGGGCTACAAAGAAGAGCTGGAACGGTTTGATGTAAAGCTTGGGCAGCTTTTAAAGAAGCTTGGTCCGGAAGATCTGTTGATGATTACGGCGGATCACGGCAACGACCCGACCTATAGAGGAACAGATCATACCCGGGAAAAGGTGCCGCTGCTTGTACATTCTCCCTTCTTTACCGGAAGCGGTTCCATGGGAGAAATGGAGACCTTTGCCGTGATCGGAGCGACGATTGCCGATAATTTCGATTTGGCTATGCCGGAAGGGACGATAGGTTATTCTATAGCGGATAAATTAAACTGACAGTAGCATACAATTAGAGGAAGCTTCGAAGAAGGAGAGAAAAAGGCTTATGCATCAGGAACTTTACTTACACATTGCCTTCTTTTTTATCTATTCTTTTTTAGGGTGGGTGATAGAAGAGATTTTTGCGGCCTTTAAATATGGCCGTTTTATTAATCGGGGGTTTTTAAACGGACCTTTGTGCCCGGTCTATGGAATTAGCATGTTTGTTATCGTTAATGTGTTGTCGGATTATAACTTGCAGCCGCTCTGGCAGGTCATCGGAGCCATAGGGATTGTGACGGTCATTGAATATGTAACCGGAGCCCTGCTTCGGAAAATAACCGGACGGCGTTTCTGGGATTACCGCAACATGCCCTATAATTTAAACGGATACATTTGTCTCAGATATTCTGTTTTTTGGGGGATTCTTTCAGTAGCAGCTTTGTGGCTTGCTCAGCCGCCGATTGTTATTTTGTTGCTTTTTATACCAAAACGGGTCGTTCAGTTGATACTTTTGGCGGTCGGAATTGTATTACTTCTGGACCTCGGAGTGACCCTGGCGGCCTCGCTTCACTTGAATTTAAAGGGCGGCGTGGCGGAAAATGTGGCTAGCCAGGCAAATCAGGTTCGAAGAAACATGGGAAGGCGGATTTTTATGGCAGTTCAGCGCCGTATGTATACGTCCTTTCCTGAATTAAAAAGCCAGGAACCTTCGGAGAAAACCGGGTTCGGGCAGGTTCATGGACGAACCTTTGCCAAAGGTTTGTGCATCGAAAAACTGATCTGGATATTTTTTATTAGCGGCGTGGCGGGGGATATTGTAGAAACCATTTTTATGTGGGCGACGACGGGGCGGGTTATGAGCCGGAGCAGTTTCCTTTACATTCCGTTCAGTATCGTCTGGGGCGCCGGCGGCGCCCTTGGAGTTGGATTACTGGATTCGGTGAAAAAAAGCAGAGTGCGCATATTTCTGGGCGGTTTCTTTTTCGGCGGTGTATTTGAATATTCCTGCTCGGTTCTTTCCGAATTGCTTTTCGGGACCATATTCTGGGATTACAGCCATTTGCCTTTTAATCTGAACGGCCGGATTAATTTGTTGTTCTGTGGGTTCTGGGGCGTTGCGGCCCTTGTACTGATTCGTTTGATCTATCCGATAGTCAGTCGCTGGATTGAAAGGATACCTTTAATTTCGGGGACGATTCTGACATGGGTATTGGTAGGTGCTATGGTACTCACAGCTCTGGCGTCCTCCATGGCCATTACCCGCTATGTACAGCGCCAGGCCGACATACCGGCCAAAAGTGTTGTCGGTGCGTTTCTGGACGAACAATATCCCGATGTCCTGGTTGAAGGCGTTTATCCATATATGAAGATTGTAAAATAACAGTTTCATTTCTGGTAATCCTTCGGATTTAGGCCGAGCTTTTCAAACTTTTTGTATAAGCCGGAAATGTGAAGGCCAGTAATTGCAGAAACTCTGGATACATTTCCCCGGGCCTGGGTCAACATTTTTTCGAAGTAAGCGGTCTCGTATTTTTGTTTAAATTCTTTATAGGTTATAGATTCATCACAGTAACAGGAAACAGTTTTTTCAAAGACTGGCGGCATCGGTGGTTGTTCAAAATGGCTGGACGGCTGGATGATCTGAATGGTGTTGTGCAGCGCATTGCCGTCAGTGATGACATAGCGCTGCACAACATTTTTTAGTTCTCGCACATTGCCCGGCCAGGAATAGGCTTTGATCGCGTTCATATATTCGGATACTATCTGAATATTTTTTTTATATTTATTATTGTATTTTTGAAGGAAAAAATCGACAAGAGGTTCAATATCGCCGGGTCTCTGACGAAGCGGCAGCATGGTCAGGGGCAGTACGTTGAGGCGGTAGTACAAATCTTCACGAAATGCCCCTTTTTTAACCATATCCAGGAGGTTTCGGTTGGTGGCGGCAATGATGCGGACATTCAGATGCTTGGTCTCTTTGCCGCCAATCTTTCGGACTTCTCCGGTTTCTAAAACTCGAAGCAGCTTTGGTTGGAGCTGGGGCGATAATTCGCCGATCTCATCTAAAAATAGTGTGCCGTTATTGGCCAACTCAAATAGTCCCATCTTACCGCTTTTATTAGCGCCAGTAAAAGCGCCCTTCTCATAACCGAATATTTCGGATTCCATCAATGACTCGGAAATTGTAGCACAGTTGACAGGAACAAATATTTCATTGCGCCGGTTACTGTTAGAGTGAATATGTTTGGCAAGGACTTCCTTTCCTGTGCCGGATTCGCCGTAAATGATGACATGGGTGTCAATTTTTGATACCTGCAGGGCAAAGTCAAAAATGTTTTTGCTATGAGGATCTACGGCGATATAAGAAGGAATGTCCTGGGTGTTGATGATCGTGTTCAGCAGCTTGCGCATATATTTGCTTGTTTCTTCCATGTAGGTATTATATTCCGAAGAAAAGGATTCGCTTTGGCTGAAAGCGATAACGCGGACGAGTTCGCCGGTTTCATCAAAGATCGGTACAGAGTAGGCATAAATACCGCGGTTTGGATCATGATTGATGAGAAGGTAGGCCATCTGCGGTTTTTTTGATTCAAGACATCGGATGAGAGAGCTTTCACTGAATACGCCTCTGTCCAGCATTTCATAGGCTGTGGTGCCGACAATTTCATCTCTGGAAAGGCCGGTTAGTTTGCAGGTGCCTCTGGAACATAAGAGGATTTTTCCGACGTTATCGATAATTAAAATACTGCCTTCGTAATTTTCTAAAATGTCTTTATAATATTGCATATCATTTCCAAATAAATCCATAAACTCACAGCTTTCTAAAAAAGTATAAATCTTATTTTTTATTCTATAAAAATAGAAAAGATAGTAGATAAATTAACTATAACATAAATGATTGAAAAATAAAAGAAGAAAAAATTGAACAAAAAATACAATAAATTTCCTAAAATAACGGTTAATATTTGGATAAATCTTATAAAAAAATAATTTGATTTGGGGAAGATAAAAATTGGAATCGAAATTGCTGATAAAAATAGTAGATATTAATTGACAATTGATTGTCAATTAAAAATATCCAATTTTATCATTTCAAGGAGGGTTTTGTATGAGTAAGGTAATGTCATTGAATGAAGCTATTGGCTTGATTCGGGATGGCGACCGGGTTGCCGCATCGGGAATTTGTATGTCCGGTGTGCCGGAGGAAATTATGGCTGGCATTGAGAAAAGTTTTTTGGAGACAGGAAAGCCAAGAGATTTGAATATGATTTTTGCTGCCGGTCAGGGATGTTGGGACGATATCCATGCTTATCAGCATATGGCTCATGAGGGGCTGGTGGCTTCGGCGATTGGTGGTCACTTTGGCACGTGCAAAAGTTTCGGGAAGCTTATCGAAGATAATAAGATTATTGGCTACAATATGCCTCAGGGGGTTATTGTGGATTTATTCCATGAAGCTGTGAAAGGTATGCCGGGACATATTACGAAGTTAGGCTTAAAAACTTTTGTGGATCCGCGTATTGAAGGCGGAAAGTTAAATGCCAGAACGACAGAGGATATCGTAAAAGTTATCGAAATTGACGGTGAGGAATATTTGATGTACAAAACGCCAAAGATTGACGTGGCATTGATTCGAGGAACATCCGCTGACGCTTATGGAAATATTTCCTTTGAGGAAGAAGCCCTTCCTGTAGATATGCGTCTGATTGCCATGGCAGCAAAGGCCTGCGGTGGTAAGGTGATTGTACAGGTTAAATATAGCTGTGAACGGTTAATGACAGATAAGGTTGTCATTCCTGGTATTTTTGTGGATGCGGTTGTTGTTTCCGAGGAACCTGAAAAGAATCATCGTCAGACTCAGCTTCATTTTTATGATCCAAGTTTATCCGGCCGTGTATTTGTTGCTCAGGATGCCATTGCCTCATTGCCATTAAACGCGAAGAAGGTTATTTCCCGCCGGGCTGCTATGGAGCTGACAAGAGGAGCGGTGATCAATCTAGGTGTCGGCACACCGGAAGGCATCGCGAATATCGCGGCGGAAGAAGGCGTCAGTGATTTGATTACAATGACTTCTGAGAGCGGCGCTGTCGCAGGCGTTCCGCTGGGCGGCAAGGCCTTTGGTTCCGTACAGAATGCGTGGGCGATTGTCGAACAGGAAGTCCAGTTTGATTTCTATGATGGCGGCGGCCTGGATGTTTCTTACCTTGGGCTGGCAGAAGCGGATAGGGTTGGAAATGTTAATGTAAGCCATTTTGGTACAAATGTTACAGGCTGCGGCGGATTCATTAATATCTCCCAGACAACTCAGAATCTGGTTTACTGTGGAACATTTACAGCCGGCGGATTAAAAGAAACCATCGGCGACGGCAAATTGACCATCCTTCAAGAGGGACGTCAGAAGAAGTTTATCGATAAAGTACAGCAGATTACATTCAGCGGCGAATATGGTGCAGAAATCGGTCAGAACGTATTATATGTTACTGAAAGGGTCGTATTCAAGCTGGTTGAAGGCGGATTGAAACTGATTGAGATTGCTCCTGGTGTAGATTTACAGAAGGATATCCTGGATCAGATGGAATTTACGCCGATTGTCGAAGATTATAAGCTGATGGATGAAAGACTTTTCAGAGAAGAAAGCATTCATCTGAAAGAAATGATGTTATCCAAATAATACTTAGAGATAGGGGGAAGAGATATGGGTATTTTGTTAATTGTTATTGGTTTAGTCATTATGACAGTCCTTGCAGTAAAGGGGATTCCGATTTTGTGGGCCGCTCTTGTTGCCGGAGTCTTTGTTCTGGCTACGGCAGGCTTAAATATCGTTGAAGGTATTACTGTAACCTATATGACGGGCTTTTCTGGATATATCATGAATTACTTTTTAATGTTCGTTCTGGGAGCTATATTTGGAAAACTGTGTGAAGTCAGCGGCGCTTCCGACAGTATCGCTCAGGCTGTTGTAAACAAGCTGGGTGAGAAATATGTTGTTCTTGCGATTATTGTCGCAGCGGCGATTCTCGCCTTCGGCGGCGTATCCCTATTCGTTGCTCTGTTTACACTGTATCCACTGGCTATGAGTTTATTTAAACGGGCGGATATTCCGAGACGTCTGTTCCCTGGCGTTTATATCGCCGGCGCGGCGACCTTTGCCATGACGGCGCCGTTTACGCCGTCTACACAGAACATTGTTCCTATGGCATATCTTGGCACAACGCTTTCGGCCGGAATGGTTTCCGGACTTATCGGTACAGTTTTCTGTGCAGTTGTTGTTTGTATTTATATGCAGTGGCGCGTGGGCAGTGTGAAAGCAAAAGGTGAACATTATGTTCCGCTGGCCGGTGAAGTTGAAGAGAGCGGTGTGCAGAAGGATTTACCAGGACTGATTATCGCTTTGATTCCGATGATCGTTTTGATTCTTGCCTTGAACGCGTTTGGATTGAATGTGGTTGTCGGACTCTTTATCGGCTGTGTTGTTGCTGTTGTTCTGTACTGGAAATGGCTGCCTCATACGATGGCAGAGTTTTGGAAACAGATTACAGCCGGCGCGGATATTGCGGCCATGAAAGATATGAATTCTATGGAAGGTCTGGCATATGCGAAAACCGGACAGGCTGTGTATCGTCATATCGAAGAAGTTCGCAAACCGTTCATCGCTGCCATTAACGGCTTTGCCCTTGGCGGCGGCTGTGAACTGACATTGGCCTGCGATTTGCGGATTGCTTCGACAAAAGCAAAGCTGGGTTTGCCGGAAACCGGACTTGGTATTGTTCCGGGATTTGGCGGCACACAGCGTTTGCCGAGATTAATCGGCGATGCTAAAGCGAAGGAATTGATTTTTACTGCGGATATCATCGGCGCCGAGGAAGCGTTGGCTGTCGGCCTGGTGAACCGGGTCGCAGAGCCGGAAGTTTTAATGGATGAAACAATGAAGCTAGCGGGAGATATTCTTGCGAAAGCGCCGATTGCAGTCGGATTTGCTAAAGATGCGATTAACCGGGGAAAACAGGTGGATATGGATTCTGCCGAAGCTCTGGAAGCATTGTATGTCGGAATGTGCTTTTCTACGGATGATTTACACGAGGGAATGACAGCCTTTGTTGAAAAGAGAACTGCAGCCTTTAAATCAAAATAGGAGGAGATTTTTATGAGAGAGGTTCGAGGTAAAAGGTATGGGGAATGGGTGATCGGAGAGGTTTATGAGACTGGAAGAAGAACGGTAACAGAGACAGATATCGTAAATTTTGCCGGGCTTTCCGGAGATTATAATCAGCTTCATACCGATGCGGTTTTTGCCGAATCTACACCGTATGGCGGGAGAATCGCTCATGGCGCCCTCGTTTTTTCAATCACAACAGGTCTGGTAGACCATTCGGGACTGATTGACGGCACGGTAATCGGTTTTCTTGGCGCAAGTATGTCCTGGAGCGCTCCGGTGAAAGCGGGAGATACGATTTCCGTAAAAATTACGCCAATCAATAAGAAATTAACGAAGAATCCGGGACGGGGAATTGTTACGTTGAAATTACAGGTCGTCAATCAGAACGATAAAGTTACCTGTGAACAGGAATGGACGGTAATGTTTACAGTATAGTCATTTAAAGGGAGGAAATATATTATGGGTTATGTTTTAAATGAAGAATCGATGGATATTGTAAAACTTGCAAGAGATTTTGCAGAAAAGGAGGTTGCTCCGGTATGCGCAGAGTATGACAAAAAGGGTGAGTTTCCGATGGCTCTCTATCAAAAAGCTTTTGAACTGGGCTTCCAGGCATTGGAAATTCCGGAAGAGTACGGTGGAAGCGGACTTGATTACTACACAGTATGCGCAGTATATGAAGAATTTGCAAGAATTGACGCCGGGTTCTGTACAGGTGTTGCCGCAACCGGGCTGGCTTTAAAACCAGTATTAATGTTTGGAAATGACGAACAGAAGAATTATTTTGCAGAGTATATCTGCGGCGGTAAAGGCAATGGCTTTGCGGCATTTGCTTTGACGGAGCCAGATGCCGGTTCGGATGCTGGTGCTGGTAAGACGGTAGCTGAAAAGGTCGGCGACGAATACGTCATTAACGGAAGAAAATGCTTTATTACAAATGCAGGACCGGCTCAGATTTATGTTGTCTTTGCTATTACGGATAAATCCAAGGGTGCAAGGGGATATTCCGCATTTATCGTAGAACGCGACCGTGAAGGTGTTTCTGTCGGCAAGGAAGAAGATAAGATGGGTATCCGTCTCTCAAATACAGCGGATCTTGTTCTTGATAATGTTCATGTTCCTGCGGACCACCTGATCGGTAAAGAAGGAAAAGGCTATGCTTATGCAATGGCCACATTGGATTTGGCAAGACCGATCATCGGAGCCATGTCCGCAGGTATTATTCAAAGATGTATCGACGAATGCGTGGCTTATGCAAAACAGAGAGTGACTTTTGGAAAACCAATTATCAAACATCAGGTAAATCAATTTAAGATTGCCGATATGGAAATTAAGGCAGAAGTTACCCGCTCCGCAGTGATTAATTGTTTCAACCAGTATTATGCCGGAAAACCATATGGCAAGGAGGCAGCCATCGCTAAATGCTACGGCGGTGATTCGGCCGTTGAGTGTGCTCTTGAAGCAATTCAGATTTTAGGCGGCTATGGTTATTCCAGAGAATATCCAGTAGAGAAGCTTTTGGGGGATGCCAAGATTATGCAGATTTATGAAGGGACAAATGAAATTCAGCGTATGGTCATTGCTGGTTATGTTTGCCGATAGGAGGACTTTTCATGAATATTTTGGTTTGTGTAAAACAGGTGCCGGATACGACGGAAATTAAAATTAATTATGAGACAAATACATTGATTCGGGAAGGGGTGCCAAGTATCGTCAATCCTTTTGACGCCTATGCTCTGGAAATCGCCGTTCGCCTGAAAGAAAAACACGGGGGAACAGTGTCGGTTCTGTGTATGGGACCGGACCAGGCCAAAGCAGCGTTGAAAGAATGTTTATCTGTGGGGGCGGATAATGCTTACCTGTTATCGGACAGAGCCTTCGGTGGTTCAGATACGCTGGCAACAAGCTATATTCTTTCCTCAGCCATTAAATCTCTTGGCGAATTTGATTTAATCCTGTGTGGCAAACAGGCCATTGACGGCGATACGGCTCAGGTAGGACCGGAAATCGCGGAACATCTTGAGCTGACCCAGGTTACATATGTGTTGGATGCTGAAATCGCCGACGAAAAGTTGCTGGTTAAGAAAGAAACAGAAACCGGTTATCAGATGATTGAAACAAAAACGCCGGCCGTACTCACCGTTGTAAAAACGGCATTTGAACCACGTATGGCCACCGTTAAAGCTAAAATTGCCGCAAACAGAAAGCCAATCTCAGTAATTACTTCTAAGGATATTGAAATTGATTTGACCCGGGCCGGACTGAAGGGTTCCCCGACAAAGGTTAAAAAGACCTTTACACCGCCGATGAAAGGCGACAGCATGATTATTGCTGAAGATACGGCGGAAGCGTCCGCTCGTAAGCTGGTTTCAATTCTTGATGATAAGAACATTATTTAGGAGGTGGCAAGATGTTTGAAGACTACAAAAATCTGTGGGTATATATCGAATCAAATAAAGGAGCCGCGGCTAATGTAGGTTTGGAGCTTCTGAATCCGGTACGGGCTTTGGCGGCCAGTGTCGGCGAAAAAGTAGTTGCTGTGGTTATTGACGGTGAAAATACAGAGGAGCTTGGCTCTGAAGCCATTAAATATGGTGCGGATGAGGTTATCCTTGTCGAAGGTAGGGAATATAGCGACTATTCAACAGATGGGTATACGAATGTGTTAGATAATCTTGTAAAAAAATATAAACCGAGCGCAATGTTTATCGGAGCGACAAACCGGGGAAGAGATTTGGGCCCGCGTCTGGCCGCCCGATTAAAAACCGGTTTGACAGCGGACTGTACGGCCCTTTCTATGGACGGCGGAAACATTGTATGGACCCGTCCGGCCTTCGGCGGCAATCTGATGGCAAACATTCTCTGCCCAGACCACAGACCCCAGTTGGGGACGGTTCGTCCCGGTGTGTTTAAGAAAGCAGAGCCGGATGAAAACCGGACCGGCAATTGGATTCGTGAAATTATTAATACGCCGGAGGAAATGATTCGTACAAAAATTGTGGATATTGTTTCAACCGTTGCCTCCGATATTCCAAATATCGAAGAAGCAGAAATCCTTGTTTCTGGCGGCGCCGGCGTCGGCGGCCCGGAAGGATATGAAGTTCTGAAAAAACTGGCGGCAGCATTGGGCGGCAGCATAGCGGCTTCC
>ENA-ORNG01001509-ORNG01001509.1-human-gut-metagenome-genome-assembly--contig:-NODE-1509-length-16454-cov-4.237880_pt1 | contig 16454 bp, 15 predicted proteins | sample MGYA00242113_ERZ509018 | MGnify/ENA primary metagenome ERZ509018 (study PRJEB26280, sample SAMEA2338711) | human gut metagenome | biome: human gut; feature: human-associated habitat; material: faeces... | reverse complement strand
CATCTGGTAGAGCGCCACCTTGCCAAGGTGGAGGTAGCGGGTTCGAGCCCCGTCACTCGCTCCATATTTTTGGTGCCATAGCCAAGTGGTAAGGCAGAGCTCTGCAAAAGCTCCACCCCCAGTTCAAATCTGGGTGGCACCTCCAGCGTCGGAGCAAGCGTTATATCGCTTGCTCCGATTTTTATTGAAATTAGAGTGCGCTCATTCTGCTGTTCCTTCTTCCGCATCATAACCACTTTGCTGGGCTGTGATGTGGTCTGGGTACGAACTAGGGAGTGACGGCATCTATAGTGTTTGGACAAGACATGGTCGGAGTAAGCGTTTGTGCGCTTGCTCCGATTTTTTATCAGAGGGGAGAGTATTTCCTAGTGAAGAGGGTACCCCTCTGTCTCTATTTTGGTTCCGAGCAGCAACCTGCCACAGGGGTGCGGCTTTATTTTTGTGGAAGGCTCTTGGGAGTACTATATTAAAACAGAGCTGCGGTGGCCAAGAGTCTATGGAAGAAGAAAAAAGTTTTACCGAACAGTCTTCTCAAAGAAAATGGTATTTGATATAATTGCTTATAAGAATATATATAATAAATATGAGGGGGAGGGAAATATGGAAGCTCTAATTTTGGTGCTTTTCCTGTTGATTATGATCCTATTAGGGTTAGAAGCGTATCAGGTCAAACGGGACAGAGCCTTGCTGCAGCATGTAGTGTATGTAAATGGAATCCGGGGAAAATCCACGGTGACCCGAATGATCGCTGCGGGATTAAAGTCTGGGGGCTGGTCAGTCTTCTGCAAGACAACTGGGACAGTCCCTCGGCTGATTGGAACGGACGGAGTAGAACGGCCACTGCGCCGCCGCGGGAAGGCAAATATACGGGAGCAGGCCCGGGTGATGCGTATGGCGGTCAGGGAGCATGCCCAGGTCCTTGTAATAGAGTGTATGGCTGTGGATCCATTTCTCCAGGAAATCTCACAGAGGAAAATCGTACGCTCTGATATTGGGGTGATCACGAATGTACGGCTGGACCATACAGAGGAGATGGGGCTGACCTTGGAAGAGATATGTGATTCCCTATCCCGCACCATTCCGGAGCATGGGATCCTTTATACAGCGGATACTCAATTTTGGGGCCAGATGGTGCGGAATGCAGAAAAAGTAGGGGCCAGGGTGGAATTGTCCCGCCCGGCAGATGATCTCCCAAATTTCGACTTTCCGGAGAATGTGGCGCTTGCCCTGGCTGTGTGCGGAGAGCTGGGAGTGGACCGTGAAGCTGCATTGGTGGGGATTTTAAGCTATCAGCCGGACCCATATGCCCTTTCGGCGTTCCGGCTTCCCCAAGGGGCTCTATTTATCAACGCCATGGCAGTCAATGATCCTAAATCCACATGCATGAATTATCGAAGGATGGCAGAGAGACTGAAACTGGATGGACATAAGCTGATCCTACTCATTAATAACCGTGCAGACCGGGGGTACCGTGCTATCCATATGGCGATGGTTGCGCATGAGCTTCAGCCGGAAGAAGTGTGGATCACTGGAGGGGCCCGAGGCGCGGTATGCCGGGAGATAAAGAAAAGACTGCCCGGCAGGCCGGTGTACAGTTTACGCAGTGAAAAGGAGGTGCCCCTGGATAGAACAGGATCGGATACTGTGATCTTTGCAGCTGGAAATTTGGCAGGACCAGGAAGGTCACTCATAGAACGTGTGGTGGGGGAGGGGAAGAGAATTGTACCATGAAATTGTTTTGATCGGGGTGGCCGTCAGTCTTTTGTTTACGGAACTGACAGGTTTTTCTCCAGCTGGGCTGATCGTACCGGGATATATTGTCCTCTGCCTGCAGACGCCGGTCAGAATTGTCTATACGCTGGTGATCGCACTCTTGGCATGGGGAGGCGGCAAACTGTTGGGAAATTTCATGATTTTATATGGCCGACGGCGTTTTGCTGTGATGATTTTATTGGCGTTTACCATTGATTTGATCATTGCCTCCTCTGAGATACTGCCTTATGATCCAGGAATCATTGGCGTGCTGGTGCCGGGCATCATAGCAAACGAGTTGGAACGGCAGGGAGCGGTAAAATCTCTGATGTCTCTGGCAGTGGTAGTAGGTATTCTGGCATTGATCATGATGGGAATGGGAATGCAGGTGTTCCGGGTATGAACGGGAAACAGAGAGAAAAAAAGATTGTGCGCCTGCTGATGCTGTGTGCTCTGATCCTTTTCGGAGCAGTCTGGTGGGCGTCCTACGGAGTCCAGCGCGCTGAGACCTCATATGTGATGGAACAGCGGCAGGCAGCTGAGCTGCTGACCAGATGCTTTTCCGCAGTAAGGGGATATAAAGAGGAGCTCCATATCCCTATGAGCCAGGAAGATTATCATCAGACCGGTATGATCGGTCCCTACTATACAGGGATTACCACGACCCTTGGTGCCATAGAAGCTAAGAGAACGACTGCATGGCCGGATATGGGGGCGCTGTGCGTCAGATTGCTCTATGAGGCAGGGGTTCGGCCGGGGGACCGGGTGGCCGCAGGGTTTTCGGGTTCTTTCCCTGCAATGAATCTGGCAGTGATGGCAGCATGCCAGTCTATGAAAGTGGAAGTCATCCCCATTTCGTCAGTAGGAGCGTCTACTTATGGTGCTACTGATCCAGAGCTTACCTTTCCAGAGATGCTGCACCGGCTTGTGCAGGACGGCGTGCTTACAACAGACAGTGCCGCAGTTACGCTGGGAGGCGACAATGATACAGGAGATGGGATGTTGCCCGAGCAGAAGATGGAGATCTTGGAGCGGCTGGAGCAGGCGGGACTTGTGATCTTTCAAGAACCGAAGTTTCTGAATAATTTGGAACAGAGACAGGAGATCTATGAGCGCCAGGGCCCCATCCAATGCTTTGTATCTGTGGGAGGAAATGTGACCTCCATGGGTGTGGGAGAACGCGGGATCGCTTTGGGGCAGGGAGTTCTGGACCCAAGAAGCGCCATGCCGGTGACAGATCAAAGCGGTCTGGTGGAACGATACCTGGGAAGGGGAATCCCGGTCGTTCACCTGCTGAATATCAAGCAGTTGACCGCAGAATACGGCCTGCCATATGACCCGGTTCAATGGCCGGATCCGGGAAGCAGTGCAGTGTATTACAGGATACAATATCCGTTGCTTCCGATTGTACTGGGACTCCTGGCTGCGGCAGGGATCCTGTGCCTGTGCCGACATGTACGGATACAGCGAAGCAATATGTGGCACAGAGAGCTGCCGCCTACATCTTGAGGATACAGGGGAGAACTGTAAGATAAGAAGCGGAATCTACGAGGAGGGGGCCTGTCCTCAGGACAAGCCCCCTCCTCGTAGATATTTCGCGCATCTTCTCAATATTCTACTTTCCACATATAGTGCCGGTCATCCATGGAGTGCTTGCAGAGCTTGGACATCTGCTCTACAAAGAAACGCTCCAGCGGGATCATTACCACAGAGTTGAAAAATTCGGCAATTCTGGGATCAATGTGTTCCTCAATCCCAGTATCCTTAGCATCTATAACGATAAAGCGCTTTGCATAGGTTTTGAGGAATTTAAGTACACGTTCATCCAAAAAGCGTGAACGCCCGGTTGCCATCAGAAGGATCATCGGCTGAGTCTCGCTGGTCATTTCAAAGGGACCGTGGAAATATTCTCCGCTGTGAATCATAATGGCATTTCGCCAATGCATTTCCATAAAATGACAGTTTGCCATAGAATAGGCGGTCCCGTACAGCGGGCCGGCCCCCAGGACTTGAAAGAGAGGATCGTTTTGATATTCAACAGCAAAAGATTGTGCGGCAGGGAGCATGGATCGTTTGCTTTCTGCAACGATTGCGTCGATCTGGTCAAAGGCTGCCATAGCCTCATGGTACAGCGGATATCCTTCAAATTGATGCAGAATTTCAAACCCAAGCCGCAGTGCCATCGACTGGTTGGATTGGGAATAAATCTGTTCATCCCCATTGGAGTACACTACCACATATTCTCCGGCTTTTGCCATTCCGGTTTCAGGGGAGCCCGTCATAGCGATGGTAACAGCTCCGAACTGCCGTGCGCGCTCCACTGCATGCACGGTTTCTGCTGTGGCCTTCAAGGAGCAGCAGATTACGATGCACCTCTCATCCAGAGATTTCGGGGTTACATAATTGAACTCATTGCTGTTATAAATTGAGACCGCTATTTCATTGGCCTCACGCTCCAGAAGATACTTGCCAGGATAGATGGCAGCCTGTGAGCCTCCGCAGGCAACAAAGATGACGGCTTTCAACCCGCCCCTTGTGTCCAAGCGTCCCTTAATTTCTGTAATCATCTCTCTGATTTCCATTGCTGTTTCTCCTTTCAAATTGATAATATAAACTTATAATATATTCTAGAACAAGCATATAGATTTTAAAAGAAAAAGTCAAGAAATATTCTGCCTAAATCTTGACTTTTTTTGAAAGGAAAACTAATATAAATATATATACTGATTTAAGGGAGATGACTCAGATGAGGATCATTGGGATCGGAGATAATGTTTGTGACAAATATCGTACGATTTCCACTATGTTCCCAGGGGGACAGGCACTGAATGTTGCAGTTTATTGCAGACTTCAGGGGTGCTTCAGTGCATATATGGGGGTATTTGGGACAGACAGAGTAGGAAACCATATAAAAGAGACCCTGACGGCAGTTGGGGTGGAATTCAGCCGCTGCCGGACTTATGAGGGGGAAAATGGCTATGCAGTTGTTGATCTGATAGACGGTGACAGAAGTTTTGTCAGCAGCAATAAAGGTGGGGTGCTTCGGGAGCACCCTCTGCGCCTGACAGCGTCCGACCTGTCTTATATTGACAGTTTTGAAGTGGTCCATACCAGCAATAACAGCTATTTTGATGACCAGCTTCCCCTGTTGAAGCCGCTTGTACCGCTGGTTTCCTATGATTTTTCCCGCTCCTGGGAGGATATTGAACGCAGACAGCATATATGCCCTTGGCTGGACATAGGTTTTCTGTCCTGTTCGGATTCTGATGAGGACAGCGTACGCACCCTGCTGGAACAGATACACGAGGAGGGGTGCGGGATCGCCGTGGCAACCATGGGGAGCCGAGGAGCCATGGCATGGGACGGAAGAGAGATGGCGTATCACACCCCAAAGCTTGTACAGGCGGTGGATACGTTAGGTGCCGGAGATTCTTTTGCAGCTGGTTTTCTCATGCGATATCTAGAGTTGAAAACCAGCGGGGCTTGTTCCAAACCATATCTGAGGCAGTGCATGGAAGCGGGAGCCGAGCTTTCTGCCCAAACATGTATGGTGCATGGAGCGTTTGGATTTGGGGTACCAATTGAATAAAAAATCTTATGTTTATTTAAAGAAACTAACAAATACGTTTATATGCATATATAGTTTTTTATATCTTTAAATGTTAAAAAAATATAAAAAATATTAAATTTTTGAATATAGTCGGTGAAAAATCTTTTATTATTGCGGAATAAACAAAAAATATTCGTCAAAAGCTAAATTTTTTATTTTTTATGTGAGATTAAAAAGATAAAATAGACATCTAGAATTTTGCATGTTAAAGTTGATTTAAGAAAGGAAATGACCTTTCCTACCTGTGTGCACACATATAAAGATGCGAGAGGACTATCACACCAGAACGCTAATGGCCAATAGAAATGACAGAGAAATGTAAGGAGGTACAAAAATGAAACAAAGACGCCAACTCGCAGCCCTTACCCTCTCAGCCGCTATGCTGATCAGCATGACAGCTTGTGGACAAGGAACTCAGCCTTCAACCAGCAGTGTCCCGTCTTCCTCCTCTCAGCCCAGCGCCTCTCAGTCAAGCAGCGCATCAGTGCCCTCTTCCCCAGAAGGGGAATCCGATTATCCGCTGAATAATCAGGGCGGGATCGCCGCAGCAGAGGGAAGCGATATCGGAACGGCGGCAACGACCTTAAGCACACGGGATGCTTCTGGATACAACGGTGCCGTCACCTCTGGAAAGCAGGAGGCTTCTGAGGTTGGTATTGAGGTCCTGAAGGCGGGAGGAAACGCGATCGATGCCTGCGTGGCCACCGCACTGGCCATTGGATTTTTTGAGCCGAACGCCAGCGGACTTGGCGGCGGCGGATTTATGAATATCTACCTGGCCGATGAGCAGAAGAACGTGGCCATCAGCAGTCAGTTCCCTGCACCTGAGGATATCCCGCTGGACTATTTTGAGTACCTGCTCAATGAGGACGGCACCCGCAACCAGGAGCTTTGGAGTGAGTTCAATTCTTCCGGTAAGGCGGTATCCATTATGAAAGCCCTGTCCACTTATCAGGTGGCGTTGGACAATTGGGGGACCATGACACTCTCTGAGATCATTCCCTATGTTACTCAGGCGGCCGAGCAGGGGATTCGAGTGACAGAGAATCTGCACAACCTGATCGACAGTTCCTATGAAAAACTGTACATGCATGAGGCGTCCCGAGAGCTCTGGCTGAAGGACGGGCTGACTGTTCCCGAAGTGGGAGATGTCATTTACAACCCCGATCTGATCGATACTCTAAATCTGATCGCAGAAAATGGAATCGAATATTTTTATGAAGGACCCATTGCACAGGAGATCGTGGACATCATCCAGGCCGACGGCGGTGTGATGAACATGAATGATCTGAAGACTGCAATGACTGATGTTCTGGTCATTGATGATCCAGTTGAGGTGACCTATCGGGGCTATAAGCTTTACAGTATGCCGCTACCCAGCTCTGGCGGAGTGATCGTGGGTGAAATCCTCAATATTCTTGAGAACTTTGATCTGGCTTCTATGGGGCACAATACTCCTGAAAGCATCCATGTGATCTCGGAAGCCATGATGCGCGCGTATGCCGACCGGGGTGCATATTTGGGCGACCCCAGCTTTGGCGATATCCCCATTACCGGCTTGAGCTCTAAAGATTATGCCTACTCTCTTTATGAGCAGATTACAGATGAGGCCACAACTGAGCTGGAGGCCGGAGACCCGATGCCTTATGAGAGTGCCTCCACTACGCACATGTCTGTCATTGATAAAGATGGCAACATGGCATGCATGACCCAGTCTATTAGTTCCCACTTTGGCTGTGGCATTACGGTTCCCGGACGAGGCTTCCTGCTGAGCAATGGTCTGACCAGCTTCGATTTGGAGCAGGGTAAGCCCAACTCTGTGGCGCCAGGCAAGCTCTCTCTATCCAGCATGACACCAACTATTTTGGTCAGCCCTGAAGGAGAGCCGGTTCTGATTTCTGGATCTCCTGGAGGTGAGCGCATTATCGCCTGCATGGCCCAGACAATCATCAATATTGTGGATTTTGGAATGAATGCCCAGGATTCCGCCGATGCACCCCGAGTCTTTGCTGGAGCGGATTGCGTCATCCAGGTGGAGGGACGGATGCCTCAGGATGTGATCGATGAACTGGAGGCTATGGGGCATACCGTAAAGGTTGGTTCAGACTGGGACGCCAATATGGGTAGCTCCAACACTATTACTTATAATCCTGATACTGGTGAGCTTCATGTGGCCGGGGACCCGAGACGGGATTCGCAGGGCGTCGCATATTGATCTTTACCAGATGTACGGATTCCTGTGCATGGAACCGGCCAGGGCCTTCTGGCCTTGGCCGGTTTTTGCAATTTCAATGTCAAGACATTTCTGAAAGGAGAATTTAATTATGAAAAAGGTGCTGTCTTTTGTGCTGGCGGGGGCGATGGTGCTTTCCTTAGCCGCATGCGGAGATCCTGGAAGTACCTCCGGTCAGGCCCCGGGTTCCGCAGGGAGCTCTACCCAGGTCACAGAGGTGACAGGGCTGACAGAACCTATTGCGGAGACCCCTGCCCTGATCACCTCTGCAGGGCAGAGTGCTGACGCATCTATGCTCAGTGCGATTTTAGAGAAGGCCGGGTTCTCCTGTGATATTGAGACAAGCATTGGGGCAGACAGCTTTGATACCTCTGCCTATAAGACCCTGATCATTGGTGTGGGCGGCAGTCAGAAGGGGCTTGGAGCCGCTGGAGTGGATGCCGACGTGGAGCAGGAGCGCGTGGATGCGGTGGTAGCTAAGGCTGAGGAGGCGGATATGACCATCATTGTCGCCCATATCGGCGGGAGTGCCCGCCGCGGTGAACTGAGTGACGGCTTCATCTCTGCGGTTTCCCCTAAAGCTGATTATCTGCTGGTCGTTGCTGGCGGAGATGATGATGGACTTTTTACCCAGATTGCATCAGAAAATGGAATCCCCATGGATACCGTTGAAACATTGGCGGATGTGGGTACTGTGCTCCCAAAGGCATTCAAATAATTGTGAGGTGGCTGCATCAGCCCCTTCTGTTGAACAAGAAGGAGTTGTCATATGTCTGAACTGCTGATTTTCCTGCTGATGATCGTCATCTTTGCGGGAAGTTGTTTCTTCCTGAAGCTGCCTGTGGGAATTGCATTATTGCTTTCCTCGGTGGGCGGGGCCCTGGCTGGCGGCTTTGGAGTTCCGGTGAAGTTTATGGTGGAAGGTACCATGTCCTTCCTAGATACCATTCTGGTCATTGCCTGTGCAATGATTTTTATGAAATGCATTCAGTATTCTGGTGCCCTTGATATGCTGAATCGATTCTTCCTTCGCAGATTCCACAACCATAAGGTCATCCTGCTCCTGCTCCTTATGCTGATTATCATGTTCCCAGGTATGATCACCGGATCCTCCACCGCAGCGGTAATCAGCGCAGGTGCGATTGTCTGCCCGATCCTCATCGCGATGGGGATTCCTGCAGAAAAAGCAGCGGCTATTATTGCGCTTGGTGGTATGTATGGTGCCACAGCTCCTCCGGTCAATATTGCAGTTATGACCATTGGTGGAGGTGTAGACATCCCCTATGTGGGGTTTGGAATTCCACTGCTGCTTCTCTCTGTCCCACTGGCAATTTTTTCGGTGCTGGTCCTTGGGCTAAAGGACTGTAAAAATATGGACTATGAGCAGGTCAAAATTCAACTGCAGATCAGAGACGATGAAAAGATGTCTTTTGTCATGCTATTGCCCGTCTTTGTTCTGCTGGCGCTGATCCTCCTTCCCTCTATGCTGCCGAATATCGTCCCATCTCTGAGCATGACTATTGTTTTTATGATCAGTGCACTGCTCTGTATCCTGACCGGGAAAAAATTTTCGGTTTGGGCAGCGATTAAAGAGGGAGTGAACAGCTCACTGCCTGTCATGGGAATCTTGATGGGGGTTGGGATGTTTATTGAGATTATGACTATGACCGGAGTTAAGGGCTGGCTGGTCGTTAACTGCCTTGCTCTTCCCGATGCCTTGATTTTTGTGGCCATTGCGGTTACAATTCCGCTGTTTGGAGCCATCTCTTCTCTGGGGGCAGCGTCTGTGTTTGGTGTCCCGTTCCTGCTGGCCCTCATGAGCCGGGATACGATTGTGGTTGCTGCTGCACTGGCCTCTATTGCCAGTGTGGGTGAGCTGATGCCGCCTACCGCCCTTGCTGGCATTTTTGCGTCCAAGGTCGCGGGACTGGAGCAATACACCGGTGTTCTGAAGAAGTGCCTTCCCTCTGCGCTGCTGATCATTGCCTGGAGCCTACTGTTTATCATTTTTGCCAACCCAATCGCGTCCCTTCTCCCCTGAGAACCGCAAGGAGGTGTCATTGTGACGATCGTAACTATCGTATCCTGGCTGATCATGGTGTTTGTAGGAGTTGTAACCGTATTTTGCATTTTTGAAGAGAAAGACATCAAAAAGCAGATGAATGCGGCGCTGGTCCTGCTCCCAATTGTCCTGCGTGCCCTGATGATCAAATAGGAGGAGTGCCATGAAGAAAAATTATATTTCTGCACTTGCAGTCCTGGCATGTGTAGCTGTTTTCTGTACTATTTCTGGTAACAGCTTTCACCAGATGCGGACCGCTACAGAAGAGATTATTCCCGGAGAGGGCGTGACAGAGGTCCGAATGCTCAGCGATTACTTCCCTGATTTAGCTGGTACTGCCGGGGATACTCAGATTTATGTGCTTCAGGGGGAGCAAGAGGGAGGCAGCTGCCTGATCCTCGGCGGTACACACGCAAATGAGCTGGGCGGTCATATGGGAGCGGTCCTGTTTGTAGAAAATGCAAAAGTAGAGGCAGGAACGCTGTATGTCATTCCCCGAACCAACAACAGTGCCTTTACGCACAACGACCCCCAGGAAGGGCATCCCAGCACTGTACATATCACCACCGATGAAGGAAACGTCCGTGAGTTCATCCATGGATCCCGGGCAACGAATCCGGTGGATCAGTGGCCGGACCCGGATGTCTATGTCAACTATATGGGTCAGTCCTTGTCAGGAAGTGAGAACCGCAACATTAACCGTACTTACCCGGGGAAGGCGGATGGGACGCTAACTGAGATGATGAGCTATGGTATTGTCCAGCTGATCAATACGGAGAACATTGATGTTACTGTGGACCTCCATGAGGCCAGCCCTGAATATCCTGTCATTAATGCTTTGATTGCCCATGAACGGGCCATGAATCTGGCATCGAATGTGGTCGTGGACATGCAGATGGAGGGAGTGCAGATATCCCTGGAGCCCTCTCCGACAGATCTGCGCGGCTTGACCCACCGTGAGCTTGGCGATCACACGGATACGCTGGCGCTTTTAATGGAAGCCCCCAATCCCGCCCAGGGCCGCCTGCGTGACCGCACCGATGAGGCGCTCGTCCTGACAGGCAAGTCGGAGACTTATGTGAAGGCCGGTGAGATTGGGCAGCTCTATGTGCCCTATGACGAAAATGGATGGCCCATTGAGGTGCGCTGTGCCCGCCATGTGTTTGGAATAGAGCGTATCCTGGCCAATTACAGCGAAATGTATGAGGAGCCGATCATTGTCACCGGGATGCCCAGCTATGATGAACTTGTGAAAAATGGAATGGGTCCCTACCTCAATGAGCCTACCACGTGATCAAGGCAGGATCGACAGAAATGAAAAAAGAAATAAAGTGGTCGATTGCGGCAGTACTCCTTCTGTGCATGGGAGTAGTTGTGTACTTTTTGTTTTTGAGGCCTGCTCCGGTGTCACATACGACCTTTTTCCTGGCTGAGGGGCTTGCAAGTCAAACAGAGTGTCACATCATGGACTCTGGGAAGGAGGGGCCGACAATTTTCCTGCTGGCCGGCACGCACGGGAATGAACCCGCCGGATTCAAGGGTGCGGAGCAGCTGCTGGAACGGCTTGAACCAAAGACGGGACGCATCATTCTTGTACCGCATGCCAATCAGCAGGCCATTGAGTTGAACCAAAGGACCGCATCGGATGGCGTGGATATGAATCGTTCCTATCCTGGCGCAGAGGATGGAAATCCCATTCAGGTCTTGTCTGCACAGATTATGGAGCTGATCCAAAAATATCAGCCAGTCTGTGTGGTTGATATGCATGAGGGAGTCAATTTCTACGGCGTAAACGGCAGCATCGGAAATTCTATCGTGGTGGGACAGACACAGAGCGGATTTATCAATGCTCTGGATATACTGGAGATGGTAAACAGCCAGAATGGAGATTATCCTGATTTTGCTCTGGAAGGAAACGCACCTGTTGGAAGTCTGAACTGTACGGCATCCAGGGAGCTGGGGATTGATGCGTTTACAATAGAAACCAGCCAAAAGCTGCCCATGGAAGTGCGGGTCAGCCAACAGGTTTTGATTGTTACAAATATCCTGCAGCAATATGGGATGGAGTTCAAACTGCGCCCGGAGTCCGGGGGATAACAAAGAGCACAGGCGTACAGAGCCAATTCTGTACGCCTGTGCCTTGTTGCTGTGCATGCTTGTTTAAAGAGGATTTTCCGCCGCAAGAGTGAAAAACTTTGCATTTTGCATTGGTTTTTGCTATTCTAAAAAAAGAGCCCCTGTTGGGAAGTTTTGTGATTGTGAGGCCGGTATGGGGATAAAACGATTGTCTATTACTTGGAATGCGGTGAGAGTCTTCCAGGCGTTGGGACTGATGGCAGTTGGATTACTGACCCCTCTGATTTTTACAGAGCGGAATTTCCGGATCTATGATTTGCTCTATCAGGCGATGAATGAGCTGGATTCCGGTTTTCTGGCATTAGGAGCCATTCACCTGATTGCCCTGAATACCCTTCGTTCTGGTCCTGACTACTTGGCCATAACGCTTTTGATGGATGGGATTAGCATTCAGTGGAATGGACGGGAGATCCCCTTTGTTAAGATTCCATTCTGCTGCCTGTTCCAAATTTCACTTTACCAGGTCGTATATATGGTCTATTCCCTAAGACTGGACATCGGCATGCCAGCTATCTTAGTGTTTATCTGCATTGAATTGCTGACTCGGTTTTCTTTCCGCCTGCATTACAAGCTGATCATCATCACCCTGTTTCTCATTACCGTGCAGGGGCTGGATGTTTTGCCGGTCATGACAAAATTGGGATTTGGAAATGGTGAGATCTCCACTGATATCAAGGCCATAGCGCCCATTTTGGACGCTGAATTGCTTCTGACTTATTTTGTGCTGTTGCTTCTGTGTTTTTTTGCCACCGCTACTGTTTTAATGGGGCTTCTGGATCTGGAACAGCAGCATTTGATTCAGGCCCACCGAAAGGCAGAACAGGATGAGCTGCAGCTCTACCAGGCTAGAATGAAAAATATTGAAATGAGGTCGTTTCGGGAGATACAGAATTTGGTCCATGACCTCAAGACCCCGCTTACCACCATTCAGGGGCTGGCTGGACTTTCGGAGGAGCTGGTAGAGGATCCAAAACTGGCCAAATATCAGAGGAGGATTGTGAATGCGTGTGACCGGATGGGACAGATGGTTTCTGAAATTCTCTATGAGGACCGAATGTCCCTGGTCCCGACAGAGCGGCTTCTGCGCCTGACGCTCTCCTGCATGGCGTCAAACCCCTTGGTTTCTCGAATTTCTGTCCACAATGAGTGTCCTGAGGTTCGGGTATATGTGAATTCCATCCGTATGGCTCGAGCATTGGTAAATCTGCTGGAAAACGCATGTAAAGCGATTGACCCGGAGAAAGGGGAGATCCAGCTGATTGTATCCTGCTGCAGTGGGACAACCCATTGGGAAGTAGTGGACAACGGTATTGGCATAAACCCAGAGATCCTTCAGCGTATGTGGACGCATGGCTATTCTGAAAGCGGCTCCACAGGACTGGGGCTCAGCTTTGTGCAGCAGGTGGTTGACCTTCATCACGGAACAATAGAGGTAAAGAGCAGTCCCGGAGAATATACAAGGATCACGATCACCCTGCCTCAAAATAAAGGAGAGCACAATGGGAAAGAACATTTTATCAATTGATGATGACGAAGACATCCTCTATACAATTCAGGAGATCATTCTTCATCAAGGATGGACGCCCCTGCTGGCAAGAAACTTCAGAGAGGCCGAGCACATTCTGACGCAGTATGGAAATGGAAGGCTGGATCTGATCCTTGTGGACTATCACCTGCCTCAGCCGGACGGAATCCAGATTGTCCGCCGTATGAGAGAAATGGGGATCAATGTGCCGATTGTTGTGCTTACCATTGAAGAGCAGACAGCAGTCATGGAGCGTTTTCTAGAAGCTGGCGCAGATGACTATGCAGTCAAACCCATTAAACCTGTGGATTTGGTCTCCCGCATCAATACCCATCTGCGCTACCACGAGAAAGAGCAGTTTTACTCTGAGGCGGATAAGGGCATCAACCAATCTACATTGGAGATCATTGTATCCTGCCTTTCCTGTTCGGAAGATTATTTGGACGTAGGAGTCATTCAACGGCAGACAAATCTCAATCCCAAAACGATACATCGATATTTGCGATATTTGATTCGTGAGCAGATGGTTGAGGTCAAAAATACCTATGGAAAACGGGGGAGACCCAGAGCATTTTACCGATGGGCAGGCCGGAAAAGATAGAGATATCACAAAATCAATTGGAAACGTTCACCATTGATAACCTGCATGCATACATATACAGGCTGGCCGGCGTTGCCGAATGCCACACTGCGGACCAGGAGCAAAGGTGCATTTTTCCGCAATTTCAGCCAACGAGCCTCCTCGGTGGTAGCCCGGCAGATCTCAACGATTTTTTTTGAGCCGTCTATGACCAAGTCTTTTTTCTCGCGCAGGACCTGGAAAAGCGACCCGTCCAGATTCTCTTGCAGCAGGAAAGCATAGTCCAGTGGAAAATAGCTGGTCTCAATTACCATAGGCTCGTCATTTACATATCTAAGCCGGACAATTTTTACAGTCTGGGAATTCTCATCCAGGCCAAGACTCTCCAGAATACTGGACTTTGGAGCAACGATTTCCTTCTGCAACAGCCTGGCGCCTGGTTTAAGCCCGCGTGCAAGACAGGATTCAGAGAAGCCTTGAATATGTGTATAATCCCGGCCATATTTAGGGGAAGTCACAAAGGTGCCCTTCCCCTGTTTCTTTTCAATAAGTCCCTGAGCTGCCAATTCATCCATCGCTTTTCGTGCGGTGATGACGCTGACCTGGTAATATTTCGCCATTTCGACTTCGGGGAGCAGTCTATCTCCGGGCTTCAATATTCCGGAGGTAATTTCTTTCTGCAGCTTTTCCATCAACTGCCTGTATAGTGGAACGACAGCATTGGCCTCCAAAATCGGTTTGCTCATGGATAATTACCTCCTATATACTCGGTAATCATATTATAACGACTGTTTTGGATTCTGACAACTGATTTCCAGTGTGATAGGATTAAATATTTTCTTGAAAGTATAGCTTTTTACAAATAGAAGAGTTTCTTCATTTTTGCAAGGCATCAGAAATAGCGAGCGGAGTGGTGGGTGAGGGGGTGTAAAGAGATTTTTTTAGTACGTATTGTTATATCTCGTTGGTCCCTTCACAGCACTCTTAAACTAGCATAGGAAAATATGATTAGGCAAAATCCGAGAAAGACGGCAAGGAAAGGCATCTAGAGCAGTTATAATATACGGAAAAGTATGCTGAAAATTTAATTGCTTTTCCCAAAATGTAATTTTAGGATTTAATGTATATGGGCTCTCGTTGCTGGTAAGGGAGGGACGGACGCTTGACACCGGGGGCGTGACATGCCATAATGAAAAGACCTTGAGGAAGAAGGAGAGCATAAGGAGGAAAGCACCATGGCAAATATGGTAAAGCGGATCGGCATCCTGACCAGCGGAGGAGACGCCCCCGGCATGAATGCCGCTATCCGTGCTGTGGCCCGTACCTGCCAGCACATGGGTATTGAGTGCGTGGGCATCCGGCGGGGCTATCACGGTCTGATCAACGGCGATTTTACCAAGCTGGATTTTGAGAGCGTCAGCGATCTGTCCCGCCGGGGCGGTACCATGCTCTACTCCGCCCGCAGCGAGGAGTTCAAGACCCCCGCCGGCCAGGAGCGTGCCGTGGCCACCTGCAAGATGCTGGGCCTGGATGCGCTCATCGGCATCGGCGGCGACGGCACCTTCCAGGGCCTGCTCCGCCTGGCAGAGCGGGGCCTATCCGTGGTGGGCATCCCCGGCACCATCGACAACGACATCGCCTGCTCCAGCTACACCATCGGCTACGACACCGCCTGCAACACCGCCCTGGAGTCCATCGACAAGCTGCGGGACACCATGCAGTCCCACGAGCGCTGCTCCGTGGTGGAGGTGATGGGCCACCGGGCGGGCCACCTGGCCCTCAACGTGGGCGTGGCCTGCGGCGCCACCGCCGTGATCGTCCCCGAGCACCCCGTGGACATTGAGAACGACCTGCTGGAGCCCATCCGCCGGGCACGCCTGGGCGGCCGCACCCATTTCATGGTCATCGTGGCCGAGGGCGTGGGTCATGCACAGGAGATCGCCAACGAGATTCAGGCACGCACCGGCATCGACTCCCGCGCCACCATTCTGGGCCATGTCCAGCGCGGTGGTTCTCCCACTCTGCGTGACCGTGTGAACGCTTCTGCAATGGGCTACCATGCCGTGTGCCTGCTGGAGCAGGGCAAGTATAACCGCATCGTCGGCATGAAGGGCGAAAAGCTGGTGGATTACCCTGTGGATGAAGCTCTTGAAATGACCAAGACGCTTGACCCGGTGCTGATCGACGTGTGTAACACCATTTCTATCTGATTTTTGGACCGAATTGAACGTAAATACGTGAAATGTGGCATCTACAGATTGGATAAAATGTAGACAAAATCAGGTCACTCCTACACATTCCCTGTATTCAAATGCAAAAGTGGTATAAGGAATTATGGGATCTTTTCAATCTCATTTTTAAGCCAGTCGATGCTTCTTTGGGTATAAACACGTTCAGTAAGGTCTTTAATATGGTGTCCAACAAGTCGTTTGATGGCATATTCGTCCATGTTATACTTTTTGGCCATTGTAACAAAAGTAATACGTCCATCATGGCCTTTATGCTCAGAGTTCAGTGACAGCAGAGGAACGACTTCGTTGACAAGCTGCACGGAAA
>ENA-ORNG01001500-ORNG01001500.1-human-gut-metagenome-genome-assembly--contig:-NODE-1500-length-16538-cov-12.374446_pt1 | contig 16538 bp, 13 predicted proteins | sample MGYA00242113_ERZ509018 | MGnify/ENA primary metagenome ERZ509018 (study PRJEB26280, sample SAMEA2338711) | human gut metagenome | biome: human gut; feature: human-associated habitat; material: faeces... | reverse complement strand
CAGGGAAATATCTTCGTTGTTACCAGGTACAGGGAGATGTCTGCCAGAAATGCACTTCCCGTAAGACTTGTTTTAATACGACCGGGGTGCGCAGAAGAATTTTGGCCAGCAGCTGCTATCCCGCGTTTTACAGAAGGCATTTAAGGGTCAATACTCCGAAATACCTGTGCATGATGAGAAAACGGAAAATATGGGCTGAAGGCAGTTTTGCCGCTATGATAAAGAGAGCATAACCTTTTGAAAATTAGGAAACGAGGCATTCTCGCAGCAACCGAGGAATGCCTCCTGTCTGCCATGGCATTAAACCTCAAGAGGATGGCTAGGGCCATTTCTTCTGCAATATATCCGCATAAAATGTGGGCTGAGAATATGATTTCTCAGCCTATATTTTATCTTTGTCAGCAGGTCCAATCCTTGACACTACCAGTGAGCTTCAATGTGTATTGACAGATAATTCAAAAATTTAAAACAATATTGATGCAATATTTATGTTATAATATAAAATTGTGGGTTCGTTCCACAAGTCAAGCCGAACCCACAAAACACCCTGCAGGAGGTATACAGATATGATTGAACGATTTGGACAGGGTTCCCGGTACCACGACGCAGTAAAGTGTGGGAAACTTCTGTTTTTATCAGGATTGACTGCTACAGAAGCCGGAGATTCCATCCGGCTTCAGACGCAGGAAACTCTGAAAAAAGTGGATGAAACGCTAGAGAAGTACGGTTCTGATCGAGACCACATTCTCCGTGCGGAGGTCTATGTGCGGGAACAGGCCGATGTGGCGGAGTTTAATGAGGTTTGGGATGCTTGGGTCCATCGGGATACGGCACCAACACGATATTTGGTGGTCAGCCAATTGGGGAGACCGGCCATTCGCGTGGAAATTGTGATCACGGCTTCCGTGCTGTGACTGTGTCGGTGAAAAAGCGCCAAAAATACAATTTTTGTCAACGCCCGCAGATCTCTGCGGGCGTCTTTTCGTGAAAACGCGAAAAAAGAACGGACAAAACAGAAAACGATAATTTGCAAAGTATGGAAATTTTTTGAAGGAAATACAATATTGTTTTAAATATTTCTGACGCATTTTGAAACATTGACACACAAAATAATTTTGTGTACAGTTTTGTATACAATCATTTTGCTGAAGCGTGGTGAAAACTATGAAAATTAGCGAAGAGATTGCGGAGACCCTGCGGGATGAGATCATCGCCGGTGTCTACAAACCAAGACAGCGTTTGATTGAGGAGGAGCTGTCTGACCGGTTCTTTGTCAGCCGGACGCCCATTCGGGAGGCCCTCAAAGAGCTGGAGTCCGCCGGGTTGATCGCCATAGAGCCCTATAAAGGTGCCTTCGTTGCGGATCGGAACCCCAGTGAGATCCGAGACATCTACGAGCTGCGGAGCGTGCTGGAGGCGTTTACCACGGAGCTCGCGGTGCCTCGTATTACGGCGGAGACCATTCACCAGATGCAGCAGACCATCGACCGCATGGAGGAGTGTATCGCCGCAGATGATAAAGCGGGATTTGCGACAGAGAATGGACGATTCCATGATCTCATCCTGGAACAATGCCCCAATCGTGCTGCGGTGAAGATGGTCAACAATCTCCTGGAGCAGACCTCATCCTTTCGTTGGCTTTCCTGGCGTACGACGGCAAGCATGAAGAATAGCATGGTGGGGCACCGAAAGATCTTGGAGGCGATCACGACAGGGGACGCGGCGGCTGCCGGGCAGTATGCGGCCAGGCACATCCGCCTCTACTTGAAGGAAAGTTTGGCCAATTCATTGCAGGAGTGACGAGCTTGGGAAAGGAGAATGGGAACGATGAAATTTGGCAAGTACGTTGCACGACGGCTGCTGCAGATGATACCGGTGATCCTGGCGATCATCTGCATCTGCTTTTTGATCATTCATTTGGCGCCGGGTGACCCGGCCACGATCCTGGCAGGGGAGACAGCGACGGATGAATATATCGCGGAGCTCACAGCCCAGTTCGGCCTGGACCAGCCGCTTTGGAAGCAGCTGCTGCTTTACATTGGAAACGTGTTCCAGGGAAATCTTGGGGAATCCTTCGCGGACCAGATTCCGGTCAGTCAGATGCTGTGGACGCGCATGAAGGTAACACTGATGCTGGTGCTGCCCAGTGAGATTTTGGCAATCTGTATTGGTACCCTGCTGGGGTTGATCGCCGCCAAACACGAGAATAAAATTCAGGACCATTTGATTTCCAACGCCTCCATCGTGCTCTACTGTATGCCGACCTTCTGGCTGGGCATGATGCTGATGCTGTTGTTTGCGGTGAACCTGAAGTGGCTGCCCACGTCTGGAATGCAGAGCTTTAATACAGATCTCAGCCCATTCTGGGATACATTGCGCCATATGGTCCTTCCCAGCTTGACGCTGATCCTGGTCCGGATCCCCACCTATCTGAAGCTGGCCAGGTCCTCTATTGTAGAAGTGGCCCAGGAAGATTTCATCAATACCGCCAGAGCCATCGGCTACTCAGAGCGGATCGTATACCGCAAGCACGCCCTTCGCAACGCCCTTTTACCCACAGTGACTCAGGTGGGCATGTCCATCAGCTCCCTCTTCAGCGGCGCACTGCTGACGGAGACGGTTTTCTCCTGGCCTGGCATGGGGCGCATAGTCTACGATGCCATCTCCAGTCGGGACTATCCAGTCATTATGGGTGGTTTTTTAGTTTCCGCGATCATGGTGGTAGTCGGCAGTTTTATCACGGATATCATCTACATGTATCTTGATCCGAGGGTGGTGGCAGAGTGATGAAAAAGGCAAAAACGTTTTTGAAGGATCCGCAGTCGATCATCGGTCTAATCATTCTGGCGGTCATGCTGGTCATGGCCATCTTCGCGCCGGTGATCTGCCCCGGCAACCCTATTTTCTCTGTGGGCGTCCCCCTGCAGGCTCCTGGCGGGGAGTTTCTCCTGGGGACAGACTACCTGGGCAGAGATGTGTGGGCCATGCTGGTGTGGGGAAGCCGGGTGTCTATCATCTTCGCCTTCGGCGCGTCCCTATTGTCACTGCTGGTGGGCATTGTGCTGGGTGCGCTCTCCGGCTATATCGGAGGCTGGCTGGACGATCTGATGTGCCGGATCTTTGAGCTGTTCTACATCATCCCCAGGACGTTCCTGGTGATTCTGATGGTGGCCTTCTTTGGCTCCTCCATCAGCCTGATGGTTATTATCGTGGGCCTGACCATCTGGCCATCCAACGCGAAGATCATGCGCGCCCAGGTCCTGACGCTGAAGCGGCGGGGCTATGTCCAGGCCGCCGACGTGGCCGGCGGGAGCAAGCTGGGCATCCTGTTCCGGCATATCGTACCCAACGGGATGGGGCCTGTCCTCTCCAACTCCGTCCTCCAGATGGCCCAGGCGGTGCTCACCGAGGCATCCCTGTCCTTCCTGGGGTTGGGCGATCCCAACCAGGCGTCCTGGGGCCTGATCCTCAACGCGGGGCAGCGGAATATCAGCACGGCGCCCTGGCTGGTAATTGCCCCCGGTGTTGCCCTGGCTCTGCTGCTCCTGGCTTTTAACCTGATCGGCACGGCCCTGCACCGGACGCTGAATGTCAAGCAGGCTGTGATGGAGTAAGGGGGAAGACATATGCTGTTAGAAGTGAAGAACTTATCGGTAGATTTCAAAGTGGGCAAGCAGACCCTGCGAGCAGTCAACAAAGTCAGTTTTTCCTTAGGGGAGAAGGACAGCCTTGGGCTGGTGGGCGAGTCCGGCTGCGGAAAATCCACCACCGCCTTCGCGCTGATGCGGCTGCTGGCCAGCAATGGACAGATCTCCGAGGGACAGGTCCTGCTGGACGGCACAGATCTGGCCAGCGCCCCCTACGATTATATCCGCAAGGTTCGCTGGAAGGATATCGCAATTATCTTCCAGAACGCCATGACTGCCCTCAATCCTGTCCAGAAGATTGGGAACCAGCTGGTGAGCGCCCTGCAGGAGCACGAGGACGTGACCCGGAAGGAGGCCATTGAGCGGGCGGAATATCTGTTTGAACGGGTAGGTATCGCCAAGTCCCGGCTGATGCAGTATCCTCACGAGTTTTCCGGAGGAATGAAGCAGCGGGCGGTCATCGCTCTGGCGCTGATCTGCAAGCCTAAAATCCTCATTGCGGACGAGCCCACCACTGCGCTGGACGTGGTGGCCCAGCGGCAGGTTATTGAGCTGCTGGCGGGATTACAGGAGGAGTTCAACATCAGCATCATCATGATCTCCCACGATATTTCCGCTGTGGCGGAGGCCTGCGGCAATATCGCTGTTATGTACGGGGGAGAGATCATGGAGATCGGAAAGTCCAAGGATGTTCTGATTCGGAACAATCACCCCTATACCCACGCCCTGGTGGGGTCCTTCCCGTCCCTGCACAAGCCCCTGTCCACCCTGCTGCAGATTCCGGGCGGCGCGCCCAACTTGGCGGAGATGCCCGCCGGATGTCCCTTCTCCCCGCGGTGCGCCTATGCCACCGATCTGTGCCGGGAGAAGAAGCCGGAGCTGCGCCCTGTTCGGCTGGGCAAGCTGTGCAAGTGCCACTACGCGGAAGAACTCGATTTTAATCGGAAGGGTGGTTGAGCCATGAACGGTATGGTATTGGAGGACCTCTCCAAAAAGTATGTGCTGAAGGCCGGCTTTTTCAAGCAGCTCTCCGGCAAGGCCGGCGTAGTCAGCGCCGTGGATCATGTGAGCTTTCAGATGAAGGAGGGGGAAATCGTCGGATTGGTGGGCGAGTCCGGCTGCGGTAAGACCACCCTGGGCAAGATGCTTTTGAAGATCGAGGACATTACCTCCGGCAAGGCCTATATCGACGGGGTGGATCTCGCCTCAGTGCGGGGTCGGAAGGAGATCCTGGAGTTCCGAAAAAAGGTCCAGATGATCTTCCAGGACCCCTACGACTCCCTGGACCCCAAATTCACGATTCGGGAGATCGTAGCGGAGCCCCTGCGTTCCCTGAAGCTCTGCCGAAGCGCGGAGGAGATCAACAAACGGGTGGAGGAGACACTGCAGCTGGTGGAGCTGACGCCTGTGAAGCTGTACACCGAGCGATATCCCCACCAGCTCTCCGGCGGCCAGCGGCAGCGGGTGGCCATCGCCCGGGCACTGGTGTCCAACCCGGAGTTTATTATCGCGGACGAGCCGGTATCCATGCTGGATGTGTCCCTCCGGGCCGGGGTGCTGAATCTGTTGCAGAAGCTTAACCGGGAGAGGGGGATCAGCGTGCTGCTCATCACCCACGACCTGGCCACGGCCCGATTTTTGTGCAACCGCATCGTTGTGATGTACCTGGGGAAGTTTGTGGAGATCACCGACCCCACTTCGCTGGTGGATGAGGCGGTGCACCCTTATACCAAACTGCTGATTTCCTCCGCACCGGATCTGTTCGCAGACACAAGCAACCGCATCAAGGTGGAGGGAGAGGCGGCCAGCGCGGTGGCGCCTCCTGAGGGATGCCGGTTTTATCCCAGGTGCCCCTATACCAGGGAGATCTGTACCAAGACAACTCCGGACCTTGTGGAGTGCGCGCCAGGGCACTTTGCGGCCTGTCATCAATTATCCCCGGATTTTGCCAAGTCCGCCAGGGCCCGGTGAAATTAAATTTATTCTTGAAGGAACAAAGGAGAGATCACACGTGAAACCGATCACATTGACCAATGCGCAGGAAGAGAGAGCCAAGGAACTGCACTACAAGTATCTTTTTATTGACTGCCTCTGCGGGAACCTCATCAACCCCGAGCCGCCGGAGCGGGAGGGGGTGCCATATCTGCAGCGGGTGCTCCAGTCCGGGGCCAACGTGCAGTCCATCACCCTCTCCTCCCCCCAGGCCAGCTTTGAGGGCGTGCTGAAGGATATGTACGGCTATTATAATCTCTTCAAATATCACCCCGACAAGGTCATGCAGATCAAGACCGTGGAGGATATCGAGACGGCCAGACGCACCGGCAAGCTGGGCGTGATCTTCAGCCTGCAGAACTCTTCCGCCATGGGTGAGGATTTCTACAAGTGGTCCATTGTCGCGGAGCTGGGGCTGAAGATCTGTCAGCTGACCTATATGGAGCCCAACCTCTACGGCAGCGGCTGCCTTGACAAGGCCAACCAGGGCCTCACCTACTGGGGGGAGCAGGCCATTCGCGAGATGAACCGGCAGGGTATCGTGGTGGACCTGTCCCACGTGGGTGAGCGCACCAGTCTGGAGGCCATCGATTACAGCAGCAAGCCTTGCATTTTCAGCCACTCCAACGCCCTGACCGTCTGTCCCACCTCCAACCGGAACCTGACGGACGAGATGATCCGCAACTGCGCGGCCAAGGGCGGCGTCATCTGCCTCAACGCTCATGGCTTTGTCTGCCACAAGGAGGTAGGCGTTCAGGGCACCCTGGAGGACTACATGGCTCACTTTGAGTATCTGGGCAACCTGGTGGGCGCCGACCACATCGGCATCGGTACGGATATTTATGAGTACTACACCAAGCAGTACTGGGAGTGCAAGACGAAGTTGCTGTACAACAGCCCCTGGTTCTTCGAGACGGTATTCAACCGGGATGTACAGCGGGTGGATCAGTACATCAACATTACCAGAGGACTGGTTGCCCTCGGGTTCTCTGATAATGATATAGAGAAGATCCTCGGCGGGAACCTGCTGCGGGTCTTCAAAGAAATTTGGAAGTAAAGGAGATTGGTTATGAAAAAATGGATCGCGTTGATGCTTGCACTGCTGCTGACGCTGTCGCTGGCGGCCTGCGGTGGGAACAACACCGCCGGGAATAACGCTGCGAATAACGGCGGCACGGCAAATAACACCCAGCAGGACGGCGAGACCGCTCAGCCCACCGGCGACGGGCATTACTACGGCGGGACGCTAGTGGTCGCCACCGCCCTGGAGCCCACCTATTACCAGACCAACTACCAGTGGGATGGCGGCGTGGTGTATATCAGCCACAACATCCTCTCCAAGCTCTATTACTGGGATGAGGATACCAAGACCATGGTCCCCGATCTGGCGGAGTCCTGGGAGGCCTCTGACGATTTGATGACCTGGACCTTCCACCTGCGTGAGGGTGTTACCTGGCATGACGGCGAGCCCTTCACCGCCGCGGACGTGAAGTGGACCTTCGACAGCATTCTGGAGTATGGCGACCAGGCCTATACCTACACCTACATCAGCATGGTGGAGTCTGTGGAGACCCCTGATGACTACACAGTGGTCTTCCATATGACGGACCCCTGCGGCACCTTTGTGGAGAACGTAGGCGACTACCAGGGGCCGGACATCCTGCCCGCCCATATCTACGAGGGCACGGACCCCTACACCAATCCTGCCAACCAGAACCCCATCGGCACCGGCCCGTTCAAGTTCGTGGAGTATGAGCCCGGCAACTACTGCCGCCTGGAGGCCAACACGGATTACTACGGCGACGGCCCCTACCTGGATGAGGTTATCTACAGCTTTACCCCCGATTTGACCACCGCCACCACCGCCCTTGAGGCCGGCGAGGTGGGTTGGATGACCGCCACCCCCTCCTTTGCCGAGGCGGATCGCCTGGCCACCGTGGACGGGATCACCGTGGACACCCAGGGAACCAACATTGTCCAGTGGACCCAGTTCAACCTCAGTGAGGAGGCAGCCCGCCCCTATATCTCCGACGTCCGGGTCCGTGAGGCGATCTGCTGGGCCATCGACAACCAGAACATCGCCGACGTGCTCTATATGGGGTATGTGGAGCCCAGCGACAACTGGTACACCTCCACCGTGGAGTGGGCTGTGAACCGGGATGTGGAATACCCGGGCTATGACGTGGAGAAGGCCAACCAAATCCTGGACGAGGCCGGTTATGAGAGAGGCTCTGATGGTTATCGCTTTGAGCTGACCTACCGTTGCTTCACCACCTCCATCTTCGGCACCACCGACATCCCCACCCTGGTGGCCCAGTATCTGGACGCCGTGGGCATCAAGCTCAACGTGGAGCGCTATGAGTGGGCTGTCCGCGCCGAGTACCTGGATGAGAACCTGGAGTGGGATATGTGCTCCGCCGGCGGTTTCCGCGGCCCCGACCCCAACTCCTTCGCCAACTCCTGGGGCTACTCCACCTCCAACAAGACCCGTTACTACAACGAGGAGATCATGTCTCTGTTTGAGGAGGGCACCATGTACGCCACCCAGGAGGAGCGTGCTCCCATTTACAAGGAGATCCAGGCGATCTTCGCGGAGGACATCCCCTATTACAACTACATTGAGTACTCCTATGTCCGGCCTCACGGAGCGGACTACATCAATTTCTTCTGGACCGCAGACTGCGGCAACGCGGCGGACCACATGCTCAACACGGTGGAGTGGACCGGCGGCGAGTACCGCTGATCTCCGCCCCGCGGCAGCGGGATACGAGGGCATGGCGATAAACATAGCAGCAAGAAGAAGGAGTTATCATGCAGACATTTATCAATTTCGGGCTTGTGGACGTCATTGACAAGAGGTATGTGGAAAACTGTTATATGACAGTGGACGGCGGCCTGATCCAGAAGGTAGGAGCCATGGCGGAGCTGGGCGAGGAACAGAAGCGGAGCGCTGTGGATCTGACGGGCAAGACCGTGATGCCCGGCATGTTCAACTGTCATATCCACGCCCTGTCCACACCCATCGCGGCCCCTGAGTCCCTCAACTGGGAGACCTCCGGAATGTTCGCCCTGCGGGGCCTGCGGCATCTGCAGCAGCAGCTCCGGTCCGGCGTGACCTTTGTCCGGGATATGAACGGGCGGAAGCTGGCGGAGGTGGATTTGAAAAACGCCCTGAGGGAGGGGCTGTTCGTCGGCCCCAACTACTATATTGCCCGCCAGTGCCTGTGCATGACCGGCGGCCACGGCTGCAACACCGGCAGGGAGTGCGACGGCCCCGTGGACTGCATGAAGGCCGCCCGGGAGCAGATCAAGGGCGGCGCCGATTTCGTCAAGATCATGGCCACCGGCGGTGTCAACTCGGACACCCGTCCAGAGTTTTCCCAGCTCAACCTGGAGGAGATGACTGCCGCCATCACCGAGGCTCACCGGGCCGGGAAAAAGACAGCCACCCATGCCCACGGCAAGGCGGGCATTAAGACGGCTGTGCTGGCCGGCATCGACAGTGTGGAGCACGGCAGCTACATTGATGACGAGTGCATCGAGCTGATGCTGCAGCGCGGAACCGCCCTCTGCCCCACTTTGAGCACCCACTACTTCACCATGAAGTTTGGCACGGCGGCCGGCATCGCCCCCTGGAAGGTGGAGAAGGGCCAGCGGGCGGCGGAGGCCCAGCGGATCGGGCTGGAGAAGGCCTGGAAGGCCGGGGTGCCTGTGTGCATCGGCACCGACGCCGGAACGCCCTACAACCCCCACTGGGGGACCTACATGGAGTTCGTTCTCTTTGTGGAGGATATGGGCTTCGATCCCATGGACACCCTTGCCGCGGGAACCATCCGCTCCGCCCAGGTCTGCGGGGTAGAGGAGTGGACCGGCAGCATCACCCCCGGCAAGCACGCTGACTTCATCGTGCTGAGGGAAAACCCGGTGAAAAACATTCGGACCCTGGGCCAGGTGGAGCAGGTGTACAAGGACGGTGCACTGGTGTCCCTGCCTGAGATTGACTACAGCAGGACCGACTGATCGCAGGCCTTCTGCATATGGCGCGATGGTATTGAAGATTTGAGGAACGGAAAAGCGGCGGAGAAATCCGCCGCTTTTCTGCTTTTCTATTTCATCAGATAGGTCTCAAACCAGGTGACGATCTCCTGCAGCCGCGTGATCCGGTTGTCCGGCCGCCCGCTGCGAGACAGCTCGTGGTTCTCTCCATGGAACAGGCAGAGCCTCGCGGGGCAACCGGCTCGCTTCAGACAGCTGAACATCTCCAGCGCGTCCGGCAGCGGGCAGCGGAAGTCCTGGTCGGAGTGGATGAACAGGGTGGGGGTCTTGCAGTTGGGGGCGTACTTCAGCGGGGATTCATTCCACAGAGCCTCGGGGTCCTCCTCGGCGGAGCCCAGGTGCTCACTGCGGATGTTGGTCAGGCCGATGTCGCTGAGGTATTCAAAGTTAACCATATTGGCGAAGGACCGCTGGGAACAGGCCGCCGCGAAGCGATCTGTGTGTCCAATGATCCAGTTGGTCATAAAACCGCCGTAGGACCCGCCGCACACCCCCAGCCGCTCCGAGTCGATCTCCAGGTACCGGCCCAGTACGGCGTCGGTGAAGTCCATGATGTCCGTGTAGTCCACCGTGCCCCAGCGTCCGCGGATGTCGGCAAAGTCTCGGCCCCGTCCGTCGGAGCCCCGAGGATTGCAGTAGAACACGAAAAAGCCCCGGCTGGCCCAGAGCTGCATCTCGTGGTGGAAGATGTCGCCGAACACGGTTTTGGGGCCTCCGTGGATGTGGAGGATACCAGGACAGCGCCGTCCCGGCTGATAGCCCCGTGGCTTCATGCAGAAGCCGTGGAGCGTCACGCCGTCCCGGGACTGGAAGGTCAGGAGCTCCGGCTGGCTGACATCGTGGGAGCGGAGGTAAGCGCCGTTGAAATCTGTTACCTGCTGTCCGTCCAGGTACAGCTCAGTCAGGCCGCAGCGGGCCATTTTGGCACAGACCATGGACCCTCCGTGGAGGTCGAAGCTTTCCACGGAGCCGGCAAAGCCCTCCGCCTCCGTCACGTTCTGGTGCACCGAGCCGTCGAAGTCCAGCCGGTTGACGCAGGTCCCGTCCATCACGGGGGCCAGAAAGTACACGCCGTCACCGCCTAGGCAGATGCCCTGCCCGCCGCCGTACTTGGCGTCGGACCCGGAGCCGCCGTAGCCGATCTTCATGTCCGCGTCCGCAAAGCGCCGGATCGCCCCGTCAGACAGGCTGAGTGTGTAGAAATCCGTATTCTGTCCCATGCTCTTGCCGGGGCAGTTTTCAATGGCGCTGAAGAGCAGCTCGTCATCCCGCCAGAAGCACAGGGCAAAGCTGCTGATCCGACCGACCTCCGTCAGCTGGCGGACCGTGTCGGTGGCGCGATCCCACAGGAAGAAGGCGGGGCTGTAGGGGTAGGGAAGATAGTCCTTCCAGGGGGTGGCCTGGTAGAGCAGCTTGCCGCCACGGTAGACGAAGTCTCCGGCGTCGGTGATCGCGTCGGTCAGCTTGGTCAGAGAGCCAGTGCCGCTGTGGTACAGGTAGAGGCCATTGCGCCGTCCGGCGGTGATCCCATGCCCATTCTCGCAGAAAGGCGCCTCCTCCAGAATATGGTATCGGGAGGGCTCTTCCTGGGTGCAGGCATAGCTGGTCACGGCATAGAGCTCCGCCTCCAGCGGCCGGAGCTTATTGACAGACATGGGGAGTGTAAAGAGCTCCCGGCTGCCTCCTGATTCCGGGTCCACACAGTATACTGACGTGCTGGCGTCAGCCTTCTGCCAGTAGACAAGGCTTCCGTCGGCGGCCCAGAAATAGTCTCTCAGCCTATTGCCGGTGGTCAGCTGCTTGAGCTGGCGAGTGGAGACATCCAGGCACCAGAGGTCGCCGAGATAGGCGTTTTTCTCCGCGTCGATTTTTGTCAGAAGGAATGCGATCTTACCTCCATCTGGGGAAAACCTGGGATCACTGACATACTGGAGCTGTAGGAAATCTTGAATTTCAATGGGAGTGAGGTCCATAATACACCTTCTTTCTAGATTCTGTCACTCATTATACAGAATCCGTAGAGGAGAGATTGTACTAAAATTGAAGCGACTCTGCTTTTCGAACCGTTTTATCGAAAAGCAGAGTCACTTTCATATATAAGCCCTGCAATTCCTAGGAGTTTCAGAACTGTATAGAATACGGTAGCAGCAAAAAACAGAAAAATGAGCAAAAATCAGAATCAAATTCAGCTTTTTAGAAACAAGGTTCCTCAAAACCTTGTGTCTTTTCTGTTCCATAGAGTTCCTCAAATCGTGCCGGTGATTTATACGCCAAAGTCTGATGAGGCCGGACTTCATTGTAGAATTGGATATATGCGTCCACACTTTTCCGGAAATCCGCCTCAGAGGAATACTCCCGCCGGTAAGCCTCTTCCTTTTTGAATGTGGCAAAGAATGTTTCCGCCACCGCATTGTCATAAGGACACCCTGAGTTGGAAAAAGACTGGACAACGCCGGATCCCTGGAGTAACTGGTGAAAAGTATCTGAGATGTACTGACCGCCCCGGTCACTGTGGAATGTCAATCCTTCAGGTGAGCCGCGGTCCTGAAATGCGGCGCGGAACGTAGCAGTTATCAGATGGGTATTGCTTTTTCGAGAAACACGGTATCCGACCACACGGCGGGAAAACAAGTCGAGGATAGCGCATCGCCGCTGTCCTCTTCACTCTCTTCGCTATCCTCTGTTTCCACGAACGCGGCCTCCACTGTGACGGAGCTCCGGGGCATTTCAAAGGTGTAGCGGGTAGAGCTTCTCTGTTCCACGTCGATCTCTTCCCCGTCGGGGTCGGTGACGGTGAGCGCGTCCAGCTCATAGCCGTCCTCCGGCTCCACGGTGATGGTGACGGTCGTCCCACGCCGTGCCCGGGTCGCGCTGACGCTCACCTCGCCGCCCTCCGAACTCTCCGTATAGATCCGGTAGGTGGTGGAAGAGGTGGAAGAGGAGGAAGAGCCGCCGCTGGAGCTGGCCCTGCGGGTCGCCGACACCTCACAGGAAGCGGTCGCGGCGGTGTGAGTGCCATTGCCGTCAAAAGTGGCGGTAAAGGTGTACGTCTTGGTGCTGTTTGGCAGCTCGGCGGTGAATGTCGTACCGCTGCCACTGACTGTGACTTCCTCATCGTCGCAGGTCACCGTGACCTCCGCCCCCTCAGGCAGACCGGATACTGTCAAAGTCACAGCTCCGCCGCCGGACAGCCGTGTGTCGCTGGGGGTGATGGCCAACTCCGTATCGATCTTTACCGTCACGGTGGTCCCCTCCACGGTCAGCACATACCCTTCCCCGGCGGAGATGCTGTCGGTGGACAGGTACTCGCCGCACTGGATGGTGACGGCCTTCTCCACCGTCAGCGTTTCCGAACAGTCAGCCAGCAGGGTGATGGTGTCGCCATCCGCGGCGGCCTCGTACGCGTCGGCAAGGGAGGCAAAATACGTCCCGCCGGTCTCAGCAAGGTTGTCTATCCCGGCATCTATGGCGCTTTTCAGCACATACGCGCCGCTGTCATTCAACGCCACCACATAGCCCTCCAGGCCAGAGCCGTAGGTGATGTCACTGCCAGAGGACCCGCTGGGTTTGAAGCTCTGGGCGGTCTCCGCCAGGATGATCACCGCGTCCCATACAGCCTCGTCGTTCTCGGAGGCAAAGTTTCCGGAGGAAGTCTTCTCCCCGGTGTATCCATCCGTGCTGATCTCCATTGTTTTTACTGTCAGAGGCACGTTGCAGGTGAAGCTCTCCGCACGCTCCAAGCCGGTGGTCAGGTAGGCGTTGGTTACGGTGCCGGAGGCCAAAGTGACGGACACGTCTCCCAGGATCGCCACAGTGGAGATGTTGTAATCCCGCTCAATGCAGTTGCTTTCCTTGTACGCCCCGCCCATGCCGGCGTAGAAGTCGGTGACAGAACCGCCGGTAACGTTGACAGCAATGTCGCCCGCGTAGTTACGGGTCACCAGTTCCAGCGTCGTGATCTCCCCGCCGGAGACAGAGAGAGCCACATCCCCCGCGTAGCCGTAGCTGCCGCTGGTGGACAGCTTGTCGATGCTGCCGCCGGTGATGTTGGCCACGGTGCTGGCCACATAGGAGTAGCCTCTGCCGCCCAGATAGAGATTTGTGATGCTGGCGCCCTCATCTACATTGACAACGGCGCTCTCCACGGTGTTGCGGACCTCCTCGAAGGTAGTGCCGTTGTAGTTGCTGAATACCAGGGCCCCATCGGCGTCGATCTTATAGGTGTAACTCCACTGGCCGTTGCAGCCGCCGGCGAACAAATTCTCTACGTCGCCGCTGGAGACGGTGATGACCGCCTCCTCCACGGTCACACGGTCCTGCCCGCTGCTCGCGCTCCAGGTAGCCTCCGGCCCGTTGAAGCCGCCGCCGTTGACATATCCCACGGTTCCGCCGGTGATGGTGATGTTGGCCCGCTCCGTCACCATGGCGCAGTCGGCGGAGGAACTGTCCTGGGTCAGGGCCCGGCCGCCGCCGTAGACATATGTCACATCGCCGCCGGTGATCGTGATGTTGGCCGTGCCCACAGTGGGGACATAGCTCATGCCGCCGTCCATTTCCACCGCCGCTTTGTACGAAGTCTGGCCGTTGCCATAGATAGCATCCACGGTGCCATCGGATACGGTGACATTAGGTGTCGGTGATGGCGTCTCCGTCAACCTCCCAAACGTATCCCGTCCGGCCGAAGTCGTCTGTCTCAGAGTCGCTCTGCGCCAGGTCATAGACCTGATAGCCCAGGGTAGTCCGCCTTGTCACCGGGATACTTGCGGCCTGTGACATAGTTGACGGTATTCATCACGAAGTGGATATGGGGATGGTCCCGGTCCATATGGACGGCGTAGATAATCTGATACTGGCTGCCATAGTAGACAGCAGCCTGCCGGGCGATATGGTCCAGCATGGGATAGACATTGCTCCCGAACTGCTTGACCTCATCACTGGAAAAGGCCAGGATCCAATGGCGGAGACGCAGCCCCTTGTTCGCACCGTAGGTCCAGGCCAGCAGATTCATTTCATAGGCTGCCTGAGCGACATTCACGCCGAATCCGCCGATGTACTGCCCTCCGGTCTTGGCTGTGTCCTGGCAGTAACTGATGACCATCTCCAGAGCCTCATCATCGTGGTACTTGGGCAGCCCTGTGTCTGTGACGTAGGGGCCGGATCTATAGATCACCTTAAACACCGGCATATCGCCGTCCCCATTTTCCTTGCCAGCTTCTACGGCCTGCGCCGGTCTGAGCTACTGGGGCTCCGCTGGTCCTCGATCAATTTCGAGACCGGCTGGCTCCAGATCGACACGACCGTGGTACGGGAAAAGAACGGAGACAGGATCCCGGCTGTGGTACGGGAGAACACCACAAAGACCAGTTGCAGCAAACGGAGCCTGCCCCTTTGCCAGTATACCTATCAGTACTTCTGGAACCTGCGGCAGAAGCAGCTGGCCCAGATGTCCCTATGCGGGACCAGCTATGATCCCTGTTACACGGATTTTGTCTGCGTGGACGATTTGGGGACCTTGCTTCAGCCGGACTATGTTTCCCAAAAATTTCAGAAGGTCCTGGAGAAATACCAGCTCCGCCGCATCCGCTTCCACGATTTGCGCCACCCGTATGTCAAGCACACGACAAAAAAATATAATTCTGAAAAGCAGAAAACCCAAACTACCAATCTTAGTGCTGATAGTCTGGGTTTTCTGTTTTTGCTTTTTATTCTACGACTTTGCCCGTAGTATAGGTGGGATTATCTCCATCATTTCCTTCAAAGACTACTTCTGTTGTAGCACCGCATTCTTCACAACGGAGATATAGTTTTTTCACCATTCCATCTTCATCCGAATCATCACCATCAATGCTTAATTTCTTACTTTGGCAAACTGAGCAATGGTATTGAGAAAGTGGATCGAAAACTTTCTGAAGGATGTTTTCATAAACGCCAACAAGAGAAATACAAAGCGTAACACAGGTTGAGGCTTCGTAGTATGTAGCACTACGCGAATGTGTAATCTTATTGGCGTAATCCCAGGTGGATTCTGTTAGTTTCTTAATAATACTTCTGTAATCTGCGTTTTCCGATCCTTTCAAATAGAACTGAATAAATAGTTCACATTTTCGCTTGAAATTCGATGCTTGGGGCTGCTCCCCATCACCAGCCATTGCAGGGTCATAAATGTGGTTGCCGAGCTCAATCAATGTTTCTCTGCACTGAACACCTATCGCTTGAAAATCTTCAATCTCCTTAGCGGTATCAATTAGCGCAGCGACACTTTTGAGCTTTCGGAAAAGTTGAGGAGCAATTTCTGCATCGAGCGTCACACCATTTACAAAATCCTCTGGACTATATTCACCCTGGGCTGCGCTCATTCTCTGCATTAAGCCCATGTGGAAAGAATACACTTCATCTGCTCCAAAATAATATGCACTTTGGGGATAGAGATTCATCGGAATCCCGTCGCCCTCCACTACCCACCAATCTCCATCAGTATCGGTTTTGACATTCCAGACGCGCACATCAACACCCAAATCATCGAAGTGTTGCTCTGTTTTTGCGCTCAATACTGTGCATTTCCCTTGAGATTGCCATTCTACATAGCTTTTCACATCTTCAAATGTTCGATTTCCCATTTTTGTTCCCCCTGGTACAGCTTTCATAGTAAATAGAATTTAACTATATTGTACCACTTGTCGTTTGACTATAAAAGCGCCAAAGAGCAGAAAACCCAAGCCACTAAGATGGATTTGATGGCCTGGGTTTTCCGTTTTTGTATCTTCAATTATCCAAAGAGGTCATGGACCTTGTAAACAATCTCAATGCGATTGTCGGGGAATACATACACCTTTTCAATCAGCA
>ENA-ORNG01001485-ORNG01001485.1-human-gut-metagenome-genome-assembly--contig:-NODE-1485-length-16694-cov-3.740730_pt1 | contig 16694 bp, 14 predicted proteins | sample MGYA00242113_ERZ509018 | MGnify/ENA primary metagenome ERZ509018 (study PRJEB26280, sample SAMEA2338711) | human gut metagenome | biome: human gut; feature: human-associated habitat; material: faeces... | reverse complement strand
GGAGATTGGGTACATTATGAAAAAGCGAAGCATTTTGAGTCAGATCGGAGCAATTTATATCCAGGAAGTGGAGCATTATTTGCAAAATCTTTCTGTATAGCATATGTGATGGGGAAGAAGCGGGTGTTGACAAACATCCGCTTTTGGTGTATACTAAATCATTCAGTTAGCGAAAACTAACGGCAAAGTACGCAAAAATGGGGAAAATACAGGATTCGAAATGGGAAAAAAGGATGCTGTATCCTGACTGTGCGTTAGCTTTGGCTAACGGATGAAAAGACGCAGGAGGCGTATGCATGACAGACAGAAAGGTCGGAGGAACGATGATTCTTGAAATGAAAAATATTCGGAAAAGCTTCGGGAGCGGGGAAAGCCGAGTAGAAGTCCTGAAAGGCATTGATATGGAGCTGGAAAAGGGCGAAATTTGTGTGTTGCTGGGGCCGTCCGGATCCGGAAAGTCCACGTTGCTGAACATCATTGGCGGAATTGATCAGCCGGACAGCGGCACCATCACTTTGGGTGAAACGGTGAAACTGGCGTCGGTTGATCAGTTCCGTGACTCAATGGATAACAGCAAAACCGTTTGGGAAGAAGTTTCCGGCGGGCTGGATATCATGAAGATCGGCAACACCGAGATGCCAAGCCGCGCCTACGTTGGCCGCTTTAACTTTAAAGGGGTTGATCAGGGTAAACGCGTTGGCGAACTCTCCGGCGGTGAGCGCGGTCGTCTGCATCTGGCGAAGCTGCTGCAGGTTGGCGGCAACATGCTGCTGCTCGACGAACCAACCAACGACCTGGATATCGAAACCCTGCGCGCACTGGAAAACGCCCTGCTGGAGTTCCCGGGCTGCGCGATGGTTATCTCGCACGACCGTTGGTTCCTCGACCGTATCGCCACCCACATTCTGGATTACCAGGATGAAGGTAAAGTTGAGTTCTTCGAAGGTAACTTTACCGAGTACGAAGAGTACAAGAAACGCACGCTGGGCGCAGACGCGCTGGAGCCGAAGCGTATCAAGTACAAGCGTATTGCGAAGTAATGCGTAAAATGCCGGATGCGGCGCACCAGCATCGCATCCGGTATTAGTTAAATGATTAATGGGAAGCAAGTTCCCGGAAAAAGGCAGGATTTTCTTTAATTGTGGCAAGTACTTTTGCAGCCAATCCCGTAGGATTTCTTCGCTTCGATTCCCAGCTTTTAATGGTATCCACACTGGTTCCCAGAGCTTTTGCCATCTCACTTTGAGAAACGTTGAGTTGCTCACGAATAGCTTTAACATCCGCAATTTCGTAGCGGGTCACCCGTGCAGGTTCTTTTAAACCTTGTTTAATCTCGACAGCCTCTTCCAGAGAGGTTTTCAACTCATCAAAAAAACTCATTTTATATCTCGCCTTTGAGCAGTTTCGTCAACTTCTTTAGTTGAGCTTTTTCCGTATCTGTCAGACTATCTTTGGCATTTATCGGATAGGCCATAATCAAATAAATAATCTCTTCCGTCGCCAGAAAGTAAATTATTCTGACACTGCCACTTTTTCCCTGTGAACCCGCAGCCATTCGGACTTTACGCAATCCACCAGTCTGCTGAATGAGATCACCTTTATCGGGAGTTCCGATGAGTTCTTTTTGTAATTCCTTTAATTCATCATCGGTTGCAATCTGCTTGATCTGACGCGTAAACATTGGCGTCTCTATAAATATTATCGCCTTACCCATTCCCCCTCCCTGGCAGGTACATTGTACACCTAAATGGAGTACTAAGTACACTTTTAAATCAGTAATCCCACTCAACATCTTATAAAGATGATTATCTTTGCTCCCCCATCATCTCCCGCACCAGCTCCACGCAGCGCAGGAAACGGCTGTCGTAATCGTCCTCTTCAACCCGCACGAATTCGATATTGTTCTCTTCCAGCATCTCCACCAGCAAGTTCTGGAACTCTTTGCGATCCACCGAACTGCCGAGGCTGCGTAAACCATCCGCCACCCACGGCGTGTTGTTCTCCAGCAGGATCACCAGATCGAAACGGTATTCATCAATCAACGCCTGCACGAACGGATGCTCACGCCCTTCGTACTTTTTGCAGAACGCCTGGGTAGTGACAAAATCGGTGTCGATAAACGCCACTTTATTGGCATATTTCACTGCAAAATCAATATATTGCGCGTGTCCCAGCGCGATTTTATCGTAGTCGGAATACTGCAACGCAATCTCATCACCGCCAAGGTGTGAAAAGACATAATCGCGACCATATTCCCATGCACTGGTAGTGTTGAAGATATTGGCAAGTTTGTTTACCAGGGTGGATTTACCGCTCGATTCACCACCGAGGATCGCCACGGTACGCACAAAGAATGGCTTCACTTCCGTAGGAATATATTCCCAGTAGCGGAACGGGTTTTCGCGGATCTGCGCACCGCTGATACTCATAAAGGTACGCTTCGGATCGACCAGCACCGTCTCGATCCCCAGATGTTCCATATACTGCGGCGCATCGGCTTCTTCCGAGGTGTAGATCAGGTCCGGCTGAATGCCTTTTTCGGCCATAAACTTTTTGATGCCGTTGCTCCACACATCCCAGCCGTGTGGATACGGTTCCATGCCCTCTTCGTTAAAAGCATGAATGCGGATATTTTTTTGATACTTAAAGGTCTGCAATAACCAGCGCAGACGATCCGGCACGGTTGGCTGCTGCGACATGGCGCTGTCTTCGAACAATGCGCGGTCGCGGGTATCGTCAAAACCCATAATGATATGCAGCTCGTCAACCTGGCTACAGGCGCGCTGGATAAGGTAGATATGTCCAGTATGCAGCGGGTAAAACTTACCGAATACGACACCGATCGTTTTCTTCTGCCGGGGAAATTCAAGTCCCAAATAACGGTGCAATGCCTCCAGCTTTTGTGCGCTGGGGCTTTTAATTTTGGCATTCAGTAACTGGCTTAAATACCCTTTGGTCATACCGCTGGCATCAGCTACCTGCTGTAGCGTGCAGCCCTGTTGCTTGATGGCAGTTTTCAGGTAATCAAATGACGACATATCTCCCTCCGTATCTCTCATTATAAGTCGTCGAACACGCTAAGCGCGTCGGAGAGTTTTTTAACGCCAAAAATCTGCATCCCTTCCGGCGCTTTTTTCGGCACGTTAGCTGCCGGAACAATTGCCCGGCGAAAACCGTGTTTCGCCGCTTCTGAGATTCGTTCCTGGCCGCTGGGCCCCGGGCGGATCTCCCCTGCCAGCCCGACTTCACCAAACACCACCAGATCCTGCGGTAGCGGTCTGTCACGCAGGCTGGAAACCATCGCCAGCAGTAACGCTAAATCGGCACTGGTTTCCGTCACCTTCACGCCACCGACCACGTTAACAAACACATCCTGATCGGCCATTTGTAGACCACCGTGACGGTGAAGCACCGCCAGCAGGATTGCCAGACGGTTTTGCTCCAGCCCGACTGCCACGCGGCGTGGATTCGCCATCATCGAGTGATCGACGAGCGCCTGAATCTCCACCAGCAGCGGACGCGTTCCTTCCCACACTACCATCACTGAGCTACCGGAGGTCACTTCATCGCCGCGACTTAAGAAAATTGCCGAAGGGTTGCTGACTTCACGCAGCCCCTGCTCGGTCATTGCGAAGACACCCAGCTCATTCACCGCGCCGAAGCGGTTTTTATGGCTGCGTAAGGTGCGAAAACGTGAGTCGGCATCACCATCCAAAAGCACCGAACAGTCGATACAGTGTTCCAGCACTTTAGGGCCAGCCAGCGAGCCATCTTTGGTTACGTGCCCGACCATGACAATCGCCACACCGCGCGTTTTGGCGAAGCGCGTCAGATAAGCCGCCGTTTCACGCACCTGTGCCACGCTGCCAGGCGATGATTGTACATCCGCCATATGCATCACCTGGATGGAGTCAATTACCATCAGCTTCGGTTGCTCTTCTTCGGCAATCAGGCAGATCTGCTCGATGCTGGTTTCCGACAGCATATTAAGATTGTCAGTCGGCAGGCCAAGGCGATGAGCGCGCATTGCCACCTGTTGCAGCGACTCTTCGCCGGTGACATACAGCGTTTTCATCTGCTGCGCCAGTTTGCACAGCGTTTGCAACAGCAGCGTGGATTTCCCGGCACCTGGGTTACCGCCAATCAGAATGGCACTTCCCGGCACCACGCCGCCGCCTAGTACGCGGTCGAACTCTTTAAATCCGGTGGAAAAACGCGGCAGCTCTTCAAGGCTGATGTCGGAAAGTTTCTGGACTTTTGCCACTCCGGCGCTACCGGCATAGCCACTGAGACGCTCGTTACGCGCCACCGTTGGCGACGCAGCAAGACGCACCTCGGTGATGGTGTTCCAGGCATGACAGGCGCTGCACTGCCCCTGCCAGCGCGGATAATCGGCCCCGCATTCATTACAAACAAAGGCGCGTTTTGGAGCTTTTGCCACGGTGTACCTCGTTAATGCTGTGCCGCCCGCAGGATGACGGGCAGGCAATTACTTCTGATTCAGGCTGCCAGAGAGGATGCAGAATACACCCATCAGGTCAGCGTGACGGATGGTGACTTCCGTTTTTTCATTCACTTTTGGCTTGGCATGGTAGGCAATCCCCAGCCCTGCCGCTTTGATCATCGGCAGGTCATTGGCTCCATCGCCAATCGCCACGGTCTGCGCCAGCGGGATTTCATACTCCTGCGCGAGGCGAGTCAGAGTTTTCGCTTTGTACTGCGCGTCAACGATGTCGCCGATCACATTGCCGGTAAATTTACCGTCCATGATCTCCAGTTCATTGGCTACCACGGCTGTCAGGCGCAGCTTGTCGCGCAGGTATTCAGCAAAGAAAGTAAAGCCGCCGGAGGCAATCGCCACTTTCCAGCCCAGCGTTTCCAGCTTGAGTACCAGCTGCGTTAAGCCTGGCATCAGCGGCAGATTTTCACGCACCTGTTGCAGAATGTTCGCGTCAGCGCCTTTCAGCGTCGCCACGCGGCTGCGCAGGCTGGCGGTAAAATCGAGTTCGCCGCGCATCGCCCGTTCGGTTACCTCCGCCACCCTCTCGCCCGTTCCGGCCAGTTTGGCAATTTCATCAATACATTCAATCTGGATGGCGGTGGAATCCATGTCCATCACCAGCAAACCCGGCGTGCGCAGGTGCGGGATTTTCCCCAGCGGCGCGACATCCAGCTGCGCTTCGTGGGCCAGGCGCGTAGCCCGCGCGGTGAGTGAACCTGCCAGACGAATCACCTGATAATCTTCCACGCACCAGGCGGCAACAATCACCATCGCCGCGCCCAGTTTGCTCTGGTATTGGGTCAGACGTTGTTTATCCAGTCCACGACCATACAGCAGCCAGCCGCTACGACCTGCGTGGTAATCCAGTGGCATCACTTCATCACCACTTAATGAAAGAGGCAGACCCGGCCATAAAGAGACATCTTCAGGCAGGTCGCACCAGGTAATGTTAGGCATTAAGGCTCCTGTAAAATCGTTCGAAGCAGGGAAAATAACGCATGAGGCTACCTTGTATCCATTGCTTCTGGCAACATTAAGTCTCAAATTTTCAAAGGGTGGAAGATGGCTCGCACAAAACTGAAATTCCGGCTGCATCGGGCAGTGATTGTCCTGTTCTGTCTTGCCTTGTTAGTGGCGCTGATGCAGGGAGCGTCATGGTTTAGTCAAAACCACCAGCGACAGCGTAATCCACAGCTGGAAGAACTGGCCCGCACCCTGGCGCGGCAGGTGACGCTAAACGTTGCACCGCTGATGCGTACCGACTCACCGGATGAAAAACGCATTCAGGCGATCCTCGATCAGTTAACGGATGAAAGCCGCATTCTCGACGCAGGCGTATATGATGAGCAAGGCGATCTTATCGCCCGTTCTGGCGAAAGCGTCGACGTGCGCGACCGACTGGCGCTCGACGGCAAAAAAGCGGGCGGCTATTTTAACCAGCAGATTGTCGAACCCATTGCGGGTAAAAACGGACCGCTCGGCTATCTGCGCCTGACGCTCGACACCCATACGCTCGCCACCGAAGCCCAACAGGTGGATAACACCACTAACATTTTACGCCTGATGTTGCTGCTCTCGCTGGCAATCGGCGTAGTGCTGACCCGCACGCTGCTACAGGGTAAACGCACCCGCTGGCAGCAATCGCCCTTCCTGTTAACCGCCAGTAAACCGGTGCCGGAAGAGGAAGAAAGCGAGAAAAAAGAGTGACCCATTACTACAAGAAAGGAAATCGTTATGTCCACATTACGCCTGCTCATCTCTGACTCTTACGACCCGTGGTTTAACCTGGCGGTAGAGGAGTGTATTTTTCGCCAGATGCCGGCTACGCAGCGCGTTCTGTTTCTCTGGCGCAATGCCGACACGGTAGTGATTGGTCGCGCGCAGAACCCGTGGAAAGAGTGTAATACCCGGCGGATGGAAGAAGATAACGTCCGCCTGGCGCGGCGCAGTAGCGGTGGCGGCGCAGTGTTCCACGATCTCGGCAATACCTGTTTTACCTTTATGGCTGGCAAGCCGGAGTACGATAAAACTATCTCCACGTCGATTGTGCTCAATGCGCTGAACGCGCTCGGCGTCAGCGCCGAAGCTTCCGGGCGTAACGATCTGGTGGTGAAAACCGCCGAAGGCGATCGCAAAGTCTCAGGCTCGGCCTATCGCGAAACCAAAGATCGTGGCTTCCACCACGGCACTTTGCTGCTCAATTCCGACCTTAGCCGCCTGGCAAACTATCTCAATCCGGATAAAAAGAAACTGGCGGCGAAAGGCATTACCTCAGTGCGTTCCCGCGTGACCAATCTGACCGAATTGCTACCGGGGATCACCCATGAGCAGGTTTGCGAGGCCATAACCGAGGCCTTTTTCGCCCATTATGGCGAGCGCGTGGAAGCGGAAATCATCTCCCTGGACAAAACGCCAGACTTGCCAAACTTCACCGAAACCTTTGCCCGCCAGAGTAGCTGGGAATGGAACTTCGGTCAGGCTCCGGCATTCTCGCATCTGCTGGATGAACGCTTTACCTGGGGCGGCGTGGAACTGCATTTCGACGTTGAAAAAGGCCATATCACCCGCGCCCAGGTGTTTACCGACAGCCTCAACCCCGCGCCGCTGGAAGCCCTCGCCGGGCGACTGCAAGGCTGTCTGTACCGCGCGGATATGCTGCAACAGGAGTGCGAAGCGCTGCTGGTTGACTTCCCGGAACAGGAAAAAGAGCTACGGGAGTTGTCGGCATGGATAGCGGGGGCGGTGCGATAGTTACCCGCCCATGCGGGCAACTTTCCCTTCGATTTGCCGGATTTTTTCCGGCATTTCTTGTGCAATGTGGCGAAATGCCTCGCTGATACGCGGATCTCCGGCGACCGTTTGCCAGAACTGCTGCGCCAGCGGGATCGCCGTTAACCATGCACTTTTACTGACGTTAAGATCAAACCTCACCTCAATGGCAGCATCACGCAACATTCCGGCGCTGTTTGGTGCATAGGCCATCGGCAGCATGTCGTAGACGGGCGTCAGCGCAAATGGTGGTTCAGATAAATAAAATGATAAATTGCCTGCGTGCATATCGCTGTTGGCGATAAGTCGCCCAAACGCCCAGATCACTTCTGTTTGCGCCACGCTCTGGTGAGTGACAAGTTGTTGCTCACACAAACGGCGCATAGCCTCCGGCCACGATCCCGGAGAAGAGATAAACTCACTCTGCACCGCCTCCAGCGACACAATGGGCAAGCGACCATCGTTACCTTTGCAGTCAAATCGTTCCGCTTCAAGGAATACCTGCCTGTTACTTGTTACAAGCACCGTTGACTCGATGGCGTGGATCCCGCCGTCGCGCAGGATTTGCGCGGCAATAGATTCCGCAATAAGCAAGTCGCCCCAACGTTGGCTGACCGCGGTTTGCTGTGGCACGGTGAATTTAACCAGCACATGTTTATTGCCTGACGGCGTTTGTGCATAGCAGGTAAATTTTGGCTGCTCACCGCCCGCAGAAGAACCCACAATTTCTCCTGCCAGTGCATCGCTTGCCAGTTGTTCGTAATGGGTGAGTTTTTGATCCAGAGGAATTGCCGCAGGGCGTTGTGCAGTAATCCATCGCTGATAATTCCCCTCCCCGACCAGCCAGCCGCCGGTGTATTCACCGCTAAATACGGTCAGGGCGTAGAGCACATCTTCTTCCTGCCAGAGACGGATATCTTCAGTAAGATTCAGTTGCGCGGCTAACTTCCTGCCCCACGCGCGCCCCAAAAACCCCTGCGGTCGCAGATCGGTCAAATACCAGGGCAAACCATCAAACCACCGTTCGTCGCCATCTGCGCCTGTTACCAGACAACTTCCCTGCGGCCAGCACAACCGGATGTCGGCGAATTTATGCGCCTTTCCGGCATCATCCACTCGCCATACGGGAATACGCTCAATTCCGCGATAAGGACGCAGCAGTGCATATCGCGTTGCCCGTGCTTTACCAAAGCGAATCACCCGATCTTCTCTGGCAACAAGGCGTGAGAACGTCGCCTGACTGATTGCCAGACGCTGGCGCAATTCCGGGGCAGAACGCGGCCCTTGCAATAAAAGATCGGTCAATTCGCTCATTAATGAATAGATTCGTGAATAGATACTTGAATAGATTTATTAACACATTTCACTGAAAAGTATAGCGAAAATATTCAAGCTGGAGAGAGAAATGAATAGATAATAAAAAGCCGGAGCAGTCTCCCACTCCGGCTTCACACGACAATCGCCTTTCAGCAAAACACAATTACTCTTTATCGCCCAGCAGAACGGATTCCAGCGCGATTTTGATCATGTCGTTGAAGGTGGTCTGACGCTCAGCGGCAGTGGTCTGCTCGTGAGTGCGGATGTGGTCAGACACGGTGCAGATGGTCAGGGCTTTCGCGCCAAATTCTGCAGCGACGCCGTAGATACCAGCCGCTTCCATTTCCACGCCGAGGATGCCGTATTTTTCCATCACGTCGAACATTTCGCCGTCCGGAGAGTAGAACAGGTCAGCGGAGAACAGGTTACCAACACGAGCATCAACGCCCAGTGCTTTTGCCGCGTCTACCGCGTTACGCACCATGTCGAAGTCAGCGATAGCGGCAAAGTCATGGTCTTTAAAACGGATGCGGTTAACTTTGGAATCGGTGCAGGCACCCATACCGATAACGACGTCGCGCAGTTTTACGTGCGGCAGAACAGCGCCACAGGAACCAACGCGGATAATTTTCTTCACGCCGAAATCAGTGATCAGTTCTTTGGTGTAGATGGAGCAGGATGGGATACCCATACCGTGGCCCATTACGGAAATTTTGCGGCCTTTGTAAGTACCAGTGAAGCCCAGCATACCGCGAACGTTGTTCACTTCACGGGCATCTTCAAGGAAAGTTTCAGCAATATACTTCGCACGCAGCGGGTCGCCTGGCATCAAAACTACGTCAGCAAAATCGCCCATTTCTGCATTAATGTGTGGAGTAGCCATCGTTTTATCCTTTTTGTGACATATTAAAGGCGGAGTCACTGCTCCGCCCAAATCCATCAGAACATGGCTTTGCCATATTCCATATCAGAAGTACCAAAATATTTTGCCAGAGTCTGGCCGATATCCGCGAAGGTTTCACGATGACCCAGCGAACCTGGTTTCACTTTCGGGCCGTAAACCAGTACCGGAATGTGTTCACGCGTGTGGTCAGTACCGGTCCAGGTCGGGTCACAACCGTGGTCAGCAGTGAGAATCAGAATATCGTCATCGCGCAGCAAAGACATCAGCTCCGGCAGACGGCGGTCGAACAGTTCCAGACCCGCAGCATAACCGGCGACGTCGCGACGGTGGCCCCAGGAAGAGTCGAAGTCAACGAAGTTGGTGAAGACGATGGTGTTATCACCCGCTTCTTTCATCTCTTTGATGGTGGCGTCAAACAGCGCGTCCAGGCCGGTCGCTTTCACTTTTTTGGTGATACCGCAGTTGGCGTAGATGTCTGCAATTTTACCGACCGAAACCACCTGGCCGTGTTTTTCATCAACCAGTTTCTGCAGCACGGTCGGTGCTGGCGGCTCAACAGCCAGGTCGTGACGGTTACCAGTACGCTGGAAGTTACCAGCTTTGTCGCCGATAAACGGACGAGCGATAACACGACCGATGTTGTAGCCGCCGTTGGTCAGCTCTTCACGAGCGATTTCGCACAGTTCGTAGAGTTTGTCCAGACCGAAAGTTTCTTCATGGCAGGCAATCTGGAACACGGAGTCAGCGGAGGTATAGAAAATCGGCTTGCCGGTTTTCATGTGCTCTTCGCCCAGCTGATCCAGAATGACCGTACCGGAAGAGTGGCAGTTACCGAGGTAACCCGGCAGATTAGCGCGTTCAACCAGTTTATCCAGCAGCTCTTGCGGGAAGCTGTTTTCGTGATCGGAGAAGTATCCCCACTCAAACAGAACCGGGACACCGGCGATTTCCCAGTGACCAGACGGGGTATCTTTACCGGATGACATTTCGTGCGCCCATGCGTACGCGCCGATAACTTCAGCGTTGCCGTCCATTCCCGCCGGAATGAAACCGGTAGAACCTTCGTGTGCTTTCGCCAGCCCCAGACGGGTCAGATTTGGCAGATTGAGCGGGCCTTTACGACCGTTATCAGCTTCGCCTTTGGCACAAGCTTCTGCGATATGACCCAGGGTGTCAGCCCCGACGTCACCAAAGCGTTCTGCATCTTCTGTAGCGCCGATGCCGAATGAGTCCAGCACCATAATAAATGCACGTTTCATATGTTCTCCGTACTCAGTGCTTCAAATTTAAATGATCAGATCAGTATACCGTTATTCGCTGATACGGCGATAGACAGTTGGTGTGCTTTCCGGTGCTTTATCGGCAAGTTTAATTGCCGCTTTCACCGCTTTCGCCGCTTCCTGCCAGCTGTTTTCGTCTTTCGCGTGGATAACTGCCAGCGGACGCTGACCGTCTACCTGGTCGCCCAGACGCGCCATATCAGTAAAGCCGACGCTGTAATCGATGGTGTCAGATGCCTGACGGCGTCCGCCGCCCATTGCAACCACTGCCATCCCCAGCGCGCGGGTATCCATTTCACTGACAAACCCTTCGGTATCAGCATAGACTGCTTTCGTCAGCATCGCTGTCGGCAGATACTTCGCGTAGTTCTCAACGAAGTCGGTCGGGCCTTTTTGTGCCGCTACCATACGACCAAAGACTTCTGCCGCTTTACCGTTGTCCAGCACCGCCTGTAATTTCGCGCGCGCTTCGGCGTCATCTTTCGCCAGTTTGCCGGAGATCAGCATCTCCACGCACAGTGCCATCGTGACATCAAACAGACGCGGGTTACGATATTCACCCGTCAGGAACTGCACCGCTTCACGAACTTCAACCGCGTTACCTGCACTGGAGGCCAGTACCTGATTCATATCGGTGAGCAGCGCGGTGGTGCGCACGCCAGCGCCGTTAGCCACGCCAACAATCGCTTCGGCAAGGGCTTCAGAGAGTTCGTAGGTCGGCATAAACGCGCCGCTACCCACTTTCACGTCCATCACCAGCGCGTCCAGACCTTCCGCCAGTTTCTTCGCCAGAATAGAGGCGGTGATCAGCGGGATTGAATCCACGGTTGCGGTAATATCGCGGGTCGCGTAGAAACGTTTATCCGCCGGAGCCAATGAGCTGGTCTGGCCGATAATCGCCACGCCGACGTCTTTAATAATTTCGCGGAAACGGTTGTCATCCGGGAAAATGTCGAAGCCAGGGATGGATTCCAGTTTGTCGAGCGTACCGCCAGTATGACCGAGGCCGCGACCGGAGATCATCGGAATATAGCCGCCACAGGCAGCGACCATCGGCCCCAACATCAGCGAAGTCACATCGCCGACACCGCCGGTCGAGTGTTTATCAACAATCGGGCCATTCAGATGCAGGCTTTTCCAGTCGAGAACGGTTCCTGAATCTCGCATCGCCATGGTCAGCGAGACACGCTCAGGCATTGTCATATCGTGGAAGAAAATGGTCATCGCGAGGGCGGCAATCTGCCCTTCGGAGATAGTGTTGTCGCGAATGCCGTTGATAAAGAAACGAATTTCTTCATCACTCAGCGCATGACCATCACGTTTTTTACGAATAATTTCTTGTGCGAGAAACAAGGTAACCTCCCGTGGAAAAGAGACGAGGTAATCGGGGAACCGGATGAGCATCGCTGCATCATCCGGCAAATCAAGCCTTAGTAGCTGCTGGCGCTCTTACCGTCGCCGTGGCCCAGAGCTTTCAGCAGGCTTGCCAGCAAGCTGGAAGCACCAAAGCGGTAGTGACGCGCATCAGCCCAGTCAGCACCGAACAGTTCATCTGCAATGGCGAGATATTTCTGCGCATCTTCCGCAGTACGCACGCCACCCGCCGGTTTGAAACCAACGGTTTTTTCTACGCCCATATCGCGGATCACTTCCATCATGATGCGCGCGCTTTCCGGCGTCGCATTCACAGCCACTTTACCGGTAGAGGTTTTGATGAAGTCAGCACCCGCTTTGATGGAGATTTCAGACGCTTTACGGATCAGCGCTTCGTCTTTCAGTTCGCCGGTTTCAATAATCACTTTCAGCAGTACGTTCGCCGCAGCGCAAGCCTCTTTACAGGCTTTCACCAGGTCAAAACCAACCTGCTCGTTACCCGCCATCAGCGCGCGGTACGGGAACACCACGTCAACTTCATCGGCACCGTAGGCGATTGCCGCACGGGTTTCTGCCAGCGCGATTTCGATGTCGTCGTTACCGTGTGGGAAGTTGGTTACCGTAGCAATACGGATTTCCGGGGTGCCCTGCTCTTTCAGAGTTTTGCGAGCAATCGGGATAAAGCGAGGATAGATACAGATAGCGGCGGTATTGCCGACCGGAGTTTTGGCCTGATGACACAGGGCGATCACTTTCTCATCGGTGTCGTCGTCATTCAGGGTGGTCAGGTCCATCAATTTCAGTGCACGCAGGCTGCTTGCTTTCAGATCAGTCATTTCATTCTCCTGGCTTGTCGCCAATAAAATTCACCTTGCGAGTTTGTTAGTATTCTAACATCTACTCCGCAACACACTTCGATGTACATCACAATTAAGGAAATCTACTTACAAGTTTGCATCACTGTAATGCGATCTGGTTCAAATAATTCACTTTCAAATGAATGCGTCAGTGGTGGCAAACGCATCAGGATCAAAGTGAACATCACGAAACTTCTTACAATGGCGCATCACCTTCGGCATAAAAGGAAAAGAAGATGCCCACTTCTCATGAAAATGCACTGCAACAACGTTGCCAGCAAATTGTCACCAGCCCGGTACTTAGCCCGGAGCAGAAGCGCCATTTTCTGGCACTGGAAGCAGAAAACAATCTGCCTTACCCCGCGTTGCCTGCCGAAGCCCGCCGCGCGCTGGATGAGGGGGTAATCTGCGATATGTTTGAAGGTCATGCGCCGTACAAACCGCGCTATGTCTTACCCGATTACGCCCGTTTTCTGGCGCACGGTTCCGAATGGCTGGAGCTGGAAGGCGCGAAAGACCTTGATGACGCACTCTCTCTGCTGACCATTCTTTACCACCATGTACCGTCGGTCACATCGATGCCGGTCTACCTGGGGCAACTGGATGCGTTGTTGCAACCGTATGTTAGAATTCTAACACAAGACGAGATCGATATTCGAATAAAACGTTTCTGGCGTTACCTCGACAGAACCCTGCCAGACGCCTTTATGCATGCCAATATCGGCCCGTCTGATTCGCCCATTACCCGTGCGATATTACGTGCAGACGCAGAGCTGAAGCAGGTTTCACCGAACCTGACCTTTATCTACGATCCTGATATCACCCCTGATGACCTGCTGCTGGAAGTGGCGAAAAACATCTGTGAATGTAGCAAACCGCACATCGCCAACGGTCCGGTGCATGATAAAATTTTCACAAAGGGGGGCTACGGGATTGTGAGCTGTTACAACTCACTGCCGCTGGCGGGTGGTGGCAGCACGCTGGTACGCCTAAACCTGAAAGCCATTGCCGAGCGCAGTGAATCGCTGGAGGACTTCTTTACGCGCACTCTACCGCACTACTGCCAACAGCAGATCGCCATCATCGATGCGCGGTGTGAATTCCTCTATCAACAATCACACTTCTTTGAGAATAGCTTCCTGGTGAAAGAAGGGCTGATTAACCCTGAACGTTTTGTGCCGATGTTTGGCATGTATGGGCTGGCGGAAGCGGTTAACTTGCTGTGTGAAAAAGAAGGGATTGCCGCACGCTACGGTAAAGAGGCCGCCGCAAATGAAGTGGGTTATCGCATTAGCGCGCAACTGGCGGAGTTTGTCGCCAATACCCCCGTGAAATATGGCTGGCAAAAACGCGCCATGTTACACGCACAGTCGGGGATAAGTTCCGATATCGGCACCACGCCGGGCGCGCGTTTGCCGTATGGTGATGAGCCAGATCCGATTACCCATCTGCAAACTGTCGCCCCGCATCATGCTTATTATTATTCCGGCATCAGCGACATTCTGACGCTCGACGAAACCATCAAACGTAATCCGCAGGCGCTGGTACAGCTTTGCCTCGGTGCCTTTAAAGCCGGAATGCGTGAATTTACCGCCAATGTCAGCGGTAACGATCTGGTTCGCGTTACCGGTTATATGGTGCGTTTGTCGGATTTAGAAAAATATCGCGCCGAAGGTTCACGCACCAACACTACCTGGCTGGGAGAAGAAGCCGCACGCAACACTCGTATTCTGGAACGCCAGCCGCGCGTGATAAGCCATGAACAGCAGATGCGCTTTAGTCAGTAAGATTATCCCCTTCTCCTGCGTTGACGGGCCAGGCAGTCGTCTGGCTCTGTTTTTGCAGGGCTGCAATCTGCGCTGCAAAAACTGTCACAATCCGTGGACGATGGGGCGCTGTAATGATTGCGGAGAGTGCGTGCCGCAGTGTCCGCATCAGGCGTTGCAGATTGTCGACGGCAAAGTGGCGTGGAGCGCGGCTGCCTGCGAGCAATGTGATACCTGCCTGAAGATGTGTCCGCAACATGCTACGCCAATGGCGCAATCCATGAGCGTGGACGAGGTGCTTAACCATGTCCGCAAAGCGGTTCTGTTTATTGAAGGGATAACGGTAAGCGGCGGCGAAGCCACGACCCAGTTGCCGTTTGTGGTGGCGCTGTTTACTGCCATCAAAAACGATCCGCAACTGTGCCATCTCACCTGCCTCGTGGACAGTAACGGCATGTTGAGCGAAACCGGCTGGGAAAAATTGCTCCCGGTGTGTGACGGCGCAATGCTCGATCTCAAAGCGTGGGGGAGCGAATGTCATCAGCAATTAACCGGACGCGATAATCAGCAGATCAAGCGCAGCATCTGTTTGCTGGCAGAGCGCGGTAAGCTGGCGGAACTGCGTTTGCTGGTAATCCCTGGCCAGGTGGATTATTTGCAACATATCGAAGAACTGGCGGCGTTAATCAAGGGACTTGGCGATGTTCCGGTACGCCTGAACGCGTTTCATGCCCACGGCGTGTATGGCGAGGCGCAAAGCTGGCCGAGCGCCACGCCGGAGGATGTGGAACAACTGGCTGATGCGTTACGGGAGCGCGGGGTGAGCCGGTTAATATTTCCGGCGCTATATTTGTGACATGCCGGATGTGGCCTACGGATCGGCACAGACCTGTAGGCATGATAAGACGCGTCAAGCGTCGCATCAGGCATTGTGCGCCAGCTGCCGGATGCGGCGTGAACGCCTTATCCGGCCTACGGTTCGGCACAGACTTGTAGGCATGATAAGACGCGTCAGCGTCGCATCAGGCATTGTGCGCCAACGGCCGGATGCGGCGTAAACGCCTTGTCCGGCCTACGGCACGTTAAACAACGTATAGGTGTTATTAAGCAACGCTTGCGCAATCTCATCCGCCGGTTCCGGTCGTAACTCGCAAAGCACGGCAAACACACGGGCGGCCTGTTCAGGGCGATTAGGCTGCCCCTGAAAACCATTGAGCGGCATATCTGGTGCGTCGGTTTCCAGCAACAACGATGCCAGCGGTAATTTTGCGATGACATCGCGGGTTTTACTGGCGCGTGGATAGGTGATAGTCCCGCCTACGCCAATTTTGTAGCCCAGTTGCACAAACCGTTCGGCCTGTTGCAGGCTGCCGGAAAAACCATGAACCACGCCAGTGCACGGTAAATCGTGGCGTTTAAGATGCATCGCCAGTTTGTCGTGCGTGCGTCGTGAATGCAGGATCACCGGCAGATCGTAGCGTTTCGCCAGTTTCAGTTGTTCGTCGAGTAACCACTGCTGCCTCTCAAATTGCGGATCGTCGCCAAAGAGATCCAGACCGATTTCCCCCACCGCCACCACCTTCTGGTGGGCGCACAGGGCCTTGATCTGGTCCACATGGGCCAGGGTCACCCCCTCCAGGTTCTCCGGGTGATAGCCGGCGGCGGCGTAGAGGAAGGGGTATTGCTCCGCCAGGGCGATGGACTGCTCCGAGGATTCCAGGTCGCAGCCGGGGCAGACCACCAGGGCCACCCCCCGCTCCGGCAGGGAGGACAGCAGCGCGTCCCGGTCCGGGTCGAAGGCGTCGTCGTAGTAATGGGCGTGGGTGTCGAAAATCATGGAAAAGCCTCCTTCCGGCACATGTCCGGGGATGATTCTGCCCTCATGATACAATACTTTGCGGGAAAAAACAAGGCAGGCCCGCTCTG
>ENA-ORNG01001484-ORNG01001484.1-human-gut-metagenome-genome-assembly--contig:-NODE-1484-length-16695-cov-3.209736_pt1 | contig 16695 bp, 14 predicted proteins | sample MGYA00242113_ERZ509018 | MGnify/ENA primary metagenome ERZ509018 (study PRJEB26280, sample SAMEA2338711) | human gut metagenome | biome: human gut; feature: human-associated habitat; material: faeces... | reverse complement strand
GAAGAAAAGGCATTTGCCGCAATTTCCTCCACAGGAATATGTAAGGAAGCCGCAAAGTTCTCAAGGAATGAACCGCATCCCGAGGAACAGGCTTCATTGACCACAATGTTGGTAATAATTCCGCCATCCAGCCATATTGCCTTCATATCCTGGCCGCCGATATCCAGAATAAAGGTGGCGTCATCCACATATTTCTCAGCAGCTCTGGCATGGGCCACCGTCTCCACCACATGACATTCGGCGCCAAAAGCTTCGGAAAAAAGCAGTTCGCCGTAGCCGGTTGTTCCCACAGCGATGATATCCAGCGCCACTCCAGCTTCCCGATAGCTGTTTCGCAGGGAAATCAATGCCTTCTTTGCCACATCCAAAGGGTTCCCTTCATTCGGTGCGTAAAAAGAATCGAGAATATTTTCATCCTCATCCATCAAAACAAATTTCGTCGTCGTACTTCCTGAATCAATGCCGAGATAGGCACGGACCGACTCTCCCCGCTCCGGCATTTCAAAATAATTTTCCGGTAATTTATGGCGATTCAAAAAAGTCTCTTTTTCTTCCAATGAAGAGAAAAACGGTTCCGCATGATTCATGGCCCGACTCGCTTCTACAATACGGTTTTCCTGTAAAAGCTTCATTATTTTCGGCAGAGATACTTCTCTGTTATCCCCTGAAAACATTGTGTCCAGTGACAAAGCCGCCCCGTAGGCAATCATAATCTCTGGATGGTCCGGTATAATAGCTTCCTCCGGTGACAAATTTAAACGCTCGATAAATACCCGGATCAATGTTGGATTAAAGGTGAGAGGACCACCCTCAAAAACCACCGGTTTCTCAATGTCTAACCCCTGGGCCAGACCACCGATGGTCTGTTTTGCAATGGCATGGAAAGCTGACAGGGCCAGATCCTGTTTGGACACTCCCTGATTCAATAAGGGCTGAATATCCGTTTTTGCATAAACGCCGCACCGTCCGGAGATATCATAAACACAGGTTCCCTGAGCGGCCAGCGCGTTAAACTCTTCAATCGGAACTTTTAAAATCGACGCCACCTCATCAATAAAGGCGCCGGTACCACCGGCACAGCTGCCATTCATACGCATATCGGCTACATTCAGAGAATGCTCCGCCGTATCCCTGTTGAAAAATATCATTTTAGCATCCTGTCCGCCAAGCTCAATAGCTGTACGGATATCGTCATAGCGCTCCCGAAGCGCAACAGAATTGGCCACAACCTCCTGAATATAGGGCACATCTAAGCTCTCCGCAATCAATTTAGCTCCGGAGCCGGTCAATACCAGCCTCACCTGGGCTTCCGGGAAATGTTCCATTAATTGATTCAAAGCGCCGTACACGCTATGAACCTGAGCGGCATTATGCCGCCGATAATCAGAAAATACAATCTCCTTACTTTTTGCATCGACCGCAACGATTTTCGTTGCTGTTGACCCCACATCCACCCCAACAAGAAGCTGTTCTCTCAGTATTTTCTCACTTAACATCTTTCGTACCCACTTCCGTCATATACCTGCACTTGCCTTTCCGGTATCATAAAAAACAAAGCCCGGATGGCTCCCCATCATGGCTTTCTATACAGTATTATTACCCACAAAAATTATCTCTATTTTACCACTTTTTCAGAAATATACAAGTTTTCTTTATATATACATACGGGCTGAAAGTAGTTTTTTCGTGTAATCATGCTGTGGATTTCCAAAAACTTCCTCTAACGCGCCCATCTCAACAATCTCTCCCTGATACATGACGGCCACCCGCTGACAAACTGCGCGAATCACATCCAGATCGTGGGAAATAAAAAGCATCGCCACATGATATTTTTCATTTGCCCGAAGAAGCAGGCGTAAAATCTGAGCCTGAACCGAAACATCCAGCATGGACGTCGGTTCATCGCATATAAGAAGCTTTGGATTTAATGACAAAGCCCTCGCAATGGCGATTCTCTGGGCCTGCCCACCACTAATCTCATGGGGATATTTGTGCCACTGATCCTCCGGAATTCCGACCCGCCGCAGCATATGGCCGATCATTTCCTTTTCACTCATATGCTTATCCAAATGATACAGGCGGATCGGCTCGGCGCAGGCAAAGTAAATATCCCGCCGTGGATGAAAGGTCATCTGAGGATGCTGAAACACAAACTGAATCTGCCTCCGCAGCTCATGCCACTCCCTGGCTCCGGCCTTTACAAGCGAATGCTCATCAAACAAAATCTCCCCGGAGGAAGGCTTTAAAAAGCCGCCGAGCATCCGGGTCAGCGTTGTCTTTCCGCTGCCGCTTTCCCCAATCAAGCCGAAAATCTCCCCTTCACTGACATGAAAAGAAACGTCCTTTACCGCCTCCACCCGCCTGTTTCCAAAAAAACCACAAGCATAGGTCTTACTTAAATGAGAAACCTCAAGCATGTAAAATCACCTCCTCCACACAGGGACTTCGATAAGCCGCCCCGCTTTCTTCAAATAAAAAACAACGCACCTGCCGTCCGTTCCCGGCATTATACATTTCCGGTATTTGGCGACGACACCGTTCCAGAGATCGGCCGCACCTTGGCGCAAACCGGCAGCCCTCCGGCAATTGGGAAAAAGAAGGCATAAATCCTTCCATAACGTGAAATCCCTGGGACGGCAGAGCATCAATCAAGCCTTTAGTATACGGATGTTTGGGATGAGCTAAAATTTCTTCGGCCCCGCCTGTCTCTACAACCTGGCCACAATACATAACTGCGATCCGATCGGCCACCTGGCGGGCCGCCCCAAAATCATGAGTGATCAACATCATGGAACATTTCGTTTCGTCCTTCATCTGCCGAAGAATTTCCACCACTTCTTTTCTCAAAACCCAGTCGATAGCCTTTGTCGGTTCATCCACAATGAGCAGCTTCGGCTCGGTGATCACTCCCATAGAAAGGAGCACCCGCTGGTTCATACCGCCACTGAGCTGACATGGATAGGCGCGGCAGAGCTTTCGCTCTCCCGGCAGCTTTAGGCGGGAAAATAATTTCCATATTCTTGCACGAATATTTTCCTGCTCACTTTTCCTCTGACTCTCTCCTCCGGTGACACATTCGGCCACCTGCTCCCCGATTCGCATCATCGGATCCAGCGAAGAGACAGAGCTCTGAGGCACTGAACCGATTTCCTTCCCGCGAAGTTTTCGAAATTCTTCTTCCGTCAATTTCAAAATCTCCTGGTTTTTATAATAAATTTCTCCTTTAATCACCGCATTTTCCGGCAGCAAATGCAAAATAGCGCTTCCCGTCACCGACTTGCCGCATCCGGTTTCTCCGACAACCGCCAGAACCTCATTTTCGCAAATATCAAGGGATACCTGATTTAACACCTGAATCTGCCCATTTCCCATGAGAAATCCCACATTCAGATTTTTTATCTCTAACAGCTTTTCCATATTAATCCGTCCTCACCGTCTGCTTCATTCTTGGATCGAGCAAATCACGAAGGCCATCACCGATCATATTGAAAGCCAGGGCGGAAACAGCAATCGCCAGCCCCGGAAACAGAGTTATCCATGGCGCGTACTGAATATAATCCTTGCCCTCGCTGATCATCACACCCCAATCCGGCGACGGCGGCTGGGCGCCCAGACCTAAGAAGCTCAAAGATGCACAGTATAAAATAATCACCCCGATGTCCAGCGACGCCAAAATAATAATTTTTGAAATCACATTGGGAAAAATATATTTGATTAAAATCTGAAACGTATTATTCCCGATACTTTTGGCCGCCTCCACATATTCGGCGCTTTTAAGCATCAAAGTCTCTCCCCGGGCCAAACGGGCATACCGGGTCCACTGGATACAGGTGATGGCAACAATCAGATTTTTCTGACCCGTTCCCATCATCGCAGACAAGGCCAGGGCAAAGATAATTGTCGGGAATGCCAGAAGCACGTCCACTACCCGCATAATTAACATATCCACCCCGCCACCAACGTAACCGGAAATCATACCGAGAATCATCCCCAGCAGCACACTGAAAAAGACAACGATGGCTGCCACAGACAATGACACCCTGGCTCCCTCGATCACCCGGCTGAAAATATCCCGCCCAAGGTGGTCGGTTCCGAAAATGAATTCCCGACACGGCGCGATAAATTTCCGGGACAATTCCATTTTTGTCGGGTCGCAGAGTTCCAAAAACGGCGCCAAAACAGCCGCCAGAACAATCAGACCTGCCAGAATAAATCCCATATATAAAGTTACATTTTTTCGATTGAACATATTCAGCTATCCTCTCCGCTGTATTTAAGTTTTGGATCCAGACACGCGTAAAGGATGTCCACAAACAAATGAATCATGGTGTAACCAAAAGCAATGAGTAAAACACAACCCTCGATCATCGGCGTATCCTTTGCGTTAATGGCATCCATTAAAAGACCTCCTACCCCCGGCCATGAAAAAATATTATCGATAATGACTGCACCGCCAAGGATATGACCAATCTGAAGTCCGATGACTGTAATGATGGGCGGCAACGCATTTTTAAGCATATGCCGCGTCAAAATTTTTCGAGGCTTCATTCCCTTGGCCTTTGCCGCCAAAATGTAATCCTGTCCCACCACATCCAACATACTGCTTCGCATCATTCGGGTTGTCGCCGCCGTCATCCCCATAGACAATGTGACCGCCGGAAGAATAATACTTTCCGGTCCCTGCATACCGCCCACCGGCAATAATTTCAGCTTTAAACCGCAAACAATGATAAGCACGATGGCCACCCAGAAGGATGGAAACGAAGAAATCAGCAATGTAAATACCCGCCCCGCATGATCCAGGAGTCGATTATGATGCAGGGCGCTGGCAATCCCAAAGGGAATGGAAACAATCACAGACAAAGCCACCGCCGACAAGCCCAGCCTCAACGTGTTTGGCAGTCGGAGCTTGAGCATATAGGATACCGGCTTATTATATTTATAGGACGTTCCCAATTCCCCTTTAAAGGCATTGACCACCCATTCAAAATACTGCTCGTAAACTGGCCGATCCAAATCGTATTTACTGCGAATATGTTCAAGATTTTCGCTGTTGACCGCACTTTCTCCGCCGACAGAATATAAAATGGCCGTCGCCGTGTCTCCCGGCGTCACATGAACCGTAAAATAGGTCAACGTCGCCACCATCCAAAGAACGACAAACACCGTAATCATCCGCTTAATAATGTATCTAATCATAAGTAAAACTCCAAAAACCGTTTATTTCAAAGACGTCTCATAGGGAACAATAAAATCATGGGCCGCCGCATTATATTGGAAGTTTGTTACATCCTTAGACAATGCAAAAACGGCGCCGTACAAAGCCGGCGTAAATATAGCCGCATCCTCCTGGGCCAGAGCCTGGGCTTCTTTGCTATAAGCATATTTCTCTTCCATATCCATTGTGGCTTTACAGTCATCTAAAAGGGAATTCAATTTCTCATTCACATAACCGATGTCATTATTTTTATAATAAGTATCCATGTAATAGGCCGGTGTCGGTATGTAGGCAGATGCGGCTGAATTCAAAGCCATATCAAAATCACCGTTTAAAATCAGTTCGTTCATGGCCGACCACTCCAAAATCTGTACCGATGTATCAATTCCGATATTGGAAAAATATCCCTGGGTCGCCTGAACGATCAGCTGACAGCCCGGACGCTTGGTAAAAGTAATTAATTTGATCGTCAGCTTTTCTCCGTCCTTATCCAGATAACCGTCATTGTCGCTGTCCATATATCCGGCCTCTTTTAAAAGGCTCAACGCCTTCTCCGGATCATAATCGAAGGTTTCCACCTCCGTATTCGCCCACGGCATATCCTCCATCAGCATTCCCTTCGGGACGCCGCCGACACCGAGCAGTACATCTCCGACGAGCTCTTCTTTATTGATAGCGTAAATCAGAGCCTTACGCACCCGCTCATCCTGAAAAGTTTCTTTTTTCATATTATATTCGTAAAAATAAGTCCTCGCCGTATTAAACTTTGACACTTCCACATTTTCCGAATCCGCCAGGGTTTCCAGATCGCTGAAGGGCACATCCGACGCAATATCAATCTCCCCATTCTGCACAGCCAGACTGCGGGCGCTGGCATCGGTCATACTGCGGACAATCCGCCGGGTGACATTGGTCTCCACCGGCTGCCAGTAATCTTCAAAAACATCACACTCAAACGTTCCGGATGCCTCGTCAAAAACAGTCTGTTTATAATACCCCGTACCTACCGCGGCCACAAATTCTCCATTTTCATTTACGGATGAAGGGGACACGACGACCGTTCCCACGTAGGACAGAGCCGCCGGCAAATCGGTTGTTTTTTGAGAAGTGGTAAACTGTACTGTGAAATCGTCGAGAACATCCACGAATTCAATATAAGTGGCGCCGGCAAAAGCCGAATTATTTTCCAACTCCCACTCCATCGACCACTTCACAGCTTCCCCGTCCATCCGTGTTCCGTCATGAAAAAGAACGTCGTCACGCAGCTTAAATTCCCAGGTATTGTCTCCTGTCATCCTCCATTCCGTCGCCAGGTTCGGCTGCAATGTAAAATCCTCATCGGCGTGAACCAACGTTTCACAGACGCCGGCCACTTCCTTTAACATGGTCGCTGATGTAATATTTGCCACATCCACCGTTGTCACCGTATCCGGAAAGGCGATCCGCAGCGTCTTTTCATCTTCATTGCCATCGGCCGCGCTGCCGAAAACTGCCGATTCACCGGAAGCCGTTTCCTTCGTTCCCGAGCTACAAGCCGCCAGCATTGAGGCACACATAACCGCTGCTAACAAAATACCGAATATTCTTTTTTTCATATGCTTCTCCTCCTGCATTTCATCGTTTCCATAATAAATTCAACCTTCCCTTTTATAGACGCAAAAAACCACAAAGGCTTGTAAAAAGATATCGAAACCTTCGTGGTTTTGTTCATTTCAACAGTATTCCGGTCTTCGTGACCGCTTCTTTTTAATTCTAACTTATATGTTTCAGACTGTCAACGGCTTTTCTCTGTAACTGACAATAATTCCAAAGGTAATTAAGGCCAGCGCCGCAGCCCCTTGAATAATAGATATCTGTTCCGACTCATGAAGAAGAAAGGCCGAAAGAATCACGCCAAAAACCGGCGTCATAAAACAAAAAACGGCTACCCTGGATACCGGATTGTATTTAAGAAGCTGACTCCATATCGTATAAGCCATGGCCGATGCAAAGGCCAGATAAAGGAGCATCAATGCAGCTTTCCCCGATGGAACAGAAATCCGTCCGCCCATACAAAAGCCCACGACTGTCATGACAATGCCTCCGATAAGAAACTGATATCCGCTCAGCATGACCGGATTATCTATTCTGGAATATTTTTTCATAATTACCGAAGAAAAAGCATAGGCTACAGTGGACAGAAGCACAAGCCCTTCGCCAACAAAGCTTACCGCCAGCGACATGTCTCCCGGCAGCCAGTTAATAAGTACAACTCCGGCAAAACCGATCGCGCAGCCAAGTATTTTTTCTCTGGTAAGCTTTTCCTGACGAAAAATCAGGCTTGCTGTCAAAATAGCAATAAATACATTGGAACCGACAATAATCGACGCCTTTGTTCCCGCCGTATGGGCCAAACCGATGTAAAATAATATATACTGTAGAATGGTCTGAAACAGGCTAATCAACGACGCGTGCTTCCACTGCTCACCGGAAGGCAGCAAAAATTTCCCGGCAGCCAGACTGCCAAAAAAAATAACCAAAATCCCCGCAAGGAAAAAACGGCACCCCGCAAATAAAATCTGGGCTGCCGTCTCATCGGACGCAATCTGAAACCATTCATAGCCAATCTTGACACCTGGGAAAGCGCTTCCCCAGAGGAAGCAGCTTACCGATGCCAGAAGGCACAAAACCCAGGTCTTTTTTAAATACTTACTCATAACATCCGATATAAATCTTCGTATCTGCGGGCTGACATATTCCATGAGAAATCTGCTGCCATACCTCTATCAATAATCTTATTCCATTCCCGCCGTTTATCGTAATAAATATGTTTCGCATAGTTAATAATGTCCATCATCTCATGGGCATTGTAATTGGAAAAGCTAAAGCCTGTTCCCGTAGACTCATATTCATTGTATGGCTGAACCGTATCCCGCAAACCGCCGGTTTCACGTACAATCGGAACCGTGCCATAACGCAAACTCATCAACTGGCTGAGACCGCACGGCTCAAAAAGAGACGGCATAAGAAAGGCATCGCAGGAACCATAAATCTTATGGGACCGTTCATCCGAATAAAAAATGTTTGCCGATACCCGATCCGGATATTTCCAGGCAAAATGCCGAAACATATTTTCATATTTACTGTCGCCGGTTCCCAGAACGACAAGCTGTGTTCCCTCCGTACAAATCTGATCCATCATATAGGCCACCAGATCCAAGCCCTTCTGATCTGTCAGACGGGATACAAGGCCGATCATAAAACGTTTTTCATTCTGCTCCAATCCAAGCTCTGCCTGAAGTGCCAGCTTATTTTTCGCTTTTAATTTACGGAAATTAATGGCATTATATTTATTTGGCAATGCCGGATCTGTCTCCGGGTTATATTCATCATAATCGATTCCGTTCAAAATGCCGCTGAGTTGTCCCGAGCGGGCACAAAGCAGGCCGTTTAATCCTTCACCGTAAAATGGCATCTTGATCTCTTCCGCATAGGTTGGACTGACCGTAGTAATCCAATCTGCATAAACAAGTCCGCCTTTCAGATAATTCGCGTCCTTATAAGCCTCCAACTTGTCCGGTGTAAACAAATATCCTGGCAGTCCGGTAATATTCATAATATCCTTTGGATTCCACGTCCCCTGGAATTTCAGGTTATGAATCGTCATAACAGCCTTCATCCGGGCAAAGAAATCTCCATGACAGAAATCTGTCTTTAAGTACACAGGAACCAATCCTGTCTGCCAGTCATGGCAGTGAACGACATCCGGCTGAAAATCAACGAGCGGCAAAATTGAAAGGGCCGCTTTACTAAAATACGCAAATTTTTCCAAGTCCCAAACGCCGTCCTCATAGGGTTTATCGCCATAAAAATAATATTCATTATCTATAAAATAAAAGGTAATTCCGCCCCACTCAAGCTCCATCACACCGACATAACGGTTCTCTCCAGCAAAATCCATATAAAAATGGGTCCGGTATCTCATCTGATTCCGATAATGTTCGGGAATTGCCCGATATTTTGGGATAACAACACGGACATCGAATTCATCTTTATTGAATGATTTTGGCAATGTGCCGGCAACATCCGCTAAACCCCCTGTTTTAATAAACGGTACTGCTTCCGACGATACAAATAATATCTTCTTCATAAAAATCCGTTTCCTCCCTCAAACACATTTATTGTATATATTATACAATATTTGAGAGAATATTAAAAGATATTTATTTAATTTACCCCTTTGATTTATATTCCAAACGTATTTTATCTGATATCAGAGCTATAAATTCCGAATTTGTCGGTTTGCCTTTGCCCGTATTAATGGTATAGCCAAATAATTCGTTAATCGTATCCATTTTCCCCCGGCTCCAGGCCACCTCGATGGCATGACGTATGGCCCGCTCCACACGACTCGGCGTCGTCTGATTCATTTTCGCAATGGTCGGATACAATACCTTTGTAATGGAATTAATGACCTCCCGGTTTTCCACCGACATGATAATCGCATCTCTCAAATATTGGTATCCTTTAATGTGGGCCGGGACGCCGATTTCATGGATAATATTCGTGACATCCGTCTCCAGATTCCGCGGCAAATATTCACTGACTCCCTCGGATACCATGTTATGCTTAGTATGAACAAACTTTGCCGTCTTATCCCTCTGCACCTGCTTTATTTTGTTCAATACAACATCATTGTCAAAGGGTTTCATAATATAGTAACTGGCCCCAAGACCAAAGGCATCTTCTGTAATATTTTCCTGTCCAATGGCCGAAATAACGATAAAGGCCGGCTTCTTTTTAAGATTTTTCTCCCGGTTCACCTTCTGCATGACTTCAAGTCCGTCCAGCTTAGGCATAATAAGATCAAGCAGCACCACATCCGGCTCCTTTTCCCGAATCAATTCCAAGGCCTGAACACCGTCTCCGCCTTTTCCGACAACAGAAATACTACTGTCCTCATTCAAAATATTTTCCAAAAGCCCCAACATCCGCTCATTATCATCCACAATCGCCACATTAATTTTGCTCACCTTGTTCTCCTCCTTCTGTCTTTGAAACTATTTGTATTATATTCTTTGAAAAAGGATTATCGCAAGACTAACCAATCGCAATGTTCGACCTCGCCTGACTTCATCTGACATCGGATGACCTGCGTCGACATTTTTTCACAAAGATACCTTTAGAAAACATCAAATATTCTGCTAAACTTGCACTATGGCAGCTCCCGAATCTGATAACGTCGGCTCCACTCCTTGGTTGCATCGTCCCGCATAGTCTCGGAAGCATGGCGAGACAAAAAACGTGTCAACGGATATACATCAATCCAGATTTCGTTTGTTCCTTCCCGCTGAGACTCATCAAAAATCAGCTGAAGTCCCAGATGCAAATGATACACATCAATATTATTGACATTTTCTTCCGAACTATAGCCGGTGCGGCCCATATAGCCAATCACATCACCGGCCTGAACAATATCCCCCTCTTCTAAACCTTCCGCATAGGGCCTGTCCTGCCGTAAATGGGCATAATAATAGTACCGTTTTCCATCAAAGCTGTCGATGCCGATTCTCCATCCGCCGAACTGATTCCAGCCAAGGGCGCGGACAATTCCGCCCTCAATGGCGATAATCGGTGTTCCAACCTGCCCCAGAATATCATGTCCTAGATGAGTTCGCTGATAACCATAGCTTCGTGAAGCGCCAAAATCATCAGATTCTGAATATGAAAACCCTTTTGCGATGGGACTGAAAGCCTTCAACCCATAGACCTGTTTCCATCCGTCTTCCTGTTCGGCCTCGTAAACTCCGACCATTCCTCCTAGAACCGCCTCGTAGGCCTCCCAATAATAATCATAATATTTTAAATCTTCCGTCAATGCTTCAATTCCCTGGGTCTGAATCTTTTCTACGGCCACCGCCATATCTTTTTCCCTATAGCTACTGAAATCTCCGCCATATTGCACCGCCAGATAGGCCAGCAGTTCAATCCAGTTCACATGGGCATCTGACATATAAGTTTCAATATCGTAATCATATGCCTGACTCAGGGCCTCATAACTCACATTAAAATCCACCCACTGGATATAATTCTCATTTTCTGACGATACTTGTCCACTCTCCGCATTCACCACTCTGCCCAAGGTCAACCATTTTAATGCACCAAACATGAGTAGAAAAACAAAAATCATCAGTTCTGCCCGAACAACATAATCGGTCCTGCATCTTTCCTCCATGCTCTACCTCCGCAATCCCTCAGCCTTATCATAATATATGCGGTATGCTCGATCGTATGAATAAGTTATTTTCAGGGGTCTTCCCAAAAACGGTCAATCGTGCCATACTTTAATTAACCCAAACGGTTAATGGAGGTGTTCTCATGAACGATAAATTTTTTAATTTACCCGAAGAAAAACAGCAACGTATCATTAATGCAGGTTATCATGTATTCAGCCAAAACAGCTACAAAAAAAGCCCTGTCGGCGAAATCGCGCGAACCGCAGGCATTAGTAAATCTTTGCTCTTCCATTATTTTCGCAATAAAAAAGAACTCTATTTCTTTTTATGGGATAAGGCTGCCGAAATGATTCTTGAAACGATAGAAGACTATTCCTGTTATGAACCGACAGACCTGTTTGAAATGATGCGGCGGGGTATGTATGCCAAATTAGCCGTCATGAAAAAATACCCCGACTTGACCGGATTTGCTTTGAAAGCCTTTTATGAGAAGGAGCCGGAAATTTCCCTGGAAATTCAAAAAAGCTACGCTTCTCTTGTCCAAAACAGCGCCGCCATTTTTATGCCGAAAATCAATCCGGATGACTTTCGTCCCGGTCTGGACTTGGAAATAATGTTTAAAACCATATACTGGACCACAGAAGGCTATCTGTGGAAAGCCTTACAGCAGGATACCTTTGATTTTGACCAATTGGAAAAAGATTTTTTAAAAATCATGGACTTCTGGAAAATGGCCTACTGCCGCGAAAAACTGGAGAAAGGAGCGGAAAATGAAAATTATTCAAACTGAACATCTGACTAAATACTATGGTAAAGCCCGGGGAATTATTGACATGAATCTTTCAGTGGAGGTTGGGGATATTTTCGGCTTTATCGGTCCCAACGGCGCCGGAAAAAGTACGGCCATCCGAACTCTCCTTGGCCTGATTTCACCCACATCCGGAAATGCCCGGATTTTTGACAAAGATATTATCCATGGCTGCATAGACATCCTTTCCCGCATCGGGTATATGCCTTCCGAAGCTATGTTTTATCATGGAATGAAAGTTGATGAAATTCTCCGCCTATCGGCTTCACTCCGCCAAAAAAACTGCCGCACGGAAATCCGGCGGCTATGTGAACGCTTCGAATTAAATACCAAAAAGAAGGTGGAAGAGCTTTCTCTTGGAAATCGCAAAAAAGTCTCCATCGTCTGCGCTTTCATGCACCAACCAGATTTATATATTCTGGATGAACCCACCAGCGGACTGGATCCATTGATGCAAAAAGCTTTTTTTGAATTAATTCATGAAAGAAACAAAGAGGGCGCAACTATTTTTCTTTCCTCCCATGTTCTCTCTGAAATACAGCATCACTGCAAAAATGCCGCTATCATTCGCAAAGGCCATCTGATCGCCTGTGATTCCGTGGAAAAGCTGACAAACACAAAGGCCCGACGCGTCACGCTTCACGGCATCTGTGCACCGCCAGAACTGGAAAACATGAAAAATATTACCTGCACAGAAAATTCTGTCAGCTTTCTATATGACGGCAACATCAACGTTTTAATTACCAAACTGGATCATCTTCCCCTTACCGACATGACAGTGACCGAGCCGGAACTGGAAGAAATTTTCCTTCACTATTACACAAAGGAGGCCGACATCTTATGACAATTTTTCTTCACGAAATCCGCCAAAACCGTTTATCGCTTTTAATCTGGACTCTGGCTATCGCTCTTTTGCTTCTTATCTGCATGATTATGTTCCCGGAAATGAACACGGGAATGGGTGATGTCACCAACATGTTTGCCAATATGGGCAGTTTCACTCAGGCCTTCGGAATGGACCGCTTAAACTTCGGAGACGTCATGGGCTTCTATGCCCTTGAATGCGGTAACATTCTAAGTATCGGCGGCGGCTTCTTCGCAGCCCTGCTCGGAATCAATGTCCTTGCCAAAGAAGAAAAAGAACGGACTGCCGAATTTCTTCTAACCCACCCGCTTCGGCGCCGGACAGTCATTTTTCAAAAACTACTGTCCATTCTCTTTGAATTAGTCCTTATGAACTTAGTTGTTATGGCAATTTCTGCCGCCTCTTTCGCTTTAATCGGCGAAGAATTGGCCGTCAGAGAATTCCTTCTTCTACACGGCGCCTACACAATTCTTCAAATCGAGATCGCCTGTATCTGCTTCGGAATTTCCGCATTTATCCGACGAAATGGTATCGGCGCCGGGATTGGCCTCGCAGCCCTACTCTATTTTCTTAACATCTTTAAAAATATCAGCGATCAGGCCGAATTTCTAAAATACATCACACCTTTTGCCTACGCCGAAGCTGCGGATATTATATCCGACAGGGCCATTGACATCCGCCTGCTCATCCTCGGCCTCATCTATGCCGCGATCAGCATCGCGGCCGCCTTCTTAAAATATACAAAAAAAGATATCGCGGCATAGCCTGCAAAAGCAGTCTTCACAACAGCTCCCCCATTTGAAAGTTCCGATTATCAAACTCTCCAAAAGGCAGCTGCAACGTATCCAGACCATATTACTATCTTCCATCCCGCGAGGGGAGCGACTCAACGGAGGATAAGACTGTCCCGGGGGCGTTAAACATTTCAATCCACGCTCGATAATCCTTTATATTTTTCTTTAACCTTCCTCTAAGCGTTCCCCTTGCACTGGTATCTCCCTCTCCTCCGGCATCCGGCAGCCCCGCATGATGCCCCGCAATGCAATAGCTTAAAAGCTGATACATTCCGCCTTGATTCCAGCAAAGCTTTGCTCCGGCCGTCGAATGATCCCCCCGTTCCTTACTGCCCCGAATTCTTTTTTGAAATTCTGGTGAATACTTGCCGATATCATGCAAAAGGCCACAGCAATACCCCCAATCATAGACGCCAAATTTTGCCGCAAATTGAGCACACAGCTTGGCCGTATTTACCAAGTGCTCTTTTAAAAGCTGCTCTTCTTTTTTATCATTGATATGCGCCAGATATCGCATTTTACTCACCATCCTCAAACTTTTTATTTTCGTCTCAGCCTTCCTTTATGTTATCCATTATACTTTATTCCCTTTAGTTTTCACAGTCACTTTTCGGTTTTCATTCCGCGAAAAATAGTGTATAGTAATACCGGGGTGAGATTACTATGAATTTTTCACAAATCGTTGCAGGCAATATGGTATCCATGTTCATGAATTGCACTTTTATCGTCATCACAGCGGTCATTCTAATGGGAAAGCCTTCTGACGGCGGCTTGCGCTACTGGCTTCGGGTGATCGGCACAATTTGTCTGATAGTTATCGGCTGCGCCATACTTGGCGCGGTAATGCTTAAAAACGGCTTGATGGATATTCCTTATCTTTCTGAAGGCCTCATGGATTATTCACTGTTGATCGGCGGTTCTCTGCTTTTAAAGGCTCTGTACGGAAAAAACAAAAAATCTGTTGGTTTACGATGGTTATCATCGGAATAACATTAAATATCGGCAGCTATTTGGGATTTTTGCTGTCACCGGACAAGGTCTTTCGTCTGGCCATCATGGATGAACGGCTGACATATATGTTCTTTTTATGGGTTATTGCGCCTCTGTGCATGCTTGGGGTATCCATTATATTATACATTACCGGAGCTGGACGACATTACCGCCAATGGCTGGACTATGGAATAATCCGGAAAGACATGCTTATTTTCATAAGCAGCTATCCACTTTTACTTGTATTTATTGAACGGATGATCGAACAATTTGAACGGAACAATGGCAGTAACTTCATGATTACGATTTTACTGCTTCTCATGATTTATGTACTTTTCGTCTACATTAGCCGGCAGGATATGCAAAAGCAGCAAATTGACGCCCAGAAAATCAACCTGCAGCAACAAGCCGCTTATATTAAAAATCTTGAAAGTTTACAGCATGAGGTCCGGCGGTTCCGCCACGATTTTAAAAATATGATGTCCGGTATGTATCTCCAGGCACAGGATGGGAATATTTCCGCCGTACAGACCTTTATCCAAAATATAACGGCAGATTTCGACCACCAGGTAGAAGGGGAGCTCAAGCTGATGAATCAATTGGCCAACATCCATCATCTTGCTGTCAAAAGTCTGGTTCTGACCAAACTAGAACAGATGAAACAGTCCAATATCCATTACCATCTGGAGGTTTTTCGGACCTTTGACAAAACCCAACTGCGGGAAACCGATTTATGCCGGTGTCTCGGAATTCTCATCGACAATGCCATCGAGGCCGTACAGGGGCACCCGGAAGGCCAAATCCATATGATTATCAACAGTCAAGGGGATTATACGACTTTTCTGGTGAAAAATACACTACACGAGGTCATCGATTTTCATAAAATCGGTACCGTCGGATATTCGACAAAAAATAAGGATCGTGGTGTGGGATTGGCCAGTTATCATCGGATTTTATCCCAGTATGGCTTTGCGCTGCCATCGACCACCGTTAAAAACGGATTCTTTATTCAGGAATTAAAAATTATAGAAAAATAAAGGAGGAGCAAAATTGCTGCCGGTTTATATATGTGAGGATGATGCCTGGATCCGGGACGAATTGCAGACTTACTTAGAAAAACAAATATTGATCGAAGGCTATGATATGGCCCTGTCTCTGGTCACCCCGGCTGTGGCGGTGGAGACGGAGAATGGGGTGTCTGCGGCTGCGGCCTCCCCGGTTGTGACCTGGGGAGAGCTGACCAAGGATGCGCCGGACTTGAAGCTCCCTGTCTCCGGGCAGGCAGACCAGACCGTGACGGCTGGCGATCTTCTTCATCATCTCCATGGTCAGCAGGTTGTGGTCAATGGCAACATTGGTGGTGTCGAAGATGGGGGCCAGCTCATGCTGGCAGGGGGCAACCTCGTTGTGCTTGGTCTTGGCGGGGATGCCCAGCTTCCACAGCTCCTCGTTCAGGTCGGACATGAAGGAGCCCACCCGGTCCCGGATGACGCCGAAGTACTGGTCCTCCAGTTCCTGCCCCTTGGGGGCGGGGGCGCCGAACAGGGTGCGGCCGGTGTAGATCAGGTCCCGGCGCTTCAAATACTTCTCCCGGTCCACCAGGAAGTACTCCTGCTCGGGGCCCACCGAGGGGAACACCTTCTGGGCCTCAGTGTTGCCGAACAGGCGCAGGATGCGCAGACCCTGGGTGTTGATGGCCTCCATGGAGCGCAGCAGCGGGGTCTTCTTGTCCAGGGCCTCCCCGGTGTAGGAGACGAAGATGGTGGGGATGCACAGGATGGTACCCGCGGTCATCTCCTTTACAA
>ENA-ORNG01001480-ORNG01001480.1-human-gut-metagenome-genome-assembly--contig:-NODE-1480-length-16709-cov-6.096433_pt1 | contig 16709 bp, 24 predicted proteins | sample MGYA00242113_ERZ509018 | MGnify/ENA primary metagenome ERZ509018 (study PRJEB26280, sample SAMEA2338711) | human gut metagenome | biome: human gut; feature: human-associated habitat; material: faeces... | reverse complement strand
TTGGAGTTGGTCTCTTTTTCTTTTTCAGTAAAAACTCCACAATTATTTTACACTAACCCGGACAGGGTTTTAAATCATTTGATGAATTCCTGGAAACTCCGCAGACACGGGAGATAAGGGAGACGGCGGTCAGAACTCTGATGGTGAGCAGACCGCAGATGACGAAAAAATCCCGGAAACAGGAGATAACAATATGACCGGCGTGTATCTGGCGCTGGCCCTGGGATCGGCAGCTGCCGCCGGAGGCATAGTGATATACAGACGCCGCAGATCCAAAGACATGTGATAAAAACCAGATAGGGTTTAACTTTACGGGGCTGATAAATCACCGCCGCTATCTGACGGCTGTGGGTATCATGCCCCGTTTAACTGTAAAAACAAGGATCCTGATGGATAGCTTTCATCATATCTGCCTGCAAACATATATTGTAACAGGAGGCAGACATGAAAAGAACACCGACAAAGACCACAGGACTCATACTTGTGGCAGTCCTGCTCTTCACAGCCAGTACCGCCTTTTGCGGGGCAGTTTTACTGGATAAGGGAGATATACAGGAAGCAGATGCAGAAAGTACGGCTCACGGGACCGGGTATGTAAAAACCTATGCCGGGGATATTACGCCTGAAGGCGGCCGTCCGATCATAGTCATAGACGCCGGACACGGAGGTATAGATGCCGGAACATCAGCCAGGGACGGTACAGCAGAAAAAGACATCAACCTTGCCATCGCACTGAAGCTGAAGGAAATTGCAGAAAAATATCCGGTAACTGCCGTACTGACCAGAGCGGATGGGGAAGAACTCCTGGAGGGTTATGACGGTACCGGCGGGCGGAAACTATACGATATGGAAAACCGGATGAAGATCATCCAAGACAGCGAACCTGATCTGGTAGTGTCGATACATTTGAACAGCTATCCGCAGGATACATCGGTATGCGGTGCGCAGGTCTTTTATCCGGAAGCCCAGGAAGGCAGCAGCAAGACCACATCCCATGATTTTGCCGAAAGTGTTCAGGATTCCCTCCGAAAGACATTTTCCGGCAGCCAGGGACGGGAAGCCCTTTCCAAAGACGGAATATATCTCTTTGACAATATCACATGGCCGATCATACTGGTAGAGTGCGGATTCCTTTCCAATGATGAAGAATGCGAAAAACTAAAAAACGACGCTTACCAGGAGCAAATGGCGCAGGCAATATGGGACGGGATCAACGAAAAATTAGGATTGGAACCATCAGGGAGAATAAGAGTGATAGACAGTGCGAACAAATAGGAAAACTTATCAAAAAAACTGTGGATAACTTCCTCTTGACAAATGGGAAAAATCGTGGAATATATTGAAAAATAAGGGGCTTGCGGCAACAAAGTTATCCACAGGAAGATGTGAAAAGAATTGTATACGATTCGGACAAAGCATGTGGATAAAAGCGGAAAGTATTGAAAATAAAGGACTTTTTTCCTGTTGAAAAGTGTTTGCGACATGCGAACAACAGTTGACATAAAACGACAAAATGATAAAATATACGACAAGGAAAAAAATTTTAAAGGGGGAAGAACCATGATGTATCCATATTCAAGTTACAGCTATGTCTATAATGGCTATGTGCAGGCAAGGACCATACTTATAGTGGCCTTGCTGGTGGCTGTGATATTGGCCGTTGTTTTATATTTTACATTCCTATCCAAGAAAAATGAAGGGAAATTTACAGGCATAAAAGGAAAGATATATAATTTTCTGTGCTTCAACAAGTTTTATGTGGAGGATATCCTGAAACTGCTTTACCTGATCGTTGCTGTGATAATAACCGTGCTGGGCATTGCCGCGCTGTTTGATACATTTTTCGGCGGCCTTGCGATCATAGTCATAGGTAATGTGGCACTGCGGATCGCATATGAACTGCTCATGATGTTCATCATATTATGCAGGAAAACTGTGTCCATGGACAGAAAACTGGATAAGATAGCCAGATTTTACAGTGATGATTTTGACGACGGAAGCTGCGGAACAGAGGACGAACAGTGCTATGGCGGATGTGAAGGATGTCCTGACAGCGGTGAAGTATGTCAGGATAAACCTGCGGAAAGTGCCAAGGAACAGCCTGCTGAAAGTCTCCATGAAGAAACTGAGGCAGAGGATACTCCTGTACCGGAGGATAAAACAGCCGAAGGACCGTCAGTTTCAGCAGCAGAGCAGGAGATCAACCAATCACAGAGGTAATATCACATTTTACATAGAATTGTTAGAAATTTGTAAGACTTTTCTATTGCTCAAAAAGCCGTGGACATGATATACTAATAAAAAAGGATAGGGGGTATACAAATGAAAAAGAGAATTTTGCCTATTGTTCTGATCGCTGCGGCAGTAGCTGTCCTGTGGGCATATAAGGGAGACGAGAGCGAGCCTGAGCAGTAAGGCCCATGGCGCATGCGCGTCCCCTGTAAAAAGAAAAAAAGTGAGTTCGAGACCTTCCTCACTATAAACAAAACTAAAGGAGCAATCAATACATGAAAGAAAGAACTTTGCATTTGACAAGGGCTGCTCTTATTGCGGCCCTTTATGTTATTTTGACATTTGTCTCTCAGGTGTTCGGGCTTGCCAGCGGCGTCATACAGTTCCGCCTTTCGGAAGCCCTTACATGCATGCCGTTATTTTACAAGGAGGCTGTTCCGGGCCTTTGGGCAGGCTGTCTGCTGGCTAATCTGCTGACGGGCTGTGCCATGTGGGATATCGTTTTCGGCTCTGCGGCCACCCTCATAGGAGCGCTGGGCACATACTACATAGGAAGGCGCAGGCCCATACTGGGGCCTCTGTTCCCCATAGGGAGCAACATGATAATAGTGCCATTTGTGCTTCAATATGTATATGGGGCCGCTGAAAGTTACTGGTTCCTTATGGTGACCGTGGGCGCAGGGGAAATCGTGTGCTGCGGCGTTTTGGGGATGATATTGTACAAGGCCTGTAAAAAAAGCGGAGCAGGCTCATTTTCCGGGAGATGATTTGTCTGGACAGGAGGAAATGTTATGGCAGTCAGATTAAATGAAAACAAAGAGATCGTGGCAGAGATCAGAGAGGGTCTTAAAAAAACAGGGGGATATTGCCCGTGCCGTGTGGAAAGGACAGATGACACCAGGTGCATGTGCAGGGAATTTAAAGAACAGATAGCTGACCCGGATTTTGAGGGATATTGCCACTGCATGCTTTATTACAAGAGCAAAGACTGATAGGAAAAGGGCGGCGGCCTTTTCCTTTTCCGCCTGATATGAGCAAAAAGTCTCACTATCTGCTTACTGGCAGGTAAATAGTGAGACTTTTTTGATGCATTTATATCCGGGCCATCCTCATGTCTTTTATTCTTCGATCCCCAGCAGGTACTTGTCCAGGATCTCAACGGCGTCTTTTATGTACTCGTCGCAGCTCTTTAACGGCTCTCCTGTGTCTATGCCCTTGAGAACGCGGCATTCCAGCGAGCCGTTCCTTTCCAGGAATTCAGCGGTGAGCTTTTCCATCATGGCGTAACATTCCTTTTTTGTGGAAGGATTGTCCAGATCACCATCGCTGATCTTCATGCCTGTTACGAGGGCCATGCCCGAAACGGCTCCGCAGGTCCCTGTTGTACCCATTCCGTAACCAAAGGCTTCTGCCAGCTTAAAAACTTCCACAGGATCGTGGCCCATAACATTGCAGAATGTGCAGGCGGTAGCCTGAGCGCAGTTAAAGTTCTTTTTGTGGAGCATTACTGCCTGTTCTTTTCTGTTCATGATCTTTCCTCCTACCGGGTTATAAATTTCGGATTTTTCTTTTTTATATCTGTGTCAAAGATAACTGATTCAGGCTTTTCTTCCAGAAGTTCCGGATTGCGGTAAAACTTTTTCAGCTCGCGGAAACAGCGGCTGTAATAGTGGCCGTCGGCTATACGCTCGTCAGTGACTATACCCAGTTCCAGAAATTTGTGTTCTTCGATCATCTCGCCATTTTTGACCAGCTTCTTGACCGGCTGCCCCATGGATACGAAAATGCCGGTAGTGCCGAATTCGTAGATATGATGATATACGGCGCCCATGCGTATGGAGGCCAGATTTGTCACAAAGAGCGAGGTGTGGAACGGGCTGGCGTCGATGATGCTGAAAGGCAAGGTGAAAAATTTATCTAAAAATTTGAAGAACCCGACCGCAACGCTCAGCAGACCCGGAGTACGCACGAGTTTTTTTGCCAGCTTATCCATCGAGGTTTCCGCAGCAGCATTCTGGTTCTTTTCGATGACATCGTTGAGCTTTTTGCTTACGGTGAAGATGTCATCGTCGAGATTAAAATATACTTTGCTCACGGTATGGCTCTGCTTGTCTTGAGTAAGTGTGACAAAAGACACGCAGAAATGGTTTCTTGCATATATCCGTTTGTTCATAACGAAGCGGTTCAGATAAGGATTCTGAGAAACAAGCCTTATGTATCTATCCTGCGATGATTATGGCCATATGGCTCATGGCTATGCCTTTTTTGCGGCAGTCTTTGATGTAGGACTGCAGCGTTTCAAGATCTATGTCCTGTTTGATGAAGTTACTGGCGTCATACCTTTTGTCCATGACATAGGCTGCGATCTCATACATAGGGTCATCTGTCCTGACCCGGTATCCGTCAGTTCTGTACATTGATAATTCCTCCCAATTCCATAATACCTAAAAACCAATATAGATATTATATAATAAAACCTGTGGTAAAACAAGTGATTGGATGAATCGGGAAAATATGATATACTTTGAACAAGAAAAAAAGCGGAGAGGCAGATATGAAGTATACCATTTACAAAAAAAGCGACAATCTCAACGGACACTGGGCAGGGGGAGAATCAAAGGAACTGGCTGTCTTTCCGGATCACAGCTCATATGCAGGCCGGAACTTTATCTGGAGACTGGCCGTCATGTCATCAGATAAAGACGAAGCTGGGGTGGCAAAGCTTGAGGATTACAACAGAGTGATCATGGTCTTGCAGGGAGAAGCGGTCATAAGCTATGAGGGACAGCGTGTTGCGCGCCTTGCGGAACTGGAACAGGACAGGACGGACGGGGAATGGAAGACTAAGATATACGGGCAGACTACCGTGTTAGATCTTCTGGTACGAAAAGGGTGCGAAGGCTATATGGATGTAATTTCTCCGGGAGAAACAGCTGAAACCTATCCATCTGCAGAGGAGACGAGCCTGCCGCTGACGACCCATGCCTTCTACTGCCACAGCGGATACGCCGTCATATCCTTTGGAAACGACAGCCACATGATAAAAGAAGGCGAGACGATGATACTCAGCCCGGAAAACGGAGAAGCGGCTGAATATCAGATCATGGGAGAAGGTGCGACAGTGCGGGCGCAGATATTTTATGATGAGATGGAAGGCGTGCTTGGCCCGCAGATCATACCTGAGGAAAAGGCCACACTGGACGATTTTAAGCAATGCTTTTTTCTTGCCAATGTGCAGTTCCGCTTTGCCGGGCTTATTGTGAAGAAACTCAGAACCACATGGTTTGATGAGGCTCTCAGCGGCGCCATACGGAAAATAGAAAAGCGTTATCTGACATTCATTGCCTTTTTGCTTGGTCTGGGTGCTGTATGCGCCCTATGTTTAAACATGGGTTTTTCAACAGGACTGTCGCTTGCAGCCATAGCCGGGTGGATAATATTTGACAGCCTTGTCGTATCGCCCCTCATATATCTTGCCATAGTCCCTAAACCTGTGCGCAGGCACATGAAACCGGTAGACGAACTGACCCCGTACGAACAGAAAGTGCGCAGCGGCCAGATCAACAAGAATGAGCGGGTAGAAAATATAATGAAAAAATATAAGACTTCCGGCCGCACCGGGAGGGAGGAGGAGTAAGATGCAGGTAAAAAAACTGGCCCTTTTGGGCTTTGGAAACGCCGGACAGGCTTTTGCCAGGCTCCTTTTGGATAAGGAGGATGAGATCAGGCGGAAATACGGCTGTCAGGTAAAGGTATCTGCCATTGCTACCAATTCCAGAGGAAATCTGGAAGATGATGACGGGATAGACCTTGAGGAGGCTCTTTCGGACATTGAGAGAGAGGGAAAATTCTGTGACGCAGACCGCCTGTCTCAAATGACGACAATGGAGATCGTCCGGAAAGCAGATTATGACATATTGATTGAGATGACACCCCTGAACATCTTTTCCGGGCAACCTGCCATCTCACATATTGAAGAGGCTTTTGCCCGCGGGAAAGATGTGGTCACTGCCAACAAGGGGCCGATAGCATGGAGGTTTTCTGCCCTGAAAAAGATGGCGGAGGAGAAGGGATGCAAATTTTTCTATGAGACTACAGTAATGGACGGCACGCCTGTTTTCAATCTGGTGGAAAAAACGCTCCCCCTTGCAAAGGTCACCGGAGTCTCAGGCATACTAAACAGCACCACCAATTTCATTCTTGAGGAAATGGCAAAAGGCAGCCCGTATGATGATATAATAAGCCGCGGCAAGGCGATGGGGTTTATCGAAGCGGATCCTGCCATGGATATAGAAGGGTATGATGCGGCTGCCAAGATCACAGCGCTTTTGAATGTACTGATGGACGCAGATATGACCCCGGATCAGGTGGACCGTAAAGGCATTGAGGATATAACGGCGGAACATATTCAAAAGGCCGCAGAGAGGGGCAATGTTATCAAATTACTGTGCAGCGGCAGGCGTTCAGCCGATGGCAAAGTCGTTGCAAGGGTAAGGCCGGAGGAAGTGCCGGCAGGAGATATGCTTGCTTCTGTCAACAGCACCACATCCGTAGTGTCCATAACCACGGATCTTATGAAGAAGCTGTCAGTCGTGGAACACGAGCCTGAGATCGAGCAGACGGCTTACGGGATATTTTCAGACATGCTGAGAGCGCTTTCAGAATGACAGAAGAGGGAGCAGACGGCTTTGCTGCTGGTTGGCCTTGGAGCTGGACGGCATTACTGCTGGTTGGCCTTGCCGCAGATGCTGTATGACCCCATCTTATAACATTTAATAGTTTAAGAGACTCCGGAGCAGGGAAATCCTCACTAAGGAGTCTTTTTGATTTCGCTGAAGGAATTTTGACTAAATAGTGGTGGCAGGGCCTCTTGACGGGGGATCTTTGTTCAAAAAAGAAAAGCCCAACGGACAAATGCTCTCTGCGAGGATAGTTTTAAAAAAAGCAGGTGACCTGCCCTGGTGTAATGGCTTTCCGCCAGTGAAAAGTTCTCTTTTTTGGCATGACCTCCCTTCCTGAGAACCTTCGGGGCGTAGGGTGTTCTTGTTTTCCCCAAAATAAAGCTTGCTGAGAACCTTTTTTCTTCGAACGGTTCTCAACAGGCTTAGAATACAAAAAACAAGAACCTGAACTGGCATGATTTTTACCAAAAGGTTCTCGCAAAATACTTAATCCGGCGAAATGAGAACTTTCTCCTGGAGGGTGGCCCAGCTGCCCAAAATCCGCAATAAAATACAACATCCGCTTCCGAAGGGATTTTGGGATGGGAGCCTTAGAAAGCAAATGTTGTATTTTTTCGGATAATTAAACCGTGCAGCGCCCGGCCGCTCATTGCAGCGGGATAGCCGCATCATGGGCTACAGAGCAGCCAGGATGGCGTCTACATCCTCCTCGGTGCTGCCCCAGCTTATGACAAGCCTGATGACCGAGCTGCTCTCGTCGTACGGAGCCCATGTGTAGAAGAAAAAGTCCTTTTCCAGCTGGGCGATCTTGTCGTTGTCAACGATGACGAATACCTGATTGGTCTGATGAGGTATCCAGAGTTTGTAGCCTTTTTCCTGAACACCTTTGGCCAGCTTGATGGCCAGCTGGTTTTCGTGGCGGGAAAGCTGATAGTACAGTGAGTCCTCTCCGCCCTCTAGCAGCGCTTTGAGCTGTATGGCGATGAGCCTTCCTTTGGCCAGGAGAGCACAGGAACGCTTTACCATGTAGCGGAAATGGTCGTTGATTTCGTCGTTGAGGATGACAAGCGCTTCTCCGAACAGTGTTCCGATCTTTGTACCTCCGATGTAAAATGCATCTGTCAGTTCAGGGAGATCTTTGAGGGTTACATCGTTGCCCGGCCATGTAAGAGCGGTTCCCAGGCGTGCGCCGTCCATGTAAAGATACAGGCCATGCTTATCGCAGCACTCTCTGAGGGACTTGAGTTCGGCTTTGGTATAAACTCCGCCGTTTTCGGTAGGGTGGGTTATATATACCAGTTTTGGTATGACCGTATGCTCATCTTCATGGAGGAGCATTATCTTTTCTATGTCAGCCGGGCGGAGCTTTCCGTCTTCGGTAGGAGCAGCGAAAACACGATGACCTGTTGCTTCAACAGAACCGGTCTCATGTACATAAATATGGCCGGAAGCTGCTGAGATAGCGCCTTCATAAGGCCTCAGAGCCGCTGCGATGGTGATCGTGTTGGTTGGAGTGCCTCCTACAAGAAAATGGATATGGGCATCGGGCCTGCCTATCATTTCACGGATCATGTCCGCTGTCTCAAAGGAAAACCTGTCCTCTGCATATCCGTCCGTGTGTTCCATGTTGGTCTCCATCAGGGCTTCCATTACCTTGGGATGGGCGCCTAAACTGTAATCGCTTCTGAAATAGATCATCTTAAAACCTCCCTCGACATAAGTCATTATCTAAACCAATTATATTTCACATGTTCAAAATTTGCAATTACAAAATGAGGCCGGAGCCTTGACAGAAATCCTTATCGACGCTAAAATGAAAATGATTTTCAATTTCAAATTATAACGCCTGGATCATGGCATGGTGATTGACCGATGCTGTGCATGTGTTGTTTAAACAGGAGATAAACATGTCACGAAAAAATACATATCAGACCAAACAGATGAAAGAACTGAGGGATTTTCTCATCGCCCGTGAAGGCAGGCATGTGACGGTGAAAGATATCTGCAGGTATTTTGATGAGGTGGGAAAACCTGTGGGCACTGCAACCGTATACCGCAACCTTGAGAAAATGGTTGAAGCAGGTATGGTGGCAAAATACTCGTCAGATCCATCGGACAGCGCATGCTTTGAATATATCGGAGCCGGGGAAAAGTGCTGCAGGCCGTCGTGCTTTCATCTCAAATGCCAGCAGTGCGGCAAACTGATACATCTGGAATGTGACGAGATAATCCATCTGAAGGAGCACATGCTTGCAGCCCATGGTTTTGAGCTGAATCCGGCAAGGACGGTGTTCTACGGAGTCTGCAGCGACTGTCTGGAAGCATGCGGCAGAAATAAGGTGACCGGATGCAAGGCGCAGGAAAGGCGGATGGACGATGAAGATAAATAAACGGACCGGCTTACTGATCTGCCTACTTGTCATGGTATCCGTATTTTTTGGCCTTTGCGGCTGCAACGGAAATCACAGCGCAGACAGTAAAGACGATGGCAAGATCTCGGTGGTGACAACGGTTTTTCCTGCTTATGACTGGGTCTGCCAGGTTGTCGGCAATGAGGCGGAACGGTACGATATTTCCATGATCGCCGATAATGGAGCAGATCTGCACAGCTATCAGCCCACAGCGGCAGATATCTTGAAGATATCACAGTGCGACATGCTGGTGTATGTTGGGGGTGAGTCCGACAGATGGGTGGCGGAAGCTGCCGGCCAGGCCCAAAACAAGGACATGACAGTGATAAATCTGCTGGAAGCAGGAGCCGGACATGTCCTTGCCGAGGAGACTGTAGAGGGTATGAAGGACGATGGACACGACCATGACGGCACAGGAGGACACAGCCATGATGAGGAACAAGCAGCCGATGAGCATATCTGGCTTTCTCTGAGAGCGGCGGACACCATGGTGGGCAGTATAGAGGAAGGCCTTGCCGGAATCGATCCTGCCCATGCGGATGAATATATGCGTAACGGAGAAGTTTACAGGGAAAAACTCCGTGATCTGGATGCAAAGTATTCCAGGAGACTGGCAGATGCTCCAAAGGATACGCTGATCTTTGCCGACAGGTTTCCGTTCCTTTATATGCTGAATGATTACAACATCGATTATTACGCAGCCTTTGCAGGATGCAGTGCAGAGACCGAGGCTGATTTTGAGACCCTTGCCTTCCTCATAGATCAGGCAGACAGGATCGGAGCCGGGACTATTTTGACCATGGAAGGCTCTGATGATAAGATCGCCAGGACTGTGGCTGCCGGTATGGAGAGGGATGACATACAGATAAAACGGTTAAATTCCATGCAGTACATCACAGCCGGAGATATGGCAGATGGGGCATCATATCTTTCCATAATGGAAGAAAACCTTCAAGTATTATGTGAAGCCCTTGGGGCATAGGAGATAAAAATGGCATTACTTACTTGCAAAAGTCTTGACCTCGGCTATGAAGGCGAGATCATAGTCAAAGATCTGAATTTTTCTGTAAATGAGGGGGATTATGTCTGCGTTGTAGGTGAAAACGGTTCAGGTAAGACTACTCTGATGAGGACTTTGCTGGGCCTGATCCAGCCGCTTGGCGGACAGATAGTCTTGGGTGATGGCCTGAGCAGGACCCAGATAGGATATCTTCCCCAGTCAACGGCGGCCCAGAAGGATTTTCCTGCTTCGGTACGGGAGATCGTCCTTTCCGGGTGCCAGGGACGATGCGGCATGAGACCTTTTTACAATAAGGAAGAAAAAAACATCGCTATGGAAAACATGCGCAAGATGGGTATTGAAGATCTGGCAGGCCGTTGCTACAGGAATCTTTCAGGAGGCCAGCAGCAGAGGGTCTTGCTGGCGAGAGCTCTGTGCGCCGCCAGGAAACTCCTGCTCCTTGATGAACCTGTGACCGGCCTTGATCCTGGAGCGGCAGAGGAAATGTACCAGCTCATAGAAACGCTAAACAAAGATGAGGGGCTGGCCATAATAATGATCTCCCACGATGTGGATCAGGCTGTCGGCTATGCCAGCCATATATTGCATATAGGCGATGAACTGTTTTTCGGGACAAAAGAGGCATACGAGGAAAGGAGGCGGGACCGATGAGCGGGATATTTGAGCAGCTGGCATTTTATTTTGAATATCCGTTTGTGCGTTACGCAATGATCGTCGGTGTGCTGATCGCCCTGTGCTCATCCTTGCTGGGAGTTACGCTGGTACTGAAAAGATTTTCGTTCATAGGAGACGGCCTTTCCCATGTGGCTTTCGGAGCCATAGCCATAGGAGCTGTCCTGAACCTGACCGATGAAATGCTCATAGTGGCTCCCGTCACCATAATATGCGCTGTCCTGCTGCTGCGCACGGGGCAGGATACCAGGATAAAGGGGGACGCTGCCATTGCGATGATCTCGGTGGGAGCCCTTGCCATAGGTTATCTGCTGATGAACATTTTTTCCACATCTCCCAACATCAGCGGAGATGTATGCAGCACACTGTTTGGTTCCACATCCATATTGACCCTTACAGAAACCGAGGTCTGGCTGTGCGTTTTCATGTCGGCACTTGTGGTGGCCATATTCGTATTGTTCTATAATAAGATATTCGCTGTAACTTTTGACGAGGACTTTGCTGTTGCCACCGGGACAAAGGCTCAGGTATATAATCTGATGATAGCCGTTATCATTGCTGTCATCATAGTTCTTGCCATGAATCTTGTCGGGTCTCTGCTGGTATCAGCTCTGGTCATATTCCCGGCTTTATCGGCCATGAGGATCTTTGACGACTTTCTGCGTGTGACCATATGTTCGGCTGCGCTGTCGGTAGTCTGTGCAGTGCTGGGCATAACCGGATCGATCATATGGGGGACCCCGGTGGGGGCGACCATCGTTGCGGTGGATATAGTGATGTTCGGTATATGCGCCTGCTTCGGGAAAATGCTGCCGAAAGCGGCCAGTTAGGGAGCGGCGTGCCGGTATGCGGGTTGTTGCGGTATGTGGGTTGTTGCGGTATGCGGGTTGTTGCGGTATGCGGGCCGTTGCGGTATGCGGGCTGCAGGCCCACACGGCGCCGGGAGATCGAAATTGACAAAAATCGAAAAAACACCGTAATCGTTAAAAAATTCCTGAGATTTATTGACGAATCTGTTGGAAAAACGATTTTCTGTCAACATGGACCGGGCTTTTATGCCAGGTTGACCTGAAATTCACTAAAAAAATGACAGAAAATCAAATTTTATGCGATCCTGTCGATCTCGCTCGTTCTGCACAGACCAACTGACCAAATCCAGAAAGCTATCGCGGCGGGGGCGATACCCGATGAGGCTTGGCTCCGGTTGGCTGGATTTTTCTTTGCAGCGGAAAAAGCCAACAATAAGGGTCGATTGATGTCGAAGTTTGTCGATTGAAACGGTGATGTTGGCTTTTTGGCAAGGCTAACAGAAAAAAGGTAACGGTTTTTTGAGAAACCGTTGTCTAAAATCTTTATCTGCATATAAAAAGCCAACATCGGACAGATCATTAGATCATGGCGGCATATTTTCCGGATAAATGTTGGCTTTTCCCCGGTCATCAGTAAAAAAAGCCAATCGCCCGGAAAAGATCGCATTTCACCGCACGAGATAGATGGCATGTCTCCAGCCTACACCCGGCATGTCTCCGGCCGCAAATATGATATTGACCGCCGGATCAAATTGGAGTAAAATTATTGTCGTGATCAGCGTTATATGGGCTCGTAGCTTAGCTGGGAAAGCGCTGCGTTCGCAACGCAGAGACCGAGGGTTCGAATCCCTTCGGGTCCACCATATAAAAAGCCGCTGAAAATACTGTGATTTCAACAGTTTCAGCGGTTTTTGTTTTGCGATTTCTTGATTAACAACGGATGGTAAAAAGTCATTTTAGCGCATTTTCGGTCATCTTGGTGTTGCACCCACTGTTGCACCCCGATAGAATTTTTGCAGCGTCAACGATGGTGGAGTTATCTGCATGAGTATAGATATTGGCTGTCATTTTTATATCTGAGTGTCCCATGAGATACTGAGCTGTTCGTATGTCAATGCCCTTCTTTTGCAGATCGGTACAGTAGGTATGTCGGAGGTTATACGGTACAAAGTCGTCTGCCAGCGGCAGGGGCGGGATTAACTGATTTCTATATACACGGCAGCCTATAGATATATTCATTTCCCGGCGCAGGTGTTTGCATAATCGTTGATAGCTTTTTTGGGTGTGTTTGTTGCGTGCCTCGTTGGGGCTTATATAATCGAATTTAGGCGTTTTTTTAATGACTTGGTATAAATCATCAGGAATGGGCACAAATCGGTCTGCGTTGGACGTTTTAGTGCCCCTGATATGCAATACATGATAGCCGTCTATTTCTGTTATGTCCCGGCCTTGTGCTTCCATTGCCTCAGATGGTCGACACCCGCAGAATAGCATTAACAAAAAAAGCGTAAACCGGGGATCTGTTTCTGCCACTTTCAGCAAATGTTTACGCTCATTCTCAGTGATTGCCCGTCGGTAGGTTTTAGTGCCGATAGGTTTGATGATATGTTCTGCCGGATTGGTGGCAATCAGGCCGTTTTCTTGCGCCTTCCCGAAAATAAATTTCAGGGTTTGGTACACCTCGGCAATTTGGGCCTTGCTTTTGCCAGCCTGTAGGTTCAAAACCTCCTGGCAGTGGATAGGTTTAACAGACTTTAACGGCATTGTACCTATCTCTTCTAAAATTCAGTGGCGCATACGGCTTATATATGTCTTGTATGTGATCTCTTTCTGCCGGGTTTTGTATGACTCTACAGCTCTATATGCCCATGTCTCCACGGTCATACTTGAACTTATAACCGTCTTGCCTTCTTCCAGATCACGCTTTTTCAGCGCCATTTTTTCAAATACTTCCCGCTCCGTGTTCCCACGGATATAGTATCTTTTTCCGTTATAGGAAAATGTTTTTATAAACTTATAGCGTTTACCCATACTGTACCTCCTATTTTTGGGCGCAAAAATACCCTAAAACTTGACTTTTTCAGGGCTGGCATGGTACAATATGAGTGCGAATCAAGGTTTGTACCATGCAAGCCGTATACATTACCTCCGTATCATCGGAGGTTTTGTTTTATGGTAGTAGTGATATATACATATTATTTATACTATAAATATCTTTGTCATTGAGCACATGATAATAAATTCTATTTGCAATAATGTCCGCAGCCCGTACAAGTGGAGTCGTGCATGAGTTGCTTAATAGAGGCGATGATATAAGCCAAGAGGCAATAGATTTGTATGAACAGTATATCGGGAGGAAGAAATAATGTCTATTTATCTTGATTCACAGTGTGATAAATGCACTCACAGGCACCCAAACAAGGATGGGTGGCGTGGATGTTGTGACGCTTTTCCGGATGGATGGCCAAAAGGATGGCTAAATAAAGATAAGAGAGACTTAAAGGAATGTAACAATGGAATAAAGTTTGAACCTAAAACGAAGGAATAAAAGTGATAGAAATAACAGATAAAAACATAGGCACCATAACAGGTGCCATTTTAATTGAGTTTTACGCCTCATGGTGCGGCAAGTGCCAAAAGGGGCTTAAAAATCTGGCAGCCTTTGAAGCAGAAACGGGAGTAATGACGGGAAAATGCGATTTTCAGCGCAATCCCAAGCTATTAAACCAATTTATAACTAATGGGCTGCCGTTATATGTGTTGTTTGCAAACGGCAAGCCGCAAAAAAGAGTGATCGGCCTATGCGATCTAAAGGAGGAATTTTACTTTGATTGTAATAACCGCCCATGATGGCGGAATCCAGATAAGGGGCCATGCGTACTATGCGCCGGAAGGCTATGACATCGTGTGCGCTTCCATTTCCGCCCTTATGTGGGCGTTTATAGAATCGGTCGAACAGATGACCGAGGATAAAATAAAATATGATGTATCGCCCGGCAGGGCTGATATATATTTCAGGAATTTGTCAGAAACCGCAAAGGTTCTGATGAGTTCCTTTTTTATTGGTGTTCAGTCTGTGGAGGCTGAACACCCAGACAGAGTCAAAGTTTACCGCAACGGCCTGGGCAATGAACGGGCCGGGGCAGAAAGGAAAAAACCATGATAAAGAAAAAATTTCAGATTTTTGCTGATGGCGAAGGCGGCGGAGCCGAAGGTGGAGACGGAGCCGGCACACAGCAAGAACCAGCAGAACCAAAAACTTTTGATGATTTCCTCAAAACTGGTGATTACCAGGCCGAATTTGATAGACGAGTACAAAAGGCGATCAATACAGCAGTTGCTAACGCCGAAAAGAAATGGCGAACCTTGACAGACACTAAAGTATCTGAGGCCGAAAAGCTGGCACAGATGACAGCAGAAGAAAAGGAAAAGTACAGAGCAGACAAGGGTGAAATTCTACAGAAGAGAAGATAAAAAGGTAATATTATTACATAAGCCGCATCCTGGAAATGTTATGAAAAGAGGAGCCGTTGAAGATTTGGTCGACTTTTTATCTAATTTAGGGGAGTTGTGAGTAATGAAACAGAAAAATATATTTGAATATAAGGGATACCATACAAAAGTTGAATTTGATTCAGAGGATTTGGTGCTCAGGGGAAAAATTGAAGGCATAGACGATCTGATTGATTTTGAATGTCAAAACGCTCAAGATGCCGAAAAAGAATTTCATGCAGCCGTAGATGATTATTTATCTTTCTGCGCAGAGGTGGGGAAAGCACCTGAAAAAGAGTATAAAGGCACATTTAATGTAAGAATCTCTCCAGAATTACACAAAAAAATAGCTAATCTTGCGGCACTAAATGGAGACACATTAAATGCAACGGTAGAGAAAGCTATTAAAAATTATGTGTTGGGTGGAGAGGAAACGAACGAATACTTGCAAAACGAGCACATTGAGGTTAAATGGATAAAAAATGAGTCAACATACATGGCTGGTGATAGGATAATGATAGATGGATCCAACATTGTCCCTTTCAATATAGATAAATCATCAAATGGCGATTTCGGCAAGGAGATGTAAGATCATGATTAAAAATTTAGCAGAATATTTTGAAGAAATTCAGGAGTTTTATTTAGACAAAGTCACATATAACAGAATAGAAACTAAAAACAGACCACAAAGCTACCGCATGAATTGCTCGGATAGGATAGATGTCGAATTGCAGGAACAACAAGTCAGAATAACAGTGGAGCGGACATTGGAGTTGGAACCAAGGGAAATGTTTGACTTGTCGGTATCTTATGGCGCAATCCTCAAATTCAAGAAGGACAAAAAAGATGAACATGACTGGGAAAGTATAAACCTGGCAGAAGAATTTCAGAAAAACGGCGAATTTGTACTCGGAAACCTCATGGGAAGAATGTCGTTGCTAATAGCTGAAATAACCGCTTCGTTTGGGCAGACACCAATAGTTTTACCTCCAGGGATAGCAACAACAAATAATTAATTCAAAATTTAGAAGGCAGGGCCGCACAGGCCCTGCTTTTTTATACGCACTTGGCCTGTGAATAAAAATATAAATCATAAACCTAAAAAGAAATAGGGGGGGCGCATAGCCCCCTCATTTCTTTTTTTGTTTACCACTCAAAAAAATAGTTTCTACTCACAATCCTTAAAGGATGACAAAAGATTTAATTAGATTATACACGGCAAAACCATCCGTAAGGTGTTGCGCTCCATGTTGCAATGTCACTTATAACCGTTGAAAATACTACATCTTTCCACGCGTTCGCAACGCAGAGACCGAGGGTTCGAATCCCTTCGGGTCCACCAAAGAAGCACTGCAATTTTGATACAATGTGTATCAGGGTTGCGGTGCTT
>ENA-ORNG01001475-ORNG01001475.1-human-gut-metagenome-genome-assembly--contig:-NODE-1475-length-16771-cov-13.348588_pt1 | contig 16771 bp, 21 predicted proteins | sample MGYA00242113_ERZ509018 | MGnify/ENA primary metagenome ERZ509018 (study PRJEB26280, sample SAMEA2338711) | human gut metagenome | biome: human gut; feature: human-associated habitat; material: faeces... | reverse complement strand
CGCCCCGGAGCAGGAGCTGACGCTGGAGCAGGCAGCGCAGCGGGCGCTGGAGCTGACCGGGCAGGGCTTTGGCCCCACCGCCGCAGCCAAGGCGGCGGCACAGGGCACACCTTATTCTAAAAGCGAAGTGTACAAGCAGCTGCTGGTATTGCAACAGGGCCAGCAGGCTGGTGAATGACAGCATCTCAGGTAAATGGTAATAGAGGAGGACCCCTTTTGTGACAAAGCTTCTGGTTTTGAGCGACAGCCACGGCGGACGCACCGCCATTGAGCGCGTGCTGAGGAAAGAGAGCAAAAACATCGATGCCCTGATCTTTCTGGGCGACGGCCTGCGGGATCTGGAGCTGGCCCTGACGCTGTGCCCCAAGCTGCGGGCCTACTCGGTGGCGGGCAACTGCGATTACGGCGCACTGGAACCCACCGACGGCCTTGCCGCCTTTGACGGCGTGGTGATCTTTTACACTCACGGTCATATGTACGGTGTGAAATACGATCTGGATACGCTGGCAGATGCCGCATCTGCCCGGGGTGCCGAGGTGGCGCTGTTCGGTCACACCCACATCCCCCATGCAGAGACCCGCAGCAAGGTGTTTTTGTTCAACCCCGGCTCCTGCGGCCCCCGGCGGTTCCATCAGGAGATCACCATGATGATGGCGGAGGCGGAGGACGGAAAACTCCAGGTGGAGAAGATCGTCATCCCCCACGGGACGGCGTGATGGAACTGGGACTGACCTTTCCCCTCCAGCGGTTCCTGAGGCGCAAGCCGCCGGACTACGGCACAGAGACGGACCGGCGCTTTTGCTGGGACCTCCATGTCATCAGCCTGCGGGGCCGCCGGAGCCTGCTGGCGGTCCACAGCCACAGCCGGTACACGTTTGTCCGCTATGATGTGGCGCCCTTCCAGTGGGCGGACCTTCCCGGGCTGTTCCGGAGGGGGCTGACAGAGAGCCTCACCGCCGCGGGATTCGGCGCGGAGCAGATCAGCAGCTATCTGCAGCTGGCGGGGCCGGCATGCCTCACCCGCACCCATGGGCGCCGGGAGGTGGCCTTTCTCAACCGGGCCTGGGAGGATGTGCTGGCATTGGATCTGTGCCTGGACACGGAACGGCCGGACCAGCCCCTGCTGGACCGCGCGGTCAACACCCGCCCCAGCCGCTGCGCGGGATCTGACGGCCTGGGAAGGGGGCTGGAGCGGATCGCCGCGTCGCTCCCGTAAAGCGGGAGTGCAGAAAGCTGCCCGGAGGATCTGAAGGTCCAGATCCTCCGGGCATCTGTTTTGGTTCAGGTCTCACTCCCGGCGGGGTCCTGAAACAGCGGGGCATCCCCCCTCCGGCAGGCACGGACCCGGGACACGGGTGCCCGCTCCTTCATGTACCGGCCGGGGACCGCGCTGCGGGGGCGCCTCCTGCCAGGTATTCCTCCGCCATGTGGACCGCCATGGCGCCGTCGGCCACAGCCGTCACCACCTGGCGCAGGGGCTTCGTCCGCACATCGCCCGCGGCGTAGACGCCGGGGAGACTGGTCTCAGTGGTCTCGCCGGCCGCCACATAGCCGCCGGCATCCAGCTCCAGCTGGCCGCGCACCAGCTCCGTGGCCGGCTTTCTGCCCACGCTGATGAAGAGCCCGTCGCAGGGGAGGACAGATTCCGCGCCGGTGTGCACGTCCTTCAGCCGGACGCCGGTCAGCTTCCCCTCATGCAGCAGCTCGGTGACGGTGCTGTTCCAGCGGAACTCCACGTTCTCCGCCTGCATCAACGGCGCGTGATAGACCTTTGTGGCCCGCAGCTGGTCCCTGCGGTGCACCAGGATTACCTTTTCGGCAATGCGGCTCAGAAGCAGCGCGTCGGCAGCGGCGGAATTGCCCCCGCCCACCACGACGACGGTCCTGCCCTTGTAGCGCATCCCGTCACAGGCGGCGCAGTAGGCCACGCCACGGCCCACCAGGGCCTTCTCGCCGGCAAGGCCCAGCTCCCTGGGGCCGGCCCCCGTGGCAAGGACCACGGTCCTGGCGGCAAACGGCCCCTCGCTGGTCTCCAGCACCTTGGGCTCCGCGGTGAGGTCCATGCGCTCCACCTGTGCGTATTCTGTCCGCGCGCCGAACCGCTCGGCCTGCCGCTGCATCTTCTCCGCCAGAGTGAAGCCGTCGATCCCGTCCTCATAACCGGGATAGTTGTCGATCGCCTCCGTCAGGGCCATCTGGCCGCCGGCCGACAGCTTCTCCAGCACCAGGGTATCCAGTCCGGCCCTGGCCGCATAGAGCGCCGCCGTGTAGCCGGCCGGCCCGCCGCCCACCACGATCACATCGAAGACATGTGTGCTGCTCATGGGTCTTGCCTCCTCACTTTGCCAGGGCCTCCCGGATGAATTGCTCGATGGCCGCTTTGGATCCGGGGTTGACGATGGAGTCCACGGCCTTCCCGTCCCGGTACAGGACCAGGGTGGGGATCACCTCGATCTGCTCCGCCTCGGCCAGCGCGGCCTCCTCGTCGATATTGATCTTTGCAACTGTGAGCTGGTCGCCGTATTCGTCCGCGATCTTCTCATACGCGGGCCCGATCCGGCGGCAGTAGCCGCACCAGGGGGCCCAGAAATCCACCAGGACAGGTCTGCCGCTGTCCGTCATCTGCTGAAATTGTTCTCTGTTCATATGGATAGCCGCCATGCTGGTCAGCTCCTTTCTTGTGTTTGACCTTAGTATAACCCAAAGTCTGCTTTTTTTCTGTGATGACATCACAGAAGATCCGGGGCCGTCCGCCGACAGGGCGGTTGACAGCAAAAGCCCCGTCCACTATACTGAGAAGACGATGAGGAGGGACCTAGGATGACCTTTCAGGACTGTTTTCCCATCTGGGACCGGCTGGATGCGGACCAGCAGGCGCGCATCCTCGGCAATCTGGCGTTTCGGAGCGTCGGGAAGGGAACGATCCTTCACAACGGAAACGCGGACTGCACGGGGCTCCTTCTGGTGAAGTCGGGACAGCTCCGGGCCTATATCCTCTCTGACGAGGGGCGGGAGATCACCATCTACCGCCTGTTCGACAGGGATCTGTGCCTGCTCTCCGCGTCCTGCATCATGCGCTCCATCCAGTTTGAGGTCACCATCGAGGCGGAGAAGGACACGGAGATCTGGGTCATCTCCCCGGAGGTCTACCAGAGCCTTATGGAGGTGTCCGCGCCGGTGGCCAATTACACCAACGAGCTGATGGCCAGCCGGTTTTCAGAGGTCATGTGGCTGATGGAACAGGTCATGTGGAAGAGCATGGACAAGCGGCTGGCGGCCTTCCTGCTGGAGGAGGCCGCCATCGAGGGGACCACTGCCCTGAAGATCACCCATGAGACCATCGCCAACCATCTGGGCTCCCACCGGGAGGTGGTCACCCGCATGCTGCGCTACTTCCAGAGCGAGGGCATGGTGCGGCTCTCCCGGGGCATGGTGCAGCTCCTGGACGAGGAGAAGCTGCGGAGACTGCAGGACGACAGGGCGTGAGGGCGGCGCCGTCAGGCGCGGCCGTTTTTTGCCCGGCAGATCAGCTGTGTCATGGTGCCCATGGGGCAGTAGACGCACCAGCTGCGGGGTTTGAACAGCACCATCGTGATCAGGCCGAGGACGGTGGAGGTCAGCATGACGCTGTAGAAGCCGAAGGCGAACTGCGCCACGCCGGGGTGGAACAGGGTGCCGTGATAGGCCCAGTTCCAGGGCAGCCGGAACGTCCACAGCAGGGTGACCGCCTGCCCCAGATCCTGCGCCCCGGCGAACACCAGATAGGTGTTCCACAGCATCAGGAAGAACATGGCGAAGAAAAAGACGAGGAAGCCGTATCGGAAGGCTCTACTCTTCATCCAGCCGGGGATATCCCGCCTGCGGGACAGCCCGAAACGCCCGCCCAGCAGGCTGAACAGCTGGCCCCGTCCGCAGTAGCGGTTGCAGTAGCCCTTCGTCCCGCTGGCCACGGCGATGAAGAGCGGGATGAAAAAGCACAGCAGGCCCAGCCAGGCAAACAGGATGTTGAAGAACCCCAGCAGGAGGTACAGGAGCGAGACGATCCACAGATCATCATACCAGTGCTTCCTCATGCCTCCACCTCCCGGATCACGATGACGCTGGCCGGGCACTCTCTGGCGCACTTCCCGCAGCCCACGCATTCCTCCTGCCGGACCTGGGCCGTGATGCCCCGGACGACCTCGATGGCCTGCAGCGGACAGACCTTCACACAGCAGCCGCAGGCCACGCAGGCCGATGGATCCACCACGGCTCTGCGCCGCTTTTTCACGGAATTCATACAATGCCTCCCCCAAAATCAAGTGGGTCCATTATACCGCAGATCGATGCGCCGGACCGTGATGAGATCACGGAGACGGCAGATGCCGCGCACGGAAGGGCGACAGGGAGGGGATGGACGATGCATCGCCGTTTGCCTCTGTCCGCGTCTGTGGCCTGGCCCATCTATACAGCAGAACGCCCCCGGCTGCCTGGATATCCAGGCAGCCGGGGGCGTATTTTTTTGCCGGACGGCTCCGGGCGGTGTGCAGAGACATCAGGACGTCTGACTGCACAGGGCCTGGGCGACCTGGGCGATGGGCAGATTGATTTTGACGGCCTCCGCCCTGGGCAGGAGGAATCCCTTCGACGTCCCTCTCAGGGCCTCCGCCTTGCGGCAGCCGGCAGGTGGATCGTTTTCCAGAACGATGCGCCGGTAGTAGTCCATCAGGCGGTCCTTGGGGAGGATCAGATAGTCGCCGATCACCCCGTAGAAGTAGTAGCGGGTGTTGTCCTTTTTCAAAAGGCCGCTCTCCACCCAGCTCCCCTGGGCGGTGAGGCGCTCCATGTACTCAAAGTAGTAATTCCCGGTTTCCTGGGACTTCTTGTCGTGTTTGATCTCGATGCCGGCCCTCGTCTCGCCGACCTCATATTGCTGCTGCCTGCCGTAGAACAGCCCGATATCGATGCCGTACTGCCGGAAAACCCACTCGGCATATACCTCGAAGCGATGAGAGTCCTCCAGATTGGAGATGTAGTAGTTGCTCTTGCTGCGGTCGTCCCAGATCACGGGCTTCTCGACCTCCCAGGGCTGCGCCTCGTATGTGCGGCAGAGCGCGGCGACCGGACCGGGATCCTGCCGCAGCAGCGCGTCCAGTCTGTTCTGGAGGACGCTGCGCTCCTCCTGGTTGAAGGAGCGGATCAGGCCCTCCGTGAGCCGCCACGACCGGTATTCCGGCAGCTTCCCGGTGCCTGAACGGATGGCGCTGTATAGATACAGCTGCATGAGCTCCTGAAACGACAGCCGTTTTTCCGGATCGATCCTTTTGATTTCCATCAAGCCCAATGACCTCCTTTCCAAGTCTCCGCCCCGCACAGGGCATTTGCGGCTTGGGCGCTTCTGCAGACATTGTAGCATATGGCCACGCCGCTGTCGAGCACTGCCGGAAGACCTGCGGAGCGGTCAACGGGAAGGGCCTTTGCCCTGCACCAGCTCCTGATAGTCGCGCCCCCACTGTTCCATGGCGGAAATGATCGGACGCATGGACTCACCCAGCTCGCTCAGGGAGTACTCCACCCGGGGCGGGACCTCCGGGTAGACCGTCCGGGTGACGATCCCGTCCTCCTCCAGGGACCGCAGTCTGTCGGAGAGGACCTTCTGACTGATCCCATCCAGACTTTTCTTCATCTCATTGAACCGCCAGGGCCGGGCCAGCAGATTGCGGAGGATCAGCAGCTTCCACTTGCTGCCGACCAGTGCCACTGTGGTCGCCACCGGACAGGCGGGCATTTCCTCTTTTGTCAGCATGGGGAGACCTCCTTTTCAGATGGATCCGCCGATTTTCAATCTATTATAGTATCCGGGCCCCGGCCGGTCAAGAAGTTACAAAAAAGTGACTGAGTCATAAAAAAGTGCGTACTTGTGGCGAGCTTTTCCGACCGATATACTGTGGGCAAGGATCAGGCAGATGCCTGACCGCAAAACAAGATCCAAGGAGGAACTGATCATGGCACTGAAAAATCTGTTTGGCTGGAGCCGCAAGACTGAGGCCAAGGCGTCTTCCGCCTGTGGGAGCGCCTGCGGCGCCGGGGACAAGCCCGCCGAGCCGTCCTCGGCCTGCGGAGCCGCTGACCCCAAGCCCACCGCCTGCGGAAGCGCCTGCGGCGCCGGCGACAAGCAGTAAGCGCCCGCGCCCCCGCGGGGCAGCCTGCGGGGGCGCACTTCCCAAGGGACGGAGTCTGCTCCGTGTTTTGGGAAATGCGCCCCCTTCTCAAAGAACAAACGATCAGGAGGTAACTTGCTATGGAATACTTCGCCTTTCAGTGGCACATCACCGATGAATGCGACCAGCGGTGCAAGCACTGCTACATTTTTGCCGAGGACGCCTGCAAGCAGCCAGACGCCATGACCTGGCCCCAGATGCAGGACACCTTCTACAACTGCCTGGACTTTTGCAAAATCCACCGCCGCCTGCCCTACTTCTACATCACCGGCGGCGACCCCATCCTGCACCCCAGCTTTTGGGACCTGCTGGGACTGATGAAGGAGCACCACATCCCCTTCACCATCCTGGGCAATCCGTTCCACCTGAATGACGAGGTGTGCCGGCGGATGAAGGAGTACGGCTGTGAGAAGTACCAGCTGTCCCTGGACGGCCTGCGCCAGACTCACGACTGGTTCCGCAAGCCCGGCAGCTTCGACTGCACCCTGGAGAAGATCGCCTGTATCAAGCGGGCGGGCATCCGGGCGGTGGTCATGACCACGGTCTCCGGCGCCAACATCGACGAGATCCCGGCGCTCATCGACACCGTGGTGGCCCACAAGGCGGATGTGTTTGCCTTCTCCCGCTACTGCCCCACCAGCGAGGAGAAGGACGTGGGTATCGAGCCCCTGCGCTACCGCCAGCTGCTGGCCGACTGCGACAGAAAGTTCAAGGCGTATGAGGCCGCCGGCTGTGAGACCTGGTTCAACAAGAAGGACCACCTGTGGACCCTGTACGAGTATGAGACGGGCGAGTTCCGCATCCCGGAGAACGCGCAGGAGGGGATGATCTACGGCGGCTGCAACTGCGGCAACTGCCATTTGACCATCCTGCCCACCGGCGACGTGTACGCCTGCCGCCGGGTGCAGAACAGCAAGGTCGGCAATGTGTTCAACGCCCGGCTGGCAGACCTGTGGGTGTGTCAGATGGAGCAGTACCGGGACTACGCCAGGTTTGAAAAGTGCGCCAAGTGCGAGCTGCTGGCATGGTGCCGGGGCTGCCCGGCGGTAGCCAGCGGGCGGGACGGCAGCTTCTATGCCGCTGATCCCCAGTGCTGGAAGGAGATCGGATGAACCGGGAGCAGACACGCTGTTTCACCGTGCAGAAAGTCCTGCTGGTGGTGATGGGCGTCCTTCTGGTGTTTGTGTCAGCCTGGTCGTATATCACGGAACAGGAGCATCGGGACATGACAAATCTGGAGTTTTTTCAGTCACTGGACTATGAGGACGGCTTGGATGTGGTGATCAGGACGCTGGATCGCTTTCCGCTGCAGTACGCGGCCACCCTGGGACAGGACGGGGACCCGCAGATCCGTCCCATCGAGTTCAAGTTTGAAACGGACGGCGCGCTGTTCTTCGACACCGTGGAATTCTATACATCCTACAAGGAGCTGCAGGATTACCCCTATATCCAGATCTGCGTCTGCGACCCGGAGACCAGGACCTATCTCCGCCTGGGCGGGCGGGTGAACTTCACAAAGGACGAGGACATCGTCAGCCGCTGCTTTGCGGAGAGTACCATCCTAACGGAGCAGTTCGGAGAGGCCCGCGACATGGTGGTAGCCTATTACCTGACGGAGGTTCGGGCGGAATTCCGCTCTTTTTCCAGGGGGCTGCCGCAAATGCGATATACGCTGCCAAATCCATATGACACACAGGAGGTGCAATAAAGATGGAAAACCGGAAACATGCAGTTATGGAGACGATCCTGCACCGTCGGTCCATCCGCCGGTTCGCACCGGAACAGGTGCGGGAGGAGGAGCTGCAGCAGATCCTGCAGGCAGGGCTGTACGCTCCCAGTACCGGCGGCCGGCAGGATCCGATCTTTGTTGTCAGTCAGGACCGGACGGCCAATGTGCGGCTGGGACGGATCAAGCGGGCCAACTCCCATCCCCGGATGGCCACAGCATCCAGCTATGTCTCCAGGGAGCAGCCCAGCATCGCCGATGATCCCGAGATCACAGACGCCTTTTACGGGGCACCCACAGTGATCACGCTGTTCGGGCCGAAGAACTTCCTCTTCGCGGCCGAGGACTGCGCTGTTGCCGCCGAGAACATGATGCTGGCGGCAGACGCTCTCGGCGTGGGCTCCTGCTATATTGGCCAGGGGTGGCCTGCCTTTGACGATCCCTTCGGGCAGGAGACGCTGGGGAGGTGGGGGATCCCCGCGGACTACTATGCCGTGATGCAGCTGCTCCTGGGCTATCCCAAAGCAGGCGATGCCCATCCCACCCCCAAGCCCCGGAAAGAGGGGCGGATCCTGCGAGTTTGAAAGGAGGTGAGCGGCATGCTGCTGCAAGATCTGAAAAATCCGGCGCATCAGCCGCAGCTCCGGGCGGAGGCACGGCTGTCCCAGGCGCTTCGGGAAGCAGATGCCGTTGTGATCGGCGCCGGGGCCGGTCTGTCCGCCTCTGCCGGATTCACCTATGCGGGGGCCCGTTTTTCCCGATATTTCGGGGACTTTGAAGCCGCCTACGGCTTTCACGACATGTACACCGGCGGCTTTTATCCCTACCGCACACCGGAGGAGCGATGGGCCTACTGGAGCCGATATATCTGGGTGAACCGTTACCTGGACCCGCCGGAGCCGGTCTACCGGGACTTGCTGGAGCTGGTGCAGGACAAGGAGTATTTTGTCCTCACCACCAATGTGGACCACTGCTTCCAGAAGGCCGGGTTCGAAAAAGAGCGCCTTTTTTACACCCAGGGGGACTACGGCCTGTTCCAGTGCGCGGAACCCTGCTGCTGTGAGACCTGGGACAACCGGGAGAGCGTCCGCCGGATGCTGGAGGAACAGCGCGGATTGCGCATCCCCACAGAACAGATCCCCCGGTGTCCCAGATGCGGCAGACCTGCGGCCATGAACCTGCGCTCTGACGGCAGATTCGTGCAGGATGCGGGCTGGGACCGGGCGGCAGCGCGGTATGAGGCGTTCCTCCGGCGTCACGCAGAAGGGAAAACGCTGTATTGGGAGCTGGGTGTGGGGTACAACACCCCCTCTATCATCAAATATCCATTCTGGCATCTGACGCTGCAGAACCGGCAGGCAGTCTATGCCTGCGTCAACACCGGACAGGCCTTCGCACCGCAGGCACTTGGGCGCCGCGCCATCTGCATCGACGGAGATATCGGCGCAGTGCTGCGGGACTTGCGGGCGCATGACAGACCACAGAAGGCCGCCCCCAAAGCACGACCTGAGAAGGGGCCGTTCCATGGAATTGAAGCTGCGGACGGAAACGCCTGAATCGTCCGATTCTTCCGGCCTTTTCAAGCGGAGAACGGGGCCGTTCGTGGGGAAAATCACAGGGCAGAAAATGAAACTCCCGGAAAAATACAAAAAACCCGCCGATTTCAAAGAAATCAGCGGGTTTCCTGGTACGCCCTGAGGGATTCGAACCCCCGGCCTTCTGGTCCGTAGCCAGACGCTCTATCCAGCTGAGCTAAGGGCGCATGTCCTGTCGGACAGCTTTTTTATAATAGCACGTCTGCTTTTAAAATGCAAGACCTTTTTTTGGATTTTTTTCTTATTTTTCAAACCCTTGTCAATGGAGGATTTCTGTGTTAGAGTGGGATCATCACCGATCAGAAGGAAAGAGAGAACCGGGCCATGGAAAATTATACCTTTAAAACCGTTGCGTTCGGCGGATTTGACAAGCAGGACGTGATCCACTATATCGAGCAGACTTCCAAGGAGGCGGCGGAGCGCCAGGATCAGCTGCAGCAGGAAAACGAGAGCCTGCAGACGGAGGCGGAGCGCCTTCGGTCCCAGCTCCGGGAGCTGCAGACCCGGCTGGACACGGAGACTGCCCTGCGGGAGGAAGCCCAGGCGCAGTTCGACCAGGCCCGCACCAAGCTGGAACAGGAGCAGGCTGCCCGGCAGGCGCTGGAATCTGCCCGGACAGAGGCCGAGCAACTGGCTGCGGAACTGGAACGGCTCCGCCCGGAGGCAGAGGCCTACGCGCAGTTCCGGGACCGGGTGGGCGATATCGAATGTGATGCCCATAAGCGCGCCGCTGAGCTGGAGGCGTCCACCCTTGCGAAACTGCGCCGGACCGTGGACTTGTTCCGAGCGCAGTATACCGCCCTGATGTCCGCCTTTGAGACCACTGCCGCGCAGGTGACAGTGGAGCTGCGGAAGGTGGAGGTGAACCTGTCTCAGCTGCCGCGGGCGATGGATCAGGCCGGGACCGAACTGAACGAACTGGCGGCACTGCTGGAACAGCGGGCGGATCCGGAAAAAAAGAAGAAATGACAGAGGAGCCGGGCAGGGACCCGGCTCTCTCTGCATCCGCGCTGTATAGAATCCGCCGCTGCATGAGAACCTATCGCTGAAACCGGTGAAGAAGGGCCAGTTTTTTCGTGGATGCGCAATGCCAAAAACAGCGTTAAATTATAAACTATTTCTCTGATTTTCACGAAATGGATACGTTTGCGTGATTTTATATGTTGCATATATAGATTTTTTCGAAAAAAGTTTGTGCAAAAGAAAGAAACCGGAAAATCTGTGCAAAATTTCCTTGCATTGGCGGAACGGAGAACCTATACTAAAATTATCTTGAGAGACACCCACGCATTTCCGCCGGCCGGCCGAGAGGCGGGCCCCCATTCCGAAAAACCTATTGACACGGCCCCAGAGAGGACTGAAAAGCAGAGGGGTTATTGCAGACGGAGAGAAGGTGAAGTGAAATGCCATTGGAAGTGATCGAGAACATCACACAGGTAGAGGCTGAAAACCGGGAGCGCAAGACAGCCGCAGAAGCAAAGGCGAAACAGATCATCGCCGACGCCCAGCGGGACGGTCTTGCGCTCTTACAGCAGACGCGGGCTGCGGCGGCGGACCGGGGCCGGGAGCTGCTCCGGCAGGCGGAGACCAGAGCAGAGGCCAAAGGGGACGAGATCAGCCGGGCCGCCCAGGCGGAGGGAGAGACCCTGCGCCGGGAGGCGGAGAGCCGGCTGGACGCGGCCGCCGATCTCATCGTCGGAAGGGTTGTGAAAGACTGACATGGCCATTGTGAAAATGAAAAGGCTCCGGGTGATCGCCATGGCTTCCTGCCGGGAAGAGCTGCTGCGGCAGCTTCAGAGGCTTGGGTGCGTGGAGATCCGGGAGCCGGAGAGCGCCGGAGCGGACTGGTCCGGTCTGCTGGAACGGGAGAGATCCCGTCTGGCGGAGACCCGGGCGGCTCTGGCGGATGTGAACGCCGCCCTGTCGGCTGTGAAGAAATACGCCGACGTGCGGGAGGGGATGTTCCCTCAGCGGCAGGCGGTGACACAGACGGAGTTCCTCAGCGGCATGGCAGCAGACCGGGCCAGGGCCGCCAGCGCCCGGGTATCGGAGCTGGTGCAGACGGCGTCCCAGTTGCAGGCGGAGGAGGGGCGGCTGCTGGCAAAGCAGGCCTCCCTGGTGCCCTGGAAAGGGCTGGACATGCCCCTGGAGCTGACAGGCACCGTTCACACGGCGTTTTTGCCCGGCGTCTGTCCTGCGGCGGCGGATCTCGGTGCCCTGCGGCAGGCACTGGGAGAGACTGCCTGTGAGCTGCTGGAGATCTCCGCAGACAAGCAGCAGCGGTACTGCCTGCTCGTCTGCCATCGGGCAGAGGAGGCGCAGGCCCTGGACATTCTGCGGACCAGGGGATTCAGCGCGGTGTCCTTCCAGGGGCTCACCGGCACGCCGGCAGAAAATCTCCGCCGGCTGGAGGGCGAGCTGCAGGAGAACCGCGGGCGTCAGGCGGAAACTGCGGATGCCCTGCGGAAGAGCGGCGCAGACTGGGATACACTGCGGCTTTACGCGGACCGGCTGCGGTCCGACACTGCCCTGGAGGAGGGGAACGAAAACCTCCTCACGGACGGGACCATCCTCTTCTTTGAGGGGTGGGCTCCCGCAGACCGGCTGCAGGGCGTCGGGGCGCTGCTGGACCATCTGGGCTGTGCCTGGGAGGCGGAGGATCCAAAGGCGGACGAGTATCCGGACGTACCGGTTCGGCTGCGGAACAACTGGTTCTCCCGCCCGCTGAATATGGTGACGGACATGTATGCCCTGCCGGTGTACGGCAGTCTGGACCCCAACCCCCTGATGGCGCCGTTCTTCATCCTGTTTTACGGCATCATGATGGCGGACATGGGTTACGGTCTCCTGATGCTGGCCATGGGGCTGTTCCTGTGGAAGAAAAAGGTCCGTGGGACCATGGATTACATGGGCGGCCTGCTGGTGCTCTGCGGCATCAGCACCTTTGTGGTGGGGGCGCTCACCGGCGGATTCTTCGGGGACTTTCTCAGCCAGCTGGCCAAACTCATCGACCCGAAGAGCACCTTTGCCCTGCCGTACCTGTTCACCCCACTGACGGACACCATGGCCATCCTGATCGGCTCGCTGGTGCTGGGCTTTGTCCAGATCCTCACGGGCATGGTCATCAGCTTCGTGAAGAAGGCCCGGGACGGCCACATCATGGACGGCATATGGGACGAGGGCACCTGGTGGGTGATTTTCCTGGGCGGCGGACTGGCGGTGCTGGGCATTGGAAATGTGGCCGGGTACCCGGCGGTGCTGATTTTGGGAATCCTGATGCTGATCATCGGCTCCAGCCGAAACGCCAAGGGCTTTGGAAAGGTCACGTCGGTGTTTGGCGCGGTGTACAACGGCGTCACCGGCTATTTCAGCGACATCATGTCCTACTCCCGGCTGATGGCCCTGATGCTGTCCGGCAGCATCATCGCCAGCGTGTTCAATCAGCTGGGCGCGGTGACGGGCAACGTGATCGCCTTCGTCATCATCTCCGCGCTGGGCAATGCTCTGAATTTTGCGCTGAATCTGCTGGGCTGCTACGTCCATGACCTGCGGCTCCAGTGTCTGGAATTCTTCAACCGGTTCTACGAGAGCGGCGGAAAGCCGTTCCGCCCCCTGGCATATCAAACCAACTATGTGGAGATTAAGGAGGAACATTGACATGTCTGCTTTTCTGGAACAATTCGGAGGCATCGGACTTGCGTTTCTGGGCGCTGCGCTGGCTGTGGGACTCTGCTGTGTGGGCTCCGCCCGCGGCACCGGTATGACCGGTGAGGCCGCCGCCGGCCTGCTGTCCACCGCACCGGAGCATTTCTCCAAGTGCCTGATCCTGCAGGTCATCCCGGGCACCCAGGGCCTGTACGGCCTGGTCATCTGGTTCTTTGCCCTGAACGTCATGGGCGCCTTCTCCGGCGGCATCCAGCCTCTGACCGTCACCCAGGGCCTGACCATTGCCGTGTCCTGCCTGCCCATGGCCATCGGAGGCTACCGGTCCGCCATCTATCAGGGACGTGTGGCGGCGGCATCTATCACCATCGCGGCCAAGCAGCCCAACGACTGGTCCAAGGGCATCATCCTCTGCGTCATCGTGGAGTTCTACGCCATCTTGTCCCTGCTGGCCTCTATCCTGCTGCTGATGAACGCTCTGTGACGGGCCATTCCACGGCACCAAGACGGAAAGGCGGTGACACGCGATGAACGGAATCGAAAAGATCACGGCGCGGATCGATGCGGACACCCAGGCGGAGATCGACCGCATCCTGGGGGACGCCCATGCGCAGGCGGAGGCCATTGCGGCCAAGTACCGCGCCCAGGCGGCGGCTGAAGACGCCGACCTGCTGGTCCGCAGCCAGAAGGCCGCGGCGGAGCGGGAGGAGCGCCTTGTCAGCGCGGCTCAGATGGAGGCCCGCAAGTCTCTGCTGACTGTGAAGCAGGAGATGGTGGAGCAGGCCTATCAGCGGGCACTGGAGAAGCTCCGCGCCCTGCCGAAGGAGCAGTATGTGGATCTGCTGGCGGCGATGCTGGTCCGTGCCTCCTCCACCGGGAAGGAAGAGGTCGTCTTTTCTCCGGAGGACAGGGAGGAAGCAGGAAGGGCTGCGGTGTCCCGGGCCAACGACCTGCTGGCCAGAGCGGCGGCACCGGAGCTGCCCCTGGGGGACGGTGCGGTGGCCAGCTTCCTGAACAAGGTAGCGGCTAATGTCAGCGCGTTTGCCCAGGGCACAGCCATGCTGACCCTATCGGAGGAGACCCGGCCCATGCAGGGCGGCTTCATCCTGAAAAACGGACGGATCGAGGTCAACTGCACCTTTGACGCCATGATCCGGTCCGAGCGGGAGCAGACTGCGGGAGCGGTGGCGAAGCTGCTGTTCCCGGAGACGTAAGGGGGGAGGCGGCTTGGCAAGGAAACAGACCATCCGGGACACGGACTATCTGGTGATCTCCGCCCGGGTGAAATCACTGGAGACCAGGCTTCTGACCGAAGAACGTCTGGAACAGATCCTGGAGGCCAAGACCGGCGAAGAGGCGGCAAAGCTCCTGCAGGAGTGGGGCTATCCCCAGCTGGATGCCGCACGGCCGGAGACCATGGATGCGGCGCTGGCCGCCGTCCGGGAGGATACCATGGCCGACCTGGCGGAGGGGATGCCGGACAAGCGGTATCTGGAGCTGTTCAAGATCAAATACGACTATCACAACGTCAAGGCCCTGCTGAAGGCGGAGGTCATGGGCGTCCCTGCGGACCACATGCTGATGGATATGGGACGGGTGCCCGCCGCCGATCTGGCGGAGGCCGTCCGGGAGCGGGAGCTGGAAAATCTGCCGGAGCCCCTGGCCGCCGCTGTGGCGGAGGCTCGGCAGGTGCTGGAGACCACCCGGGATCCTCAGCTCAGCGACATCGTGCTGGACCGGGCTGCCTACCGGGATATGGCCGATCTGGCGGATGCCACCGGCAGCGCGTTCCTCCGGAGCTATGTGGCTGTGCAGATCGACGCGGTGAACCTGCGGACGGCTGTGCGGACGCTGCGGATGGGGAAGGGCACCGACTTTCTCCTGGGCGTGCTGCTGGAGGGGGGAGAGATCTCCCCGGACGCGGTGCTGAAAGCCGCCTCCGGCGGCGGGAGCGGATTGCGGGATCTGTACGGTGCCACCCGGTTCCGCACCGCGGCGGAGGCAGGGGCTGATGCCCTGAGCGGCGGACCGCTGACAGAGTTTGAAAAGCGGTGTGACGACGCCGTGGGGGACTATCTGGCAGGTGCCCGGTACGTGCCCTTCGGCGAGGCTCCGCTGGTGGGGTACCTGGCAGCGCGGGAGACGGAGTACACGAATCTCCGCATCGTGCTGATGGGCCGGGCGGCCGGGATCGACCCGGCTGTGATCCGGACCCGCCTGCGGGCGAGTTATCTGTAAGGAGGCGGCGAGATGGCAGTCACATATCGGATCGCCGCCGTCGGCGACTGGGAATCCGTCATGGGTTTCCGGGCCCTGGGGCTGGAGACGTACCCCGTCACGGCCCCGGAGGAGGCCCGTGAGGCCATTCGGGAGCTGGCGAAGAGCGGCGACTGCGGCATCATCTACCTGACGGAGCAGCTGGCAAAGGATCTGCCGGATGTGCTGGATCGGTACAAGGACGAGCTGCGGCCCGCCATCATCCTGATCCCCGGCCGGGAGGGCTCCCTTGGCATCGGCATGGAGAACATCAAACGCTCCATTCAAAGAGCGGTGGGCGCGGATATTCTGTAAAGGGGGAGCAGGCTCCCCCCCTTACACCCCCCACCACCAGTGACATCGGTCACTGGTGTGTGCGTCCCAAGGACGCACGGGTCGGGGTATTTTCGGCAGGTACACGCCCTGCCGGAAATGATTGGAAATTCTTCTTCCGCCTGACGGCGGAAGAACCGGAAAAACCATGGGTTTTTCCTGGCCCTTTTCCCAGGTGGGCCGATTCCTTCTGGCGAAACTGGTTTGAAAGAAGGTTGAGCGAGTTTGAGCGGTAAGATCGTAAAGGTATCCGGACCGCTGGTGGTGGCCACGGGCCTGGCGGACGCCAATATGTCCGACGTGGTCCGTGTGGGCCCCCAGCATCTGATCGGCGAGATCCTGACCATGAAGGGGGACTCCGCCTCCATCCAGGTGTACGAGGAGACCTCCGGCCTGGGGCCGGGTGCGGAGGTGGTCACCACCGGCGCCCCCATGAGCGTGGAGCTGGGCCCCGGCATGATCGAGGGCATCTACGACGGCATCCAGCGGCCCCTGGAGAAGATCGTGGAGAAGGTGGGGGCCAACATCACCCGGGGCGTGGAGGTCCCTGCCCTGGACCGGGAGAAGCAGTGGGACTTCACCGCCGCGGTCACCCCCGGCACGAAGGTGGTGGGCGGCGACGTGATCGGCACCGTGCCGGAGACGCCGGTGGTGCTCCACAAGATCATGGTGCCCCCCAATCTGAGCGGCACCATCACGGAGATCCAGAGCGGCTCCTTCACCGTGGAGGAGACCGTGGCCACCCTCCGCACCGACAAGGGGGAGGACGTGCCCCTGACCATGGTGCAGAAGTGGCCGGTCCGGGTGGGGCGGCCATATAAGCACAAGTATCCCCCCAAGCGGCCCCTGTGTTCCGGCCAGCGGGTCATCGACACCATGTTCCCCATCGCCAAGGGCGGCACCGCCGCCGTGCCCGGGCCCTTCGGCTCCGGCAAGACCGTGGTGCAGCACCAGCTGGCCAAGTGGTCGGACGTGGACATCGTGGTCTACATCGGCTG
>ENA-ORNG01001474-ORNG01001474.1-human-gut-metagenome-genome-assembly--contig:-NODE-1474-length-16800-cov-16.825679_pt1 | contig 16800 bp, 20 predicted proteins | sample MGYA00242113_ERZ509018 | MGnify/ENA primary metagenome ERZ509018 (study PRJEB26280, sample SAMEA2338711) | human gut metagenome | biome: human gut; feature: human-associated habitat; material: faeces... | reverse complement strand
GAATGCCAGCGCCGCCCAGATCCGCCTTCCGCTGCTGCGGCTCCCGGCCAGAAGCCCCGCCAGCCCATAGGCCGCGCCGAAGAGGACGCCGCCGCTGTTGGAGCAGAAGTCCGCCGCGAGGCCCGCGCCCAGCCCGGCGGCAGCTCCCGTCATGGTCCCCCGCTCATAGGCGGTGTATGCCAGCAGCAGGCACAGCAGCGTCCGCCCGATGGAGATGCCCGCCAGCTCCACGTCCACCAGAGCCAGCAGAATGGAGCCCGCCAGGAACAGCAGGCTGTCCGGCGCCAGCTGCTCTTCTCCCGCCTGCAGCAGCGGCTGGTAGTACCAGGCGGAGATCCCCACCAGCACGGTCCCCGCCAGGCAGGGCGCCAGATCCCGCAGCGGGGACAGGGACTGGAGCACGTAGATGCCGTTTACCGCCAGAAACAGTCCTGCTCCCGCCAGCGGGTGGAACAGCGGCCCCTCCAGCAGCTTCAGCCCCTGGAAGGCCGCGGCGGTGGTGAAGATGAGGATCGCGGCCGCCAGAAAAGGCAGGGCGCCGGAAAACTCCAGGAACAGCACCGCCCCCACTCCAGCCCCCAGCAGGGCGGCGATCCCCTCCGCCCCCGGTCCGCAGGCCGCCACACATCCCAGAGCAAAGGGGGCATAGTCCCCCGGCGTCTGGCTGGCCGTCAGCGCCGCTGCCAAAAAAAACCGGATGCCCCAGGCCAGCAGCTGCGCTGATCTGCGGCGGTCCCCCATCATGTCCCTGTGCCCCACGGCTCGTCCCTCCTGCATTCCGCCGTGAAGTTCACGGCCTCATTGGTTTTTTCCATCATTTTACAGGCTCTGTGGAAAAAATCCCGTCGGGAAAAGCAGGCCGCACCATTTCCGGTGCAAACTCCCGCCGGCCGCCGATGGTGGACTTTTTGCGCCGGATGTGATATCATAAACCATCATGCTTTTCATTGGAAAGGACGGCCCGCCTTGAACATCGGAACTGTCACCATCGATTCCCGCCTGGCCCTGGCCCCCATGGCCGGGGTCACGGACGTCGCCTTCCGCCAGATCTGCGCGGAGCTGGGGGCGGGATATACCATCACAGAGCTCATCTCCTCCAAGGCCCTGTGCTATCACGACAAGAAGACCCTGTCCCTGCTGCAGCAGTTCCCGGGGGAACATCCGGCGGCGGTGCAGATCTTCGGCAGCGACCCGGTCTGCATGGCCGAGGCGGCCCAGATCGCCCTGGAGCACTCCGGGGCGGACATTGTGGACCTGAACATGGGCTGCCCCATGGGGAAGATCGTGGGCAACGGCGACGGCGCCGCCCTGATGAAGGACCCGGAAAAGGCCGGCCGCATCATGGAGGCGGTGGTGAAGGCCGTCTCCGTGCCGGTGACGGCCAAGTTCCGCCGGGGCTGGGACATGGGCAGCTGCAACTGTGTGGAGTTCGCCCAGATCCTGGAGCAGGCGGGGGCCTCCGCCGTGGCGGTCCACGGCCGGACCCGGGCCCAGGTGTACAGCGGCCAGGCGGACTGGAACTGCATCCGGGCAGTCAAGGAGGCGGTGTCCATCCCGGTGATCGCCAACGGCGATATCTGGAAGCCGGAGGACGCCGTCCGCATCCTGCAGCACACCAAGGCGGACATGGCCATGATCGGCCGGGGGTGCTTCGGCAATCCCTGGCTGTTCCAGCAGGCCAAGGCCGCCCTGGAGGGCAGGCCCATCCCGCCTCTGCCGCCCCTTTCGGAGCGGTGTGACACGGCGGTGCGGCAGTTCGAGCTGGCCGCCGCGGCCAAGGGAGAGCGGGTGGCCGTGCTGGAGGCCCGCCGCCACTACTGCTGGTATCTCAAGGGCGTGGCCCACTCCGGCTACTACAAGGCGCAGATCGTGCAGATGAATACGCTGGAAGATGTGTATCGTGTGACGAAAGGGATCAAAAGGGATTTGACATGAAGGAGCGATCACAGGAACAGCAGCTGGTCTCCGCCGCCCGGGGCGGGGATCTGGATGCCTTTGAAGCGCTGGTCCGCCTGTATGAGAAGCGGGTCTTTGCGCTGACGCTGCGGATGTGCGGGAACCCTGAGGACGCCGCCGAAGCAGCACAGGAGACGTTTCTCGCCGCATGGCAGGGCCTTGCCTTTTTCCGGGGGGATGCCAGCTTTTCCACCTGGCTGTACCGTCTGGCCTCCAATGCCTGCGTGGATCTGCTGCGGCGGGAGGGCCGCCACCGGGCCGCAGCCGGCCTGTCTCTGGACGACGAGGAGCTGAACCTGGATGTGCCGGATCCGGCCCGCTCCCCCCAGGATGAGGCGGAGCGGCGGGAGCTGCGGGAGTCCATCGACCGCGGGCTGGCCGCCCTGTCCCCGGAACACCGGCAGGTGCTGGTGCTGCGGGAGATCCACCAGCTCCGCTACGACGAGATCGCAGACGTCCTCTCGCTGGATGTGGGCACGGTGAAATCCCGGATCAGCCGGGCCCGGAAGCAGCTGCGAAAATTTTTGCTGGACTGCGGGAACTTTTCCCCGCCGTCTGCGTCTAAAGGGACAGAAAAGGAGGGCTGACAATGCGATACTGTGAAGAATTTGCGGCCCTGCTGGACCCTTACATCGACAACGAGCTCTCTCCGGAGGAGACGGCCCGGGTGCGGGAGCATCTGCGCACCTGTGACGGCTGCCGTGCCTATGTGCAGGCAGCTCTGCTGATGAGAGACGCCTTCCCGGAAGCGGAGGACGCCGTTGTGCCGGAGGGCTTTGCAGAGGGCGTGATGGCCGCCATCCGCGCGGACGCCGCGCCCCGGAAGCGTCCGCGGTCCCGGTGGCAGCGGACACTGCTGCCGCTGGCGGCCTGCTTTGCCGTCGTGGTGCTGGCGGTCTCCACTCTGCCCCGGTCCGGCGACACCGCTGTGCGCGATGATAGGACCACGCAGACGGAAAGCCAGCTTCCGGAGAGCGCCTCTGTCTCCGCGGCTGACAGCGGTGCGGAGGACAGCGCGGCTGATGCTGCGCAGGCGGAGGAGGATACCGCCGCAACGAATGCCCCGGCCACTGACGATGCCTCTGCGTCCGAGACACAGCCTGCCTCCTCCGGCGTCCAAGAGGGTGCGGAAGCGCCCTCCGCCGATACCAGGACCACCTCGCTGCCGGAGACGTCCTCTTCTGAGGCGGCCGAAAGCGCCGCAGCGCCGGCGCCCTATGCGGTCCAGACCCTTCCCTGCCTGACGCTGACGGAGCAGGAGGCCGGCACTCTTCTGGAGCATTTTACGCCTGTCTCTGACGAGGATGGGACGCTGATCTATGAGCTGACCGCCGCGGAATATGCTGACCTGCTGGAGCAGCTGGAGCAGCAGGGGATGACGGTGGCAGGGGCCGCTGCCGTCCAGGAGGCGGAGGCCGCCGGGACCGTCCGTGTCTGTGTGATCCCCTCCTGACTGGAAACAGAGGGACGCCGCAAAAAATTGTGAAAAAGTCAAGGATAAATTACAAAAAATCCAGAAAAATTTTTGACGTGTGATATACTGGGTCCGCTCCACTACGGTGGAGCGGCCTTTTTCGTCCTCTTTCACCGCCTCCAGGGCGCGAAAAACCACCGGCGGCCAAAACCTGGCCCCGGCCGTCCCGCTCCCGCTGTTCAGATTTTCAGGCGGCCACGTACTCCTCGAACACGGCCCCGGCGGATCTCCACCCCAGGATCCGGCGCGGGTAGTTGTTCATCCACTCCGCCGCCTGTGCCACCTCCGCCTCCGTCACCTGGTCGAAGTTGGTCCCCTTTGGGAACCACCGCCGCAGGATCCGGTTCATGTTCTCGTTGCTCCCGCGCTCTTGCGGGGAATACGGGTGGCAGTAATATATTTTCGTCCTGGGGCGCTTTAGCCTGTATGATCGCTGGAGGCCGTCGCAGTCCATGAACTCGCTGCCATTGTCCACGGTGATGGTGCGGAACACTTCCCGGAACCGCTTTCCCATTCTCCGCTCCACCCGGTTCAGCGCCCGGACCACGCTTTCCGCCGTGTGATCTGGGACCCGGATCACCAGCCCCCACCGCGTCAGCCGCTCGGTCAGCACCAGCAGGGCCGCCTTGGACCCCACCGGCCCCATAATGCTGTCCATTTCCCAGTGGCCGAACGTATTCCGTGCCCGCACCTCCGGCGGCCGGTCCTCGATGGTGTCCCCCGGGGCCTCGTTTGCCCGCTCCCGCCGTTCATAGTCCCGCCGCCGCTCCCCTTTATACAGCAGGTGTTCCTCTGTCAATTCCAGGAACACGTCCCCCCGGTATATGTAGGAATAAAGGGTGGTTTCGCAGATGTGGGTTTCAAACTCCAGGCCCGCCGCCTCGATATAGGCCAGCACCGCCCCGGGGGAATAGTGTTCTTCTATGATCTTTCGCTCCACGAAGTTGGCAAAAGCATGATCCCGGCCCAGTTTGATCTCCGGCCCCTTTGCTCTCAAATTCTCCTGGTATTTCCGCTCCGCCACTTCCGCGCAGTATTCCTCCCGGAATATGTACCCCTCTTTTTGCTGGAGGCATAGGCCCCGTTTAATCTCGTTGTAAATTGTCTTGACGCATACCCCCAGCATTTCCGCGATTTCCGCAGGCTTTCCCCCGGTTTTCAGCGCCCCCTCGATTTTCAGGCGGTCCTCCCACTTTAGATGGTGATACCCTTTGTAGTTCATATTTTCCCCCTTTGCGCGAAAAACGGCCGGCGTGATTTTCACGCCGGCCGCTCTCATTCTTTCCCTAATATCCATAGCACGGAAACGCCCAGGACCTCCGCTATTGTGACCACCTCATAATCCGTGACCAGGCGATCCCCCATTTCCATCCGGCTGATCACGTCCCTCTCCATCGGGACGCCCTCCAGTTGGAACAGGCGGGCCAGGTCCGTTTGTGACAGCCGTTTTTCCAGCCTCGCCATGCGTATGCGGTCCCCGCAGATATTCTTTTTTCCCGTGATATAGAAATTTCTTCACCGCCGCGCCTCCGTGTGGGAATAATCGGACTTTTTCTTAACTTTAGCACGGGATCACTTGAAAACCCGTGGTAATAGTCTGAACGAAGAAAAATTGATTATTCCAGCGGGGCGCCCTCGGGCGGCCCCTACACCGGCGCGTGTGGTGCCGTTACTCTTTCCCCAGGATTTCGTCCGCCAGGCGGTCCATAGCCGTTTCTATGAACTCATTTAGGCTGCTGTATCCTCCGGCTGCTGCCGCGTCTTTGTATCTCTGCTTTTTTCCTTTCTTTACGAAAGGGGACAGCCGTTCATAATTTGCGGCCGCATATTTGTTTTTTGCCCTTGTCGCCGCTGTACCTTTATTTCCCTCCATGATGGGATCGCCTCCTTGCCTGTTTTCTGTATTATACCTTTCTTTTTGTACTTGTGCAAGTATATATTTTTTACAATTATACTTGTGTAAGTTTGTGCAGTTTACCGCTTGCGTTTATACTTGTGTAAGTATATAATAACGCTCGTAAGGCAGGGGCGAACAGCCCGGACGAACCACACACGATCAGGAGGGTTTACAAGATGGCTACTTTTGAGATTGGCAAGAAATATTTCACCACCAGCGCCTGCGATCACAACTGTGTTTTCGTGGTGGAGATCGTCAAGCGCACGGCGAAAACCGTTACTTTCCGCCGCGACGGCCAGGAGCGCCGGGCGAAGATTTACACGGACCACGACGGGGAGTATATCATCCCCGAACGGTACAGCATGGCCCCTGTTTTCCGCGCCTCCAGCGAATACCTGGAGGCGGAGGAAGTGGAGGAGATCCAGGACCCCGTTTCCGCGTTCATTCCCCAGGCCGTGCAGCCTGCGGACCACCCCGGCCTTGTGATGGTTGGCCAACCCGTCGCCGGAAACTGGGGTGCCATGTATCCCCCGGAGGCCGGCGTGATCGTCGGCTTTGCCGAAAGGGAGGCCACCCGACGGACCCCCGCCGCCACCATGGCGGTGATCCGGTGGGAGGATGGCCGCACCTCCATGGAGGCCCTGGAGGACATTCACCCCGCCGGGTGGCGGTCCCCCTCCGGTAGCCCCCTGGGCGTGTTCTTTGCCCGATAACGAACCCCCGGCGCCTCGTAGGTGCCGGGGGTCCTCTTTACTCCGTTTTGTCTTTGCCCCAGTTGGTGATCTGCTCCAGGGCCTCCCGGAGTTTGTCAAAGCCGAACATGGCCGCATAACTCACGAACAGGCCCAGGGCCACCGCGCCGGCCACCATGTACCAGGTGACGGCCCAGCCCATGATCTGGCACACCGCAAAGAACGCCAGCAGGGTCACGGCCATGGCCACCAGCACCGCCAGAATGTTGGTGGGGATCTTGTCCCAGGTGATTTTCTTGACCACCTGTGTGATGATGTTGGTGATCACGGTCAGGATCAGGGCCGCCAGCAGGATGGCGGACACCGCCAGGGGAATGTACTGCATAATGGTTTCCATGTGTATGTCCTCCTCTGATTATTTCACAGCCCCGCCCAGCGCCTGCAGCAGCAGGTCCAGGCTGGGGAATGTGCCATAGTTGGCCAGCCAGTATTCCGGCGTATTGATCACGCCGGCGGCTACCAGCGCGGCCACGCCCTCCTGGGGCGTATCCGTCCGCACCCCGGCCTTTGTGATGGTCTGCGCGGCCTTTTTCAGCAGAATGTCCAGGTATTGGACCTTTCCGGCCTCCGCCGCCTCCGCCCAGTAGTCCGGGGAGTTGATCACGCCCAGGGCCTCCAGTTTGTCGGCCGCCGCCTGGGGTGTATCCTGGAGCATAAGCACCTGGCCCACGCGGATCAGGTTCTTGTTTTTGATGGCGTTGATCTCCGCCAGGGCGTCCACGGTGGTGCCGTACTTGGCCGCGATCTTGGAGAGGTTGTCCCCGGCCGCTACCTTGTAGATGGTAGCGCCGCCGGTGTCCGGCTTTGTCGCGGTCCCGCCGCCGGTGGTCGTCCCGCTCTCGGAGTAATCCACATAGGGCAGTTTTCCGTGTTTGGTCCAGGTCCGCGTGTTGTACCCCGCTCTGCTCCCGATGTTCCCCACGGCCGTGATCTGCACCTTGTTTTCCCACTTGGGGGAACACTCCACCGCCAGGCCGTCCCCGATGTAAATTCCGATATGGCCGGACATCCACACCGCTTCACCCACGGCCATGTTGGCCCATCCGGTTGTGGAAACGTCCAGGCACCTGGTGATCATGGTGTCCGCCCCTATGTCCGGGACTCCGTTGCTGGCATAATTGGCTCCTCCGTAGGTCTTGGAGGCGTTCCCGCTCCACCCCCACAAAATGCCCTTGATCAGGCACACGCAGTCAAAGCCATATACGGGCGGGTTTTGGTTTCCCGCCGCCTTGATCATGGCCGTGCGGTCCGCCGCTCGGTTGTAGGAATGGTTATTGCAGTAGCGGCTCACGTTGGAACCCGTCAGCGGTGCCCCGAAACAGCCCATAACGTACATGGTTTTGAAGTTCTTGGCGATCTCCACCGCCTTTTCCACGAATACATTGGCTTTCATTTTACCCATTGTTTTGCGCCTCCTGTTCTTCTTTCCTCATGCGCTCCCGGTCCTCCTGTTCCCAGCGCCGGTCCCGCACTTTTTCCTTTGTGGTCTTGATCCATCCCATGACCCCGTTTTCAAAACCGCACACGCCGAACACGCAGGCGGTCAGGGTGGCAGGCTCGTTTCCGGTGTGCCAGAACACGGCCAGGTCCGCCGCCGTATAGGCCACCAGGATCACGCCCTCCAGGATCAGCACCTTGTCCATGGTCCCCATTTTCTTCTTTGCGGCGGTGGCCAGCCGTGCGGCCGCTGCGTGGTTTCCGCCGGCCAGCCTTGTGGCGGCCCAGCACAAGGAAAAGCCCAGCAGCGCCCCGCCGGCCATGGCGGCCGCCGCGATCAAAGGCATATTCATTCCTGCGCCCCCTTTTTTACAGAAAATCCGCCTTTGCCAGGCAATCCTCGTAAATATCCTTGATCCGCCGGGAGGTCAGCACGGTGGTGTTGTTCTCGAAATGCAGGTGGTCGTCGCAGTATCGTTCATAACTGGTAATGTCCCGCAGGATCTGGTCGAAATGCTCCTTTGTGTGGCGGACCCCGTGGATCGTTTCGTCCCCGAAGTGGAGGATCCGGGACCGGCAACTGATCGCGTCCCGCTCCTCCTGGGCCGCTTTCATGGCCTCCAGGTCCCGCTCCAGTTGGTCCACCTTGGCGATCACCTCCCCATTGATGGCGCGGCCGATGGCCTTGGCGGCGGCGGACCATGGATTTACCTTGATCGGTGCCACCTGGATCAGCGTCATGGCTACCAGCAGCACCCCGCCGCCGCCCAGCAGAATTTCCTCCAGGTTCAAGGTCCCACCCCCTCACCGACGGCCTTGGCGTACTGCCGCCGCACGGCCGCGATCTCCTCCTCGTGGGCCAGCGCCCCGAACTGGGCCAGTTCCATGGCCTGGGCCTGAATGATCACGTTCATGCGGTCAATGACGGCGCACAGGTCCGCGATCACTTTTGTGCTGTCCATGGCCGTCACCTCCTCGCGCCGATCAGATCCGCGATGTGCCGCAGGTCCTCCACCGGGGCCTCGAAAAAGGCGTGGCCCCACAGGAAATGATCTTCATGGTCCTGCCGTCGGTACTTTTGGGCGGTTTCATCCTCCCACACCCGATCCCAGCGGGCTTGATGGTCTTTGTCCCGTTTTTCCAGTGTGGAGGTGATGGCCAGCGTCAGGGCGCCCCGCTCCCGCCCCTGGCCGTCGTCGTCCCGGGCGAAATACAGGTGGGCGTTTCGGCTGGTCACGGCGCACACGGCCGCGCCCTGGTGGATGATCAGGCCGTCCACGGCCTCCACCTCCGTGCCATAGGGGAGATTGACGCGGCCGGAGATCCCCGCCTCTCTCATGCGCTTTTTAACGATGTAGCGGACCTTTTCCATGTCTTACTCCACCGCCTCCCATTGCCACAGGCCGGCCGTTCCCGGCGCCCATACGCAGGGCGTCATATTGGCCTTGCACAGGTACACGGTGGCGTTATGGGAGTAGTACAGTCCCTCGGCGCAGTCCACCCCGTACACCCACGGGATCGGATCCTCTTGGGTGCCCGTGTGGGCCGTGTCAATGGGCCGGTACACCGCCAGCATACCCTCCCCGTGTGGCGGCTGGTGCGCCTGCGGGATAACGCCGCCGGCGCTCACAACGCGGTACAGGGTCCCGCCGTCGTTCACAATGGAGTTTTGCGCCAGGGTTGTGCCGGCGGCCAGGGCCTCCTCCCATGTGCGGAACAGGTCCGGCATTTCCAGCGCCGTTTCGTCCGGCACATCCGTGGCCGCCTGCACGTACAACTTGGCCGCCGCCGACAACTGGCCGTACAGTTTGGCGTTGTTGGCCGCGCTCTCTCCGGCCGCCTGGATCTCCGCGCCGGCGTCTGTCTCCTCCATGATCACGCTCTCCGCGCCCTCCAGGGCCTCCCGGCCCAGGAGGTGGTACACGGTCCCGCCGTAGGCGATCCCCGTGGCCTGGCCCTCCTGGCACAGCACAAAGCACCCGTTTTCCGCCTGCCGCACGTAGGTGGGCGCCTCGGTCATGCCCAGGCTGGTCCCGTCTTTGATGATCTTGAACATGGTTCTGCACCTCCATAAATTGCATAAAATAGCCGGTTCAGCCGAAGGACCCGGCCGTGGTCGTTGTAGTTCTCGAAATAGGCGATCTGGCTGGTCAGCCACTCCCGGACCTGCTGGACGGTCATTTCTCCGGCGTCCACCTTTGCCTTGAACGCCTTTAGTTTCCGCCGCGCCCGTTTCATCCCGTCCCGGTTCCCGTGGGTGATCACCTTCCCGGTGGTCGTCAGGTAGAATTTCACCTTGCAGAACCGGAAGGGCTTGGACAGGGGCACGATCCTGGTTTTGCTCCGGCTCACGGTCAGCCCCATGGCCTCCATGCGCTCGGTCACGGCGTCCCGGATCGCCTCCGCCTGCTCTTTGGTTTCCGCTCCCATGTGGTAGTCGTCCATGTAGTGGGCCGGATCCTCCGCCCGCAGTTGGCAGGCGGTCCAGTTGTCCACGGCGGACGGCAGGGACACCATTTCCATCTGCGACGGCTCCACGCCCAGCGGCATACCCACGCCGCCCGGCACGGAGGCCACCACCATGTCCGCTACGGCCCGGATCTGCAGGTCATAGATCAGGCGCCGGTGGCGCTCATAAATCGCGGCGTGTGGTGCGCTTGGAAAAAATTGTTTTAGGTCCATAAGGACCATGTACCCCTCCCGGCCGTGTTTCCTGTAATGCTCCCGCAGGATCTTCTTTAGTTCCTTGTGGTGGAAGTGGAGGCCCTTTCCTTGCTGGCTGGCCCCGTTCCGGTATATCATGCCCGGGGTGTATAGCGGCTCCAGGACCTCCTTGGTCAGGGTCTTGTGGATCTGCCGGTCGTTGATGTGCGGGGCGTCTATGGGCCGGATTTTGCCCCGCTCCCGGAGGGTGAAGTGGGCACCCGGCTTTGGCCGCCACTTCCCGGAAAGCACCTCCCGCCGCCGGCGGGCCGTGCCGGAAAACAGGTGCCGCTCAAAGTTCTGCGTGGATTGTTTCCACCTCACATTGTTGCAGCACTTCTTTCCCCATTTGAACATTTTTCGGAAACTGTAAACCTGATCGGCCCCTCCCAGGGCCTCGCTCCTCCTCCGCCGCCGGTTTTCCCTGGCGGCCTTTCGTCTATGGTATCGCGCCTCGCGGCGCTCCTCGCTGGTCATAATAAGTATTCGCGCCTCCGTGCGGTTGTGGTGTAGGTGTGCGTCTAAACCGCATGACCCCGGCACATGAAACGGGGATAGCACAATACCCCGCCATGCAAGCAGCGTCCGTGCCGTGGCCACAAAGGGCGGTTTCGGGCTTTCCGCCCGGGAAGTATCTCTCCTTTCACAAAGGGTCCGGTTCGTTCCCTACTACATTTGACCCGTTCCCCTCTCGGGGTTGTGAAATCCGGGGGCCACGGCCCAGGAATTGTTCGCGTTGTTGTTGTTCGGGTTGCCGTTGCTGTTGAGTAGGCAGAAATTGTTCGTGTTGCCCGCATTGACGGAACGGCACCACGCATTGGCCGCCGTCAAAGGGTCCGCCGCCCTGCCACTCGGCACGTTTTCAGAGATACACCCAAAAATGACCTATTTTCTTTTCCGGTCGCTTTCCAAAACGGCCTTGATCAGTTCGTTTTCCCGGTCGATCTTCTCTCCCAGGTTTTGCGCCATATCGTCCAGTTTCTTTGTGGCCTCCGCCGCCGGTATGCTCCGCCCGTCCGGCTTGGTAAAGCACCCCTGCGGGTTCATGGCCAGAATGGTGTAACAGTGGCCCAGGCGCACGTCCAGGGCCATGAGCGCGGCCCGGGCCTCCAGCAGGTGCCCTTTCCGCAGGCCCAGGTTCGGCTCTCCCTTTGGAAAAATGCTGTTCGCCTTTTCCGTCTGGTCGATGATCTCCCCGGCCAGCGCCGCCACCGGCTCCGCCAGCAGGCGGGCGTACCTGGCGGAAAGCCGGGTCAAAAACGCCACGGTTTCCGTGTAGATCTCATTGGCCAGGTTTACATACTCCGCCTTGCTGGTGGATCGCTTGCTTTTCAGGACAGACACCGCCGCCCCTCCTCTCGGTTGGTGTTGGGTGGGTTCCCGCCCACTTGCGTGGGCGGGATTTTCCCCGATTGCTCCGCCGGATTAGGCTGCAAAGCCGGGGGCCACGGCCCAGGAACGGTGCGCGCCGGCGTCGACCGGGTTGCCGCCGCTGCTGAGTAGGCAGAAATCGCCCGTGCTGCCCGCACGGACGGAACGGCACCACGCATTGGCCGCCGTGCCGGTGGCGTTGTGCTTGTAATGCACCTTGCTGTTGCCCGCCTGATAGTAGGCGTACTGCTGCTGGTAGTTCTGCTCCGCGCTGTTGGCGTAGGTTCTGGCGCCGTGGATCTCGAACTCCGCCAGCAGGGGCAGGTAGTCCGTGGTGCTGGTCACATAACTGGCCGTATTGTTGCCGCCGCCGGTGTTGTCCGAATACTTGGTGATCGGTTTCATAACGGCCCGCAGGTCCGCCGGCAGGGCCGCCAGCAGGGTGTTTGCCCTCGGGCTGGTTGGGGAGGCGTCGGAACCCAGCACGGTCTTTCTCATGTGGCTGTTGTTCCACCCTCCGCTGTTGGTGTTGCTGGTGTTCATGGTAAACGCGCCCGAAGTGGAGGTGCTGCCGCCATATTGGCTATCGCATAGGCCCACCTGGGTGCCTCCGATCTTGCCGATCTTGAAGTGGATCCGGTTGGCCCCCTCCCGGGCGGAATTGTGGTTGAACCCGATAATATAGACATTGATTGACAGGTTGGAAAAGTTCGTGTTTCCCACTTGGCCGTTGATGGTGATGCTCTTGGTGTCGCCCACGTCCCAGTAGTTGTCCCCCTGGCCCGCGTCAGAAACGGCCTTGATGGTGGCCCACGAATTGCTGTTCAGGGTGTTGGAGATCGCCGTCACCGTGATGGTTTGGGTGTCCGTCTTGGTCACGCCGCCCTCCGAATAGGACACGGTGATCGTGGTGTTGCCCGTGGCCAGGGCGCCGGTGGGGGAGTAGGTGTATCCGCTCACCGCCTGGCTGCTCCCGTCGGTGTAGTGTGCCGTCACCACCATGCCCGCCGGGTTAAAGGTTTCCCCGGAGAAATAGGCCGTTTTGTTGGGCGGCGTGGTGATCTCGATACTGTCCAGCACCTTGGACACCGTGATGGCCTGGGTGGTCTGCTCGGTCACGCTGCCCTCCGAATAGGAAATAGTGATCGTGGTGTTGTTCATGGCCAGGGCGCCGGTGGGGGAGTAGGTGTACCCCGTCACCGCCCGGCTGGTGTCGTCGGTGTAGTAGGCCGTCACCACCATGCCCGCCGGGTTGAAGGTTTCCCCGTAGTTGTACGCTGTTTTGGTGGGCGCCGTGGTCACGGCGATGTGGTCCAGCGTCCGCACGGCCACCGCCACCGTTGTGGTTTTCTGGACCCCGGCCCGCTGATAGGTAACGGTGACGGACTGGGTGCCCTCCGCCATGGTGTCCGGGGAGAAGGTGCAGTCCTCCGTCACGTTCTCGGTGGTGTCGTCCTCAAAGGTGGCCGTCACCACCATGCCCGCCGGGTCGAACGCCTCCCCGATGAAATAGGTGGTTTTGGTGGGCTGTGTGGTCACGGCGATCCCGCTCGTGATCATCAGGTCCACCTCGTACAGCAGGGCGCCGCTCACGTTCACCACCTCGGACACGCTTTCCCCGTTCAGTTGGGCGGTCACGGTCCAGTTTCCCACGTTTGGCAGTTCAAACTCCGTGGACCCCGTGCCCTCCAGGGTTGTCACGCCGTCCGAACAGGTCACGGAGGCCCCCGCGCAGGTGGTCACGTTGATGGCCGGACTTTGCACCCCGATGGCCTCTTTCAGCGCCTGCAGGGTGGTCCGCTTGTGCTGGTTGTTGGCCACGTCATAGAAGGGGATCAGGTCCTGGGTGGTCATGGCCTGCGCCGCCGTCAGGGTGTTGGTGGGGGCCTGGTAGTCGGTGCCCGGCGTGGCCGCTCCCACGTTGTAGGTGTCGCCCTCCTCGGTGGTGGTCTTGGTCCCTTTCAGGATCCCCTCCACCTCGATCTTGTCCTGCTTGTCCGCCAGGGCGCCGCCGTGGGCGTCCGGGTCCTCGTTGTGGTCGTCGATCAGGTCCTGCAGGCTGTCCTCCAGATCCGGCTTTAGGGTTTCGTTGAAGTAGGCCGCCACGTCCTCGGCGGTCATCCACGCCTCCGCCGGATAGTCCACGTCCACCTGGATCCCCGTGGTGACGGTGATGGAAACGGGATACCGGCGCACGTCCGGCGCGGTGCCGGACACGTAGGCGCTCACATACTGCTTGGCGTCCCCCAGGGAACCGTACCCGATCATGGTTTCCGCCCCGTCGCCCACCTTGCCGAAAATGCCAAACTCACCGATCCAGAAACCTTCCTGCAGGCCGCCGTTCAAGTCGCTGCGGTACTCCACGATCATGTTGACGGCGTTCCCGTCCACCGTCGGCTCGGTGCTGGTGGCCTCCGGTCCCGGGGTGATCAGGTTCGTCAACTGCCGGGCGGCCTCCGCGTTGTCTGCGGTTCCCTCGCCCATAACTGCCTTTGTGATGGTCAGGGTTTGCCCTGCCACCATGCTGGCCAGCAGGCTGTTTCCTGCCTCTGTAATTACAAAACCGTAAAACATGGGTTTTCCTCCTGTTTAGATTGCCGCCGGGATGGCGGTTTGTGTGATGGTCCCGAAGGTTCCACCCGCTCGGATCGCGTCCTCCAGGTGGTAGTCCACCGCCGCCTCCGGCAGGGGCGTGGACGTGTAGCCTTTCCCCATAGTCCCCGTGAATGTCACCGTATCCGGGTCCATGGTGGTGATCGTGATAATATCGTCCAGCCATGACGAAAGCCGCTTGACGGAGGACAGGACCCGCCGGAACTCCTCCAGTTCCCCCGGCCCCACCTCTCCGCCGTCGCCTACGTAGGCCCGGAAGTGGTGGGGGTCCCCGTCGTACTCGTACCATTCCTCGATGTACCCGGTTTCAAAGATGGTTTCAATGATCCGGTTCACCGCCGCCGGCGTCCCCATCTGCGTGTAAAACAGGAGGGACCCCTGGATCAGCGCCCGTTTGGTTTTCAGGGAATAGTTTTCATCATAGGACGGGGTGCGAAGTTCTACGGCCATATAGTCCAGCAACCACTCCGGCATGGTCGCTATGGCCGCGTAGGTCCTTGCCGCGTCGGAGTAGGCGCACAGTTTTTCGATCTGCCGTCCCACCGCGTAGGCGAAAGCCTGGGTTTCCACCTGGCTGGCCAGGTTTTCCGGCATAATGTCCGTGAACCGGCTCCCGGAAAGTTTAATCATCCTCCAGCCCTCCGTAACTGATCACGGCGTCCCCCTGGAGGGCGGACACCTTGGTGGCGTCCACGGCGGTGTATGTGGGGGCCGTCACGGTCACGCGCTTGGCGCCCGCGTCCATGATCATGCGGACCAGTTGGGAGGGGTTAATATCCCGCCCGATTGCCCTTTGCCATGTCTGATAGTCCGCCACGGCCTGGGCCACCGCCGCCTGGATGGTCACGGCTTTGGCGCTGTCGCTCCGGTTGATGTAATAGGTCAGGTTGATGGTGTACGTGACCTCTTGCGGCGCGGCCACCCGTACCAGGTCCGTCATGGGCCGGATCGTCTTGCCCTGCAGGTATCCCTCCAGGCCCTCGATCATTTCCTCCCCCGGGGTGCTGCCGTCCGCCATGATGAAAACAATGTCCACGGTCCCCGCCGCCTGGTTGCTGGTGGCCACCACGTCGCCTATGGCGGCGCTGTACGCCTTGGCGTGGTACAGGTATCCGTCCTCCGGTCCGGCCGTAGAATAGGCCCCAGGGGCCAGGAAAACCCGTTCCGCCAGGTCGTCGTCGCTCTCGATCTCCGCGCCGCCCTCGGTGGCTGTCGTGTTGGTCACGCTGGCCACGTAGGGGATCGGATCCACAATGGTGGCCAGTTCTCCGGCGGCGAACCCGTTTCCGTCCGTGCCCGCCACCGTGCAGGTGGCCGGCACGTCCACGGTGGTGGACCCCGCCGGTATCTCCGCATACACGTCCGTGGCGAAGTAGATGGCGCCGGCCGTAGAAACTCGGGTCCCCTGGGGGATCCCGGTGGCCGTGTCCCGCTCCGCCGAAAGGGTAAAGCGCAGGGTGGTGGTGGCCGGCGTGGCCGGGTTCCGGGTCACGCCCTTAAAAATGGCCAGGTTGTCCAGAAAATCCGAATAGGAGTATTTCAGGATACTTTGCTTTCCCTGTCGGTCAATGTACTGCATGGCCTGGTAGATCTGCGCCGCCGCCGCGTAAAGTTCCATACGGTGGACGCTGGACCGCTCCAGGGTCACGGTCTGGCCGGTGGCCTCGGAAATAAAACTTTCATAGTCCGCCACCATTTCCTGCCGCACCTGGTCAATGTCCTTGTTGTCGATGAAAGAAATGTCCGGCAGGCTCTTGATCGCGTTCATTTCGTCAGGCACTTGTGATCACCACCTTTGCAATTAAATTTCCTTGCCCGCCGGTGTCCCAGGTGATTTCCCGCACCTTCACCGTCGGTATGAACTTGGCCACCTTCTCCGTGACCTCCGCCGTGTATAGGCTTTTGGCCACCTCTGGCGGCATATCCACAAAGTCCATATTCAGGCCGAACTCCCGATCCAGGGGCATGGTGCCCTCCCGTGTGGACAGGAGAAGGGCCAGTTGCCGGTCCAGTTCCGCCAGGGCGTTTCCGGCAAAGGTGTATTCCAGTTTGAAGTCGTAAACGCCGGTTTCGTTCATGTGTACTCCTCCAGGCTTATGGTCAGGGTGGCCCGGGCCAGTTCGCCCCGGTTGTAGACAGTGTTCCACGCCTCACTCGAACCCGTCAGCCGGAATGGGTTACTGCCCACCGGCCTGTTTCCGATCACCAGGGTTTCCGCCGTCCCGTTCTCCACCATATTCTCGATGGCCTCCAGCACGTCCCGGGGGCGTACCCCCAGGGTGGCGGAAAGGGTGATCGTCAGGCTGGCCGTCTGCAGGCCCGCCCCCAAAAATTCCGGCTTTGGCTTGACCCCCTGGGGTTCGTGATTGGTCCACCGGCTTGTGACCTCCCGGGTCAGTTCCGAAAAAGTAAAAACCCGGTCGTCGCTCACCTCAAAGACGACATTCCTTCCCAGTGTTCCGATGGCCATGGTTTACCCTCCGATCCGCACGGTGGCGCTGCCCCCGGCGATGTTCCCGGTCCCGCTATGGGGCGCCAGGGCGTCGCCGGTTCTGGCCGCCGCTTTCCCGTTGATCCGCACCGTCCCGCTCCCGGCG